>WNGF01000401.1_pt1 | contig 62724 bp, 57 predicted proteins | sample 5400641 | NCBI WGS metagenome assembly WNGF01 (sample SAMN13153371, study PRJNA577476) | soil metagenome | isolation source: 80 cm soil or saprolite under grassland replicate 2 | place: USA:California | collected 2016-06-15
ACGGGCCGAGGAAGATGAACGAGCCGGTCGGGCGCTTCGGATCCTTGATGCCCGCGCGCGCACGGCGGATCGAGCGCGACACGGCCTCGATCGCCTCCTCCTGGCCGATCACGCGCTTGTGCAGCTCGTCCTCCATCCGGACGAGACGCGCGGACTCGGCCTCGGTGAGCTTGAAGACCGGGATCCCCGTCCACATCGAGACGATGTCGGCGATCTCCTCCTCGCCTACCTCGGGCTGCTCGGCCTCGGCCTCGTTCTCGCGCCAGTTCTCTTCGAGCTCGCGCTTCTTCTGCGAGAGCTTGCGCTCCTTGTCGCGCAGCGACGCGGCCTTCTCGAATTCCTGGTTTTCGATCGACTCTTCCTTGTCCTTGCGGACCTTCTCGATCTCCTCTTCCAGTTCGCGGTAGCGAGGAGGCGCGCTCATCGAGCGGATGCGCAGACGCGAACCCGCCTCATCGACCAGGTCGATCGCCTTGTCGGGCAGGTGGCGATCCTGGATATAGCGGTCAGCAAGGGAAGCGGCAGCAAGAAGCGCGTCGTCGGAGATCTTGCAGCGGTGGTGCGCCTCATAGCGGTCGCGCAGTCCGCGCAGGATCTGCACGGTGTCGTCGACCGACGGCTCCTCGACGCGGATCTGCTGGAAGCGGCGCTCCAGTGCGGCGTCACGCTCGAGATACTTGCGGTACTCGTCGAGCGTGGTCGCGCCGATTGTCTGCAGCTCGCCGCGCGCCAGGGCAGGCTTGAGGATGGAGGCGGCGTCGATTGCGCCTTCCGCAGCGCCGGCCCCGACGAGGTTATGAAGCTCGTCGATGAACAGAATGATGTCGCCGCGCTGCTGGATCTCCTTCATGACCTTCTTCAGGCGCTCCTCGAACTCGCCCCGGTACTTCGAGCCGGCGACGAGCGCAGCGAGGTCGAGCGAGTAGATCTGCTTTCCCTTCAGCAGCTCCGGCACGTTGCCCGCAGCGATGCGCTGCGCGAGCCCTTCGACGACGGCGGTCTTGCCGACCCCCGGCTCCCCGATCAGCACGGGATTGTTCTTCTGGCGCCGCGAGAGGATCTGCATGATCCGCTCGATCTCCGTTTGACGGCCGACAACCGGGTCGAGCTTCCCCTCGGCCGCCTGCTTGGTGAAGTTGCGGCCGAACTGGTCGAGCAGCTTCGAGCTCTTGGCCTTCTCACCGGGCGCCGCGCCTCCGCCTTGCTGGCGGCGGCCGGGGCCCGAGAGCATGCGGATGATCTCGTTGCGGATCTTGTCGGCGTCCGCGTCGAAGTCGAGCAGGATCCGTGCGGCGACGCCTTCGTTCTCGCGCACGAGACCGAGGAGGATGTGCTCGGTGCCGATGTAGTTGTGGCCAAGGGAGAGCGCTTCGCGCAGCGCGAGCTCGAGTACCTTCTTCGCGCGCGGCGTGAACGGAATCTGGCCGGTCGTGACCTCGTCACCCTGGCCGACTATGCGCGCGACCTGGGCGCGCACTTCCTCGACCGTGATGTCGAGCGACTCGAGCACCCGCGCAGCCAAGCCCTCTTCCTCGCGGAGAAGGCCGAGCAGGATGTGCTCCGTCCCGATGTAGTTGTGCTTCAGCGCCCGCGCCTCGTCCTGGGCCAGGACGACGACTTGCCGGGCTCGTTCGGTGAAGCGCTCGAACAAATTCATCCTTTCTGGCTGGGGAAGGCCATCGTAGCCCAGGGGCCGGAGCCTATGCACGGCCTCTTTACGGAGTTCTTACGCCTCTTTCGGCAGATCCGTTCGAGGTCTGAAGAGCCAGCCGCAAGGGGCCTGTTTGGGCCAGGGTTTGCAGCGCCTGTCCCTCGTCGAGGTCCACGCGGAGTCGCGAGGTGGTCAATGGGGAGCCTCCCGCGGCGAACGCCCCGCTCGTGCCCTGCCACACGAGCCCGACGCGGAGGCACAAGGCGCGTTCGACGTACGCTATGTCCGTCTCTTACGGGGCCGTGACGAGCCCGCTCGAGGCGGAAAAGCCACGGTTAGCCGCCGGGAAGACCTTTACGGACTCAGGCATCGCAGCCTGATCCTGAGCCGGCACGTACGGCCGCGCGCTGCGGTCGGGCTCGCTCGCCCGTGAGCATGAGTGGCTTCAGTCGGAAGTGATCCCCGGTTGGGGGCAACCGTCTCCCGCGATCGTCGACTGGGAGTGGGCGCGGCGCGCCGGCCTTCCGTTCGCCGCTAGCGTCCGTGAAGTCCGTCCCAGACGTCCTGCGCGATCACCGCGCAGAGCTCCTCGCGTGACCGTTCGCCGTCGAGGCGGGTGAAGCCGCAGCGCTCACACTCCTCGCGGTAGAGCGATCTCAGGACCTCGAGCTCCCGTAGACCGAAGTGCTCGACCTTGCGCCCCAGCGCAGCTCTGGGTTCGACATCGAGGTAGTACGCGCGTACGGGGGTCCGAGAAAGCGCACGCAGGAGGAACGTCTGAAGGCGGAACGACCGGCGGCGACCGTAATGGAAACGCAGCCAGACGACGGCGTCGAGCGTGTAGCGGTCGCAGATGACGACGCGGCTCTCGCGCTTCCGCGTGGCCCGGCGCTGCACACGTGCATGTGCAATTGCGACGATCAGCACCCACGCGTGGGTGATGAGCGCGCTTCGCTCGCGCATCGCGCGTCCTGCGTCGTAGGGCTCGGTCGACACGTCGGGGGATGGTCGTCGGGGAGACCGGGTCGCGACGTTTGCCAGCCACTTAGCAGGGGCCGCGATTGCGCTGAGTATCCGGTTGCCCGTCAACGTCAGCCATTCGATCCGAACGTATTCACGCTCCGCCGAGATGCCAAGCCGTCCCAGCGCCGTTCGCAACGCGTCGAGCTGCGTCGTCTTCCCGGACCCGTCGACGCCGGAGAAGGCGACGACGATCGGTCGCTTCCGGCCAGGGCGAGGTTCGGCGGCGGCGGAGGGCCCGCGCTTGCAGGCAAGCTTCAGCGCCGCGAGCGCATGCACGGCATTCCAAGTCGGCGCCCGTTCGTTCGCGATTGCCCATGCGTCGGGCTCCTCTTCGAGCGCGCTCTCGACGCGCCGGCGGCGCTTCGCGCTCAGAGCCCCGCCTTCCGCGTGTACTCGCTCGGCGACCAGTAGGAGGACGTGCCACGGAGCGGGCCGAACCAGTCGGCCGAATCCCGGGATCTCCCGCCCTTCCTCGAACAAGACCTGTAACTCGTCTGCCGGCAGCCGGAGCTCGTCGGTCGAGCGAATGTCGACCGAGTCGGCGGTGCAGTCGCGAAACCGCACCCACTCGCCGCCGCGTTCGACGAAGCCGTTGCGGCCGAGGAAGGTAACCAACGCCCTTGCATCCTCGGGCCGCGCGAGGAGGTCGAGATCTCTACCCTGCGGCGGCAAGGAGCCGAAGACGATCACACGTCTCTCGAGCGTCTCGTCGACGAGTTTCGGCACCGTCACTGGAGCAATCCTCGCTGGTCGAGCAGGCGCGCATAGCGCGCGACGAGGTTCAGCGTAACGTTCACAAGTGCGCCGGAGCGCTCGCGGCATACGCAGCCGTCGCGCGGCGGGGCCAGGTCGATCACCTCGACGAGCAGGTCGGGTAGCGGCTCGGGCTGCAGGGAGTAGTCCTGCCGCGGCCCGATCGGCTTCACCTCCACGCCGTGCGACATCATTCCACGGATCAATGCGACCGGGCAGCGTGCCGGCGCCTCCTCCGCTGGCGAGGGCCGTGCAAGCACGACGACGACCTTCACGCCGGTCGGCCCCCACCGAGGCCTGGGCGATCGACGCGCGGCGCGCACGCTCGCAGGAAGCGCGCAGGTACGCCTCGCAACCGCGTTCCGGTCAGGCGCTGGAGCCACGCCGCGTCGTCTTGCGGGAGTACTCGAAGCAGCGGACAGGTCAGAGCAAATGCGCCTAGCGCTGCGAGCAGTCCAAGCCCGATGCCCGCAGCCCCGCCCCCGGCTACGTCAGTGGCTCCCCACGTGGCAAGGCCGACGACAAGCGAGAGGATTCCGCCTCGAACGATGAACCGCGGCTGCCATTCGATCGCGCCGGCGGCCTTCGCGGAGTAGATCAGTGCAGGGATTGCCGCCATCACCTGAGCTCCCCCGTTGGCGATCGCAGCGCCCACGGCACCGTGTCCGGGGATGATCAGAATGTCCAGCAGGACGTTCGCAGCCGCCCCTACCGCTCCGGCGATCATCACGAAGCGCACGCGCCCGAGGCCGTGGAGAAGGCTCGTCGCTGCCTTCGCGAGCGGCACGAGGGGGAATGTGGCCAGCATGATCACCGTGACGGTTCCGGTGCCACGGTAGTCCCTGCCGAGCAGTCGCAGTGTCGCCGGGCCCAGCGACATCATTGCGGCGGTCAGGGGCAAGGAGGCAAGCACCAGCAGCCGCAGCACGCGACTGTAGCCGACCCGAATTCGCTCGTGCGCGCCGGCCCCGTAAAGCGTCGCGACCGCCGGAGTCACGACGGCGGTCGCCGCTTCGAAGACACGCACCAACGCGGAGACGAAAGAGAAGGGGATCGAGTACAGCGCGATTTCCGTATATGTGGAGTAGCGCTGGAGGAAGAAAAATTCCGAGCGGCGCCAAACGATGAAGCTCAAGACGATGCCGACGGATGCGAGCAGCGCGTATCGCAGCGTCTGCCGCCGCAGCTCGCCGGCCGGCTCGGTCGTCGTTGTCAGCTGGATCGCTGTGCGCCGAGCGAGGATCGACGTCCACGCGAGGTTCGCGACTCCGACCGCGGCCTCCACGGCGAACATAGATGTGATCCCCCCGCCCGCCGCCAGGACCGCGACGGTTGCGGCCGTGCCGAGGGAGCCTGTCGCCAACCCGACGACCGAGGCCGCGCGCCACCGCTGTGCACCGATCAACAGGGCGCTCGGAACGGTGTGAAAGACGCCGAGCGCGGCGGCGATTCCGGCGAGGACCCATGCGGCCGTGGGGTCGGCGCCGAGCAAAGCGGCGGCTGCGATACCGCCACCGCCGAGGAGGCCTGCAGCCAGCTCGACGGCCCAGGCCCACCGGATCAGCGCGCGGACAGAGCCGGGCCTGCCCCGCCCGAGCGACTCGCCGACGTACCGCATCACGGCAGTCGGCATGCCGGCCGTCGCAAGCATGATCACCGAGAGCTCAACGAATGCGATGTAGCTCTGGCGGCCGAGGCGCTCCGGCCCCAGGTAGTGCGCGGCCGCGACAAGGATCACGAGGGTGTACAGCTGCGGGATGACACGCGCGGCCGCGCTCCACAGTCCGCCGGCGACGAGCGCGGCGCTGGTCGTGTTCGCCGCGGCGCCCGCGACGGGGTCGTCCGCCAGGAGCGGCGCAGCCGATTCGGCGTCGGGACGAGTCAGGCCGCGTCTTGCGTCCACAACCTCATCTTCTACATCGCCACGAGGCTAGTCAGGGGCGGCAAATGGCAGGCGGCGGAGCTGGAGTCGGCGAAGGTCTTGTCGGCACGAAATTCCAGTCGTAGTGCGTGGCCTTTGTGCCCAGGGGTTCCAAAATCCGGTGGAGCACCTAGAATGGGACTGTCTGCGGTGCGCTGAAGGGATCGAGGGTGCGGTTGTTCGAGCCCGAGGCGCAAGAGAGTGGGAGGAGAGGGAACTGGCGGCTAATCGTGAGATCCGCTCCTCGGGGTTGCGGTCCCGGGGAGGAACGCTCGCTGTCCTCGTCGCGGCGACGCTCGTCGCATCTTTCTTGACCACGTTGGCCTCGGCGGCGAGCGGAGCAGCGGAGTCGCCGGGCGGTATCAGCGACCGCGGGGAGAACAGCAGACGGACGGGTTCCCTTCCGTTTCGGTTCGCCACCGCAGCGACGGCCGAGAGCAGCTTCGGGCTCGCGACGGTCGGTGGCGCGAACACCGTCTTCGGCCCGGACAAGAAGCGGGTCTCGAAGTACACGCTTTCGCAGAGCGGCGATGTCAGCAAGCTTTCTCTCTACCTGGCCGGCGCGGGCGTCTCGGGCAGCCAGGTCGTGCGCGGCGTGATCTACGCCGACGCTTCCGGGGAGCCAGGCAGGCTGCTCGGTACGACGGTCGAGCTCTCGGCCGCCGGCAGCGATCCGGGCGCCTGGCGCGACCTGCCGTTCGCTTCACCGGTGCGCCTCGCCGCCGGGACGTATTGGCTCGGCTTCATCTCGGGCGATACCACCTCGGTCTTGAGGTTCTACTTCAACGAGTACGTCGGCGCCTACCGCACCAACCCCGACACCTACGCGGACGGCTCCAGCGACCCCTTCGGCGGTGGGGCAACCGCCTACCTGCGCAACATCTCGATCTACGCCACCTACACGCCCGTCCAGGCGGCCGTGCCGCCCTCGAACAGCTCGCCGCCGACGATTTCGGGGACGGCCCAAGCCGGCCAGACGCTGACCGCGAGCCCGGGCAACTGGACCGGCACGACCCCGATCAGTTACGCCTATCAGTGGCGCCGCTGTGATAGCGGCGGCGCGAACTGCGCCGACATCGCCGGCGTGACCGCGACCACCTACGCGCTCACGGCAAGCGACATCGGGACGACGATTCGCGTCGCCGTCACCGCCTCCAACACGGCCGGCTCGAGCACAGCAACCTCCGCGCAGACCGCTGCGGTCGTCAGCGCCGCGTCGCCCGGCGACCCGATCGTCGCCGCGGCGGGTGACATTGCGTGCGATCCTGCGTCGGCGTCCTTCAACGGCGGTCTCGGCACCCCTACCGTCTGCCGGCAGAGGGCGACGTCCGACCTGCTCTTCAACGCCGGCCTCTCCGCCGTCCTGCCGCTCGGGGACAACCAGTACGACTGTGGCGGTTACAGCGCCTTCATGCAGTCCTACGACCCGTCGTGGGGGCGGGTGAAGGCGATCACGCACCCGGTCTTCGGCAATCACGACGAAGGCACGACGGGCACCGACTGTTCCCCGGACGGGTCGGCGTACTACCGGTACTTCGGCTCAGCAGCAGGGACGCCGGGCCAGGGCTACTACTCGTTCGATCTAGGGCGCTGGCACCTGATCGCCCTGAACGCCGAATGCGCCGTCGTCGGCGGCTGCGGTCCGGGCTCGCCCCAGGACACGTGGCTCCGAAACGACCTCGCGGCCCATCCGGCGGCTTGCACGCTTGCCTTCTTCCACGAGCCCTTGTTCACGTCCGGTCACGTGGGAAACAACGCCAGCATGTCGACGTTCTGGCAGGACCTCTACTCCGCAGGGGTCGAGGTCGTCCTCAACGGGCACAGCCACAACTACGAACGTTTCGCCCCGCAGGACCCGGCCGGGAACCTCGCTTCGAACGGCATTCGCGAGTTCGTGGTGGGAACGGGCGGCAAAGAGCTTGGCCCCTTCTTCACGTCGCAGCCGAACAGAGAGGCGGGCAGCGACACCACCGTCGGCGTGCTCAAGCTGACACTCCACTCGACGAGCTACGACTGGCAGTTCGTCCCGGTCGCGGGACAGACGTATACGGATACCGGCTCCGCCTCCTGCCACTGACAGAGCCCAGCCGAGCAGCCGACGGCCCTTCCGATCGACCGGCCTCAGGCTTGCGGCTTCCTGGGAATAGCCTCGCCAAGCGCCACTTCCGCGTCGAGAAGATTCCCGGCGATCCGACGCACACGCGGATCAAGACCCTGCCGGAAGACGATCGCCGCGACGGACTGCGGCGAATGCTCGGCGGCGCGGAGTTCCTCGCTGTCCTCCGCGAGCGTCCGCATGGCTAGCAGGGCTCAACCGATGGGGAGGCGGGCCTGGGGGCCGGCGCTCGTTCCGCTCGCACTCGCCGCCCTCCTCTGCCTGGCCGGGATCGGGAGCAAGAGCCTGTGGGGAGACGAGGCGTACAGCGTCGCGCTCGCCCGCTCGGGCTGGGGCGAGCTCTGGCACGTGATCGTCGAGCGCGAGGCGAATATGAGCCTGTACTACGTCCTGCTCAAGCTCTGGACGATCTTCGGCTCGAGCGAGACCTGGGTTCGGAGCCTCTCGGCGTTGTTTGCCGTCGGTGCTGTGGCGGCTGTCTACGCGCTCGGCTCGCGCCTCTTCAACGAGTCCGCTGGGTTCGTTGCCGCACTGCTCCTCGCCGTCAACGCCTTCTTCGTCCACTACGCGCAGGAAACGCGCGGCTACTCGCTCGTTCTCCTGCTGGTCGCGCTCTCGACGTACCTCTTCGTCATTTGCCTCGACGAGCCGACCACCCGGAACGCGCTCGCGTACGCCGTGGTGAGCGTCGCGGCCGTCTACGCACACTTCTTCGCCCTCTTGGCGATCGCCGCGCAGCTCGTGACTCTCGTAGTTGCACACCGGCAGCGCGCCTGGCGACGGCTCCTGCCGGGGCTCGCCGCGATGGGCATCCTGGTCGCGCCGCTGATTCTGTTCGTCGCGGCGCGGAACAGCGACCAGATCAACTGGATCCCGCGGCCGACTGTACGCGATTTCGTCAACTCGGTGCAGTCGCTCACGGGCGAGAGCCGCGGGCTCTTGCTCGTGTACGCGATCCTCGTCGCTGTCGCCCTGGCCGTCGGGTGGCGCGAGCGCCGCCGTCGCGACCGTTGGCCGTGGGTGCTCCTCGTCGCTTCGGTCGCCCTTCCCGTCGTCGGCAGCTTCGTCGTCTCCTATGCGAAGCCCATCTTCATCTCGCGCTACCTCATCGTCGGCCTGCCGGGCCTCGTCGTTCTCGCTGCAGCCGGAGTCGTCCGCCTGCGGCCACGGGCGCTCGGGGCGCTCGCACTCGCCGCCGTACTCATCCTGTCGGCGCGCACACTTCGCTACTGGTACGACGACTACAAGAAGGAGGATTGGCGCTCCGCGACGAGCTTCGTGTTCGAGCACACGCACCCCGGCGACGCCGCGGTCTTCTACCTGCCCTCGCGCCGCGTACCGTTCGATTACTACGTGACGCGCAACGATCGCGCCCACCCGCCGGCTCCGCTCTTTCCGCAGGCTCGGTACGGACGCTACGACCTGCTGCGGGATCGCCGGCACGTTCCCGACTTCCGGGCCCTCAGCGTCTCCGACCGACTCGTGCAGCGCGTCTGGCTCGTGAGCGGGAACTACGACCGCGCCACGGCGGGCTGGCGCGAGCGAGAGAAACTCGAGCAGCAGCTCGCACGCTTCGGGTCGCGCCGCCTTCGCCGCGTCTACACGGGCGAGGGCGTCGGCATCGTCGTCTCCTTGTATGAACTGCGCTAGCGAGGGCGCAGCAAGCTCTGCATCACGCGGTAGCTCTTCTTCGGGCGGTAGTCGGCGGTGAGCACTCCGTACCTCGACGTCTCGATGATCTGCGGTGGGCAGCAGCTCGTAGTAGCGGATCGAGGGGCGGTAACAGTGCAGGTGAATACTGCTCGGCGCTACTCGGGGCGCGATCGTCTCGCGCCGCGCGTTCGACTACCCCGCCGATGAAAGCCGCAGTGCTGATCCTGGTAGGCGTGTTCGGGGTCTCATGGTACGCACCGCATTCGCGCCATGAAGCCCTCGTCCGAAACGAACCGGCAATTGGCGCGCACTCGAGGAGTCCATGCCCTCTCATTGCACCGACCGGCATCAGGCTCGCGGCTTCCTGACAATAGCCGCTCGGCAGAACCAGCCGACGGCTCCGCCGAGGTACGGACCCACCGTAGCGTCGAGCCAGGTGGCGTCGGCGGCGTCCAAGATCCTGAGCGCGAGGCCGACGACGCAAAACGCGAGCAGCGCCATGACCAAGCCGACGGCGACGCCCGCTTGGTCGCCGAGTACATAGACGGGAGCCCATGCAGCCACCCCGGCGGCCGCCCCTGCGATCGCAGCGCGCACAAGCACTCCGGCCTCCCAGCGTGTGGGACCGATCGCACGGCGAACGGATGCTAGTAGCACGATCGCGAACACGGCCTGGGCGCCGACGTTCGCGGCCGCGGCGCCGACCGCGGCATGCGAGGGCACCAGAGCAGCGGCGAGGCCAATGTCCACGGCCGCGGCGAGTGCGCTTGCCATGAGCAGTGCGCGCAGCCGGCCGAGCCCGGTCAGAAGAGCATTCGCCGCGGCGCTCGCGGCCGTGACAGGGAACGCGGCCATCATGACCAGGAGAATGGGACGAGTGCCGCGATACTCACCGCCGTATACGAGCCGAAGGAGCGCGGGCCCGATTGAAAGACCGAGCGCGGCCAGCGGCATCATCGCGATGAGCAGCAAGCGCATCGCACGCGCGTAGCCGGAGCGGATGCGCTCCAAGGAACCTGCACCGAACAGCGTAGCGACCGCGGGTCCGATCGCCGCGGCCATCGCGTACGGCAGCTGCAGCAACGCTGACACGACGGCGAACACGATCGAGTACAGCGCGATCTGGACGTCGCCGGAGTAGTGAACGAGGAAGAGCACCTCCGAGCGGCGCTCGACTATCAGCGACAAGACCTCACTCGCCGATAGCACGAGCGCCCCGCGCGCGACCGCACGTCGGAGGTCAGCGGCGACAGTGCCGCCGCCCGTCTCGTCCTCCGTGACCAGCGCGCGCCGCGCGAGCGTTCCCGTCCACGCGAGGTTCACGACGGACACGCCGGCCTCGACCGCGAACATCCCGATGATCCCGCCGCCCGCCGCCAGCACGGCAATCACGACGCCCGCACCGACGAGACCTGTCACGAGACCGACGAGCGCGGCCAGGCGCCACTGCTGAAGGCCGATCAATACCGCACTCGGAACCGCGTGCAACGTGCCGGAGAAGCACACGGCAGCCGCGAGCAGCCACGCAGATCTCGGTTCCGCACCGAGCAACGACGCCGCGACCAGCACTCCACTGCCGCCGAGGGCAAGAAGCCCGGTGACCGCCCACGCCCAGCGAAGAACACCTCCCAGCGCCGCGGAGGTGCGCCGTCCGACGGACTCGCCGACCCAGCGCATCAGCGCGAAGAACATCCCGTTGCTCAGGAGCGCGACGAGCGACAGCTCGACGAAGGCGATAAAGCTCTGCCGGCCCATTCCGCTCGGACCGAGGAAGCGAGCGGCCACGATCGAGATCGCCAGCGTGTAGAGCTGCGGGACGACCCGGCTGGTCGTGAACCAAAATCCGCCTCGGAGGACCGCGCCGCCCGTTGTCGCCGTCGTTTCCGTCACCGAATCGAGGCGGGAACACTATGTGCGATGAGGACAGGCCTGCCGACCCTACCCGGTCGAGGCGAGCCCTGGCCGAGGCCGAGCAAGCGCTTTGTGGGAGAAGGCCTACGCCGGCCTTCTCTCCATGGACCGGGCCTTACTCGGTCTGGGGTGTCGGGAGCCGTGCGTCTCCGTTAGCAGCGGTCGACAACCATTCGCGGCTCGCCTCCGCCGAGCTGCTCGGAAGCGACGACGGCGCGGGCGAGGAACGCTCCAGTTCGCGATCGGACGCCGCTAGACGAAGCCTCAATCCGGTTGGAAACCTCGAGTGCTCGAACACGACCGAGCAGACGTGTCCCCCCCAATCCAGTATCGGATGGCGTGCGAGCTTCGGCGCGTGAGTCGCTCTCCGGTGCGCGACATGCTGATAGAAGTGCACACAGAGTGAGTACTGCTCGGCGCTACTCGGGACGCGATCGTCTCGCGCCCGGCGTTCGATTACCCGCGCTGATGAAGGCCGCGGTGCTGATCCTGGTAGGCGTGTTCGGGGTTTGCCTCACGGTACGCACTGCATTCGCCGGCAAGAAGCCCTCGTCCGAAACGAGCACTCTGTCGGGTGGCCCCTGTGGGACGAGGCGCAAGCCACCGGTGCGGTACAAGCACGTCGTCTGGATCGTGATGGAGAACAAGGGGTACGCAGACATCATCGGCTCGCCGGCTGCGCCGTACATCAACAGCCTGGCGAAGAAGTGCGGCGTCGCCACCAACTTCTACGCCGAGTCGAGTCCGAGCCTGCCGAACTACATTGCAATGACCTCGGGCAGCACCCAGAGGATTTCCGATGACGATGACCCATCGTCGCACCCCCTCGCCGTGCCGACGATCTTCTCCCAGCTTCACGGCAACTGGCGCGCACTCGAGGAGACCATGCCCTCTCATTGCACGCTCTCGGACTCAGGCCTCTACGTCGTTCGTCATAACCCCGCCGCGTACTACACGAACATCCGCCAACAGTGTGTAAGCCGTGATGTACGCCTCACGTACCCGCTCAATCTCTCCGCGAAGTTCACATTCGTCACGCCGAACCTCTGTCACGACATGCACTCCTGCCCGAACGCGCCCGACCCCGAGACGACCAAGCAGATACGAAACGGTGACACCTGGCTCTCGACCTTCTTGCCGAAAGTTCTCGCCAGCCGCCAGTACCGGTCTGATTCGACAGCGGTGTTCTTGACGTGGGATGAAGACGGCGGTGGTCACGTCCCCACGCTCGTCATCGCCCCCTCCACCCCTCCCGGAACCACGTCGACTGCCGCCTTCACCCATTACTCGCTTCTGCGTACGACCGAGCAGGTGCTTGGCATCAAGACCTACCTGGGTAGCGCTTCCTCGGCGAGGAGTATGCGGAGCGCCTTCCACATCTAGTCAGGCTTGTGCTTACGGCTGCGATGCTGTCCGTGGGGCCCGAGATGCTTCGCCTGCACGGGAAGGGGTACCGCGGTACCGGAACGCTGATGATGATCATGCTGGCCACGTTTCCCGTCGAGCCACTCGCGAAGGTCGCGAACGGGTTGCTGCACGGGCTCGGACTGGTGCGGCCCGTGTTCATGTCGCGCGGCACCCTCGCGGCCGCCGTGGTCGGAGGAAGCACCTGGGCGGGAGTGGCCCTGGCCGGCGGCGGGGCCGCGGGCATCGCCGGCCTCACGCTCGCTGCACCGATTTTCCGCTTTCCGCCCCCGCACGATGCCGCGTGGCTGCAGACCGTCGCGGGGGCGCTCTGGCGGTGGATCCCCGCGCGTATCCTGCGCGCCTGTGCTCCTGCGGTGGAGAAGCCGCTCGGGGGGCACGCGTGAAGGTCCTCGTCGTCCTCGCCCAGCCGCCCCTGCCCGAGGGGGAGGCCCCGGCGCGCTGCGCAGTCGGGCTGATTCGCGGCCTGAAGGCGAACGGCGTCGAGGTGCGGACCTTGGCGGCCAAGCAGGACTACGCGCTGCCGGGCTCGCCTCCCGGCGACCTCGATGTCGAGGTCGTGGACGTCATTCCCCAGGACGGCGGCTGGCTGTCCCTGCGACCGCTGCGGCGGCCGCGCGGCGAGCTGGCCGCGCCCGCCTTCAAGGCTCGGCTCGCGGCGCTCGCTGCTGACGTGGACGTCGTGCACCTCGAGGAGACACAGACTGCATGCGCTGCGCGGGACGTGCGGAAGCCTTCCGTCGTGCACCTCCACTATCTCGTGCGTCGCGATCGGACGTTCGGTGTGCCCTGGCGGCGTCAGTTCCGCGACGTGTTGGAGTTCCAGCTCGCCGAGCGGGGCGCCGTGGGACGTCACCGCTTCCTGGCGGCAAGCTCGCCGCTCGTGGCGGACGCTGTGCGCCGCGCCGCACCTCACGCGGAGGTGACGCTCGCGCCGCTGACCCTGGACCCGCTGTACTACGAGCCCGCGCCTCTCGACGAGCCTCCACGCGCGGGATTGATCGGCACCGCGGCCTGGACGCCCACCGCCGCCGCGGTCGAAAGGCTCGTCGAGCGCGTCTGGCCGCTCGTACGCCGCGAGCTTCCGGACGCGCAGCTCAGGATCGCGGGACGCGGTATGCGCGAGCTTCACCTCCACGGTCCCGGGATCGGGGTCCTCGGCGAAGTGCCGTCGGCAGCGGAGTTCCTGCGGAGCCTCTCGGTCCTGCTGTACCCGCTCGAGCGCGGCAGCGGCGTGAAGGTGAAGGTGCTGGAGTCGATCGCCTCCGGCTTGCCGGTCGTGACCACCCCCGCAGGCGCGGAGGGGATCGACGGCGGCGACGGCGTGTTGATCGAGGACAGCGACGTGGCGTTGGCGCACGCCGCGGCCGCGATCCTGCGAGACGAGGAGGACCGTCGGCGCCGAGGCGCGGCCGCCCTGCAAGCTTTCGGCGAGCGCTACACGCCTGAGGTCGCGACCCGGCCTCTGGTCGCGCTCTACGAGCGCATGGCGCGCAGGTAGCCGACCAGGAGCCCTGCGAGGAACGGCGGCTGCAGCGCCGCGACTCGCGGCTGCATCGTCACCACGGCCCGGGCGAAGGTGCGCACGTGCTTCGCCGCCTCCCGGCGGGCCACCCTGCCGGCCTCGCGATCGCCGGCACGCAAGTGCGCGGCCGTCTGCGCACCGGCGCCAACGCCGTAGCCGAAGTGGAGCGCAACTTCGTCCGTCCGCGAACGCCATTCGTGGTGCACCACATCCGCGTCATCGGTGCACACGACGACCCAGCCCGAGCGCAGCAGGCGATACAGCATGTCCGTGTCCTCGCCGGCGCGGAACCGGCCGCCCGCGCCGAGCTCCTCGTCGAAGCCGCCCACCTCCCTGGCCGCGGCCACTCGCAGCGCAAGGTTGAAGCCGCTGCCGAGCCCGAAGGGATTCGTGGGCCAGGTGTAGACGCCGGCCTCGCTCCCCGGGTACAGCCGCCCGGCCGAGGTGCGCCCCCGCCCACACACCGCTCCGACGCGGTCGCCGCCGAACCCTGCGGCCAGGCCGGCCGCCCAGCCGGGCCCGAAGGACACGTCGTCGTCGACGAACGCGATCAGCTCGGAGGGGACGAGCTCGAGCGCCCGGTTCCGGCCCCGCGAGAGGCCCGGGTCGCTGCGCGCGTAGCGGACGTCGCGAGCAGCTTCGACGAGACGCCGCGTCGCCTCATCCGCGCTCTGATCGACGACGAGTGCGTCTACCCCCTCCCCGGCGAGGGCGGCTAGGGACGGCAGCGCGAAGCGTGCGAGCACCTCCGCACGGTCGCGCGTCACGACGACGACCGTCAGCCCGTCGGCCACCGGCGACTTCCGCGGCTCAGCGAACTGAAAAGATGAGTGTGTGGAGGGTGCACGCGCTTCTGCAGACCCGGAACGGCTGCGGATCGTACTCGTCACGCCGGAGTATCCACCGGCGGTGGGCGTCGGCGGGATCGCGACCTACACGGCGACGACCGCGCGCGCGCTCGCGGCGGCGGGGCACGTCGTGCGTGTCGTGACCGGCGGCGAGCAGTCGCAGCGGAGCACGGATGACGGCGTCGAGCTCGTCCGGATCCGGCATCGCTGGGTCCCGGAGCCTCGCGCGCAGCGCCTGCTCGCGACCATGCGCGTCGCCCGCGCGGCGTCCTCGTTCCGGCCGGACGTCGTGCAGGCGGTGGAGTGGGAGGCGCACGGCTGGTGGCTCGCGCGCAGGTCGCGCCTGCCGCTGGTCACCCGGCTCGCGACGCCGACGTATCTGGTCGAGGAGCTGAACCTCGGCGGCGTCCGCCCGGAGACGGAGCTCGTCCGCAGGCTCGAGCGCGAGCAGACCCAGCACAGCGCGGCCGTGTACGCGCCGACCCGCGCGATCTCGGAACGGGTCGCCACGGACTGGGCGATCCCGCCGGAACGGGTCCACGTGATTCCCAATCCCGTCGACGTCGCCGGAGTCGAGAGCACGGCTGCGCGCGCGACCACGCCCGACGGGGTGCCGGGCGACGCGATCGTCTTCATCGGCCGGCTCGAACGACGCAAGGGGATTGACGAGCTCGGACAGGCCCTGGCTCGCGTCATGGTCGACCGTCCCGGGCAGCATGCGGTGCTGATCGGCCGCGACGCCCGCGAGGACGGAGGCGCGGTGATGGCACGGTTCCACGAGCAGACCGCGGCGGTGCGTGACCGCATCCACGTGCTCGGGGAGCTGCCACGCGACCGTGCGCTCGCGGTGCTCGCGAGCGCGCGCATCGTCGTCCTGCCGTCGCGCTGGGAGAACTTTGCCAACGCGGCGCTGGAGGCGCTCGCGCTCGGGCGGCCGCTGATCGCCACGAGCGTCGGCGGCTTCGTCGAGTTCCTCGAGCACGATCGAAGCGCCTGGCTCGTTCCACCTGCGGACGGCGACGCCCTCACCGTGGAGCTCCGGTCCCGCATCGACGACGACGACGCGCTCCGTCGTGTCGGCGCAGGCGCGCGGACACGTGCCGAGGACTTCAGCGCCGACCGCGTCGCCGCGCGAATCGCCGACCTGTACGCAGAGGTCGTGTCGACCCGCCGGCCGCTGGGCGGCTCCGTCTACCGCCGCGGCTACCGCCGCTTCTTCACGCCCGAGGATCCCGGCGACCCCTTTCGCCGCGACTACGCGGCGAAGCGCGACGCGGTGCTCGCGCGCTTCGAGCACGAGCCGCGCCGGCGTGTGCTGGACGTCGGCGGCGGCTACGGCCGGATCGCGGGCCCGCTCGCGGCGCGCCACGACGTGACGCTGTGCGACGTCTCACCCGAGATGCTCGCCGAAGCCAGGAGGCGCTGGCCCAATCTGGAGGTGCTCGAGGCGGATGCGCGCGCGCTGCCCGTGCCGGACGGCTCGTTCGACGCGGTCCTCGCTCTCGACCTCCTGCCCCACCTGCCGGACCTCGACGCCGCCCTGCGCGAGCTCGCACGCGTCGCGCGGCCGGGCGGCGAGGTCGTGTTCGACGTCACCAACGCGTCGTCGTGGTGGGTGCCGCTCTATCCCTCGTACGTGAGCTGGCGGCCGAAACGGCTGCTGCTGACGCTGCGCGCGCGCGGTGTCCTCCCGGAATGGCGTGGCTTGATCCGGCATCACCGACGGCGTCAAGTCGAAGCGGCGATCGCGGCGATCGGGCTGACCGTGGATCGCGTACAGCGGTTCGGCCGCGGGCCGGTGCCGAAGTGGCTGCTCTGGTGGACGCGGAAGCCCTGACGGGATGCCCCTGCTCCTGTACCTGAGTCACGCGGGCGACCCACAGCGGTTCGCCATCGGGCCAACCCTCGCCGGCCTCGCCGAGCGGGCCGGCTGGGAGTTCGACTGCTACTACTCCGCGCGGCGCCTCGGCCGCCACTTTGGCGGCGGCGATCCGAGCGAGACGAAGCCGGGCGGCGCCGCGGGCAGCCTCGTTGCAGGCGGGCGCCATGCCGATCAGGTGTTGTGGCTGGCCGCCCGGCACGAGCTGGTCGCACTGGGCGATCCGCTTTCGCCCCTCTGGCCGGCGCTGCGGGCCGCCGGCGCGGAAGAGCTCAGCGCGTCCTCCGAACCCGCGGCCCTGTACCGGGCCGCGCACGACCGGCTCGGGCAGGAGCTTCCGTCCCGTGGCGTCGTGCTTGACGCGTCGCCGCAAGGAAGACATGCCCTCGTCGTGCCCCCGTACCTCTACCCCGCCCTGCTCGCCGGCCCGCCGTCGCTCGCGATCGTCACGCCCACGGGCGCAACGCCTCACGGCCTTGCCTCGCTCGGAGTAACTGACACGGTCGTGTTGCCCGCCGGCGAGAGGGGTGACACGTACTCCTCGCTCACCGCCCGGCTCGCAGGCGAGCACCGGGACTGGGGACGCGGCTTCCTGCTCGGCGACCCCGAGCTCGTGGCCGCCCAGCTGCCGAAGGCGCGCCGCCTGCGCCTCCTGCCCCTCTACGGTAAGCCGCAGACGGCGGTATTGCAGGCCGCGCACGACCTGGTCGACGGCGAGGGCCCCGTGTACGGCCGTCAATACGACGACCACGACTTCTTCAGGCTCGCAGAGCTCGGCCGCTCGTTTCAGCTGCTCGATCCCGACCCGCCCTTCGACAGCGCCCGTGCTTCGGCGCCGCTCCCCGGAGCGGTCTCCCCCGCCGAGCCGTCAGACGAGCAGCTCGAGCACTGGGCCGCCGAGGGCCGTGTCCTCGCGACGATGCTGCTCTGGAGCGGCATGGCCCGCGAGGTCGACTGCCTCACGCGGCTCCTCGACGTGACCGGCTCGACCGGCCTGCAGGCGGGCCTAGTCGCGACCACGGGAACCGCCGAATACGGACAGGACGTTCTCGGGCCCGGGCTCGCGGCGCCTTCGGATCACGGCGGCGTCGGAGACCAGCTCGAGATCCTGCTCGGGAGCGCGGGCGAGGGCGTTGCCGCAGAGCACGTGCTCGGCGCGGAACGGCTGGCACGGCGGCTCCCTGCTGCCCGCGAGCTGGTGGAGCGGCTGCTGGCCGTCCGGGTACGTGGCTGGTGGCCGCTCCTCGATTCCCCGCTCGTTCCAGTCAGCGCTTCGCCTCTCGGCCTTCGCGGCGGCCGTCCCGTCGTGCGGTTCACTCCGCGTGGGACTGTCGCGGCAACGCGAGGCGAAGGTTGGCCGAAGCGCCGCGACCCGCGGGCGTTGATCGGAGCCGCGGTGCGGCGCGTGCACGCAGACCGCTGGCTCGAAGCCCGCAGGCCGTTCGACGCGGCGCGCCCGGGGCGGATCGACCATGCGATCGCGGAGACGATCCGCGTATCGGGCTTCGAATACATGTGGACGAAGACCGACTTCGGCAAGCCGCGCATCGTCCACCGACTCGACGACTTCGTTGCGCTCTCGCTCACCGCAGGCCGGTGGGGCGGGTGGTCGCCGTTCTACGCGCTCGGTAGCGTCCGCGACGCCGAACGTGCCGAGAAGCGTCTCCTTCGCGTCGGCTCCCCCGGATGGCTCGTCGGGACTCTCGATTCGCCGCTGTGGGCGCTTTCTGGCGAGGTGTACAGACACGGACCCGAGCTCCTTCGACTTGCCGAGCTCGTCGCGCAGGGCGGTCGCTCGTGCGAGCTGATCAACGTGACACCCAACGTCGTCGCCCGCTACGCGCGCATCGCCGGACCGCGGCTCACGCCATGACGATGCACGCGCTCGTCGACGAGGCGGTCTCCGACCGCGGGCTGCTGTTCGAGTCGCTGCCGCCCGCGGCCCAGGTCGGCCGGCCGGCTTGCAGGTGTGTAAGCAGCACAATTAGTCGACCCAGGACCGCCACCTCAGGCCGAGCTCGGGATCCCGAAGCCAGATCTCGGTCACACGCTCGGCGAAAGCCGGCCGCAGAGCGGCACCGCCCACCCGCTCGGCGCGCTCTCGCTCGCGGCGGCTGAGGTCGGCCCGCCTGATCCACGACAGTGTCACCAGGCGTGCGACCGATTCCACGGGGAGCTCTAGCTGGCGCGCAAGCGTGCGCACCCAGCCGAAGAACAGGGATGACGAACTTGCTCGCCCGAGCAACAGCTCACGAAAATGCGACTCCTGCGCCTCTTCCGGCACGCCGTCGACCAAGCGGAGCACATGCACCCCGAAGTAGACGAGATCCCCAAAAGGCAGGCCGTCGGGCTCGGCCCATTCCCAGTCCACGACCTTGAAGTCTCCCCGGCGAACGATCACGTTCTCTTCCGCGAGGTCGTTGTGCTGGAAGGCCGACGGCGTCGAGCGGAGCTCGCTCGCGAGCGCCTCAACGTCGGCTTCCGGCCGCCACCGCGGGAGCACCGAGCGCTCGAGCTGCTCGCGCTCGCCGGCCAACGCCCCGCCACGCGAGGCCGAGTCTCGGGCGACCTGCAGTAACCACTGCGCCACGCGGTCGACGGCCGAGACCTTGATCCATCTCGGGAATGGTCGTCGCAGCGTCGTTGAGAGGCGCGTGCCGACGGCGGCCGACTCGCCGGAGACGTGGAAGCCGTCGACGGCGAAGCGTCCAAGATAACGGGGAGCACGCTCCTGCACACTTGCGACCGCATGGGACACGCGGAGGAACCCCTGCTCTTCCCGGCCGAACGCTGCGTCGAGCCCGCGCACGCGGCCGAACTTGAGCGCGTACTCCGGCGAGCGAGCGCCGGGGGGAAAGACAAGGAAGGCATTGCGCCGGACCACGCTCCCCGGCGAGACGAGCATCAACCAGGCCGACCGGGCCGGGAGCCCCAGTTCCCGCACCGCAGCGGAGAGAAAGCCGGGCTCGTGCGCGCGGGCCAGGACAGCGATGGTCCGGCCCACGGGCGGTACCACCCCGACGCCGGCAGCCGTCCCAACAGCCACGTTGCGAAGCGTCCTCCAGACGTCGCTGTGACCGAGCGCGCGTGCGAATGCGAAGCGCACTGCGCGATGACTGTCGAGATCGACGAAGAGGATCGGGCTGCCCTCGAGGGGCAGCGAGATCAGCCGCGAAGCGTCCCGACCAACCCGCGCGGACGTCGAGCGCGAGCCTTCGATCACGATGGCTCCGGCGCCGTAGGCAAGCGCGGCTTCGACGTGGTCCTCGCTCGCGACGACGACGTCTGCACCCTCATTGGTCTGCTCGAGCTGCCGCTCTGCGAGGCCCGCGCGCCAGCCCGGCAGGTCACCGAGCAGAGTGACGCGCCGCGGCGGGTGAGGCAGCGCGAAGAGGACATCGGCGCGATGCTCCGGCCCCGGCACGAAGCTATTGTCGCCGAGGACGAGGGCTAGCGGATGACGACGTTGCCGGGCGAGGCACTGCCGGAGACGCGGACAGAGGTGACTCGGCCGTCGCGCAGCCGGAAGTGGGCCTGCTTTGTCGAGGAATGATTCGGTGCGCCTATGTGCCCGCGATCCAGACCTGAACCAATGACCAGTCCCGGCCGATCGCGATTCCGCCCCTGCCGTTGGGCGACCTACGGCTGCCCGAAGAGTTACGTGAGCTTGCGGCCTTTCGCCTTGCCGCTCGTGAGGATCAACGCCGGTTGCTGGGAGATGGCGGACGCCGAGCCGCCGGGCCCGGTCGCGGTGACGAGGACACGTACGGTCCCACCCAGCTCGGCGGCGGTCAGCGTGTAGAAGGAGCCGGTCGCGCCCCCGATTAGCGCACACGCCGCCCCGGACGCGTCGCAGCGCAGCCACTGGTACGCGTACTGAGTCGCGTTCCGCCAGTCGCCGGTGGTCGCCGTGAGAGTCGAGCCGTTCCTCGATTTGGCGATCGCCGGCGGCGCGAGATTGACCGGAGCCTCCGCGGTGGCCGTCGGCGTCGTGGTCGTGGTCGTCGTGGTCAGAGGCGTCGCGGTTGCGGTCGTCGTCGTGGTCACAGGGGCCGTGGTGGTAGTCGTCGTCGTGGTGATCGACGTCGTCGGCTGGGGGGAGGCGGCGGGGCGAAGGATGGCGCCGGTCATCGGAGCCAGCGCAATCGACTTCACGCTCGAGCCGTCGGCCGTCGTGAACGTTCCCCCCAGATCCACGGTGGCGGACGTGGTGGAGGACGGGTTCACGATCACCGTGCCGGCGGAGAAGTCGCGCCGCCAGGCGCCGCCGACCGCGTACTTGGCGCCCCGCGGAGTCCCGATGTCGGCCGTCCATTCGGACGACCAGGGATCGATCGCCTCGGGGCTCGGCTCGAAGACCAGGGCGCTCGGGCCGCCGTTCCAGTCGAGCAAGAAGCTCGCGCGGGCATAACGCTGCGAGCGAACATCGTCCTGCGGCGCGTAGGTGACGGCTATGAAGATCTTCCCCTGCTCCTGCGTCAGCCGCAGAAAGCCGTTGGACCAATCCCAGTTGTTGTCCGCATACTGGCCGCCAGCACCGGTCGTGCTCTTCGTCCACCATTCGCGGAACGCACCGGAGGTGTACTGGATGTAACTCGTCCAGCAGGCCTCCCAGCAGTCGAAGTTGATGTTCGGAAGGGCCAGAGAGCCCTGCGACGTCAGCGCCGGGCCGACGCGCGCCAGGAAGGAACGGGTCGCAGCCTGGTAGTCGGACTCCGCGGGGTACTTTGCGATCGTGCGACCGCAGAGGTGGTAGCGCTCAGTCGAGTTCGTGTCGTCGAGCATGACCCCGTCCCACCCGTACTGCTTGAGCTCCGCCGACACATTCGACAGCCAGGCGTTCTGGTACTCGGGATTGCCGGGGTCCATCTGCCAGACCCCAGGAAAGTCGCAGAACTCGATCCGCTGACCGGCCGTGTCCTTGAGGAACCACTCGGGATGCGCGGCGTTTGCCGCGCAGTACCCCACGCCCGCGGCAAGGAACTCGTTGTCCACGCCATTCTGGCAGGCATAGGCGAGTGTGCCCGGGAGATCCTTGTAGACCAGGATCTTCAGATTCGGATTGTTCGCGCGGAGGGTCGAGATGCGCGCGTGATCCCAGGCGTTGAGAACGACGTAGCGGTACCGCGAGAGGTCGCCACCGGCAGAGGCGCAGGTGGAGCAGATCCGAAGAGCTCCGATGCTCGACGAGGCCTCGACGGCAGCCGCTTCGGGCGCGCGGTCCCCCGTCAGCGCGACGGTGGCGAAGAACCCTAAAGCTGCGACTGCGACCAGCGCAAAGCGGTGGAAGGTGGCGGCGATTTCCACGCTTGATGCAATCGACCGCCGTCGCAGGCACGCCTATCCCTCGAACGGGTTACTCGGGGCTCAGCTCGCCCGGAGGAGCACGTCCAACTCGGCCGTGCGCAGATCTTCTTCGCTCAGGTCCCGGAAGGGTGCCGCCAGCTTCCTGCGAGGCGTCGGTATCGTCGGCCACCTCCGCGCATCGACCTCCTCCACGACGAATCCGGCCCTCTGGAAAGAGGCGATCAGCTGCGAGCTTCTGAGGCGGTTCGTGTAGAAGCCGGAAGAGGCCATCGCGCGCGATTCCCACACGCGGTCCGAGAAGCGCAGGTTGTTCAGCGCGTCCGCGAAGTGGTCTCGAAGATCGATCCGGTGCGAGGCCAAGCCGCCGGCTCGGAGCACCCGGCGCGTCTCACGCAGCGTCTCGTCCAGCTGGTACCGCCGCACGTGCTCGAGCACGGCATGCGACCAGACGACGTCGACCGACGCGTCGGGCAGCCGTCGCAGGGATTCGACGCCATCCGTGAGGTAGTCGGCGTCACAATGCTCGAGCAGCTCCTCGAAAGTCGTCACCTCCGCGAGATCGGGTGGGTCGAGGCCAAGCTCGCGCAGCTCTGAGGCGAGCCGGCGGTAGGGCTCGAGGCCGCGCAGCGCGTAGGGTGCCACGTCGACCAGGTAGCTGTGCGCCCCGCCCGTTGCAGCCGCAATCAGCGCCGAGGAGACCGAGTCGCCGGGCCCAAGCTCGAGCGAGACGAACTTATCGGCGAGACCCCGCAGGCGACAACGACCGACGTGGACGTCGAAGACCTCGAGCGCGTACGACGGGTCGTCCATCGCACCCTGCCGAAAGACCGACAACCTGCGCCAGACATTCGGGCTCGCCGGAAGCCGCGCGAGCACGAGCTTCGCTCCGATCTTGGCCCACCACGGCAACCGTCGCTTCAACGTGTGCGCGACACTCATTGCGCTTCCCCAAGGACCTCCGCGTACACGTCCTGTATCTCGGCGGCCATTCGGCGAGTCGAGAAGCGCTCGGTCGCAACCCGGCGCGCCTCCTCGCCGAAGCGGCGCAGCAGCTCGTCGTCGCCGAGCAGTGCGGCGAGGACCGTTGCGAGCGCGTCGGCGTCGCCGGGCTGGACGAGCCGTCCCGTCCGCCCGTCTTCCACGATCTCCGGTACGCCGCCCACGCGCGTTCCGACCACCGGCACGCCCGCTGCCATCGCCTCGAGGATCGAGATCGGGCAGCCTTCGTAGTCGCTGGCGAGTGCGAAGCACGCCGCCTCGGCGAGCAGCTCCGGAATGTCGGACCGGTTGCCGAGCAGGACGACCTGATCGGCGAGGCGGAACTCGTCCACGAGTGCCTGCACGTGAGGCCGCTCCGGACCGTCCCCGACGAGGTGCAGCTCGAAGGAGCTGCCGCGATCTCGCAACGAGGCCGCGGCGCGGACGAGCAGATCCGGTCGCTTCTGAGCAGCCAGCCTACTGACCGAAACGACGCGCCCTCGTACCGGCCGGCGCGGCAGGGCGAACCGCTCCAGCCGCACGCCGTTCGGGACGACGCGGTACTGACCGGCGGTTCCGATGTGCGCAGCCAGGCCGGCCTCACGCTCGGCGGCTGACACGACCAGGATCTTCCGGCACCAGCGCGCGGTGACCCGCTCAAGCGCGCGGTATCCGCGGGCCACAACGCCGTCCGCCGCCCAGAAGGACCAGGCGTGAGGCGTGAAGATCACGCCCTGGGTCCGTCGCGTCACCAGGGCGGCCAAACGGACGAGGAATCCCGCCTTCGCGGAGTGTGCATGGACGAGATCCGCCGAGCGGACGAGCCTCACCAGGGTCAGCAGCGAGCCTACGTCGGTCCATGCCGGCCCCCGGGCCGCGGTGAAGTCGTGGAGCGGCACGCCGCCCTCCCGGTCCAGAGCCTTCCAGAGAGTCGAGGCTCGAGGGCAGGCGACACGAACCTCGAAGTGTTCCCGGTCCAGTTCCGAGAGGAGATCGAGGACGTGTTGAGGGACGCCTTCGCCGAGCGGTTGGGACGCGATCAAGAGCCTGGCCGGGTGGCGCCGCACGGGCTCAAGGGTATTGTGTGACCACTCGACCCTCTGGGACCGGATGGACCTCAATCAGTTTCTCCAAGTGCTGTGGCGGCGAAGGCTCTTGGTCGCCCTAGTCACCGCGATCGTCATAGCCGCTGCATACGGCGTGCTCCGCCTTGTCGATCCGGTCTACGAGTCGACTGCGACAGTGGCGCTCACAACGAGGTCGTCCGACCCGAACAACTTCTTCTTCTACACGACGATGGACTCCATCGTCCCCGTATACGCGGACGCCGCGACTGCACGATCGACTCTCAACCGGGCGGCCGCGCGGCTCGGGCGTCAGCCCGCTTCGGTCCGCGTCGACACTTTCAAGGCGTCCCCGATCATCCGGATCCGGGCCCGGAGCACCAAGCCCACACTCGCCAAGACGTCGGCGGAATCCGTCACACGCGCACTGCTCGACCGCGTGCGCCGAGGAGAGGTGGGAATCAGCGCACTGAAGCTCACCGAGGTGGACGCGGCGGGGCTGCCGACAAGCCCCGTGTTCCCGAACCGCAAGCTCACCTTCATCGTCGCGCTCCTCCTCGGGCTAGGACTGGGCGTCGCCGCCGCCGTTCTGCGCGACAACCTCACGACCACGATCGAGGGCGCGGATGACCTCGCACGTGTGGCAGGCGTGCCCACGTTCGGCGAGATCCCGCAGGAGAGCGCGGTGAGCCGAATGACGACCGTGGAAAGCCTGCAGTCGGACCCGCGTCTCCGCGTCGTCTCCGAGGCGCTCCGAGATCTCCGCACCAACCTGATGTTCTCCGAGCGGAGCCTCAACTCGCTCGCGATCACGAGCCCGGACGGCAGCCACGGCAAGACAACGATCGCGTTCGGTCTCGCAGTCACGCTCGCACGTGCAGGGACGAGAACCCTCCTCGTCGACGCCGACCTGCGGCGGGGGCGAGTGGCGGAGATGCTCGACCTCCCACGCAACCCTGGCCTCTCCGAGGTCCTCCTCGGCGACTCCCCGCCGCAGGACGTCGTCCACGAGACGGGTCTCGACAGCTTGCACGTGATGACGGGTGGCCGCCGCCCGACGGATCCGGGCGAGCTCTTGACCGTCGAATTCCCCGGTGTCCTCAAGGAGCTCGAGGCGCTGTACGAGATCGTGGTCATCGACACGACGCCCGCGGCGCCGGTCACAGACGCCCGGGTTATCGCTCGCTACACAGACGCGTCCTTGCTCATCGTCAGCGCCGGCCGCACGAGACGGCGCCAGGTGAGGACTGCGATCGAGCGGCTCGCCCTGATCGGCGTGCGTCCGAACGCTGTCGTGCTGAACAACGCGAAGGATACTGGCGGCTCGAAGTACTTCATCGTCGAAGAGCCCAAGCCCGGGGAGCAGCAACCTACGCCGCGCCGGTCACGTACTCCTGGTGCAGTTCGTCAGTAGGAGAGGCGTAGTCGGCGGCCGACCCGCCGGACATTTTCTGGGATGAACTCGACAGCGCTCGATCACGGGCCGCCGTCACCCCGCCTGTCCTTGCCGATCGGGGCCTTCGCCCTCGGTGCAGCGGCAACATTTGCCGCGGGCTCGGCGGCCTTCGGGCCCAGGTATGCCCTCATCCTGCTGCTAGGAGGGGGAGCCGTCCTGGTCTGCCTCCTGCGCATCGACATAGCCGTCATGGTCCTGGCGGCCACGGCACCGCTCGAGACCGAGTTCTCCAACCTCGCCGGTACGTCCATCACGAAGCTCGTCGGCGCACTCTGCCTGGGGAGCTTCGCCGTGGAGGTCGTGCGCCGGCGGCGCCGGCTGCATTTCGACCGGAGCCACGTCGTCGTCCTCGGGTTGCTTGCGATCGCCATGATCTCGACGCTGCAGGCCCGCGACGAAGCCACCGCGGTGACTGCGACGCTGAGGTACGCGAGCTTTGCCGCCGTCTACATCATCCTCGCGGAGGTCGCAGACCGCCGCGAGTTGGTCCGCCGCGTCGTGTGGGCGTTGTCGCTCGCGTCGACGATCGCCGCGTACATCGCCCTTCAGAATTACCTCGGCGAGCGCACCGTCGTGGCGACGTTGAAGAACTCGAACGCGACCGACTTCGCGTTCATCCTCGTCACGACCCTGCCTCTGACCTTCTGGCTGCTGGGCACAAAGCGACGCTGGCTCAGGCCCGTCGTGATCGCGATGATCGCGACCATGTGCGCTGCTGCTGCGCTGAGCCTCTCGCGCAGCGCGGTCGTAGGCGTCTCTCTCGGCCTGCTGGTCTTCGTGATCACCGACCGGCGGCGGGTGCCGCTCGTAGTCGGCGGGGGCATCCTCGCCATTCTCGCGGCCGTCACCGTGATCCACAGCAACCCCGCGCGGTTCCAGAACGCGCTGCTGTACAAGGAAAAGGTCGCGGATGTCAACGTCTCGACGAGGCTCGATGCCTGGCACGCCGCCGCGAAGCTCGCCGCCGATCATCCGCTCCTCGGGATTGGGCCGGGGAACTTCAAGCTCTACTTCACAGAGGCAACGGGCAGACCGCCCGGGACCTACAACATCCTCGTCGTCCACGACGCGTATCTCGACGTCGCGGCCGAGCTCGGCTTCGTCGCGGCGGTCCTTTTCCTGCTCTATCTCGGCATCGTGTTCGCCCGGCTGTGGGGCGTCACCCGCCTTGCGGAGGAGCGTAGCTACGCGCAGGCGTTACACATCTCGCTGGTCATCGCTGCCACGTGCTCCATCTTCATCTCGGAGCAGTACTTCCTGCCCTTCTGGCTGATAGGCGGTCTCGCCACGGCGGTGTGGCGGAGCGCGCGCGAGGCGGCCCCGCCGACGGCGGCTGCCGCGGCGCCGGCGCTCGCACCGGCGGTCGCTACGGTGCAGCACTACGATGGCGCCATGGAGACGGGCTCGACCGAGCAGAGGGAACGGCGTCTCCGCGATGAGTTCGCAGCCACGCGTGCGCAGAAGCAGCGGCTGCGACAGGTCGAGCTGGACGTCGCCAAGCGCGAGCGGGCCCTGCAGCTCCAGGGTGCGGCGCTCGAAGAGACCGCGACCCGCTTGTCCGCGCTAACCGAGGAGCTCAAAGGGCGCGAGCTCGACCTGGCCACGCGCGAAGCCGTGATGAGGAGCGAGGAGGCTTCCAGAGCGGCGCAGCTCGCCGAGGAGGAGCGGAGTCTGGCCGCGCGCGAACGTGAGCTTGAACGGCACGCCGCGGAGGTCAAACGCGAAAGCGAGATGTTGCGCGAGGAGCGAAACGAGCTGCAGCGACGGACCCGCGAGGTGTGGTCTCGCGAGCGGGCGCTCGATCCCTCGCGGCAGCCCGGGCCCGGCGACCCTTAGCCACGTGAAAGTCGTCTACGCGGTGAGCGTGCCACGCGGCGGCCCGCTGACGCACGTTCTCGACCTCGCTCCGCGCGTCGCCGCGAGGGGCGTGCAGGTCCAAGTACTCGGCCCCACGGGGGAGCCCGCGCGGCAACTGCGCGAGGCGGGTGTCGAGGTGCACGGTCTCCCCTTGCGGCACAAGCTCGATCTCCCAGGAGCCGCCGCGATCTGGCCCCATCTGCGCGAGGCCGACATCGTCCACACGCACGATCGCCGCACCGGCCTGCTCGTTCGACCGCAGGCACGCAGCCGCCGCGCGATCTCTGTGCACACCTTCCACGGCCTGCCCGACGAGATCTTCGCGCGCCTGGGACGACCGGACGCTCCGGATCCTCCCGACGTCTCGCGCCTACGCATCGCCTGGCTCCTTCACGGGCTGCTGAGGATCGAGGCGCTGCTCAGCCTGCTGGGCACCGTGGTCGTGCCCTCCCATGCGCTCGCCGAGTTCCTCGTCGCGCACGGATTCCCGCGACAGCGCCTGCATGTGATCCCGAACGGGATTACCGTGTCCACGTCGAGCCCGTCGTCACGGACGGCCCCGCCCCGAATCGGCACGTCGGCCGTGCTGGACTACCGCAAGGGGGTGGACGTCCTGCTGGAAGCCGCCGGCAAGGCGAGCGCACCGTTCCGGCTCGATATCTTCGGCGACGGCTCCGAACGCCGGCGACTCGAAGGGCGGGCTGCCGAGCTCGGGCTCGACGCGCACTTCCACGGGTACGTGGACGACCTCCCGGCACGGCTGCGCGAGCTCGACGTCTTCGTGCTCCCCACACGCGCTGACAACTTCCCCATGGCGATCCTCGAAGCGATGGCCGCGTCTTTGCCCGTGGTCGCAACCAGAGTGGGCGGGATTCCGGAGATCGTTCTCGACGGGGAAACGGGGCTGCTGGTTCCGCCAGAGGACGCGGGTGCCCTTGCGGCCGCGCTCGACCGGTTGGTGCAAGACAGTGGCGAGAGGACGCGGCTCGGCGAGGCAGGCGCGGCACGCGCCGCTGCCGAGTTCGACTCGGACTCCGTGGCCGGGCGGATCGTCTCGCTCTACGAGGGGCTGTGCGCATCCTCCACGTGATCCAGGAGCTCGACGTGGGCGGCGCGGAGCGCATTGCCGTCTCGCTCGCGAGAGGCGCGCACGAGGCGGGCCACGAGGTCGCGGTCGCCTCACGCCCGGGACCGCTCGCGAGAGAGATCCCCGGGCCGCACTTCCCGCTGCCCTTGCTCGAGCGCCGCCCCTGGCGCCTGCCGGGCGCCGCGCGCTCGCTCGACCGCGCCTTCCGGCACTGGAGGCCGAACCTGCTGCATTGCCACAATCCTGGGATGGCTGCGGTCGCGTCCATCGCAACGCTGCGCGGGCGCCGGCTGCGCGCTCTCGTGAGCGTGCACGGCGTGCCGGAGGCGGACTGGGCCGCGGCTGCGCGCGTGCTCCGGCTCTCGGGCCTCCCCGCTGTCGCTTGTGGGCCCGGGGTCAGCGCGGCTCTCGCGGAGCACGGCGTGGAGGTGCATGCCACGACCGTGAACGGCATCTCCGCGGCACCTAACGCTGTCGACCCGAGGACCTTTGCGTCGGAGTTCGGACTCCGCTCGGGCCAGCCGGTCGTGCTCACGGTCGGACGGCTCGTGGGCGCAAAGAACCATGCGCTTGCGATTCGTGCCCTCGCAGGGGTGCGGGAGGCCGCCCTCGTCGTCGTGGGCGAGGGCCCGGAGCGCGAGACACTGGCGGGGCTAGCCGAGGACGTCAGGGTCGCGGACCGGGTCGTCCTCGCCGGGCTGCGCGGCGACGCACGGTCGTTGATGGGCGGTGCCGACGCGATCGTGCTCACCTCGCGTGCCGAGGGCCTGCCCCTGGCGGCGCTCGAGGCGCTCGCCTCCGGCACACCTCTCGTCGCGGTCGCGGTCCGCGGTCTGCGGGAGCTGCTGGAGGACGGCAAGAACGCGGTGCTCGTTCCACCGGACGACCCGGCCGCGCTGGCCGAGGGCCTGCGGCGCGTCCTCACCGAGCGCGAGCTCGCGCAGAGAATCGGCGCGGGAGGACGCCTGCTCGCCCAGCAGTACACGGAGGAGCGCATGGTCTCCTCTTTTCTCGACCTGTACGTGAGGCTCGCCGCGTCGTGACGAATCGTGCCGTCTCGGTCGTGATGCCGGCGTACAACGCCGAGCAGACAGTCGGTGCGGCCGTCGCATCGGTGCTCTGGCAGGGATATGAGCCCTTAGAGCTGCTGGTGGTCGACGACGGCTCCACGGACGCGACCGGAGCAATCGCCGCAGCCCATCCGAACGTCAGCGTCATCCGCCAGGAGAACAAGGGGGTCGCCGCCGCGCGTAACGCAGGCATCCGTGCCGCGCGCGGGGAGCTGATCACGTTCTGCGATGCGGACGACGTCCTCCTCCCCGGGCACCTGAGCGCGCTCGTCAACACGTACGAGGAGAACGGCGGAGGGATTGCGACCGCGAACAGCTACTGGCTCCTGCCCGGCGGCATCCACCCTTCGAAGCGTCGCTACAAGGGGGGCTTTCCGAAGCCCGAGCACCAGCGGCTGGCGATCCTGGAGCAGAACTTTGTCTCGACGCTGTCGCTCTTCTCGAGCGACCTCTTCGAGCGGATCGGGCCGTTCGACGAAGCGCGCCGACAGGCCGAAGACTGGGACTTCTGGCTGCGCGCCGTCTACGCAGGCGCGCGCGTCTCGCTGCAGCCCGAGCCACTCTCGCTCTACCGCTGGGGGACGAAGAGCCTCTCCGCCGACTGGGAGCAGATGGACGCCAACGTCGAGCACATCTTCGCCACTCTCGAGGAGCGCGTGGAGCTGCGGGACGAGGAGCGCGAGTACGTGCGCCGCCGCCGCTCCGGCCCCGGCCCCCGCGTGCTCGCCCGGCAGGGCGATGAGGCTCTCCGCGCGAAGCGCTACGGTGAGGCGGCGCGTGCGTATCGCGAGGCGGCGGCCCTGTGCTCCAGCGAGCGCATGCTCGTCTGGAAGGCAAGGGCCATTGCACCGCTGCCCCGCCTCGCCGGGCCGTTGCTGCGAGCCCGCCAGCTCCGGATCGAGCGTGCGCTCGGCATCGGGGAAGGACACACGCGATGACCGGATTCACCGTGGCCTTCGTCTGCAGCGGCAACCGGTTCCGGAGTCCGCTGGCCGAGCATCTCCTGCGCCGGCGCCTCGACGGCAGGGACGTCCAGATCGAGTCCCTCGGCACGCTGGAGCTCGGCTCGCTCCCGCCGCTGCCAGAAGCCCAGGACGAGGGCCGGCGGCGCGGCCTCGACCTCAGCGACCACCGCTCTCGGTCGCTGGCCGGCGCGGATCTGAGCGGCATCGACCTCGTGATCGGCTTCGAGCGCTCGCACATCGTCACAGCGGTGATCGACGCGGCGGCCGCGCGCGACCGGACCTTCACTCTCCCTGAGCTGGTGGGGCTCCTCGACGGCCTGGCCGCACCCGACACCGCGGCACCCGCCGATCGCGCGCGTGCGCTCGTCCGCCGCGCGGCGGCGCGCAGGCCACCCGACCCACAGCTCCTCCACGTGCCCGAGCTTCCCGACCCGCTCAGGCGAACGCCCGAGGAGCAGCGCCAGATCGCGGCGGACATCGAGGCCCTCGTGGAGAGGCTCGCCTCGTCTCTCTTCGGAGCTGCGCGGTGAGGCGGTCAACTCCGCTCGCGACCCTCGGGGTGCTCCTGTTGGCCTTACCCCCTGACGAGTGGGCGCGTCGACGGTTCGTCCTGGACGGACCGCGCCGTTCGGGCGGGTAGCCTGAACAGCGCGACGAGCATGCGGCGTGCGCGCCGCCAGCTATAGCTACTCGACAGCGGCAGGCCGCAGAACCGCGCGCACGGTCGCGACCAGGATCTTCAGGTCAAGCCAGAGGGACCAGTTCTCGATGTACCAGTTGTCCCACTCGACCCGGTCGCTGAGTGACGTCTTGCCGCGCAAGCCGTTGATCTGGGCCCAGCCGGTGATCCCGGACTTCACCCGATGCCGATCCTCGTAGCGCTTGACACGGGGTGTGAACAGCTCGACGAACTCAGGCCGCTCGGGACGCGGGCCGACGATGCTCATGTCGCCCCGCACGACATTGAAAAGCTGCGGGAGCTCGTCGAGTGACGTGCGCCGGATGAAGGTCCCGAAGGCAGTACGCCGGTCCTGCCCCTCCACGCCGCCCGGGGCGACGTCGCCCTCCGGCGTCGGGACGTCCGCCGGCATGCCGCCGCGCATCGACCGGAACTTGAGCATCTGGAACACCCGGCCGTCGCGGCCGATGCGCGCCTGTCGAAAGAGGATCGGCCGGCCCGTCGTGATCAGCACGCCGACGGCGATCGCGAGCAGGACCGGGAACAAGAGCAGGAGCGAGATCGCCGCCACGGCGCGGTCTGCCGCGTACTTCGTTCGGTAGGGCAAGGCCTTGGGGTCGCTCGGATGGATCGAGACGAGCGGGATCCCGCCGAGGTAGTCGATCGTCAGTTGTCGTGGCATTCGCTCGAACAGCCGGGGGACGATCGTTACGCGCACGCCGCGCCGGGTGCACTCGTCCACCATGCGCAGCATCACCTCGTGTGGCGCGGTGGAGAAAGTGAAGACGACGTGCTCGACGACGTGCATGTCGATCACGTCACCGAGGTCCCAGCTCGCGCCGAGGACCGGCAGCGTCGGTGAATCGTCGGAGGGGCCAGCCTCACGCGGCTCCTTGTCGAGGAAACCGATGGGAGAGAGCCCGATCTCGCGATGTTCGAGGAGGCGTTTCGCGAGAAGCCGTCCGACACTGCCGGCCCCGACGATCAGCGTGGGTGTCGGCGCCCCGTTCCGGCGCGACGCCACAATCGAGGAGATAAGCCCGCCGCGGCTGGCGGTGAGATAGACCGTTGCGAAGAGCCAGAGCCGGACGCCCTGCGCGGCAAGTCCCTCGGTCTGAGCACCCGCGAGAACGGGCAGCATGATCGTCATCATCGAAGCGATGGCCGTTGCCCCCCCGATCGTGCGGAGATCGTCGAGGAGTTGAAGCCTCAGGCGTTCGCGGTAGAGCCCTCCGGCGGCGAGGAGCGCGATTGCGATCGCCGGAAACCCGACGATCCACCCCACGGAAAGAGTGTCGGCTCCGACGGACCGGCCGCCGACGCGCTCCAGGGCCACCGCGAGGGTGAGCACCAGCGCATCGGCGATCGGCGCGAGCGCAAGCCATCGCCGTGCGCCATGGCGCGCGTGGATCGGCTTGGGCCTCGCGGAGAGAACCGCGAGGCTGGCCGATTCAGAGGTTGGGTTGAGGATCGACACCGCAGTCGCCCGTCAGATTCGATTTCGCCGCAGGTCTCTGGGACTACGCGCCGCGCTTGACTGCGCGTCGCAAGCCCGCGCCCGCCACGAGCAGCGTCACGCCGCCAATGACGAGGAGAGCGAGATCGAGCCCTGTAAACGGAAGACTGCCAGCGCTTTCCGCCGCAACCCCCTGATTCACTTCACTTTGGACTCCCCCGCCTCCGCCGTAGCCCGTCTCGGCAGGTCCAGGTGCAGCCCCAAAAGCCGTAGGCGCCAGCGCCAAAACAGCGCAGACCACCACCAACAGACACCGCAGTTTCACTTGACCGCCTCCCCAGGTCAGCCGCAATTGTTTTCCTCGTATAGGAGCCTAGTTGCCGAATCCAGACACGTCAAACATTTCGTCAGATTCCTTGCATCCGTACACGCCAAGCTGCTCGAATCTGACCTGGACCTCAGGGCCCGACTCGCGTCTGAACGCGCTTTACGAAGAGGCGGTCGAGCCCGGGGCGATCGACCGGCCGGCGCAGCCGGACGAGGCGCTGAACCGGGCGGATGGCGGGCTCTGCGGGATTGAGACGGGCCGCCACCGCTAGCTCTCGAAGTGCGGCGGTTCGGTGTCCCAGCCCCGCTTCGGCGATGCCGAGCTCGAAATGGGCGTACCAGTTCCTTGGGTCGCGCTCGACCGCACGCCGGAAGGCGAGACGCATCCGCGCCAGAAGATCGAGCCGGCTGGCGATCGCGCCGGCCAGGACGTCGGCTCGGGTGCTGAGGGGATTGAGGCTGCGCGAGCGGTCGAGATCGTCGAAGGCCTGCGCCGGCTGCTGCGCCCACGTTCGAATCGCCCGCCGAGCCTGGACCTCGGCGAGCCAGGGAAAGACGATCGAAGCAGCCGCCGCGAGCGCCGCCACCGATCCCATTGCAAGCAGGAACGGCCGTCGTGTCGCCACAGCCGTGCTGACTCGCTCCCGCGATGCCGCCAGGCCGAGCCACGCGAGCGCCGGCCCCGCCAGTCCGGGAAATTCCCAGAGCCAGTCTCCCGACGTGTGGATGGCGAAGTACACCGAGGCCGCGACACCCGCGCGTGCGACGCCGGCCACGAGGTCCGTGCGCGCGCCGGCGCTCCGGACGACGGCGATGCCTGCTGCGACAATGAACGCGGCGAACAGGAGTGCGCCCACCAGACCGGTCTGGCCGAGGACACGCAGCTCGAGGCTGTGCGGATAGAGCGGCTCCTCGCTGCTCCTCCGCTCGCGCAGATAGTCCTCGGCGAAGTTGTCGACGCCGACGCCGTTGAGGGGGTGGTCGCGGAACTCGCCGGCCGCGACGCGCCAGAAGTCGTAGCGGTTGCTTCCAAGCCCCTGCGAGAAATGCGAGGCGCTCGTCTCCTCCGGGTACCCGGCCTTGAAGTCTCGCCACGCGTCGCTGAGTCGCTCGCTCGGACCCGGGTCGGCGAGTGCAAGCGCAGTCGCACCTGCGGCGAGTGCGGCAACGGCGAGAGCAGCGGCCGCGAGGTTGGTCACACGGACCAGGCGAGGCGATGCTTCGACGCGCCGGTCGACGAGCGCGACGAGCATCCAGAGCACGAGGACCACGGCCGCGCTGATGCCGATCGCCCTGAGGGCGGCGTGGATCGCTCGCCCAGCTCCTTCGCCGCTTCGGACAGGATCGAAAACGTCGAGCAGGTCACCGCGCGCGACGAAGGCGGTGATCGCGACTACGGCCACCGCGCAAGCGGCCCGGACGCGCTTCGGGACCAGAACGAGATACGCCAGGACCGCGACGGGGACGACGACGAGCGAGCCCCGGCTCTGGGTGAGAATCGCGAGCTCGACAAGCACGGTCGCCGCCGCGAGAAGGCCCCCTCGCACGACGGCAGGCGGCTCGCGCCGCGCCGCCAGGTACGCGAGCGGCCAGACCGCGAGCAGGTAGAGGGCGCAGGCCGCATTTGGGTATCCGGCCGGAGCCGAAAGGCGACCGTAGATGAAGAACTCGCTGGCATTTCCGCCTCCTGCGCGGGCGAGATCGATGAGCCCGATCGCCAGCACGCCGAGCGAGAACCCGCACAGCAGAACCGGAACTGACGGGCGACGCCAGGGCAGGGCTGCGAACAGCGCGTAGACCACGGCGTAGACGAGCGTCCGATTGGCTCCGTCCCAGGCGATGCCGCGGTCCGACGCCCAGGTGATCGACAGGCCGCTCCACGCGGCAAAAGCCGCAAGACAGCCGATCGCGACCAGCGCCGGCCGCGAGGGCGCCAGACGCCCGTACGCAACCAGCGCGACCACGAGCAGTGCCAACAGGAAGAGCCCACCGGGATACCAGGTCGTCGGGGCGAAGCCCGCATCTTGTGCAGCCCAGATCACGAAGAGGGCGACGGCCAGGGCGCCAATCACGAACGGCGCGGCGATTGCTTCGAGGGCGCGCTGCCTGGGCCGTGTCACTCCACGGGACCGCGTTCGACTAGCGGCGCGAAGACCTCGTTCACGAGCGGGTCGAACGATCGCGGCAACGTGCCGTCCGAGGCAGCATGCTCACGGAGGAAGAACAGGTACGTCGTCCATTCCTCGTACCGGGCGGGATGCGCGCCGCCGTGCTCCCGCACGAGGCCCTCGAGTGCGTCCAGGTTCCACCGGGCACGGATCTGCACGGCGGGCGCTTGGGGCGTCGGCTCGGGCTCGAGGGAGATCGCAGCCGATTCCACCACTGGCTCAGAAACGGGCTCCGGCTTCGGCTCCGCAGTCGCTGCTTCCTGCTCCGCGGGCGCGAGGTCCGCCTCCCGTTGCCGCAGGCGAGCCTCTCGCTCGGCGAACTCCCCCGCACGGCGCGCGAGCGCCCGCTCGCGCTTCGCAACGGCGTCGATGCGTGCCTGCAGACGGCGCTCGACGCTCGGGGCAGGTGTTACGTCGATCGGCGTGGCCGGAAGTTCGATCGGCGGGGCCGGTCGGCGGCGCCCGAGCGCGACCGCCGTCGCCGCACCGGCGGCCAGCCCGATCAGGCCGCCGATCAGAAGATTGCGTTCGGGAGTCGGGCTCGTCTGCTCGACGGCGTGGGCGGGGTCGAGAACCGTAGCCTCGACACGCGTCCCGAAGCGGGCCCGGACGAGTTGCGTGAGAACGAGTGTTGCTTCGCCGTCAACCTGGCGCGCCCGGTCCCGGCTCTCCGCCTCGGCGGAAAGCGTCAGGACGCCGCCCTCACCAACTGTGGCCGACACGCGCGGCGGGTGCGAGAGCCGAAGAGTCTGGGCGACATTCTGCTCGAGCAGGCTGCTCTCCGCCAGCGCCTTGACGGCCGGCACGAGGCCCCTTGCCGTTCCACGCACGAGCACGCGCGCCTCGGCTCGGTGGCGGTCCGGCTGCGCGAGCGTCCAGATACCGCCGGCGGCGAGTCCAAGGACCACGCCGGCGAGGACCGGCCAACCGGCCCGGGCGATGCGCTCCAGGCTCGCCCTCACGACTAACGCTGCCGGAGCGCCGGGAAGAGGATGACGTCACGGATCGCGTCAAGACCGGTCAGCACCATCGCGAGCCGGTCGATCCCGATCCCGCAGCCTCCCGTAGGCGGCATGCCGTACGACATCGCCTCGACGAAGTCCGGATCGCCTTCCTCCGCGTTTACGTCACCGGCCGCGCGCTCCGCCGCCTGCATCGCAAACCGCTCCGACTGCTCTTCGCTGTCGTTCAACTCGCTGAAGGCGTTCGCGAACTCCATCCCGCTCACGACGCACTCGAAGCGCTCGACGACGGCTGGATCGTCATCGGTCCTGCGCGCGAACGGCGACATCTCGATCGGCCAGTCGTAGACGATCGTGGGCTGCACCAGCTCCGGCTCCACGAAGTGCGAATAGGCGTGATCGACGAGCTGCGCCCAGGTCTTGTCGTGGGCAGTGTCAACACCCGCCTCGTTGAGCTTCGCGCGCAGCTGATCGGCCTCGCGTGACCACACACCTTTGCTTTCGAGCGCTTCGACGAACCTGACGCGCTGCCACGGCGGTGCGACGTCGATGTCGTGGGCGCGAAAAGAGACTTTCGTCGTCCCGATCGCGGCCAGCGCAGCTCGCTCGACGAGCTCCTCCGCACGCGCCATCGTGTCTCGATAGTCGGCGTACGCCTCGTACCACTCGAGCTGCGTGAACTCCGGGGAGTGCTTGTAGGAGACGCCTTCGTTCCGAAAGTCCTTCGCAAGCTCGTAAACCCGCTCGAGCCCACCGATGATCAGACGTTTGAGGTAGAGCTCATCGGCGATCCGGAGATACACGTCCTGATCGAGATAGTTCGAGTGGGTGACGAACGGCTCGGCGAAGGCGCCCCCGTACTGTGGCTGCAGGATCGGCGTCTCGACCTCGAGGAACCCTTCGCCGTCGAGGTAGGCGCGGATCGCGGTGACCATCTTCGTCCGGACGAGAGCGTCGTGCCGTGAATCCTCGTTCATCAGCAGGTCGAGGTACCGCTTGCGGTAGCGGAGCTCGACGTCGGTGAGGCCGTGGAACGTGTCCGGGAGCGGGCTGCGGTTCTTACCCAGCAGGACGAGCTCGTCAACCGCCACCGAGGGCTCGCCCCGTCGCGCCTTAGCCGGTGATCCGGTAACGCCGACGACGTCGCCGAGATCGACATCGATCTGGCCCGTGCGCGAGGTGTCGCAGAGGAGCTGAATGCGCCCACTGCGGTCGACGAGGTCGAGAAAGACCAGCTTCCCCATTTCCCGCCGTCCCAGCACGCGCCCGGCTACGCGGCGGCGGTCGCCGGACTCCGTTCCCGAGTCGAGACCCTCGGTCTCTGCTCGGACCTTGGCGATCGGGACCGTGTCGGGAAACCGCTTCGGTGTCACATGCAGAGCCTAGGCGCCAGTCCGGTCAGGAGACCAGGCGGTGGAGCGGGGTAGCAAGGAGCACGGCTTGTGCGACGGTGTGGCGACGATAGAGATCGAGCCGCGGCGCGGCGTACGGATCGCCCGTCCGGCCGCGGAGCCCGTATGCGCGCTCGTATCCCGCCCGCCGCGCGAAAGCGCGGACGCGCTCGTCATGTTCCCCATACGGATACGCGATCTCGGTGCAGGGACGGCCAAACTCCGACTCGATCGCCTCCTTCGACTCGGTCAGCTCCCGCCGGAGCTCGTCGTCGGAAAGTGTCGGCAGGTGAGCGTGCGAGACGCCGTGCGAGCCGATCTCGACACCGTCGTCGGCGAGGCTCCGCAGCTGATCCCAGGTCATCGTCGCGAGCTCTTCCGGGTCGTCCCGCTCCAGTTCCGGAATCGTCAGCGGAGCGCCGTTCCCGGCGAAACCGCTGCAGACGAAGATCTGCATCGACGCGCCTAGCTGCCCCACTTGCGGAAGGACTGAGGCGATGCTGCGAAAAGCGTCGTCGAAGGTGACTCGAACCGTCCGGAAGCGCGACAGCGCACGAACCTGCCGGAGCAGGAGCTCCGGGTGAATCGAGAGGCGATGGTCCCACGTGGATGAGACCGCGTGGTAGCAGAGGAGGAGTGTTCTACGAGCGATCGTCGTCGCCGGTCTTCGCGTCGACGCCGGGATCGTCCAGCGGCGCAACCGGCGGGATCTGCCCGGTTGGCGGGCCGGCTGGGACGACAACCGGCCCCTCGTCCGTCTGCGACCGGTAGTCGGCTCCGGGCCCACGTCGGCGAAACATCGACTTCAGCTTCTCGAGCAGCGCCGCTAGCCCCAGATCCACTTGCCGATGAGGATGCCGAACCCGACCGCCGCCCCGAACATCACCACAGTGCCTGCGATGAGCGGCACGTACGGCTTGAGCCGCGTGCGTTCTTCCGGCTTCATGCTCTTGGCGCTCGCAGGCCGGCTGCTAGGCGGCCTTGATCTCGAGGATCTTGAACTTCAGCGTGCCGCGTGGTGCGGTGACCTCGACGGTCTCGCCCTTTTTCTTGCCGATGATCGCCTTGCCGACCGGTGACTCGTTCGAAAGCTTGTTCGCAGCCGGGTTGGCCTCGGCCGAACCGACGATTTGGTACTCGATCGTCTCCTTGGCGGCGACATCCCGAAGCTTGACCTTCGAGCCGACCGAGACGACGTCCTTGGCAATGTCCTTCTTCGAGATGACACGCGCGTCGCGAAGCCGCTCCTCGAGGGTCGCGATCCGGTGCTCGAGCAGCATCTGCTCGTTCTTGGCGTCGTCGTACTCCGCGTTCTCGGCGATGTCGCCGAACTCGCGCGCGACGCGGATCCGCTCCGCTACCTCGCGGCGCTTCGTGGTCGAGAGCTCCTCGATCTCGTGCTTCAACCTCTCGTAGCCCTCGGGTGTGAGGATGACTTCCTTCACTGCGGCTGCACCCCTTCTATGAAAAAGCGCGGCGCTGTGGGCGCCGTCGCGGGCGCGAATAGTAGCTATACGGGGGAGGCCCGTCAACGCCCCGGCGGGTACCATTTCCCGCTCTGTGCAGGTAGATCTGCGTCAATCGTGGTCGATCGGGGAGGTCGAGATCCCCACCCGCCTCGTGCTCGCGCCCATGGCGGGCGTGAGCGTTCAGGCGTTCCGGCGTCAGGGTCGGCGGTATGGGGCCGGTCTCGTCTGCTCCGAGATGGTCAGCTGTGCCGGCCTCGAGCACCAGAACGAGCGCACCCTGGGCTATCTGAGGGTCGCGCGCGACGAGCATCCCCTGGCGATTCAGATCTTCGGCTCTGAGCCGTCCGTGATGGCCGAGGCCGCCCGGATGGTGGCCACGGCCGGGGCGGACATCGTGGACATCAACTTCGGCTGCCCGGTCCGGAAGGTGACGAAGACCGGCGCCGGCGCGACGCTGCTGGAGGATCCGGACCGAGCGTGCGCAATCGTGGCCGCCGTCGCGAGCGCCGTCGAAATTCCCGTGTCGGTGAAGATGCGTCGCGGCCTTGAGAACGGCTCGCGGGCGTGCCTCGTCGTCGGCCCGCGGCTCGTGGAGGCCGGAGCTGCCTCCCTCACCCTTCACCCTCGGTCCGCGCGCCAGATGTACACGGGCGAGGCCGACCACAGGCTCACGGCCGAGCTCGTCGAGCTCGTCGACGTTCCCATCATCGCGTCCGGCGACATCACCTCACGGACCCGCGCGCAGACCGTCCTCGCGACGACGGGCGCCGCGGCTGTGATGGTTGGTCGCGGCGCGCAGGGGAGCCCGTGGACGCTGCGCGAGATCGTGGACGGCGATGACGGCGAACCCTCGCGCGAAGAGGTCGCGGCGGAGCTGATTCTGTTCGTGCGCGAGACCGTGCGTGAGCTCGGCGAGAGGCGCGCATCCGGGTTCCTGAAGAAGTTCTACGCCTGGTACCTTGGCCGCGGCCGTTTCCCGAGGCCGTTCAAGCAGGAGCTCGTTCAGCTCGAATCGACAGAGGAGATCGTGACGCGCCTCTTCGCCGCCGCTCCCGGAGCGGCGGAGATCGTGGAACGGCTGGAAGGCGAGCTCCCGGATCCAGGCGACGAGATCCTCCTCGACTCGATGCCCATCTCTATCTACGGCGGAGGCTGAACCGCGTTTCGCCGCCAGGCTCGGCGGCGAAATGGGCTTAGTGGTTCCGCTCCCACACGAGGCGCAGACCTTCGAGAGTCAGGAAAGGATCGACGAGCTCGATCGAATGGGCGTGGGGCGAGATCAGCTCTGCAAGGCCACCGGTCGCGATGACGCGGGCAGCTTCGCCGAGCTCCTCGCGAATGCGTGTGACGATCCCGTCGACCTGGCCGGCGAAGCCGTACACCAGTCCGGACTGAAGGCTCGCTACGGTCGTCTTCCCGATCACGGTCTCGGGCTCGACGTAATCGATCTTGCGGAGTCGGGCCGCCCGCGCGAAGAGCGCGTCCATGGAGCTCTCGATTCCCGGCGCGAGGACGCCGCCGATGTACTCGGCGTCGCCGGAGACGACGTCGAAGTTCGTCGAGGTGCCGAAGTCGACGACGATGCAAGGTGCGCCGTACCGATCGGCGGCGGCCACGGCGTTCGCGATCCGGTCGGGCCCGACTTCGCGTGGGTCGTCGTAGCGGACGGGGATCCCTGTCTTGACGCCCGGGCCGAGCTCGAGCAGCTCGATGTCCGTGTACCGCTCCGCGAACTCCTCATACGAGCGGCTGAGTTGAGGCACGGTGGACGAGAGGCAGATCCCATCGACGCGCCCGAGGTCGAGGAAGCTCTTGTAGAGCGCGCCCAGCTCGTCCCCGCTCCGGTGCCGCTCGGTCGCAATCCGCCAGTGCTCGGCCAACTCCGCGCCCTGGAAGAGGCCGAACACCGTCGAGGTGTTCCCGACATCGACCGCGAGAAGCACGCCTTAGCCGCGGCGCCGACTCGGCGGCGCCACATAAAGGCCGTGCGGGCTTCGCCCGCACGGCCGTCTAAACCACAAGACTTGGCTCCAGCCACGTCCGCAGGATGAGAGCACGCCCTAGAGGTCGTCGTCGGCCGAGAGCGACTCGCCGATCTTCTCGGCCAGCGCCTCGGCTGTGAGGCTCGGCTCGTCCCCCTCCGCCCGCAGCTCCTCCACGGTCACGTCGCTCGAGGTCCAGACCTCGGCGCGCGGGATGATTCTCGTCGGGCGGTTCTTGTCCCAGACCCAGACGTCCTCCATGCGCAGGTGGAAGAACGGATAGTTCGGCTGCGACACCTGGGCGAGGTCGAGCTTGTTGCAGAGATAGGTCGCGTCCTGGGTGAGAACGCAGTAGCGGAAGAGGCCAAAGACCGCCGTGTACTCCCGCTTGAGCTGGAGCTCGAGCTCGGCCTCGAATTCGTCGAGCTCGTCGAGGTGGCTCATGGTCATGAGTCTAGCTTTGCTAGCAGGACCTGGATCGGCCCGTGTGCGGGCACGACGAGGGCCGGATCGAGCTCCGCGAGCGGCTCGAGGACGAACCGCCGCTCGTGGAGCCGCGGATGAGGCACTTCGAGACCGGGCTCCGCGATCGTGTCCTCACCGTAGAGCAGGAGGTCGAGATCGAGCGTCCGCGGGCCTTGGGGCGGAGAGGCCGCCCGGTCGCGGCCAAAGGCCCGCTCGAGCTCGAGCAAGGCAGCCAGCAGCGCCTGCGGCGAGAGGGCCGTCTCGAGTTCCACCGCGCCGTTGAGGAAGCGGGGCTGGTCGAGGTAGCCGACCGGCTCGGTGTCGCGAAAGCGCGAGACGCCTCGCACCTCGGTCCCGACGAGGCCGCGGAGCCGCCCCACCGCCGCGCGCAGCGTCGACTCGCGATCGCCGAGGTTCGAGCCGAGGCCGACGAAGGCGCGGGCCACACCACGGACCCTAGTGCGGCGGAGTACTCTGGAGAGCCTTGGCGGTCAGGCTTCTGATCCTGGTCACGCTGTTCCTCTCCGTGGTCGGGCGAGCGCAGGCCGAGCTAGTGCAGTTCGATCGAGGGCACGCAGCCAGGGGAGCTGCTCTGGCGCGCAGCGCCGGCGGGATGGAGCTCGCGCGGGAACTGCGGATCTGGCGCGTCCCAACGGCGGCGCTTCCTACTCTGCGCCGAGCGGGCGTGATCGGATTGAGCCGGCCTGAGGGTCTGCTGCGAATGACGGCCCAGGTGGAGTCGGGCGATCCGCTCGTCCCGATGCAGTGGTGGCGTGCCGCGGTGGGCGCGGATTCGTCAAAGCCGCCCGGCCCCGGGAAGCCCGTGACCGTCGTCGACTCGGGTATCGACATGAACCATCCCGAGTTCGCGAGCCGTCCGAACACGACCGCCCTCAACACGCAGACGACGAACGAGGAGGACGAGGATCACGGCACGGAGGTCAGCTCCGTGGTGGCCGCACCAGCAAATGGGATTGGCATCGTCGGCGTCTATCCCGAGGCGGTGCTGCGCGTCTGGGATGCGAGCCCGTTCGGGTTCCTCAACGAGGGAGCGGCAATCCAGGGCATCGTGGAGGCTGCGCGCCGCGGCCCTGGCGTGATCAATCTGAGCTTCGGCGGCGAGGAGGACGATCCGCTGCTCGAGCAGGCGATTCTCTTCGCGTTCCGCGCCGGGTCGCTCGTGGTAGCCGCGGCGGGAAACGAGGGGTTCGAGGGCAGTCCGACGAACTTCCCTGCCGCCTATCCCCATGTCCTCACGATCGGCGCGACGAACGAGGAAGGACGGGTCGCGGGATTCTCCACGCTCTCGCCGAGCATCGACCTCGCCGCCCCCGGAGTGCACATCCCTGTCGCCGAGCCGTTCGCCGAAGAAGCCTCCGGCTACATCCTCGCCTCGGGCACGAGTTTCTCCTCTCCGATCGTCGCCGGGGCATCAGCCTGGGTCTGGACCGTAAGGCCGGATCTGGACAACACGCAGCTGTTCGAAGTGATGCGGCGCTCCTCGAGCGACCTCGGCGAGCCGGGCTTCGACCACGCCTCTGGCTACGGCCTACTCAGCATCCCGAAGGCGCTCACGTTCAGAGTGCCGGCCCGCGATCCCGAGGAACCGAACGAGGATCCCGACCAGATCGAGCCGAACGGGCTCTTCGTCAGCGGCACGCCGCCGGTGACCCAGCCGGTCCGGCCGAGCGGATCGATCACCGGCCGAGTGGAACGCAACGAGGATCCCGTCGACCTCTATCGCATCTGGGCGCCCGCCCAGACGACGGTGAGAGCCCGGTTGACGGGCTCCGTTGCAGCCCGGTTGCTACCCCGTTCCGCGAAAGGGAGGAGGGCCCAGCCACTAGCGGTCTCGAAGCTCGGGTTGGCCGTCTATCGCAACACCCGCAAGAAGGGCGTCTACATGTACATCGAGGTGCGACCGGTCGCCACCCGCGCTACGGAATACACCGTCCGGGTCACGGCCGCACGACGGTAGCTGCGGTCCAGGCGACACGAAGACCGGCCGGCTCGACGTCGCGCTTCCGCACTCGGACTCGTACGCGCTCGAGGCTGAACCGCTCGACGACGGCGTCCGCAACTGCGGCCGCAAGCGCCTCGAGCAGCTGGAACTGACGAGCGTCCGAGACCGCGCGCACCGTCTCCGCCACCTCCACGTAGTTGACCGCGTCCTCGAGCCGGTCGGACAGCGCAGCGTCGGAGATCTCCAGCCGCACGTCGTACAGGAACATCTGCCCCACGGCCCGCTCCTCCTCGGTGGCGCCGTGCCGGCCGAACACCTCGAGCGCCTCGAGCTCGACGACGATCACGGCATCAGGGCGGCCGCCACCGTCAACGCTTCCACGTGCTCGCGCACGTCGTGCGCCCGGAGAATGGTGGCTCCCCGCTCGTAAGCCGCCACGGCGACGGCGATGCTCGCCGCGAGCGGGCCGGTAGTGGCGTCCGCATCTCCGAGAATGCGGCCAAGCGAGCTCTTGCGCGAAAAGCCGACGAGCACCGGCCGGCCAAGGGCCGTGAGCACGTCGAGTCGGCGCACGAGCTCGAAGTTCTGCTCGACCGTCTTGCCGAAGCCGATTCCGGGATCCAGGCAGATCCGATCTTCTGACACGCCCGCCTCGACGGCGAAGCGGAGCCGCTCCTCGAGGAAGTCCGCGACCTCGGACGCAACGTCGCCGTAAGTCGGGTTGGCCTGCATCGTCCTCGGCTCACCTTGCATGTGCATCAGGCACAGATAGGCGCCCGCGTCGGCGACCACTGCGGCAAGATCCTGGTCGCCGCGGAGTGCAGTCACATCGTTAACGAGCTCGGCGCCCAGCTCGAGCGCGCGCCGTGCGACCTCTGCCTTCGCCGTGTCGATCGAGACCGGAGCGCCGTGCAGGCCCTCGAGCACGGGAACGATGCGCCGGAGCTCCTCGTCGAGGGAGACGCCTTCCGAGCCAGGGCGCGTCGACTCGCCGCCGACGTCGATGATCGCGGCGCCCTCGTCGAGCATCCGCCAACCTGCCGCCACGGCTGCTGCCGGCTGAAGGTGAACGCCTCCGTCCGAGAACGAGTCGGGAGTCACGTTGACGACGCCCATCACGGACGGGCGCGGGAACCGTTCCTCGATCGGAGGATGCTCGTTTGACACCACTGGATACTTTCCCCCATGGGGGATCACGACGCGCGAAGGCGCGCCGCGTGGAGATTCGTGCGCGCGATCATCCGTTCCCAGGCAAGTGGAGTGATCGGCGCCGCAGTCTCCGGCCTACTCTGGCAAGCCGGCGCGGTCACGGCACCGCTGATGGTCAAGTACGCGATCGACCACGGAGTCCTGCGACGCGACCGTCACACCCTACTCATGTGGCTCGGAGCTCTCCTGGGCGTCGGCCTGCTCGAGATGACAGCGGGCGCCGTGCGTCATCTCTACGCCGTCCGGAACCGCTCCCGGTCGGATGCCCGCGTCCGCGACGCGATCTTTGCCCACGCCCTGCGGCTCGACGCGAGCTACCACGACCGCGTCGGGCCCGGCGAGCTGATGAGCCGGGCATCCTCGGATTCGGAGCACGTGGCGCGGCTGATGGACGCGATCGGGCACACGATCGGCTACGTGCTGACGGTCTTCGCCGTTGCCGGCTTGCTGCTCGTCCTCGATTGGCGGCTCGCGCTGATCGTGCTGATCCCGCTGCCGTTGATCAGCCTCGCGGGCTGGGCGTACTCCCGCAGGTATCACGCCCGCACCCTGCGGCTGCAGGAGAGCTGGGGCGAGGCGGCGACACTGGTCGAGGAGACCGTGGTGGGAATCCGGGTCGTGAAGGGCCTCGGCGCGGGGAAGCCACTCGCCGCTGATTTCCGGAGGCGCAGCGACTCGATCGTCGGCCGCGCCCTCGACATGGCTCGACTCGACGCGGTCTTCATGCCGATGCTGGAGTTCCTGCCGATGCTGGGTCTTCTGGCCGTGCTTTGGGTCGGCGGCCGTCGAGTGATCTCCGGCGACCTGAGCCTCGGCTCCTTCGTTGCCTTCAATGCCTATGTCGCGATGCTGGTCTGGCCGTTACGCGTGCTGGGACAGCGCGTCACGACCCTGCAAAAGGCAATCGGGGCGAGCGCCCGGATCAGCGAGGTGCTCGAGGCCGAACCGCAGTTGCGCGACCCGCGGCATCCTGAGCGGCTGGCAAGCCCAGCCCGTGGGGACGTCCGTCTGGAACGTGTGCAGTTCGGCCACGAGGGCGACCGGGCGATCCTGGACGGACTCGATCTTCATGTCGCTCCCGGCGAGTCGCTTGCGCTTGTCGGCGCCACCGGCTCGGGGAAGAGCACCGTAGCGGGGCTGCTGGCGAGGCTCTACGATCCTGATGAGGGCGTCGTCCGGCTCGACGGCCACGACGTGCGCGAGCTCCGACTCGCCGATATACGGCGCGCTGTCGCGCTCGTCTTCGAGGAGACCTTCCTGTTCACGGACACGGTGAGGGAGAACATCCGGTTCGCACGGCCGGATGCGAACAACGAGGACGTCGAGCGGGCCGCGGAGCTGGCCGGGGCGGCGGAGTTCATTGCCGACCTTCCCGACGGCTACGACACTCTGCTCGGTGAGAGGGGTTTCTCTCTCTCGGGCGGACAGCGGCAGCGCGTCGCAATTGCGCGGGCAATCCTCGCGGATCCCGCCGTGCTCGTCCTCGACGACGCGACCTCCGCGGTCGACGCGACCAAGGAGCATGAGATCCGCGCAGCGTTGACGACAGTGATGACGGGACGAACGACACTCGTGATCGCGCACCGCCCGGCAACGATCGCGCTCGCGGATCGAGTCGCCGTACTGGAAGGCGGCCGGATCGTGGAGCAGGGCACCCATGCCGAGCTGATCCGTGACTCGCCGCGGTACCGGACACTCTTGGCGCTGGAAGCGGCCGCCTAGTGGAACGCGCGTCCCCTCTAGTCGTCTGGCGTCACACACGCGGCCTGCTTCGGCCCGTGCGCAATCTCTATCTCGCTGCGGCAGCCGCCGTCATGACCGCGACGCTGATCACTCTCGCCGGGCCGGCACTCGTCCGCTACGCCGTCGATGCCGGCATCAAGAAGCACGAGACGCATCCGCTGAACGTCGCTGCGCTCATCTTCCTCGGCCTTGCGCTCCTGAAGCCTTTCGTCCTCCGCGCACAGGTGCTGACGGCGGCGCGGGCCGGCGAGCGGTTCCTCCATGCCCTTCGCGTTGCCTCCTTCGACAAGCTGCAGGCCCTGCCGCTCGGCTTCTTCGAACAGCAGCGCGCGGGAGTGCTCGTATCCCGTCTTACCTCTGACGTGCAGTCACTCAACGAGTTCGTCCGCGAAGCGCTGGTCGAAATCGCCGGCAGCGGCCTGCAGATCGTGCTGACGGTCGTCGCGCTGGCGTTGCTCTCGCCGAAGTTGGCCGCGATCTCGCTGGTTGCGCTGCCGATCCTGATCGCATCGAGCTGGAGCTTCCACCACGGAGCGGGCCGCGCGTATCACGCCATCCGCGACCGCGTCGCGGAGACACTGACGGCTCTCCAGGAGGGTCTGGCAGGAGTACGCGTCGTCCAGGCTTTCCGCCGGGAGGAGCGGACGCTCGAGCAGTACAGGCCGCGCAGCCAGGCCCAGGTCAGCGCCTGGCGGAGCGCCTCGTTCGTCAACATCCGGCTGTTCGCCTTCCTCCCCCTCGCGCAGGCCTCGGCCCTGATCGTCGTCCTGCTCGCAGCTGCGTCGATGTACCGCCACGGCGAGATCTCGATCGGGACGATCACGGCGTTCGTGCTTTACCTGATCCAGCTCTTCGATCCCATCGGACGCTTCACCGAGTGGCTGGGGGACTTCCGCCAGGGGCTCGCAGCGCTGTCGAAGATCGTCGGACTGCTTGAGGTGCCGAGCGCGATCGAGGAGCGGCCCGGCGCAGTGGAGCTCCCGCGCGAAGGGATCCTCGCGCTCATGGGCGTGACGTTCGGATACGGCGACCGGCGGGCGGTGGTCCGCGATCTGTCGATCGAGTTCACACCGGGAGAGCACGTGGCACTCGTCGGCGCTACGGGCGCGGGCAAGTCCACTGTCGCAAAGCTGCTCACGCGGCAGTACGACCCGCGCCAGGGAACGATCACACTCGACGGAGTCGACCTGCGCGACGCGACACTCGAGTCGCTGCACCGGCGCATCGTGCTCCTGCCTCAGGAAGGACATCTCTTCAGCGGCACGATCGCCGACAACATTCGGCTCGCGCATCCCGACGCCTGCGATGACGAGGTCCGGCAGGCCCTGCGGAGCATCGGCGCCCTCGAGCGGTTCGAGTCGTTGCCGGATGGGCTCGAGACGGACGTCCAGACGCGCGGACTCAGGCTGTCGGCCGGCGAGCGCCAACTCGTGGGCATTGCGCGTGTCGCGCTCGCGGATCCGGCCGTGATCGTGCTCGACGAGGCAACCTCGAGCCTCGATCCCGCGACCGAGGCGGCCGTCGAGCGCGCGCTGGCTGCCGTCGCGGAGGGCCGCACCGTCGTGACGATCGCGCACCGCCTCTCCACTGCCGAGCGGGCCGACCGCGTCGCCGTCATGGAACGAGGATCGCTCGTGGAAGTCGCCTCGCACGACAAGCTCGTCGAGCAGGGCGACCGTTATGCCCGACTCTGGGCGTCGTGGCAGGCGGGCCTCGCCGCGCCGGCTTAGTGCCGGTGATACCGGTGCACCGCGGCGTGGCCCTTGCCGCGGTCGATTAGCCAGCGATTCGCCGCCCAGGCGGGGCCGAACGCGATCACGAATCCAAGCGCGATGCTCCACCAGAACCTGGCATCGCCGAGTCCAGCGTCCAGCGCCCCCGGTACGACCAGGACGAAGCCGTTGTCGACGGCCTCCATGATTGCGATGGAGAGCGTGTCGGCCGCAAGCGCGATGCCGGTCGCCTGCCGGAATGAGAGCCCGGCGCGCAGGACCGGCCACAGAGTCAGCAAGTAGCCGAAGAAGAACGCGAGCACAACGGCCACCGCGATAGAGGCGAGATTTCCCCAGCCTGCGGCCGTTGCGATTGCCATTCCCGCGACCTCTCCGATCGCACAGCCGGTCAGGCAGTGCGTCGTCGCGGAGAACGCGGCGCGATTGAGATCAGGCTCAGCGTGTGCGTGCAAAACGTTGGACTGCATCCAGCAACTCGCGGCTCTTTTCGCTCGCGGTCTTCGGATCGCCGGATGACAGCGCATCCGCGACGCAGTGATTGACATGGTCGTCGAGCACCCTGAAGGCAAGACTCTCGAGTGCCGTGTTGACTGCCGCGATCTGCGTGAGGATGTCGATGCAGTAGCGGTCGTCCTCGACCATGCGCTCGATGCCCCGGACCTGTCCTTCGATGCGGTGGAGGCGCTTCGTCAGGGCGCCCTTGTCGTAGCCGTGCTTCATGCCGCCTCCCGGGAACTGTGGAACCGCCGCAGCCGCAAGGAGTTGGTGACCACGAAGACGCTCGAGAAAGCCATCACCGCGGCGGCGACGATCGGATTGAGGTACCCGGCGACAGCGAGGGGGATCGCTGCGACGTTGTACGCAAAAGCCCAAAAGAGGTTGCCCCTGATCGTCCGCAGGGTCCGGCGAGCGAGCCGAATCGCATCGGCCGCCGCACGCAGGTCCCCCGAGAGCAGCGTGAGATCGGAAGCCTCGATCGCCACGTCAGTACCGGTGCCGATCGCGATGCCGAGATCCGCCTGCGCCAGCGCCGGCGCATCGTTGACGCCGTCCCCCACCATCGCCACGACCTCACCGGACTCCTGCAGCCGCCGGATCTCCGCGGCCTTCTCGTCCGGCAGTACCTCGGCAAGGACGCGTTCGATTCCCACCTCGGCTGCGACGGCACGCGCGGTGCGCTCGTCGTCGCCAGTCAGGAGGACGGGGGTCAGACCGAGTTCACGCAGCTCGAGAATCGCGTCGGCGCTCGTGGGTTTGACCGTGTCGCGGACAACGAGTGTTGCGCGTGGCTGACCGTCCAGCGAAACAGTGATCGCACCGTCGCGCCGCGCCACCTCGACCTCACGTCCGTCGACGACGCCGGTCACGCCGACGCCTGGCAAGTTACGGAACCCGGACACCGCCGGCAGCGTGCCGAACTCGCCTCGCACGAATGCCGCGACTGCCTGTCCGATGGGATGCTCGCTGGCGGCTTCGACCGCACCGGCGAGGCGTAGTGTCTCGCGCCAGTTCGCGCCGCTCACTTCGGCGACCTCCATCTCCCCACTCGTGACCGTGCCGGTCTTGTCGAGAACGATCGTCGAGATCCGGCGCGTTTGCTCGAGGATCTCGGGGCCTTTGATCAGGATGCCGAGCTGCGCGCCGCGGCCGGTGCCGACCATGAGAGCGGTCGGAGTAGCCAGACCAAGCGCACATGGGCACGCGATGATCAGCACGGCAACTGCAGCGGTGAAGGCGTCGCCCGGAGCGCTTCCGAATGCGAGCCAGCCGGCCAGAGTGGCGAGCGCGATCACGAACACCACGGGGACGAAGACCCCAGAGATGCGGTCGACGAGCCGCTGGATCGACGCCTTGCCCGCCTGTGCCTCGGCAACGAGGCGTGCGATCTGCGCGAGCGCGGTCTCGGCCCCAACCTTGGTGGCCCGCACGACGAGGAGGCCGTAGGTGTTCACCGTCGCTCCTACGACCTGAGTGCCTGGACCGACGTCGACGGGAATCGACTCACCGGTGAGCATTGACTGGTCGATCGACGACTCACCCTCCTCCACGATCCCATCAGTCGCGATCTTCTCGCCCGGCCGGACGACGAACCTGTCATCAACGCGGAGCTCTCGCACCGGCACGAGCACTTCCTCGCCCTCGCGGAGCACGCGCGCCTCTTTCGCGCCGAGCTCGAGCAACGCACGGATCGCGGCGCCCGAGCGGCGCCTCGCGCGCGCCTCGATGAACCGTCCCAGCAAAACCAGAGTCGTGGTCACGCCCGCGACCTCGAAGTAGACGCCCGTGTCGAGTCCGAAGACGAGAACGACAGCGGACCAGAACCAAGCCGAGAGCGTGCCGATCGAGATCAGCGTGTCCATCGTTGCCGCGGTATGCCGCGCGTTCAGGAGTGCCGCGCGGTGGAAAGGCAGGCCCGCCCAGAGAACGATTGGACTTGCAAGCGCCAGCGCAAGCCATTCCCAGCCTTCGAATTGGAGTGGCGGGATCGCTGCGACCAGAATGAGCGGGATCGTGAGTACGGCCGAGATCAGCACGCGATCGCGCAGGGGACGAACAAGGTCCGTCTCCTCACGAGCCGAAGGTAGTGCTGCCGAGTAGCCGGTCGCCGCGACGGTACGGAGGAGCTCTTCCAGCGCGACATGTCTTGCGTCATAGGTCACCGATGCGAGCTCGGTCGCGTAGTTGACGCTTGCCTCGACTCCGTCGAGCTTGTTGAGCTTCTTCTCAACCCGCGCCGCGCAAGACGCGCAGGTCATCCCACCGATCTCGAGCTCGATGCGCTGGGGAGCCGCGACCGCCACTAGGCGGCCTCCTCCCTCGCCTGCGGCGCGGTCGCGCGGGGGAAACCATGTTTCCCCCGCGAGCCCCCTTCTTCAGGAGTGCTCGCTTCGACGCTCGCGCCGCTGAGGTCGCCGCGAGCGTCGAAGAGATAGAGCGGGGAAACCTCCCGGTTTCCCCCTTCCCTTTCCACGAGGCCGCTCACGCGGCCTCGTATCCGGCCTCTTCGATCGCGGCTCGAAGCGCCGCGTTGTCGAGGGAATCCCCGGTGACGGTGACGAGCTTCGTCTCGAGGTCGACGTCAACCGAGGAAACGCCCGCGACCGCGCCGACCTCCTGCCTCACTGCGCTTACGCAATGCCCGCAGTGCATCGCCGGAACGCTGAAAGTCTCTGTCTGATCCATCACAACAGTATACCCCCAGCAGGTATGACCCAGGCCTCACCAAGCCGCGAATACGCCGCCGCGGCGGTCTTTGCCCGTCGCGGCCACAACCGCTCTGGGTGGAGTCCGCGCGAAAGTCATCATGGCTCGCGCGCAAGCGCGAGCCGGACTTTCGTGTGTAGTTAGCCCTTGGCGCCTTCGGGTGGAGGCGGCTGCATCGTCGCGCCGGGGATCGGGAACGGACGCGGCTTGGGCTGTGGCTTGCGCTCTTTCTCGTCGGCCGGCTTCGATGGCTCTGCGGCGGGAGCTTCGTCGTTGAAGACGCTCTGCTCGGTTTCCCCGGCGAGCAGCCGCTCGAACTGTTCCTTATCGATCGTCTCGCGCTCGATCAGGATCCCCGAGAGCCGGTGCAGCTCGTCGCTGTGCTCTCTGAGTACGGTCTGCGCCGTCGCGTGCGCCTCCTCGATCACGCGCCGGATCTCGTCGTCGATCTCTCGCGCGATCTCCTCCGAGTAGTCCGGCTCGTTGCCCATCTCGCGGCCGAGGAACGGCATGTCGTGATTACGCCCGAGGACCCGAGGCCCGAGCTTCTCGCTCATGCCGTAGCGCATGATCATCTGCTTTGCGACCGAGGTGACCTTCTCGAGGTCATTCGCGGCACCGGTCGTGACCTCGTTGAAGACGATCTCCTCTGCAGCACGGCCGCCGAGCGTCATCGCCAGGTTCGCCATCAGGTTCGCCTTGGTGGTCAGATACCGGTCCTCACGCGGGAGGGAGATCGTGTACCCGAGCGCCTGGCCGCGACCGATGATGGAGATCTTGTGGACGTCGGACTCCTGGTCCATGTAGTGGCCGACGATCGCATGCCCGAGCTCGTGGTAGGCGGTGATCTTTCGCTCCTCCTCGGAGAAGAGGCGCGTCTTCTTCTCGGGCCCGGCAATCACGCGCATGATCCCTTCCTCTAGCTCTTCCTGCTCGATCACCTTCTTGCCGCGGCGCGCTGCGAGCAGCGCTGCCTCGTTGACGAGGTTCGCGAGATCCGCGCCGGTGAACCCGGGCGTGCCCGCAGCAAGCGTGTCGAGATCGATCTCCGGCGCGAGCGGCTTACCCTTGGAGTGCACCTCGAGGATCTTGCGGCGCCCGTTGCGGTCGGGACGGTCTACGACGATCTGGCGATCGAACCGGCCGGGGCGCAGCAGCGCCGGGTCGAGGATGTCGGGCCGGTTCGTCGCGGCGATCAGGATGATGTTGTCTTTCAGCTCGAACCCGTCCATCTCGACGAGGAGCTGGTTCAGCGTCTGCTCGCGCTCGTCGTGGCCACCGCCGAGGCCGGCGCCACGATGGCGTCCGACCGCGTCGATCTCGTCCATGAACACGATGCACGGCGACGCCTGCTTGGCCTGCTCGAACAGGTCGCGAACCCGCGACGCGCCGACGCCGACGAACATCTCGACGAAGTCGGAGCCCGAGATGGAGAAGAACGGCACACCGGCCTCGCCGGCGACCGCACGCGCGAGCAGCGTCTTACCGGTCCCGGGCGGTCCGTAGAGCAGAACGCCCTTGGGGATCCGCGCTCCGAGCGCCTGGAACTTCTTCGGATTCTCGAGGAACTCCTTGATCTCCTGCAGCTCCTCCACGGCCTCGTCTACCCCGGCGACGTCCTTGAAGCCGATCTTGGGCGAGTCGGGCGTCATCCGCTTCGCGCGAGACTTCCCGAAGGACATCACCTTCGAGCCGCCGCCCTGCACCTGGTTCATGAGGAAGATCCAGAACCCGAACAGGAGGACGAACGGCAGCAGCGAGGTGAGGATCGACCACCACGGGGACGAGCCCGTCCCCTTCGAGTCGAACTTGACCTTGTGGTCCTGCATCGCCTTCTCCAGATCCGGGACCGACTCGTCACTCGGATAGTGGACGTACGCCTTCCTGTCCCCCACGTAATCGACCTTCAGCTCGTGTTTGTTCGGGTTGAAGACGATCTCCTGGATATCGCAGCGAGGGTGAGCCTCGGTGTTGCAGGCGCGGACATCGGCGTAGACCTGGGAGTAGGTCTGCTTCTCGGCCTTCTGGCCGTGGTTGCCCAGGGTCTGTAGCGCCAACCAGACGAGCGCCGCGATGATCACGAGCGGGAAGAGCGCGCTGCGGAAGAACCGATTCACTAAACCTCTTTCGGCAGGGTACCAGCCTCGGTTTGAGCTCCACGGCCCCCAAACAGGGGGATCAAGTCGAAATCAAGCGCCTTCGGGCACTAACTCCGTGTCCAATACGCCCACGTAGGGCAGGTTCCTGTACCGCTCCGCGAAATCGAGGCCGTAGCCGATCACGAAGCGGTTCGGGATCTCAAACCCGATGTACCGGACGGGCACGTCGATCTCGCGGCGGTCTGGCTTGGTCAGGAGCGCGCAGACCTCCAGGCTGGCGGGCTCGCGTGCCTCGAGGTTTCGCATCAGGTAGGACAGGGTCAGTCCCGAGTCGATGATGTCCTCGACGACGAGGACATGCCTGCCGTCGATGTTGATGTCCAGATCCTTGAGGATCCGGACGACCCCGGAGGAGTCTGTCTGGGCGCCGTAGCTCGAGATCGCCATGAAGTCGATCTCGCACGGAATCGTGAGGGTGCGCATGAGATCGGCCATGAAGAAGACCGCTCCCTTGAGAACGCCGAGGAGCAGCAGGTCGCGGCCGGCGTAGTCGGCCGAGATCTCCTCCCCGAGCTCGACCACCCGTGCCCGCAGCCGGTCCTCGTCGATGAGAACCTCCGAAACGCCACGCTCGAGCTCAGCCTGCGACACGCTGCGCGCGAACTCCTTCCGTTTCGACGATGCCGGGCACCGCGACGACCTCGTCCCCGCGCACGACGAGGGGCCACGACTCGCGCTGGGAACGGGGGATCTTTGCGTCGACGAACACGTCCTGGATCTTCTTCGATCTCCCGGCGAGCCGATCGCCGGCGCGCCAGGCTCGTACCTTAAGGCCTGGGAGGTCCGAGGCGATTTGCCACTCGCCCCACCTCACCTCGCCCTCGAGCGCGACGGGTGTGCGCTCGAGCCAGACGCGGTCGTACTCGCGCACGGCTGTCAATCCGTCCCCCAGATCGAGGCGCTTCGACCCTGCGGTAGAGGCAAGCAGCTCGTCGAGGGGAGAAGGCTCTCCTTCGGCGAGGCGGAGCAGGTTGCGGTCCGCGGCCGGATGCAGGCCGCGGAGTCGTGGGAGAATCTCGTCGCGGATCAGTCCGCGCTTCGTGTCGCGGTTGGAAGAGTCAATGCGGAATTCGAGCCCTTCCGCCCGGCAGTACGCCTCGGTCTCGTCCCGCCAGACGATCAGCAGGGGCCGGACGACACCGTCCTCGCGTCGCGGCTTGATCCCCTTCGCGGCGCCGCTCGCGACCAGCCTGTAGAGCACGGTCTCCACCTGGTCGCTCGCGGTGTGACCCGTCGCGCGGAGCCGGTCGGTCGCGAACGAGTAGCGGATTCGTCGCAGCTCGTCCTCGCTGCGTCCGCCCCGGCCATCGACGATCTCCGCACCGAACTGTTCGGCACAGAAACTCGCGTCCTCGTCAGCTTCGGCCCCCCGCAGTCCGTGGTTGACATGCAGCGCCGAGACCCGGTAGCCGAGCTCACGAAGGGCATGCCAGAGGCAGGTCGAGTCAGCGCCACCTGAGACGAGGCAAGTGACCTCGCCGCCGGGAGCGATCAGCTCGTGCCGGCGGATGAACTCCTCGACGCGGCTGCGCAGCCATGCAGCGTCCATGGGGAAAGGGTAGTCAGGCCAGGAAATGCCGGTTTTGGGGCCGCTCGCTTACCAGACCACCATGGGCCTGAGGCCAGAGCAGGCGAAGCCGCTCTAGCCTCAGGCCGAACTGACGCGGAAGGGAGCCTTCGCCCGAGCGCAGCCCAAAGAGAGTGCGCGGGCTTTGCCCGCGCACGTTTCCCCGCGAAGCGGGCGAACCTTGACCCGCGAGAAAGCGCAGCTTTCGCGCGGCTACAACAGGGGGCTGATGTCGCAGCCCCGCTCGGCCAATGCCGGCTTGGCCTTCGCCAGGACATCGTGGGCGAAGTTCGCGAGCCCGTATGCCCGGTAGATGTACTTGCCGGGATTGTGCTTGTGCTGGTCGGCGCGGATGGCGCGGCCATACTCAAGGAACATCGCCCGCAGGATCGCCCGCGTCTTGGAGAGCGACGGGTCGCTCGGGCTCGTGTTGTGCAAGACGGTCCGCGACGTTTGCGTCTGCTGGATCACGTCGGCGGCGTCAGCATTGCCGTGGAGGTAGTCCTCGGCGAGTGAACTGAGCGCCGCCATGTTGAGCTGGGCCGCGCCGATGAACTGGCGGTCCGTGGCCGAACACGTGTGCACGACGGCAGCACGGCCATTGCCGCCCAGCAGGAGCACCAACGATCCCGCCAAGAAGATCGCCAATGCGAGACCCGCAGCCGCAGTAAGGCGGGGCTTCACACACCTTTTGTCGGCGCCGCTGCGGGCAGGTCTCTATCACCCGTTCGGGTGGCGCGGCGCCCAGTGGCGTGCGGAGTAGCCGGCCAGCACCTGCACAGCCCAGCGGCACAACCAGACGAGTAGCGCGAGCCCGGCGACTCGCCTCACGGGGTCCGTGGAGAAGACGGCACTAGAAGATCAGCGACCGATAGGAGCCGTGCCGGCTCATCCCGATCGCCTCGTAGACGCGAATGGCAGGTGCATTCTCCGGACGGACAAAGAGGCACACCGTCGGCACCCGCTCGAGCAGGAGGCGACACAGGTCGCGCATCCCCCGCTGCGCGTGGCCCCTGTTCCGGACGGGAGGATCGACCCACACCTGCTGGATCTGGACCGCCGCAGGAGTCCACGCGGATGCCTCCGCCTTGAAGAGGATCGTGTCTCCTTCGACCCAGAGCCACGAGCGCCCTTCCTCGATCTGCGACCGCGTGCGCCAGCGAAACCCCTCCGCGTCTCGGGCCATCGGGTCGACGCCGATCTCCTCCTCGTGCGCGGCAGCGCAGGCTGGTACGAGCAGGTCGAAGTCGGCTTCGGTCGCAGCTCGGAGAGCGCTCTCACCCGCAGGCGGAGGGTCGGAGATCGCGTAAACGGGCTGCCCCGGGCGATCGTCCCGCGGCCGCGGCATTCGCCTGGCGAGGTCGCTCCAGAGCTCGGTGACCGCCCGCTCGTCGCCGATGATCATCTTGGCGCGCCCGCGCGCGGCGACGCCGGCAAAGCGCCGACAGTCGGCACCGGACGGGACGACGTTCGCGCCGACGTGGCAAAGCGCGGTCAGGCGTCCGTTTTCGGCGAATGCTGTAAAACGCCCTAGCCCCCGACGTGCGACGTCTTCGAGGAAGACGCGCTCGACCGGATCGTCGGCACAGAACTCGAGGATCTGTTCGACCTGCGGCTCGATCGGGTCACGCACAAGCGAATCGTCGCATGAGGCAGCCCTAGGCGACCCACACCTTCCTCGAAAAGGCAACGGCCGCGACCCCAGCCAGCGCAGTGAAGACCATCAGGAGCGCCTGCCGAGCGCGTGGACGATCCTCGGTCACCCTCGCGAGGGCCATGAAGAGCGGAAAGTCACCGAGAAGGAAGCGCGGCAGACTCACCAGCGGGACGAGGTCCGCGGGCGACGTGAGGACGATCACGATCGACGTCGCCGAATAGAGCCCGAAGGCGGGCCCGAGCTGGCGCCAAGCGACCCAGGTGAGCCACACCGCGGCGAGCAAGAGGAGCAGGTGCACAACATTCCAGGCGGCCCATTGATCGCGGTCGACGAAGCCGGTTGGATAGCCCTGGGCGCGCGGCAGGTGCCGGAGGAGCTCGAGCCCGCCGTGCCACCCGGCCGTCAGCGAGTCCCACAGGCCGCCGAGCGGACCAAGCGGTGGCGTCTGCCTGTTCCAGTACACGCCCTGTGCGTGCGCGAAGGCGAAGGCGTCCCCTACATGGAAATGGAGATACAGGGCGTAGAGGCCGAGGGCAGCGGGCAGGAAAGCTACCGGCAACAGACGAGCACATTCCCGAACCGACCGGCGCCGTGGCCAGAGGAAAACGAGGAGCGCGGGAACGAGGGCGAGGCCGATGAGCCTCGTTGCGACCGCGAGACCGCCCAGGATTCCCGCGAGCACGGCACGCCGGCGCAGCGCAGCCAGGAACGAGGACGCCGCCAGCGCGAGAAACAGCCCGTCCGAGTAGACGGCCGAGAAGACGTACGCGATTGGATAGAGCCCCAAGAAGAGAACCGCGTCGCGGGCGACGCGTCCGCCAAGCGCCGCGCGCGCGATCTTGGCAATGGCGGCCGCGGCCACAGCTCCAGACGCAAGCGAAACGAGGACTCCGGCGACGAGCGTCGATCGCACGATGACGGCGAGACCGTGGACCGCGAGCGGATAGAGCGGGAAGAACGCCGTGGCCTGTTCGCTGTCGTACCCATGCTCGGCTATGTGGATGAACCAGACGGAATCCCATTGTGCGAACGCGCCGAAGACGAGGTCCGTCAGCGGCCCGTAGGCGCGGAACGGCGGAATCGAGTCGGCTCGGTTAAGCGGGGACCAAAGCAGCGCGAGCGCGGCGGCGAACCACAACCCGACCCTGATCGCTGTGAACACAAGCGCCTCACGCGCCTCAAAGTCGAGCTGACGGCTGAGCCGGCCGACCACGCGGGCGGAGGCTAGTGCACGGCGACGCCCTCGAACGAGGTTAGGCTCTCCCGCCATGCCGATCCACATTCGTGCCGAGCCTGGCGAATACGCCGAGGCCTGCCTCCTTCCCGGTGACCCGCTGCGGGCGAAGTACATCGCCGAGACGTACTTCGACGACGTCAAGCAACGGAACTCCGAGCGCGGCCTGCTCGGCTACAGCGGCACGTGGGAGGGGAAGCCGGTCTCCGTGCAGGGCACCGGGATGGGCTGCCCGGGTGCCACGATCGTCTTCGAGGAGCTGATTCAGCTCGGGGTCAAGAAGCTGCTCCGCGTCGGGACGTGCGGCGGACTGCAGGCTCAGCACGGGCTCGGGGACTTGATCGTGGCGCTGTCCGCCGTCGCCGACGACCGCACCGCCGACCACCTCGTCGGTGGCGAGCCGCACTGCCCCACTGCGAGCTGGGAGCTGATCCACGGCGCCGTCCACGCGGCGAAGGAGATCGGCCAGGCGATGCACGTCGGTCCGATCGTCTCGAGCGACGTCTTCTACAACCCGGACGAGGGGCAGTACGAGCGCTGGTCGAAGCGGGGCGTGCTCGCGGTCGAGATGGAAGCCTCGGCGCTCTTCACCGTCGGAGCCCTTCGGGGCGTTCAGGCCGGCTGTCTCCTGACCGTCAGCGACATCGTCGTCGAGGGAGAGTTCACGCGGATCTCCGACGACGAGTTGCGGGCTGCCGTCGACCGCATGACGCGCGTCGGTCTCGCCACGGTCACGGCCGACGAGAAGCACTGAGCTCGACGGTCTTTCTCGTCAATCCGGCGTCGGCGAACGGCTCGACGGGACGGCGATGGCCCGAGATCGCGCGCCGGGCGGCTTCCTTCGGATTAACGGGCGACGCGCTTCTCTCGCAGCGCCCCGCCGAGCTCGGCCGCCTCGCGGCCGGCGCCGTCGAGGGCGGCGCGAAGCTGCTCGTCGTGGTCGGAGGGGACGGAACAGTCCACGAGGTCGTCAACGGCCTTCTCTCCTCCGGCATGGCCGCCGACGTCGAGCTCGCCATGCTCCCGCGCGGAACCGGCAAGGATTTCGTCCGCAGCCTTCGGATCCCGCACGAGCTCGGAAGGGCACTCGATGTCGCGCGGAATGGTCGCCTGCGCGTTGTGGACGCCGGCCGCGCGAGTTACACGGCCTGGGATGGGTCTGACGCAGAGGCCTACTTTGCGAACTTCGGTGGCGCCGGTATCAGCGGAGCGATCGCGCGCCGAGCGAACCGATCTTCGAAAGCCCTCGGCGGCCGCATCTCGTTCTTCACGTCGACGATTGCGGTCTTCGCGCGTTGGAAAAGCGCGAGCGTCGTCGCGGACGTGGACGGCGCACGGCGCAGCGGCGACATGTTCGAGGTCCTCGTGATGAACGGGGATTACGCCGCCGGTGGAATGTGGGTGACGCCGGAGGCTGAACCGGACGACGCGCAACTCGACGTCCTCCTCATAGGCGATATCACGAAGGCCGACTTCGTGAGAACCTTCCCGAAGATCTACCGCGGCAAGCACCTCTCGCACCCGAAGATCGAGCTGCTGCGGGGGAAAGCGGTGCAGGTCGACTCCACGATCCCGTTGCCGGTCGTCCTCGACGGCGAGCAGCCGGGAACGACCCCCGTACGCTTCGAGGTAATACCCCGGGCGCTGCGAGTTCGCGTACCTCGCTAGCTCGAGCTCGAACCTCCGCGTTTGCGCGCCGCGGTCGACCGCTTCGCCGTCGCTGAAGCCTTCCGGGAGGTCGTCTTCCCTTTGCCTTCGACCTTGTCGAGCCGGCGCTCGACCGCGCGGAGCCGCTTGTCCAGGCCTTCGAGGCCGCGCACCCGCTTCTGCAGATCGTCGACGCGCTCGCGCATCGAGCCCAAAGCCCCGAGCAGGCGGTCGCCTCCAGGCGCGCTGCCAAGGCGCTGAATCGCCTCCTCGCCGGCGTCGGCGAGCCGTTCCACGATGTTCTTCTGTCTGGGCCGAGCCATCCTCGTTCGCCCTCCTCGGTTGCCGGTGAGTCTCTCTTACCTTGACCGCAAGTCCCGTGAACCCTGCCAGTTGCGGGGCGAACGCGTCCTGCCTACGCTCCGCGCGTGAAAGGGGTCGCCGTCTGCGCCGCCATGTCCCTGATCGTGCTCGCGGGCGTCGATGCCTCCGCCAGGGATGCGAAGACTCCTCTGACCGTCAAGGTCATGACCCGGAATCTCTACCTCGGCGCCAATCTCGACGCGATCGTGCAGGCGAAGTCCGCGGCCCAGGCTTTCGCGGCGGTGGAGGCGGACTGGGCGCAAGTGCAGGCGAACGACTTCCCGACGCGAGCCAAGGCCATCGCCCGGGAAATCGCGACCACGAAACCGGATTTCGTCGGGTTCCAGGAGGCGGTGCTCTACCGAACGCAGACCCCCGCCGACTTCACAGTCACGCCCGCGACCCGGGTGGCGCTCGACTATGTCAAGGAGCTGAAGAAGGCGTTGTCCGCACGCAAGCTCAAGTACCGTTTCCTCGGAGTGGGCTCGTGGACCGATGCCGAGCTCCCGAGCGGCGATCCACCGAAGATGGACATCCGCCTAAACGTTCGCGACGCACTACTCGTTCGCACCGACCGTAAGATCAAAATCCTGCGCGTAGCCAGGGGGCAGTACGCAACGACTACTCCGCTCTTCGGCGGGTTCGTCGTCGCCAAGCGCGGCTGGGTATTCGCAGATGCGTCGATCTCAGGACGTCGCTTCCGGGTGATCGCGACGCACCTCGAGTCCTTCGACGACGCGTCCCAGGTCGCGCAGGGCCAGGAACTCGCGACCGACCCCGGTCTCCGCGCCGCCGTTCCCACAGTTCTCCTCGGCGATCTCAACTCGCGCGCCGACGGCAGCGGGACACCCACGCGCGCGAACCTCCTTGCCGCGGGCTTCCACGATGCGTGGCCCGAGGCGCGTCCACATGACATCGGGCTTACCTGCTGCCACGGCGATGACCTGCGCGAGGTTGGGGGGCCTTTGTACAGCCGGATCGACTACGTCCTGACACGAAACGGCTTCCGAGCCGTGGCCGCCGGAATCGTGGGCGAGGAGCAGCGGGACCGAATCTCGGGCCTCTGGCCGTCGGATCACGCCGGCGTCTGGGCCCGTCTCCGGCTTCCCTAGCGGCCGGGCCAAAGCTGCGCTTCCGCCCGGTGACTGGGTAGGCCGCTTCGCGGGAAACGTGCGCGGGCCAGGCCCGCGCACTCTCCAGGCAGCATGCGCTTGGCGCCCAGTTGGGGTCCGCGGGCGCGGGCGCTTCGCGTCCGCCGGCTAAGGCCGAATAACCACGGGCGTTCCGTTCAGGGCCTGCGCGAAGACTTTCTTCAGAGTCGCGTTGGGAAGCCGGATGCAGCCGTTGGAGACGGCCTTCCCGATCGACCACGGCGCGTTCGTCCCGTGGATGGCGATCGGGCCGCCCTGCGCCCACCCGGTGAGGACGTCCGAGAAGGCCGAGATGCCGATCGCGCCCGGACCGAATGGACCCGTCGTATCGCCCGGGATGAGCCGCTGGTTGACGTAGAAGCTCCCGGTCGGCGTCGGCGTGGCGGGCGAGCCGATCGCCGCGGTCGCGCTCAGCACCCGCCGGCCGTCGCGGTAAAGCGTGACTCGCTTCTCCGACAGGTCGACCAGGATCCGCGTCTTGACGGTCGCGACGTCGACCTGACGGGCGGACACCCATCCCGTGACGCCGTTCGGGCGCGTCGGAACCTGCACGAGGTAGGCACGCGGCTTGCATTTCGCATCGACGACCTCGGCACGGATCGAGAAGACGGTCGGAACCCCGTTGACGTTTAGCTTTTGGAAGCCGGCGAATTCCGGCCGGCCGGGACGGTGGGCAACCGCCGCCCGGTTCCGGACGATCGCCACATAGGCGAGCCTCCGCGAACCGAGGCGATGGAAGGAGCCAGCCGAACAGGCTCGCGCCTCGGCTGCGATCGTCGGCGCCACGTGGGTCTGGACCTCCTCTCCCCCGCAGGCGGCGAGGGTGAGGAGGGCGAGCGCGACGGTGAAGGCCGGGGCGCGCACGCCACCAGGGTACCTCGGCCAACAGGTTGTGAAGATTTGGTGGAAGTTTGCCGACAACAACTGGGAACGACCGAACGTCTAATTACCATGAGAAGGACGAGATGGCTCTGAACGTCAAGCGCAGGCACAAGCACACAGCTGTCACGGTTCATGCGATTCGGCAGCGCGCGGGCGTCCCGTACCACGTCGAGCGCAAGGTCTGCTCGGACTGCAGCCGGCTCCTCGCTGAGCGGACGATCAGGAGAGCGGCGACCTAGAGCGCCTGCGCGAAAGCTGCGCTTTCGCGTGGGGATGGGTACGCCGCTTCGCGGGGAACGTGCGCGGGCTAAGCCCGCGCACTCTCATGGGTTTCCGGTTGGCGCAGGATCGTCGTCCGCGTGCAGCGGCGCTTCGCGTCGCCGCACGCGTGAGTTCGCCTACGGTTAAGCGGCTACGCTCGCTTAACCTCCGGCCCTAGTGGTTCGGCAACTCGCGCTCAAGCGCTCTGTCCTCAGAGCAGTTCCTGAGCGAGGGCGGCGAGAGTCTCTCCCGCTCCCCCGTCGATTCGGATCGACGCGAGCCTGTCGAAAGGGGTCGCCCCGCGGTTCACGATCGCGAGCGCTCCGCCGCTCGAGATCGTCTCCTCCGGCAGGCCGGCAACCGGGTAGACCTCGAGCGAGGAGCCCACGACGAGCAGGATCCCGGCGCCCTGCGCGAGCTCGACGGCCCGTTCCATTGCACCTGCCGGGAGCAGCTCCCCGAACATGACGACGTCGGGCTTGAGGATCGACCCGCAACGCGGACACCGCGGCACCGCTGCCGGCGCGTCGCGCAAGGCAGCGACGACTTCCTGGAGCGGAACC
>WNGF01000911.1_pt1 | contig 62569 bp, 47 predicted proteins | sample 5400641 | NCBI WGS metagenome assembly WNGF01 (sample SAMN13153371, study PRJNA577476) | soil metagenome | isolation source: 80 cm soil or saprolite under grassland replicate 2 | place: USA:California | collected 2016-06-15
CCGTGATTATAGGGTCACGTCGCTGCGCAATGCGGCAAGATTCACGCCCTGCACGCCATAGCGGCGCGCCGTCCGCTCCTTTGTCGTGCCGGCAAAGCAATCGAACCGGTGCGTAATCTCCACGTTCTCGAACCCGGCCGATGCAAACGCATCAATGAGCTCTGCTTCCAGCAGAGCGCCTGCGATTCAACCTGCCCACAAGTCGACATCGCGCAACGCGCTCTCGGGCAGCACTTCGCCGATGACAATGTCCGCGATCTGCAGGCGGCCTCCAGGTCTGAGCACCCGGGCAATCTCGGCAATCGCGCGCCGCTTTTCAGGCACGAGGTTGAGAACGCCGTTTGAAATCACCACGTCAATGCTCGAGTCCGCGACAGGCAGCCGCGTCGCGTCGCCATCGCGGACCTCGACGTTCGTCAGGCCGCACACGGCCGCTCCGTGCGCGGCGCGCAGCCGCATCGCTTCCGTCATGTCGACGCCAATCGCACGCCCGGCCGGACCCGTGCAGCGCGCGGCGAGGAGCAGGTCCGTCCCCGCTCCGCATCCGACATCCAGCACGGTGGCGCCCGGCGGGATGCGGGCCATCGCATGCGGGTTGCCGATCCCGGCGAACGACGAGGTCACTTCCTGCGGCAGCGACGCCAGCTCTCCAGGGTCGTACCCGAGCATCGACGCCGCATATTGAGGACCGCGGTGAAAATGAAAGTCGCCCTCCGGCGCCGAGGCGACGCGGGCGTAGATCGACTCGATTTCGGCGCGCAATCCGGTCACGTCGAAGTCCAGGGGACAGCTCAGGGCCATGGGTTCCCTCCTGCGCGCAGGTTACGCGACGAGGTCATCATTCGTCCAATGAAATGATTGAATCTGATTGATAGAATGCGTTGATGGAACTGCGGCAGTTGCGGACCTTCGTCGCCGTCGCCGAATTGCGCCACTTCGCGAGGGCCGCGGGGCTGTGCAACCTCTCGCAGCCCGCCGTCTCGCACCAGATCGCGCTGCTCGAGCAGGAGCTCGGCACACGGCTGTTGAACAGAACGGCGCGGCGGGTCTCACTGACCGTCGGCGGTGAAGTGCTGCTCGAGGAGGCGAGGCGAATCCTCGGCGCCGTCGATCGGGCGCACGAACGGATGCAGGAGGTTGCACGCGGGGCCGTTGGGCGCATTCGCCTGGGCGCTACGCCGACGCCGGGGCTGTATGTGCTTCCCGCGCTGCTCGCGCAGTACCGGGCGCAGCATGGCACCTACGACCTGACGCTCGAAGTGGCGCCGGCCCACACGCTCGCCGAACGCGTCGCGGCCAACGACCTGGATATGGCGCTGGTCGCAGGATCATTCTCCGCAGGCGAGCTGCGGTCGCGTACGTTGGTCCGTGATGAGTTCGCACTGATCGCGCCGTTGGCGAGTCCGCTTGCACGAGCGAAAGACATCAAACCTCGCCGGCTCGAAACCGAGGCGTGGGTGCTACGCGAAGACGGATCCGACACTCGACGCCAGGTTATCACCTGGTGGCACCGCCACAGGATCGCGCCAGCCCGCACGAGCACGTTCAACGGGCCCGACGCGGTGAAGCGCGCCGTCAGCGCCGGCCTGGGCATCGCGATGGTAGCGCGGCGCACGATCGCGGACGATCCCGCTGTCGATCGCGTCACGGTCCTCCGCCTGAGCGCATCGCTCCCGAGCCGGGAGATCCGCATCGTCGATCACCCGCAGAAACATCATGGCGCGGCGTGCCGCGCCATGTTGACGTTGCTCGACGGGACGTTCACTGACAACCGAACCTGAAGGTCCAGCCTACGCACGTTCGCTGTCAAACGCAGACGGGTACACGGTCACCTTTCCATCATCGATCGCCACCACGTCGAACCTGCACGGCCTGTTCGTGACGTGATACCGCGCCAGATAGTCGACCGCCATGGACGCAAGCCGGCGCTGCTTGTGGACCGTGACCGCGGCGGCCGCGCCGCCGCACTCGCCCCCCTCCCGCGCCTTCACTTCCACGAACACGATCGTGCCGTGATCGTCGGCCACGATGTCGATTTCGCCATGCCGCGTGCGGTAGCGGCGCGCAAGAATTGCGTACCCGCGCCGCTCCAGCTCTCGCACCGCGCGATCTTCGCCCAGTTTTCCAAGGGTTTGACGTTGCACAGTCACAGACACCTCCTATGACGATGCAAAGAGCGGGATGCGGGATCCGGGATCCGGGATGGGGGACACGGGGATTCGGGATGCGGGATGGGGGACACGGGGATCCGGGATGCGGGATCCGGCCGGCCTGAGGCCGGCGCCACCCGCAATCTAGCGGCCGACGCCAGGGGAGATTTCGGCGAGCGATTCGTCCATCACTTTCAGGACGATGTTCGCTTGTGCTCTGGTGAGGACGAGCGGTGGCGCGAGACGCATGGCGTTCTTGCCGGCGCCGAGCACGAGGACGCCGCGGCGGAACATCGCCTGCACGAGCGCGTTTCGTTCCTCAATCGCGCGCTCCTTGGTCTGACGATCGCGGACCAGCTCGAGTCCAATCATCAGCCCCTTGCCCCGGACGTCGCCAAGGAGCGGATGCCTGTTCTGGAGCTCGCGCAGGCCGTCGAGGAGGTGCGCACCGACGGCGGCGGCATTCGCGACAAGCGATTCCTTGAGCACCCTGATCGTGATGTTTGCAGCCGCGCACGAGACGGGATTGCCGCCGAACGTGCTCGCATGCGCCCCGGGGGGCCACGCCATGATGTCAGCGCGGGCGCACGTGACGCCGAGCGGCAGGCCCGATGCAATCCCTTTCGCGATGTTCACAACGTCCGCCTTCAAGCCGAAGTGCTCGGACGCGAACATCTTTCCCGTGCGCCCCATGCCGGACTGCACTTCGTCGACAACGAGGACGATCCCGTGCTCGCGCGCGATCTCGCGCAGACTCTCGAGGAACGCCGGAGGCGGGACGATGTAGCCCCCTTCGCCCTGGATCGGTTCAACGACGATCGCGCCAATCTCGTCCGGTGCCGCGAGGTGCACGAAAATCTGGTCGCGAATGTACGACAGGCACTGCGCCGCGCAGGCGTCCGCGCTGCCGTTGAACCGGTACGAGTCAGGATACGGCGCGTGATACACGCCGGGCATGAACGGCCCGAAGCCACGGCGCTGCACCGCCTTGCTCGCGGTCAGCGACAGCGAGCCCATCGATCGGCCGTGAAAGCCCCCGAGGAACGCGATGATGCCCTGTCGCTGCGTCGAATAGCGCGCCAGCTTGATCGCCGCTTCTGTGGCTTCAGTCCCGGAGTTGCCGAAGAACGTGCGGACCGCACCGTCGATCGGGACGATGGTCGCGAGCTCCTCCGCGAGCCGCACCTGCGGCTCGTAGTAGAAGTCGGTCCCGGACATGTGGATGAACTTCTGCGCCTGTTCGCAAATCGCCTTCACGACCTCGGGGTGCGACACGCCCGTGGAGTTCACCGCGATGCCGGCTGCGCAATCGAGGAACCGATTCCCGTCGACGTCTTCGACGACTGCCCCCTCGCCGCGCGCGATGACGAACGGATAGTCGCGCGTGTAGGACGGCGACACGAACTGCTTATCGCGTTCGATGATCGCTTTGGCTTTGGGGCCTGGCAGCGGCGTTTTGATCTCGGGGGCGTCCATTGAATCCCTAATCCCTAATCCCTAATCGCGAATCCCTGATCGACCAATCGCAAATCCCTAATCGCGAATCAGCGAATCACTGAATCATCGAATCATCGAATCACTGAATCGTTGAATCGTTGAATCGTTGAATCGTTGAATCGGCGAATCGCGAACGAACCGCGAATCGCGAATCGCGAATCGCGGCTGTTTACTTCCGTTTCCACCGTGTCGTGGACCCGGTGTCTTCAAGGACGATGCCACGCGCGTCGAGGTCCTTGCGGATGCGATCGGCTTCGGCGAAATTGCGGGCGAGCCGCGCGGCGCGGCGGGCCTCGATCAGGCGCTCAATTTCGTCAACGGGCACCGGCGGACGTTCATCCTCCGCGCGCCGCAGTGTCAGGATTCCAAGCACCCTGTCGAAGCGCTCGAACGTGGCGCGGACGGCAGCGACATCGCCGGCGCCGAGCTCGCCCGCGTCGATCGCGGAATTCAGCGCGCGCACCAGGTCGAACATCACACCGATCGCCGCCGCGGTATTCACATCATCCTGCACATGCGCCGAAAAAGCGGCGGCCGCCTCGTCGAGCTTTGATGTAATCCCGGCGTTCGGCTGGCTTTGCGGGAGCGCGTCCAGACGCGCGAGGAAGTCGGTCAGCCGCTTGAGCGCTTCCTCCGCCTGCTGCATCGCCGTCCACGAGAACTTCAACTGCTTCCGGTAATGCGTGCCGAGATACAAGTAGCGCAGCGCAGACGGCCGGAACCCCCGATCGACGACGTCCTGCAGGTTGAAGACGTTCCCGAGAGATTTCGACATCTTCTCGGACCCGCCGTCGTCGGCCCCCGCATCGATCATCAGGTGCTCGACGTGCACCCAGAAGCGCGAGAACTCGCGGCCGGTCGCCCCTTCGCTCTGTGCGATCTCGTTCTCGTGGTGCGGAAAGATCAGGTCGACGCCTCCGGCATGGATGTCGATCGGAGGCTCGCCGAGCAGCCGGAGTGCCATCGCGGAACACTCGATGTGCCAACCGGGGCGGCCGGGACCGATGCCCGGATCCCATGTCGGCTCCCCTTCCTTCGTCGCCTTCCACAGCACGAAGTCGCGCGCGTTCTCTTTGTCGTACTTGTCGGAATCGATCCGCGCGCCGGACTTGATGCCGGAATGATCGAGATGCGCGAGCTTGCCGTACCCGGGGAACGTCGAGATCCTGAAATAGATCGATCCGTCGCTCGTGTACGTATGGCCGTTCCGCTCGAGCGCCTTGATTGTCTCTCCCATCGCCGCGACATTTTCATCATCCGTCGCGCGCGGCGTTTCTTCTGCCGGTTCGAGTCCGAGCGCCGCCGCGTCCTGGCGGAACGCGTTCATGTAGCGCGACGTATATTCGCGGAGCGGCACGCCGGCTTTCTGCGACTCGGCGATCGTGCGGTCGTCCACGTCCGTGAAGTTCAACACCTGCCGCATCGCGTATCCGGCTTCGTACTTCAACGCGCGCCGCAGGACGTCGAGCGACACGAAAGTGCGGAAGTTCCCGATATGTCCGCGCGCATACACCGTCAGGCCGCAGGTGTACATGCGCACGGTGTTGTCGCGCGATGGGGCGAATTCTTCTTCGCTTCGTGTGAGCGTGTTGTACAGACGCATCGCAATCAGGATCGATGATGGGCGCCGCGGCGGCGCGCGCTCAGGCGGGCAGCGGACAACGGACCTCGGACGACCGCGTGCCGCAGTGCGCCTCGATCAGCAGCTCGCCGTTGACCTCGCGCTTAAGCGTGCGGTCCGGCGAGTGGGACATGCGGACGATTCTACAGCGAAATGCGGCCGAACAGCCGCCGCGCGCTGCGCGCATCCGCCTCGATCTGCGCGCGCAAGGCATCGACGTCCGGGAACGCGCGTTCGTCGCGGAGCCGCTGCACGAACGAGAGGCGGATCGTCGTGTCGTACAGATCGCGGCTGATGTCGAAGATGTGCGTTTCGATCACCGGGCGATCGACATCTCCGAACGTCGGACGCATCCCGATATTCGTGATGGAAGGAAGGACCACATCGTCAATGGTGACCGTCGTGGCGTACACGCCGCCGGGGGGCAGCAGCTCGTTGCACGTCGCGAGGTTCGCGGTGGGAAATCCGATCTCGTGCCCGCGGCCGGCTCCGCGCGACACGGCGCCGTCGATGAAGTAGTGATGGCCCAGGAGCGCTCCAGCTTCGTCGACGCGTCCCTCGGCGACCAGCCGCCTCACGCGGGTGCTGCTGACGACAAAGTCCTTATAGCGGACCGGATCAATCTTTTCTGCGCGAAACCCGTAACGCGCGCCGAGCGATCGCAGCACGCTGAAGGTGCCGGCGCGCTCGTGGCCGAACAGGAAGTTGGCGCCGACCCAGACTTCGACCACGTGCAGCCACTCGACGAGGACGGTACGCACGAACGTCTCGGGATCCCACTGCGACACCTCGGGGGTAAAACCGACGACCGCCACCCCCTGCATGCCGGAGCGCGCGAGCGCTTCCAGCTTCTGCTCCTTGGTCATCAGGAGCGGGGGCGCCTTGTCGGGCCGCACCACGCGCGGCGGATGCGGCTCGAACGTCATCGCGGCCGGCGTGCCCGCGCGCTCCCCCGCGCGCCGCCTGACGCGGTCGATGATCTTCATGTGCCCCCGGTGCAGGCCGTCGAAATTCCCCAGCGCAAGCACGGGGTTGTGCCAGCGCGGCGAGGGATCATCCGGGAAATGGGCAATGTGCATGGGGTCAGATCTCGATTTTCCATTTTCTGCAAAACGACTTACGAAATCGGCTGACAGAATTGGTAGGCCATTTCGCAGAAAATGGAAAATCGAGATCTGACCCCATCAGACTTCCACCACCAGCCCATCGTATGCCAGCTCCATCGTTTCGGGCAGCCGCGCACAGGTCGGCGCGTGGCGAAGATCGTGCGTCATGTGGGTGAAGCACGTACGGCGCGGGCCGATCCGGCGCGCCGCATCGACCGCTTCGGAGATCGAAAAATGCGTGGGATGGGGCTTCTCGCGCAGCGCGTCGAGCACCAGCAGATCGAGTCCATCGAGCAGCGCCCAGGAGTCATCGGGAATGCGGCTGCAATCGGTCAGGTACGCGAAGCCGCCGAACCGGAACCCGAGAATGGGACGCTGACCGTGAAAGATCGGCACCGGCACGACTTCCTGGCGGCCGACGCAGAACGGGCCCGCGATCGTGAACAACTCGAGCTGCGGCAGCCCGCCGCCGCGCGGCGTCGCCGGATCGAAGACGTATGCGAACATCCGCCTGACGTCGAACAGCGTCTGCGGATCGCCGTAGCAGGACATCGGGCGATGCTGGATCGCGTTGTAGCGCCGCAGGTCGTCGAGTCCGAGGACGTGATCGGAGTGGCCGTGGGTGAAGAGCAGCGCATCGATCCGGCGCACGCCGTATGCGAGCGCCTGCTCGCGCAAATCCGGTCCGGCATCGACAAGGACCGCCTGCCCATCGTCTGTCTCGACATAGACAGACGGCCGGCGCCGGTGATCGCGGGGATCGGTCGAGCGGCACGTCTCGCAGTCGCAGCCAATCATCGGGACGCCGGTCGACGTGCCCGTGCCGAGGAAGGTGATGCGCACGAACGGGAATCAGGGCTCGATGATCCGCTTGCCGCCCTGCTGCGCCTGGACGTAGCGTAGCCGCAACTCGTACAGCAGATCGTCCACGAGGCGCTCTTCCGGCTCGATCAGGTTGCCCTTCGTCTTCTCCTGCAGGAGCGCGATGACTTCGATCATCTGTCCGGCCGCCTCGAGATTCGGCTCGGCGGGCTCACCCGTGGTCGGATCCGCGATGTCGCCGAAGTGGACTGCCGCGGTGTGCGCGAGCGACAGGATGAAGCCGCTGAAGCTAATGCCGGACTCAGGAGTGTCCACGACCGAATGCTAGCATAGTCGCGCATGGCGAAAAGGACGCGGCGCGCACCGCAGCACGCGCCGGGACGTGAGTTCCAGCGGCTCGTCGACATCATGGCGCGGCTGCGTGGACCACGCGGGTGCCCGTGGGATCGCGAGCAGACGATCGAATCGCTCCGCGGGTTCGTGCTGGAGGAAACGTACGAGGAGCTCGACGCGATCGACCGCGGCGATCACGACGCGCTGCTCGGCGAAATCGGCGACCTGCTGTTCGAGGGGGTGTTCCTCGCGCAGATGGAGTCGGACGAAGGACGATTCACCGTCGCCGATTCGCTGCGCGCGATCAGCGCGAAGCTGATCCGCCGTCACCCGCACATCTTCGGCACGACGGTGTCAAAGGTGAAGACGCCGACGCAGGTCGTCGAGCAGTGGGAGCAGATCAAGGCGCGCGAGCAGAAGGAGGCCGGCGACGAGCGGCGCTCGATCCTGCGCGACGTGCCGAAGACGATGCCGTCGCTGCTCCGCGCGCACGAGATCGGCACGCGCGTCGCGGCGGTCGGCTTCGACTGGGCGAAGAGCAGCGATGTCGTCGACAAGATCGAGGAGGAGGTCGCCGAACTGCGGCGCGCCGTGGAGGGCGAAGGGCAGGCGCGCGCGGAAGAGGAGATGGGCGACCTGCTGTTCTCGATCGCGAATCTGGCGAGGAAGCTGGGGATCGAGCCGGAGTCGGCGCTGAGAAAGGCAAATGAGAAGTTCAGCGCGCGCTTCGAGGCGGTGGAGCGCGCGTTCGATGCGCGCGGTGAGTCGGTGCACGATGCGACGCTCGAGGCCATGGAGCGCGAGTGGGGCATCGTCAAGTCAGCGACAGCCGCTGCCACGCTGCACGAGCCTACGGCAGACACGATGGCCACGAAGGCCACGAAGGCCACGAAGAAGACAACAAGGCTGCGAGTTGCTAAAAGCCGGTCGGGCCGCGCTTCGCGCGGCCCGACCGGCCGGTTCCCCATCGTCACAAGGCAACTCTCTGAATTCCATGCTTCATGAGCGTTGTGTTGAAGTTGATGATCACCCCCACCCGCAAACCGGTTGTTCGCAAGTACGACAGCACCTGCGCGCGATGAAGCGCACGGATTTTCGGGATAACTTTAATTTCGATGAGCACGACGCCGGCGACTATCAGGTCCACGCGCTGGCCCGGGATCGTCCAGTCCCGGTACCTCACGATGACGGGCTTCTCGCTTTCGAATGAGATCCGCCTCGATTCGAGCTCCAGCCGAAACGCATGGTGGTAGATAGATTCCTTGAAGCCGGGGCCCAGGGTGCGGTGGACCGTGATCGCACATCCGATCGCGTCCGTTACCACAGCTTCATCCGCTTCGCTCAGCGGTGTGTACACCCGCATGCTCATAGTGCCTCCTTCGAAAACTGATGTTCTTCGTGCCTTCGTGCCCTTCGTGTTCTTCGTGTGAGGTTGCCGTGATCTCCCGTTCAGCGTGACGGCGAAGGTTGGTGATTAATCTCAACCCTCCTCCCTGCCCACGTCGTGAACGTCACTTCGTGGCCATCGGTGTCCAGTACAATCGCGCCGTCCTCGTCGGTCCTGAAGATGACGGCGTGCCGGTCGCGGTAACGCTGCAGCACCGCCGGCGCGGGGTGGCCGAAGCGGTTGCCTCTCCCTTCACTGAACACCACGGCGGCAGGGCGCACCGCGTCGAGGAACGGCACGGTGCTCGAAAAGGCGCTGCCGTGGTGAGGCGCCTTCAGAATCGTGATCGGAGCGCCTGAGAGCAGCGGCGCGACGGCCTGCTCCCCTTCTTTCGCGATGTCGCCCGGCAGCACGACCGACACCTCACCGATGCGAAGGTCCACCACAATCGAGTCGTCGTTGCGGACGCGCTGACGCTCCCACTCGGGCAGCGGCGGGTGAAGAATCCTGATATCAACATCGCCGTCGCGCTCGTGATCGCCGGCAACGACAGTGCGCCACGAGATGCGCGCGGCGGCAGCTTGCGCGGCGAGATCGCGAAGGCCGGGGTGCGGCGGCACCGGCACGCCTTCCCACACGACGCGCGGGGCGAAGCGGCGCAGAATCGCGCGGGCGCCGCCGATGTGATCCGGATCCCCGTGCGTCAGCACGAGCGTGTCGAGGTGCCGCACGCCGAACCTCCGCAGCGCCGGCGCAACGACGCGCTCGCCCATGTCGAAGCCGCTGCCCGCCAGTCCGCCCGCGTCGACGAGCAGGTTTCGCCCGTCCGGCAGCTCGACGAGCGCGGCGTCCCCCTGCCCGACATCGAGGAACACGACGCGGAGCATTCCTGCGCGCGGCGGGAGGATCGTTGACTGCGTGAAGACGCGCGGAGCGGCACACATGAGCAGCCCGGCGCAGCAGAGCCCGCCGGCCGCGATGCGTGCGTGACGCCGGGACGCGAGCACCAGCACGCAGCAGCCGTAGTACGCGCAGAGCAGCCACCACGCGGGCGGTACGACATCGCGTGACAGCCACGGCGCGATGTCGATGAGCCCGGCGGACCTGACGAGACCGGTCGCTGCGAGGTGCGCGATGTAGCCGCAGCCCTGCGCGACGCGGTCGCTGACGACCACCGCCGCGAGCGTCGCCATGGCCGCGGCCTGCGTCACGGTCATCAGCGGGATCGCCGCGAAGTTCAGGAGAAGACCCGCGAAGGTGATGCGCGAGAAAAGGACAGCGCTTGCCGGCGCGAGCGCGATCTCGGCGCAGACGGTGGCGATGAGGAGGCCCATGAGCGCCGGCCTTACCGACGATCGCGTATGCCCCTTCCCCACGCGGCCCCACAGCCGCGGCGCGCCGAGCAGGATCCCGAGGGTTGCGCCGAACGAGAGGATGAATCCGCCGTCGAACGCGGCGAGCGGAGAGAGGGCGAGCGCTGACGCGGCAGCCACCGCAAGCGTGTTCAGCGGCGGACCGCGATGGTCGAGCATGCGCCCCGCGAGGTATACGCATGCGGCGGTCACCGCGCGCGAGACGGACGCGCCGCCGCTGGCGATCTGGCCGTAAAACAGGAGCGCCGCGATAATCAGCGCCGACGACAGCGCCGGTCCGATCTGGATCCCGCGGAGCACAACGACGAGCATCGCGGTGAGAATGGCGATGTTGCCGCCCGAGATCGCGATGACGTGATACGTGCCCGCTTCCTGCAGCCGCCGCTCGTCCTGGTCGGACAGTCCCGAGCGATCGCCGATCAGGATCGCGGCCGCGATCGCGGCGGACTGCCCGCTCCACCTGCCGATGAAGCGCGCCAGCTGCCGCCGGGACCACGCGCGTGCCGCGGCCGCAGCTTCGTCAATCGCGCTGCCCCGCGCCGCGACCTCGACGAGCGCTGCGCTCTTGACGGTGCCGGCCAGCACGATCCCACGCCGCGCGAGCGCGCGCCTTTCATCGGGCAGGCCGGGATTGCCGTAGGACGTCGGAGGGCGCAGGAGCGCGGGGGCCCGCACCGCTCGCCCCGCACGCCAGTCGTCAACATGTTCGAGCGCCGCACCCCCGCCAATCGAGAGCCGCACGCCGCCGCGCGCTGGCCGTCTGACCTCGAGCGTCAGCGAGACGCCGAACGGCGTGACCGCGGCATCCTCGCGCAGCTCACCCTCGAGCGGAGCGGGCGAGTCGCGATCCCCGGCGGAACGCGCATCGAACCAGGCGAGCAGTGGCGCCCGATACGCATCGCGCGCCGCAGAGATGCCGAGCGACACGCCGGCAACCAGGCATCCGGCCGCAACAGCGCACGCCACCCCTTCTCCGTCATCGTCTCCACACCACCCCGCCGCAGCAATCAGTGCGAGGCAGGATGCGGCCGCCGCGCAGAGCGGAATGGACGACGCTGTGCAGTCGGAAAGAAGAAGGCCGAGCGCGGAACCGCCAAGAAGGGGAAGCGCGACGAGCGCAGCAGGTGTTCGCATGCGCGCGCGTATTGCAAAGAGAGGGACGGGAACCTACATGGCGAAAAACCCGGGCAGGCCGGCCTAAAGGCCAGCACCATCGGAGTCGCACCGGCCAGAACGCGGCGATTTCTACAACGCCGCTACGCCTTTCGCGTGGCAGCTTCTGCGTGGTATTCCTGCAGCGCCCGGACGGTGAGCCCCTCGCTGTGGAGGGCCTTGATCGCGTTGACGGTGGCGGCGGCCCCCGTGAGCGTGGTGATCGACGGGACGCCGTGCATCATCGCGATCCGGCGGACCGTGCGGTCGTCGAAGAACGACTCGCGCCCGAGCGGCGTGTTGATGACGAGCTGGATGCGGTTGTTGAGGATCTCGTCGCCGACGTGCGGACGTCCCTCGTTGACCTTGTAGACGATCTCGGCGTCGATCCCGTGGGCGCGCAGGTAGTTGGCGGTGCCGCGCGTGGCGACGAGGTGGAAACCGATGTCGCGCAGGTCGCGCGCGATCTGCACCACCGCCGGCTTGTCGTGATTGTTGACGCTGATGAAGGCCGTCCCCTCGCCCGGCAGCTTCATGCCGGCCGCGAGCTGCGCTTTCGCGAAGGCGGTGCCGAACGTCGCGGCGCCCCCCATGACTTCACCCGTGGACTTCATCTCGGGCCCGAGAATCGTATCGACGCCCGGGAAGCGAACGAACGGGAAAACCGGCGTCTTCACGAAGTAGCCGGAGACGTCGAGGTCCTCGGTGAGCCCGAGCTGCGCGAGCGTGCGCCCAATCATCACGCGCGCCGCCACTTTCGCGAGCGGCACGCCCGTGGCCTTCGACAGGTACGGCACGGTCCTCGACGCGCGCGGGTTCACCTCGAGCACGTAGATCGTGTCGTCCTTGATCGCGAACTGCGCGTTCATCAGGCCGATGACCTTCAGCGCCCGCGCGATCCGCCGCGTGTAATCGCGGATGAGCGCGACGTGCCGATCGATCACCTTGTAGGGAGGCACGACGCACGAGCTGTCGCCGGAGTGGATTCCCGCCTCCTCGATGTGCTCCATGATGCCGCCGATGACGACGGCGCCGGTGGCGTCCGCGATGGCGTCGACGTCGAGCTCCACCGCGTCCTCGAGGAACTTGTCGATCAGGATCGGATGGCCTGGCGAGGCGGCGACCGCGTTGATCATGTAGCGATCGAGCGTGGCCATGTCGTACACGATTGCCATCGCGCGCCCGCCAAGCACGTACGAGGGACGGACGACCAGCGGGAAGCCGATCTTGGCCGCCACTTCCCTTGCTTCATCCGGCGTCCTCGCGGTGCCGCTCGGCGCCTGCTGGATCCCGAGGTCCCACAGCAGCTGCGCAAAGCGCTCGCGATCCTCGGCAAGGTCGATCGAATCGGGCGATGTGCCGAGGATCCGGAAGCCCGCGTCCTGCAGCGAGAGCGAGAGCTTCAGCGGCGTCTGCCCGCCGTACTGCACCACGCACGCGACGTCGGCGCCCGCATCCTGCTCGCGCGTCATGATCGATGCCACGTCCTCGAACGTGAGCGGCTCGAAATACAGCCGGTCGACGGTGTCGTAGTCGGTCGAGACCGTCTCGGGGTTGCAGTTGATCATCACGGTCTCGAACCCCTCCTCGCGCAGCGCAAACGCCGCATGGCAGCAGCAGTAATCGAACTCGATGCCCTGCCCGATGCGGTTCGGCCCGCTGCCGAGAATCACCACTTTCTGCCGCGGCGTCGGATCCGCCTCGCACTCCTTCTCGTACGTGCCGTACATGTAGGGCGTGAAGGATTCGAATTCCGCCGCGCACGTGTCGATCCGCTTGTACGCCGCCTTCATGCCGTGCTCGAGCCGCTTGATGCGGATCGATTCCTCGTCCGTGCCGAGAATCGCCGCCAGCTCGCGATCGGCAAACCCGGATCGCTTCAAGGTGCGAAGCATGTCGGCGGACATGCCGCGCAGCCCCACCAGGCTCGCGGAGCGCTGCAGCTCGACGATCTGCGAGAACTGCATGAGGAACCAGGGATCAATCTTCGTCAGCGCGTGCAGCTCGTCGACGGTCCAGCCGCGCTCGAGCGCACGGAAAACGGCCCACATCCGGCGATCGTTCGGCACGCTCAACTCGCGCTGGAGCGCCCCTTCCTCTTCCTCGATCGTCAGCCCGGAATCCGCCCGCCGCGTGTTCTGCCCGAACAGCAGCCCGCTGTCGCCAAGCTCCAGCGAGCTGAACGCCTTCATGAACCCTTCCTTGAACGTCCGGCCAATCGCCATCACCTCGCCGACCGACTTCATCTGCGTGGTGAGCGTCCGGTCCGCCCGCGGGAACTTCTCGAACGCCCAGCGCGGGACCTTCACGACCACGTAATCGATCGTCGGCTCGAATGACGCGGGCGTCAGTCGCGTGATGTCGTTCGGAATCTCGTCGAGGTGATAGCCGAGCGCAAGTTTCGCGGCGATCTTCGCGATCGGGAACCCGGTCGCCTTCGATGCGAGCGCGGACGATCGCGACACGCGCGGGTTCATCTCGATGACGATGATGCGCCCGTTCTCGGGATTGATCGCGAACTGGATGTTCGAGCCACCCGTCTCGACGCCGACGCGGCGGATGATCCGCCGCCCCAGGTCGCGCATCCGCTGGTATTCCTTGTCGGTCAGCGTCAGCGCCGGTGCGACGGTGATGCTGTCGCCCGTGTGCACGCCCATCGGGTCGACGTTTTCAATCGAGCAGATGACGACGAAGTTGTCGGCGACGTCGCGCATCACCTCGAGCTCGAATTCCTTCCAGCCGATGACCGATTCCTCGAGCAGGACCTCGTGCACCGGGCTGAGCTCGATGCCGCGGCTCGCCAGCTCGCGGAACTCCTCGATGTTGTATGCGATGCCGCCGCCGACGCCGCCGAGCGTGAACGAGGGACGGATGATGATCGGGAACCCGAGCTCCTCGACCGCCCCGAGCGCCTGCTCGAGGTTCCTGACGTAGCGGCTCTCGGGCACGTCCGCGCCGATCTCGCGCATCGCGTCGCGGAACTTCAGGCGATCTTCGGCGAGCATGATCGCGTCGACCGAGGCGCCAATCAGCTCGACGCCGTACTTCTCCAGCGTGCCGTTCTCGGCAAGCGCCACCGCCAGGTTGAGCGCGGTCTGGCCGCCGACGGTCGGCAGCACCGCGTCGGGACGTTCGCGCTCGATGATCTTTTCGAGGATCTCCGGCGTCAGCGGCTCGACGTAGGTCCGGTCCGCAATCTCCGGGTCCGTCATGATCGTCGCCGGGTTGCTGTTGACGAGGATGACCTCGAGCCCCTCGGCGCGCAGGGCCTTGCACGCCTGCGTGCCGGAGTAATCGAATTCGCACGCCTGCCCGATCACGATCGGGCCGGAGCCGATGACCAGGACGCGTTTGATGTCAGTCCGCTTGGGCATTACGCTCGTCTTTCCATTTCGTCGAGGAACCGGCGGAACAGGTAGTCGGCGTCGTGCGGCCCGGGGGCGGCTTCGGGATGGTATTGCACGCAGAAGACCGGCTTCGTTTCATGACGCAGCCCCTCGACCGTGCCGTCGTACAGATTGAAGTGGGTCACCTTCACGTCCTTCGGCAGCGATTGGCGATCGACCGCGAACCCGTGGTTCTGCGACGTGATCTCGACCTTCCCCGTCTCGACCTCTTTCACCGGATGGTTCGCGCCGCGGTGCCCGAACTTCAGTTTGAACGTCGATCCACCCATCGCGAGCGACAGCAACTGGTGCCCGAGGCAGATGCCGAAGACCGGGACGTCGGCCTTCACGAGCTCGCGCGCGTTGTGAATCGCATAGTTGAGCGCGGCCGGATCGCCCGGGCCGTTGCTGAGGAACACGCCATCGGGGCTCGTCGCGAGCAGGTCCGATGCCGGAGCCGTCGCGGGAAACACGCGCACGTCGCATCCATACGCGGTAAAGCGCCGCAGGATGTTCCACTTCATCCCGAAGTCGTACGCGGCAATCCGCAGCGGCCGCTTCGAGTGCCGTTCGGGCGACGGCGTGAACTCGTCCGAGTCTGACGGCGTCCAGTCGAACGGCGCGTCGCACGTGACGCCGAGCACGAGGTCCGATCCTTCCATCGGCGCGAGGTCGCGGGCCTTGTCGACGAGCTCCCTCGGATCGACGCCGCCGGTCGCGATGATGCCGCGCATGACGCCCGCCGAACGCAGCACGCGCGTCAGCGCCCGCGTGTCGATGTCCGAGATGGCGACGACGTGGTTGCGCACGAGGTAATCGCGCAGCGTCGAGTCGGAGCGCCAGTTGCTGGCAATCGGCGACTCGTCGCGGACGATGAAGCCCGCCACCTGCGGCTCGCGCGACTCCGCATCCTCGGGCGCAATGCCGTAGTTGCCAATCTCGGGGCACGTCATCGCGACGATCTGCCCGGCGTACGACGGATCGGTGAGGATTTCCTGGTAGCCCGTGAGGCTGGTGTTGAAGACGACTTCGCCGCCGGCTTCCCCGGTTGCGCCCGCCGCTTCTCCTTCGTACCAGATGCCGTTTTCGAGTGCGAGGATGGCCTTCATTGTATGCGTTCGAGCGAACCGGTCACGCGGGTCTCCTGCCCCCGGGCAATACGTGTGCTGGTCGACCAGATGCGATGATCCGGCAGTTCGAGACGGACGACATGCGAGCCGATCGGAACTTCGGGGATCCGCGCGGGCGCCGTGCCGACGGCACGGCCGTCGATGAACACGCGCGCGCCCGGAGGATTCGACGCGACGAATAGCGAACCGGAAAACTTCTGCGCGGTCGCGCCACTGCGCGGCGCCTGGGTCTGTGGCGCGGCCGCTGCCGTCGCGGTCGGGCGCTGCAGGCGGAAGACGACCGTGCGCGATGGCTGCGCCCTGGACAACGTCACGACCTCTCGTGCGACTGCGTAGCCAGGCTGCACGATGCGCAGCGTATACGTGCCGAACCCGAGATCGTCGATCGTCAGCGGCGTCCGGCCGCGCCAGATTCCGTTGACGGTCACCGGTGCGTTCTTCGGGGTCGACTCCACCATCAGCGTCGCCCGCGTGGCGCGTGCGCCTGGACGCGCTGCCGCGGGCGCCTCTCCTGGCACCGGCGGCGGGCTTGCGCCAGGCCGTCCGCCACGGCCGGCTCTATCCGACGGCGCGGCCGCGGACGTTGACCGGCCAGCGGCAGAAGGCTGTGCGACCGACTGCTCGCTCCACGCCCGGCCGGAACGCTGCGGCTGCGATGCGGTTGACGGTGCAGGCGCTGCGGGCTGCGCAGTCGCGACGTTGGTCGTCTGCTGGGTCGTATCCGACCGGCCACGGTTCGCAAGCGCGTACCCGCCAGCCAGGCCAATCAGCACACCAATGAGCACGCCAAGCGCCACCGGCACCATCGGCATGCGCGTGCGCTCCGGTTCGGTGAACTCCTCGCGTGCTTCCGGCGCACCGGTCTCCTGAGTCGGCTCATATTGCCATTTCGGCGGCTCCTCGGACCTCAGGGACGGCTCGTTGATGGCAAGGTCGTCGAGCGGCTCTTTATCGGCCGCATCGAACAGGGTCGGCGGAGGCTCTGTGTCCAGGTCGGCGTCTACATCCTTTATTTCTATTTCAGGCGGCGCCGGAATCTCCACCGGCTCCTCCTGTGCGGGCACCGGCGTGACGGCGATCGGCACGGGGGTCTCGACCGCGCTTTCAAGGTGGGGGGCTGCTGCGTCAGGCACGTGTTCAGCACCTGCGCGCTCGACTCCGCTGATCGCGCCGGCCGCGAGGCCGGTGTCCGTCGCGCCGGCGCCGCGCGCGGCTGCCTCGAGCGCCGATGCAAACGCGAGCGCGGTCGAATACCGGCGCGAAGAATCCTCGTCCATCGCGCGTGCGAGCACGGCGCGCAGGGCCGCGGCATGCTCTCCGACGTTCTCGCCGGCGAGCGTGCCGATCTGATCGCCCGTTCCTGACGGGCGCCTCCCGGTCAGCAGTTCGTACCCAATCGCTGCGAGCGAGAACACGTCGGCGGGCGTGCTCCACGCAGCGCCCGCGATGCGCTCGGGTGCGCTGTATGGACGGCGCACCGGCGCGCGGATGGCGACGCGCTCGAGCGATTCGACGATGCCAAACCCGCTGGCGCGGGCCTCCTCCGGCGTGACGAACACGTCGCGCAGGTGCAGCCCGCCGTGGCCGACGCCGGCGGTCCGCGCGAAATCGATGGCCCCCGCGAGCTGCGTGATGAACGGCAGCGCCTTGTCGAGCGGCGCCGGTGCGTAGTGGCGGATCGCCACGTCGAGCGACTCGGCGGCGACGTACTCTTCAGCGAGGTATGCCGCGGTCCCCTCCACGCCGGCCGCAATCGGCTCGACGATCGAGGGATGAAAGAGTCCTGCGTCGCACGCGCGGGCCAACTCGTCCACCAGCGACTGCGCCTGTTCGGGGGTGATATCGAGCCGGAACAGCTTCACCGCGACCAGGCGATCTCTCGTCGGCTCGTACGTGCGGAACACGGGACCGAGAGCGCCAATACCGATTTGATGCAGGACCCGGAACGGGCCGAACGCAGGGGGTGGAGCGAAGGCAGCCGGATCGTCTCTGGTCATTCCACGGGAGGGCTAAAAAAATGTAACACAGACGGCGGCCTTCTTGACTTATTTTCCAAGTTTGACAGAGTACGGGGCGGTGCCCGCCGACACAACCATATCCGCCGCAGCCGCCATCGACGTTCGCACGATCAGCTGGATTCGGCCCCTCATTGCCGCGTACGCGTTCGACTACGACGCGGTCGCGCCGCTGTACGCTGGGAATCCGGCGTCGCGCGCCGCGTGGCCGGATGCGATCCGCCGAGCGCAATCGCACAAGCGCAGCCCCGAGGCGATTGCGCGAATCATCGCCACTCAGCAGGAGCGCCGGGGCGCGCCGCCTGAAGCACGCGCCGCGGCCGCGCAGCTGGCCAATCCAAAAACTGTCACCGTCACGACCGGGCAGCAGGCGGGCGTATTTGGCGGCCCGCTCTTCACGCTGCTGAAGGGCATCACGGCGATCCAGCTGGCCAGGCGTGCGTCAGAAGAACACGGCGTCACCGCGGTGCCGATCTTCTGGGTCGACGCGGAAGATCACGACTGGCAGGAAATCCGCAGCGCCACTGTGCTGGATACGGACTTCCAGCCGAAGACCATCACGCTTGCAGATCTGGACGGCGCCGGCGACCTGCCGATCGCGTCGTTGATCCTGGACGACCGCATCGAGTCTTCGATCCATGAGCTCATCGGTGCGCTTGCGCCGACCGACTTCACGCCTTGGATCGGCGACGTCGCACGCGCCACGTATCGGCCTGGCGCCGGCATGGCCGACGCGTTCGCGCGGTGGATGGAAACCGTGCTCGGCCCGCACGGCTTGATCGTATTCGATTCGACGGATGGCGCGGCGAAGCATCTCGCATCGCCTGTGTTCGTGCGCGAGCTGAGCGCCCCCGGACGAACCGCGTCGCTGGCAGCGGACGCCGCCGGCGCATTCAGCGCACGCGGCCATGCGCCACAGGTCGTCCCGCAGCGCGACGCCGTGGCGCTGTTCCATCTGAACGGAAAACGTCAACCGATCCGCCGCGAGGGCGATCAGTTCTTCATCGGCGATCGTCAGGTCACACTCGACGCACTGTCGCGCGAGGCCGAGTCCGATCCCGCGCGCTTCAGCCCCAACGTCCTGCTCCGCCCGATCGTCCAGGACACGCTGTTCCCGACGATCTGCTACGTCTCGGGGCCGAGCGAGCTCGCGTATCTCGGTCAGCTGCGCGGCGTCTACGAGCACTTCGGCGTGCCGATGCCGCTGATCCATCCGCGCGCCACCGCCACGATTATCGATGGCGCCGCGTCGCGCTTCCTCGCGAAGTATCCGCTGCCGCTCGAGCAGCTGCAGGCCCGCGACGAATCGGCCCTGAACAAACTTCTCGAGGCGCAACTCCCCGTCGAAGTCGACCGGTCGCTGAAAGACGCGGACGCGGCGCTCCACGCGGCGTTGCAGCGCGTCATCGACGCGATGCCGTCGTTCGACGCGACGCTCGCCGGCGCGGCAAAGACGACGCTCGGCAAGATGGAGCACGACTTGCGCACGCTGCAGAACAAGGTGATCCAGGCCGCCAAGCGCCGCGACGAAACGCTGCGTCGTCAGTTCACACGCGCGCAGGCGCAGATCTTCCCGCTCGGCCAGCCGCAGGAGCGCACGCTGACGACGGTCTTCTTCCTGAACCGCTATGGGCCCGGGCTCGTCGACGCGCTGATGCGCACGCTGCCGATCGAGCTGGGGCGTCACTGGATCGTGACAATGTAGCGCGGCCGGCCGGAAAGCCGGCCCCACGGGATCCGGGATCCGGGATCCGGGATGCGGGATGCGGGATGCGGATCCGAATGCGACCACAATGTCCACCTTCGCGCGGACCGACTCGTGGATTCCACGATTCAAAGATTAGCGATCAGTGATTTCCGATTAGGGATTCCGGATCAGGGATTAGGGATTGTCTTCACTTATGAGTTCCGACGAACAGGCGATTCGCGAGGTGATCAGTACATGGCTGCGCGCCACGACCGCGGGAGACCTCTCGTGCGTGCTTCAGTTGATGGATGACGACGTGGTGTTTCTTGGGCCGGGCCGGCCGCCGATGCGCGGCAAGGATGCTTTCGTGGAGGCGACCAGGGCGATGGAAGATCGCGCGCGCATCGAGGGAAGCGCGGACGTTCAGGAAGTCCGCGTCTTCGGCGAGTGGGCGTATTGCTGGAACCAGCTCACGGTCACGGTGTCACCCCTCGACGGCGGCTCGGCATCTCAAATGAGCGGCCCGGTGTTGTCGATCCTCCGAAAACGCGCGGATGGCCGCTGGGTGATTGTCCGTGACGCGAACATGATCACGCCGTCGCCCGGCCGCCCGTGAAGGGCGGCCCCACATTGATCGGATCCCGGATCCCGGATCCCGCATCCCGGATCCCGGATCCCGGATCCCGCATCCCGGATCCCGAACCGCGAACCGCGAATCGCGACACTACAGCGCTGCCGCAGCGTCCGTAAGCGCCTGCTCAGCGCTCGCGAGCTTCCCTCTCACTTCTTCCAGCCAGCGCTCATCGCATTTCAGCGCCTCGCGCGATGCGGCGATCGCGCGCGCCATCTCGGACGGCGCCGGGCCTCCGCGCGTCGTCCGCACCCGCACGAAGTGGCGCGCGTCCAGGATCTCGGCCAGCGCCGCATCGTCGTACTCGATGGGCGCGCCGAGCACGGACGCTGACACTTCACGCAGAAGCGCCGCGCGCGATTCAGAAGGCCGCTTCGCTGATTCAGCGACGAGATGCGTCGCGATGGTGTGGCTCGTCTTGAACGGCACACCGTGATCGCGGGTCAGCGTGTCGGCCAGCTCGGTGACGGTGATCCACCCCTGCGCCGCGCGCTCCGCGAGCCTCGCGCGGTTGAATTGCGCGGTCGTCATGGCGGCCGTGACGAGCCGGATCGCACGTTCGGCGTCGGTGAACATCGACACGACCAGCGGCTGCAGGTCGTCCTCGGTGTCGACGATGTCGCCGAACGGGGTGTTGTGGACGGCGAGGATGATCGCGCTCGCCTGGCCCAGCGCCTTGCTGCCGATCGCGCGCGTGTGCTCGAGGGCGACCGGGTTGCGCTTCTGCGGCATGATGCTGCTCGACTGCACGAACTCGTCGGCCAGCCGCAGGTAACCGAACTCGTGCGTGCACCACAAGAGCAGGTCCTGCACCACCCGTCCCAGTCCCGCAAGCAGGACCGCCGCCGCAGAGACGCCCTCCAGCAGGTAATCGACCGTCGCGATGCTGCCGTAGGTGTTACCGGTCGGCCCGTCGAATCCGAGCAGCTCGCTCGTGCGCGACCGATCGATTGGAAAGCCCGTGCCGGTGATCGCACACGCGCCAAGCGGGTTCAGGTTCGTCGTCGTGTAGGACGCCCGCAGCCGCCGGCTGTCGCGCTCGAGCTGTTCGACGACGGCGTGCAGGTAGTGCGCGACGGTGGTCGGCTGCGCCGGCTGCGTATGCGTGTGCGCGGCAAAGACGTCTTCGCGATGCGCGTCCGCGAGGTCCAGCAACACGTCCCGCAACCGCATCGTGCCCGCATAGAGCGCCAGGATCAGCTCGCGCTGCTGCATGCGGTACATGGTCATGTCGATGTCGTTGCGCGACCGTGCCGTGTGGAGACGGCCCGCCGCCTCTTCACCGCACCGATCGACGATCAGCCGCTCGACGAAAAAGAACAAATCTTCGCAGCGGCTGTCGAACGCGGCATTGCGCACGTCGTCGATGTCGATCCTGTCGAGCGCCTCGCGGACCGCGCGCGCCTCGGCGGCTGTAACGATGCCGCGCTCCGTCAGCATCACCAGGTGCGCGTAGTGGATGCGCATCAGCGGCGACAGGAAAAGCGCCTTCGCGTCCTCGAAGTTCTCGTTGAGGACACACGCGATGTATTCAGGTGAGAAGCGCATAGTTGGTTGGCGGGGTCTGAAGACCCCACCCTACACGTGATCTGACGTGGACACGCAGGGCGGCGTCTTCAGACGCCGCCACGACGACCGAGACTCAGCAGATTCGCCATCAGTCGATACGCGCCGTCGGTGCCGGCGGGCAGCTGCCGCCATAGTCCGAGGCCGATGTAAATCCACCGTCCTTTGCCGTACTGCGCCTCGACGAGCGCGCCTGTCTTCGGTCCCGAATTCAGCGGAAACGGATCGGTCATCCGGATCAAATCGACGTAGTGCGGATCGCGGTCGGCGAGGAAGTACGTCCCGCGCTCCTGGATCCAGCCCGCCCAGTCCTTCGGACCAATCCGGTTCGGCACATTAAAAACTGGATGCGACCGGGTCAGCACTTCCACGGGCGCATTCTCGTCGGTGATCCGTTCCATCCCGTTCTTCGCCGGATATGGACCGTACTGCGCGTCGTTGAACTCGAGCTTGTTGTAGTTCACGAGCACGACCCCGCCGTTCCGCACGTACTCGAGCAGCCGGTTGTTGTTGGCGCGCAGATCGGGACGGCGCTCGTACGCACGGACGCCGGTGACGATGACGTTGTATCTGGACAGATTGCCGGAGGCGAGCTCCCGTCCGTCGATGAAATGTACGTCTGCGCCGAGTTGCTGGATCGCCGCGGGGACCTGGTCGCCAACGCCCATGATGTATCCGACATCGAGGCCCGGCGCGATCTTCACGTCGATCGCCTTCACACGCGTCCGCGCGGGATCGATGACATGCCGCCGGTGGATATGCGGGTACTCGACGACGTCGTATCCGGCCGTTGACGACTGCGAGCCGTCCGATGCGGTGACGCTCGCCTCGACGGTGTAGTCACCGGCGGCCGTGCGCGCGGGCGGCGTCACCGTGAACGACACCGTCATCGAGTCTTCGGCGCGGCCGAAGTTCAGCGGCACCGTCGCCGGCGCAACGCGCCAGCCGTCAGGCGCCTTCAGAGAGGCAGTCGCCGCAACCTTCCCCCTGACGTTATTTGTAATGGCGACGTCGATTGTCCGGGAGGATGCCCCGCGAGTGGTCACCGCCGCGGACGATGAGACGATCGCGATCTCGGGCGCGACGCGGACGTTGAACGGCGGAACGACCTGGAGCTCCATCCGCTTCTCTCCCGCGTAGAGATCGCTATACCGGAATTCCACGGGACGGCGGATGGTGATCTGCGCGCCGCTCACGGTGAACGCGAACGTCGCAACAAATGGTGAAGGCCGGAACGGCACGCCGAAGGGAACGTCCGGATCGAAATCGTATCGCGCGGAGTCGATGCGCGGCGTCCAGTACGGCGTCGAGAACGGCGCCTTCCCGACGGTCAGGTCCGCCGTGCACGACACGGCGCCGGAGGGGCGGACCGCACCCGTGCACGCGGCCGGCGTGCCGTTGAACCCCGCGAACGTGACCGCGTTCAGCGTGACGTCCGCCGCGCCATTGTTTCCGGCAACGACGTTGACCTTCACCGGCTGACCGGCGACCACCGTCCCGTCGTCGGCAAGCGCCTCGACGCGGACGCCATGCGTCAGGAGCAGCGCGTCCTCGAACTGCGGCTCCTTTTGCGCGAGGCGGAAGTCGATCTCATATCGCGCCGCTTCGTCCACGGTGAGCGCCCTGAGCTTGTCGCGCAGGCCGCGAAGTGCCGCGAGGCCGCGCGCGAGCGGCGCCGCTGCGGCACCCGGACCGCCGGTCTCAACGGCGCGCGACGCGGCGGTGACCGTCTCGGAGATCGCGGCCAGACCACTCGTGAGATCCGGCGCCGGCTGCGTTCCGGCGTACGAAGCGAGACCCGCGAGCGTCGTGTCGATTCCGTCGAAGAGATCGCCCGGCGCGACGCCAGGCTGGCCGATGACGCTGTCGGTCAGGCGGTAACCGCGCGGGCGCGTTTCACCGGGCAACAACAAGAGCTGCGAGGTGCCCTGGCATTTATGCATGCTGCGCGCTTCGAGTCCGAGCTCGCTGTACGTGCGCCCGAGCAATGGATCGAAGGCGGACGTGGAAATCACGACGACGGCGCGCGCGGCAGGCGACGGCCGGCCGGCGAACTCCGTGCAGAACACACGCTTCGCCTGCCACGGCCGCAGCCCCTCGCGGATTTGTTCGGGATAGCGGTTTGGATCCGCCGCCGCCCTGAACGCCTCGTTCGTCAGGCGCGTCGACGCCTGGTGATGCTGCCCGCCGCCACCGCCGCCGCAGATGAATCCGGCGATCACGTCGGGTCGCATGGCTCGAATGTGGCGCACGTAATCGCCGACGCTCTCGTCGCGTCCCCATTTTTCGATGGACTCGTCGATGCTGAACGAGTAGCCGAAATCAACGGCGCGCGTGAAGTACTGCTCCGCGCCGTCGAACCGGTGCACCGCAAGGAGTTCCTCGGTCCGCAGCACGCTGAGCGCCTGGAAGATCTCGGGGCCGATTTCGTTCTGTCCGCCGTCACCGCGCGTGGCACTCACCAGCACCGCGCGCATCCCGCGTCCGTGGCTCAACTGCGCCAGCAGTGCATTGTCCTCGTCGTCCGGATGCGCGTCGGTCTGCATGAACGTGCCCGTCGTTGCGAGCTTCCGCAGCATCAGCCGCAGCGCGACGTCGTTCGGCAGCTCGCCGACGGGCCGGACGCGCAGCTGTGCGGACGCACCGGAGACGCCAACGATCAGCGCCAGGATGACGGGAAGAATCTTGAACGGTCGCATGGCACCTGCGCGTCAGAAAGCGAACGTCAGGCCGGCCTGTCCGAGCAGAAGCCACACAGCCAACCCAACCCTCACCACGACGCGACCCATTTGACCTCCTCTGGCCGAGTATAACCGTCGCCCTTCGACTCGCGTGTCGTCAATCAACGACAGCCGCTGTCAAGATCAAACACGAGAAAGGCAGAAAGGGAGAAAAGGAAATCCCGGTCAGCATTCGAGGATGTTCGCGTAGAACGACTCGTATTGCGGAACGACGAGGTCACGGCAGAACCGTTTTTTGACGCTCCGCCGGCCTTGCTTCGCGATGCGTGCGTGCAGATCGGGATCCGTCAACAGCCAGATGCCGCTGTCGGCCATCCCCTGGACGTCGGACGGAGGGTGCAGAAACCCGGTGGTGCCGTCGTCGATCACTTCGTGCAGGCCGCCGACGCGCGACGCGACGACCGGCACCTCGCACGCCATCGCCTCCAGCGCGGCAAGCCCGAAGCTTTCCTGCGCCGAGGGAAGCAGAAAGAGATCGGCGATCGACAGCAGCGGGATGATCTGGTCCTGCTCTCCGAGCGCTTCCACCTGCTTCGCGATCCCGAGCTCGTGCGCTTTGTCGACCGCGCTGCCAAGGTCTGGACCGTCGCCGATGAGAAGCAGCCGCGACGGGACCTGCTTCGCAATGCGCGCGAACACCTCGACGGCCACCGGCACTCGCTTCACGGGACGGAAGTTCGACACGTGCACGACAAGCTTTTCGCATCCGGGCGGACAGTAGCGGGCGCGGAGCGCACTCGCCTCGACGCGCTTGTAGACGTCGCAGTCGAGAAAATTCGGAATGACGGTGATGGGATTGCGAACGGCGAGCGTGCGATACGTGTCCTGCCGCAGGCTCTCGGAGACGGCGGTGACGCCGTCGGATCCATCAATCGAAAAGGCGACCGTCTCGGCGTACGAGTGATCGCTGCCGACGAGCGTGATGTCGGTGCCATGAAGCGTGGTGATGACGCGCGGCACTCGCTCGGAAGACTCGCGGAGCAGGATCTGCTTCGCCAGATACGCCGCGGTCGCATGCGGCACCGCGTAGTGCGCGTGGATGATGTCGAGTCCGACCTCCCGCGCGACGTGGACGATCCGGCTCGCGAGCGCGATGACGTACTGCGGCTCGCGAAACAGCGGATACGCCGGCGTGTGCACGCGGTGGAACGTCAGCCCCGGCTGATAGCTGCCAAACCGGAACGGCGTGTCCGTGCTGAGCACGTGCACGTCGTGTCCCCGCGCCGCGAGCGATTTCGCGAGCTCGGTTGCGACGATGCCGCTCCCGCCGACGGACGCGTAGCAGACGATGCCGACGTTCACGAGGTGGGCGCTCCGCCGGGAGACAGCCAGTCCTTGATCAGGTGCGGACGCAGGATAGGATCCCGGACCACGATGCCTTCGGCGAAGGCGACGCCGGTGCGGGCGCCGAGGTGCGCGTCGCGGCTTTCGATCAACTGCTGAAATTGCGGCAGCGTCAGGCGCGTGCTCACGCTGTCGGCATCCGCGGGCGCGAACTGCGTGCGATGGCACGCGAGCGCTTGTCGCTTGATCTCGTACTGCGCGGACACATCGATGCCGAACGACGCCGGATCGGAATCGTTGATGAAGTAGTAGCAGACCCACTCGGCGCGCCAGCCGTCACCAGCGCCGGCGGCGAAGCGCCGCAGGCCCGCCTTGAACACCGCGCGCGTGAGCACGTCGCTCGCGGCACGGTGATCCGGATGACGATCGTTCCAGTACGGCAGCACGATCGTGCGGGGCCGCGCCGTCCGGACGAGGCGAACGGCGTCGAGCATCTGGCTCTCGCGTCCGTCGATCCCGCCGTCGGGCCAGCGCAGGTTCACGCGCCACGCGGCGCCGAGCACCTCGCGTGCCGCCTCCGCTTCCTTCTCGCGTTCCTCCGGCGTGCCGTTCGATCCCAGCTCTCCGCGCGTCAGATCGCAGAGGCCGACGCGGAATCCCAGCGAGGCGTGGAGCGCGGCACTGCCCGCGAACCCGATCTCGAGGTCGTCGGGATGAGGGCCGAACACGAGCAGATCGACTTCGCCCGCCGTTTTCATGGGGAGCCAAGTGTACAATGGGCGTTCCTTGTCCAGTAAGCCCGACGCCCCCGCAGTTGCGACGAAGCCGCGCCCGGCTCCCGCGGTGAAAAAGCGCCGCGGCTGGAAGTTCTACGTCCTCATCGGGCTCGGGATCCCGTTTGTGATCCTGTCGATCGCCTCGATTTACTTCTACGTCAGCTTCTCCCGCATGATCGACGCGCGTCTCGCCGGAGAAACGCAGCGCTCGGACCCGCGGATTTTTGCGCGGCCGTACGAAGTGCGCCGCGGCCAGTTGCTGACGCCGCTGCAGCTCGAGTCGCGATTGAACGATCTGGGCTATTCGCATCGCGCGCGCGCAGAACAGCCTGGCGAGTTCGCCGTTGGCCGCGACGCATTCGCCATGATTCCGCGTGACGGCGATCGCAAGGGACAGCTCGTCCGGATCGTGTTTACGGGGCGCGCGGCGGCGCCGAAAAAGGTCGACCCGAAGACGCGCGCGAAGCCGCCCGAGCCCAAGGCGCCGGAACTCACCGGCATCGATCACATCGAGGTCGTCGGGGCGAAGAAGACCCTCGATCGCCTGACGCTCGACGCGCCGCTCATCACGGCGCTCGTCACCGGCGCGCGCGAGAAGCGCCGCGACGTGCCGCTCTCCGTCATTCCGCAGCGCGTCGTCCAGGCGGTGCTGGCGATCGAGGACCGCCGGTTCTACGAACACCCGGGCATCGATCCGATCGGCACCGCCGGCGCCGCGGTCGGGAACCTCTTCGGCAACAAGAAATATCTGCGCGGCGGCAGCACGATCACCCAGCAGCTCGTGAAGAACACGTTCCTCACGCCCGAGCAGACGCTCAAGCGGAAGCTGTCGGAGTGGTTCATGTCCATTGCGCTCGAGCGGCGGCTCTCAAAGGATCAGATCCTCACCCTGTATCTGAATGATGTGTCGCTCGGGCAGCGCGGATCGTTCGCAATCCACGGGGTGCCTGAAGCGGCCCGGCTGTTCTTTGCGAAGGACGTCACGAACCTCTCGCTGAGCGAGGCAGCGACAATAGCCGGCGTCATCCAGTCGCCGTCACGTCTCTCGCCGTTCAACAATCCCGACCGCGCCAAGGACCGGCGCAACGTCGTCCTTCGCGCGATGGCGGATGCGGGATACATCAGCGCGGACGCCGCCGACCGGGCCGCGCACGAGCCGCTGCAGATGGCGGCGCGCGCGCTCGACGCCGAAGCGCCGTATTTTGTCGACTACATCGGGCAGGAGCTGCAGGACAAATACCGGACGGCCACCGGAGCCATCGACGTTTACACCACGCTCGATCTGTACGTGCAGCGCATCGCGCAGGACGCCGTCCGCGACGGGATCGCGCACCTCGACGAAGTCCTGGCGAAGCGTCACCGCAGGCCGCAGGTCGCGCTCATCGCGATCGATCCCCGCACCGGTGAAGTCCTCGCGCTGGTCGGCGGCCGGTCGTACAACCAGTCGCAGTACAACCGCGCCATCGTGGCGCGCCGGCAGCCGGGCTCGGTCTTCAAGCCGTTCGTCTACCTGTCGGCCTTCGAACATGCCGCTGCCGAAGGACGGACGGACATGACGCCTGCCACGGTCGTGCTCGACGAGCCGACGTCGTGGGAGTTCAACCAGCAGACGTGGACGCCGAGCAACTACGACGGCGAATACGAAGGGGCCATCACCCTGCGACGCGCGCTGGCGCTGTCGCGCAACATCGCGACAATCAAGGTTGCGGAGGCGACGGGGTACGAAGAGGTTGCCGCGCTGTGGCGGCGCGTCGGCGCCGGCACGCCGCCGCGGCCCTACCCGTCGATCGCGCTCGGGGTTTTCGAAGCCACGCCGTTCGAGATTGCCAGCGCGTACACGCTCTTTCCCAACGGCGGAACGATCCGGCCGCTCCATGCAATCTCGCGCCTCGTCAGCAGCGCGGGCAAGGACGTCGCGCTCCAGGTCGCGCAGCCGCGCACGGTCGCCCGCCGCGACACGACGTTCCTCGTGACCAACATGCTGCGCAGCGTCATCAACGAAGGGACCGGCGCCGGCGCCCGGGCCGCCGGGTTCGCCGCGGACGCGGCCGGCAAGTCAGGTACGACCAACGATCTGCGTGATGCGTGGTTCGTCGGCTTCACGCCCGAACTGCTGACCGTGGTGTGGGTCGGGATGGACGACAACCAGCCGCTCGGATTGAGCGGCACGCAGGCGGCGCTTCCCATCTGGACGACCTTCATGATGCGCGCGCTCGCCGGCCGTTCGAGCACGTCGTTCGAAGCGCCGGACGGGATCGTCTATGTCGACATCGATCGCGACACCGGCAAAGTCGCGGTCTCGGCCTGCCCGAGGGTTTTCCACGAGGCGTTCCTCGCCGGCACCGAGCCGACCGAGGCCTGCAGTCTGCATAGTTTTTAGGCGCCGTTGCGCCGGCCCGTAAAGGGCCGGCCTACTCGTAGGGCGGGGCTTTACGCCCCGCCGCGTTACAATTGAAGATCTCATTCCCCTTCTGCGATTTGGCTCTACTGTTCAAGGATGTTGTGTTGACCAGATTCTGTTCGATATTCCTGGTGGCGTTCACTGTTGCCGGCGCGAGCGCGTGCCGGAAAGCTCCGGCGGAAACCAAAGCCCCCGCAACCGCGGCGCAAGGGGCCGCAGCCACCGCCGGTCAAACCGCACCCGTGCCGCCGGGGATTCCGGGACTACCCGGCCAGCCAGGCACACCCGCGCCGGCCAAGCCGATGCCCGCGCAGCTTCCTGACGTCCTCGCCCGCGTGAACGGCGAGGCGGTCACGAAGTTCGACTTCGATCGGCTGATCAAGAACATGGAGGTCAGCGCGAACCAGCCGGTGCCGGCGGCGCGCCGCGACGAGATCTACCGCCACGCGCTCGACCAGCTCGTCACCTATACCGTGCTGACGCAGGAGACGCGCGCGCGCAAGATTGTCGTGACCGACGCGGAAATCGACGAGAACCTCAAGCAGATGCGCTCGCAGTTCCCGAACGAGGACGCGTTCAAGAAGGCGCTCGCGGCGCGCGGCATGACCGTCGAGAAGCTCAAGGCCGACGCCAGGATCGACATGAGCATCAACAAGATGATGGACGCAGAAGTCGCGAGCCACGGGGCGCCGACCGATGCCCAGGTGCGCGAGTTCTACGAGAAGAACCCCGATAAGTTCAAACAGGACGAGGCCGTCCGCGCGAGCCATATCCTGTTCGGCGTGCCGGAAAACGCGGATCCCGCGACGAAGAAGAAGGCGCTCGACCAGGCGCAGAGCGTGCTCAAGGAGGCGCGCGCCGGCGCCGACTTCGCCGAGCTCGCGAAGAAGTACTCCGCCGACGGCAGCGCGCAGCAGGGGGGCGACCTGAATTTCTTCACGAAGGGACAGATGGTGCCCGCGTTCGATCAGGCGGCCTTCGCGATGAAACCCGGCCAGATCAGCGACATCGTCACCACGCAGTTCGGCTACCACATCATCAAGGTCACTGATCGGCGGGGCGCGTCGGCGGTGCCGTTCGACCAGGTCAGCGAGCGAATCAAGGAATACCTGACCGAGCAGCAGAAGCAGCAGAAGGCGCAGGCGTTCATCGAATCGCTGAAGCAGAAGGCGAAGATCGAGGTGCTCGTCTGAACGAGGAAGTGCTCGCGGCCGCGTCCGAGGCGCTCGCGCGCGGCGAGAGCGTCGCGCTCGTGACCGTGGTGCGCGCACAGGGCTCGACGCCGCAGCGCGCGGGCGCAAAGATGCTCGTGTGGCCGGACGGCCGGACCGTCGGCACGATCGGCGGTGGCTGCTACGAGAACGACGCGTTCTGGAAAGCCCGCGAGGCGATCGCCTCCGGGAAGCCCTCGCTCCTGCACTACGAGCTCAACGACGATTTCGCGCAGGAGAACGGGCTGATCTGCGGAGGACGCATGGACGTGCACATCGATCCGCTCACGCCGTCTCCGCGGCTGTTCATCATCGGCGCGGGTCACGTCGCCTACCAGCTCGCGCGCGTCGCCGCCGATGTCGGCTTCCGCATCCACGTGGTCGACGACCGCGAGAAGTTCGCGAGCGCCGAGCGGTTTCCCGGCGCGGACATCGTCATCGAGCCGATCCCCGAGTGGCTGCATCGCGTGGAACTGCCGGCTGCCGCGTATGTCGTTGTCGTCACGCGAGGCCATCAGCACGACCTGGACGCCATGCGCGCGCTTGCCGCGCGCGATCTGAAATATCTCGGGTTGATCGGCAGCCGCGCGAAGGTCGCGCGCATCTACGAGGCGCTCCTCGCGGAAGGCATGCCGCCCGAGTGCCTGCAGCGCGTGCACGCGCCGATCGGCCTCGACATCGGCGCGGTCACGCCCGCCGAAATCGCGATCAGCATCCTCGCCGAGCTCATCGCCGTCACGCGCGGCGTCGACACGTCGTCGCTCGCGATGAAGCGCGTGAACCTGAAGGCGTAATCGCCCCCCTTGCCATCCACGCTGATCCGGAACGCGACGATCGTCACGATGAACGATCGTCTCGAGATCCTGGACGGCTCCGTGCTCGTTCGTAACGGCCGCATCGCCGCCGTCGGCGACGTGCCCGACGCACGATGCGATCGCATCGTCGACGCCGCGGGCGGCTATCTGCTTCCCGGATTCATCCAGACGCACGTTCATCTCTGCCAGACGCTGTTCCGCGGATCCGCGGACGACATGCCGCTCCTGGAATGGCTGAAGCGCCGCGTCTGGCCGCTGGAAGCCGCGCACTCGCCCGCCACGCTGCGTGCGTCCGTGCGGCTCGCCGCCGCCGAACTTTTGCTCTCCGGCACGACGTCGGTGCTGACGATGGAAACCGTGCACGACACCGACGTCGTCTTCGAGACGCTCGCGCCGATCGGCCTGCGCGCCTGGGTCGGGAAATGCATGATGGACGCGGCCGAGGACGCGCCGGCGCGGCTGCGCGAAGAGACGACGCGATCGATTGATGAAAGCCTTGCGCTCAAGCAGCGGTGGGATGGCGCGGCGAACGGACGGCTGCACGCCGCCTTTGCGCCGCGATTCGCCGTCTCCTGCTCGCGCGATCTCCTGGAGGCGGTCGCGTCGCTCTCCGCGCGCGAGCACGCGCTGGTGCACACGCACGCGTCCGAGTCGCGCGACGAAGTTGAAGTCGTCCGCGCGTTGTCCGGCGGGTTCTCGAACCTGGAGTACCTCGCCGCCACCGGTCTTGCGACGCCGCATCTGTGCACCGCGCATTGCGTCTGGGTCACGGAGCGCGAACAGCAGATGCTCGCGGATCGCGACGTCAAGGTGATGCACTGCCCGGGATCGAACCTCAAGCTCGGATCCGGCATCGCTCCGGTTGCGGAGATGCGGGCGCGTGGCATCTGCGTGTCGCTCGGCGCCGACGGCGCGGCGTGCAACAACCGGCTGGACATGTTCGAGGAGATCCGTCTCGCGGCGACCCTGCAGGCCGTTCGCGATGTGCCGGGGGCGCTCACCGCCCGCGACGCAATCTGGATGGCGACCCGCGAAGGCGCGCGCACGGTCGGCATGGAGGCCGAGCTCGGATCAATAGCGGTGGGCAAACGCGCCGACCTCATCATTGTCGACCGCAGCCGCCCTCACCTGGTACCCGACAGGGATCCCTGGTCGACGCTCGCGTATGCCGCGCGCGGGAGTGACGTCCGCCTGACCATGATTGACGGTGAGGTCCTGGTCGAGAACTTCGCGTTGGCGGACCTCGACGCCTGCGAAATTGCCGCAGAAGCAAAGCGGGCCGCAGCTGAGCTCGTGTCGCGCGTGGGCGCGGTCTGAAGACCGACTCCTACTCGTCTCCAGGTCGTCTGTAGGGCGGGGTCTTCAGACCCCGCGACACCTCCTGTATAATCATTTAGCACTCTCCTCCGGCGAGTGCTAAACAACCATGTCGCGCCATCCTGAGCTACCGGAACGGGATAGACGAATTCTCGGCGTCCTGGTCCACGCCTACATTGATCAGGGGGAACCGATTTCCTCCCTGTGGCTGGCGAACCGGGGCTTCGGGGTGTCCTCCGCCACGCTGCGAAATATCATGGCGCGCCTGGAGGAGCAGGGCTACGTCCACCAGCCGCATACGTCAGCCGGCCGGATCCCGACCGACCAGGGCTACCGCCTCTACGTCGATCAGTTGCTGGCGGAGCGGAAATCGTCGCGTCCGGCGCCGCAGGTCGAGGCGCGGCTCAGGCGCGCGGGCACCGTCGACGATCTGCTCTCCCACGTCTCGCAGGAAGTTGCGCGCGCCTCGCACCAGGTCGGCTTCGCAATTGCACCGGACATGACGACGCTCGAGCGACTGGACTTCGTGCCGCTCGACGGGGGCAAGCTGCTCGTGGTGGTCGTTGCCGCCGGCGGACACGTCACGCACAAAGTCATCGAGCCGTCGGAAGAATACGGCCCCGGCGAGCTGCAGCAGGCGGCGAACTATCTGAATCACGAGTTCAAGGGACGATCGCTTGTCGAGGTCCGCCAGGCCGTGCTCGAGCGGCTGCGCGAAGAACGCACGCTCTATGACGAGCTGATGGCGCGAGCGCTGCGCCTGGCGAGCAGCACGTTCGAGGACATCGATCCCGCGCCGACCATGTTCATCCAGGGCACGTCACTGCTCCTCGACGACGTCGGCGGCGACGATCCGGAGCACACGCTCACGACCCTGCGGACGCTGCTCAGGATGATCGAGGAGAAGACCCGGCTCGTGCAGCTCCTCGATGCTTACATGAGCACGGATGGCCTGACGATCGTGATCGGCAGCGAGCACCACGAGGCGGACCTGCAGCACTTCAGCCTGGTCGCATCGACCTGGTTCGACGGCCACGGCACCGGGGCCGTCGGCGTCATCGGTCCGACGCGGATGCGGTACTCGCGCGCGATCGAGGCGGTGGATACGCTCTCGCGGGCGATCAGCCGCATGGTCACGGGCTCCTAACCATCTTCATCGTTCAGAAACTGCCGTGGAAGACAACACAGCCAACGACGTCAAGGATACGCCTGCGGGGGAACCCGCCGCTCGAGAGCCTCAGGGCGGGCAGACGGCGGCAGCAACAGCAGCCGGCCCGTCGGACCTCCAGCGCGAACGCGACGAGTACAAGGACCTGCTGCTGCGCAAGTCCGCCGAGTTCGACAACTACCGAAAGCGCGTCGAGCGCGATCGCCAGTCGCTGTCCGACGCAGCCGCGGCGAGCATCATCGAAGACCTGCTGCCGCTCGTCGACGATCTCGAGCGCGCGCTCAAGGTGGACGCGGGCAGCGATGTCGACTCCTATCGGCGCGGCGTCGAACTGATCCAGACCAAGCTGAACGACATCCTGGGCAAGCGGGGGGTCCGCCCGATCGAAGCGCTCGGCGCGGATTTCGATCCGTACTATCACCAGGCTGTTGCGCACGAGCACGCGGACGGGAAGCGCGACGGGGAAATCATCGAGGAATTCCGGCGCGGATACATGCTGGGTGACCGGCTCCTGCGGCCGTCGATGGTAAAGGTGGCCAAAGGGTGAGCAGCGTGGCGAAGCGGGATTACTACGAGGTCCTCGGCGTCGATCGACAGGCGACGGATCAGCAAATCAAGAGCGCGTATCGCAAGCTCGCGCTGAAATGCCATCCCGATCGAAATCCGGGTGACAAGAAGGCCGAAGACTCCTTCAAGGAAGCGGCCGAGGCGTATGCCGTCCTCGCCGACCGCGAGAAACGAAGCATGTACGATCGGTTCGGACACGCGGGCGTCAGCGGTTCACCCGGCGCGGGTGGATTCGATCCGACGATCTTCGCCGACTTCTCCGATATCTTCTCCGGTCTCGGCGACGTGTTCGGCTTCGGCGACATCTTCGGCCAGCGCCGCCGCCGCGGCGGCCCGCAGCGGGGCGCCGACCTGCGCTACGACCTGGAGATCTCGTTCGAGGAATCCGCGACGGGCACCGAGACGACGATCCAGATCCCGCGCGAAGAGACGTGCGAGACGTGCAAAGGCTCGGGCGCGGCGGAAGGCACCAGCGCGGAAACATGCGCGCAGTGCCGCGGCACCGGCCAGCTCCGTTATCAGCAGGGGTTCCTCACCGTCGCGCGTCCCTGCTCCAACTGCCGCGGAACAGGAAAGACGATCGCGAAGCCCTGTCATACGTGCCGCGGCGCCGGTCGCGTCGCGCGCGAACGCAAGCTGACGGTCAAGATTCCCGCCGGCATCGCCACCGGTCAGCGGCTGCGCCTCTACGGCGAAGGTGAGCACGGCTCCGCGGGCGGACCTCCCGGCGACCTGTATGTCGTCGTCCACGTGCAGGAGCATCCGTTCTTCCACCGCGAGGAAGACGACCTCTACTGCGAGATGCCGATCAGCTTCCCGACCCTGGCGCTCGGCGGCCACGTTAAGGTGCCGACGTTGAATGGCCGTGAAGAGGTGAATATTCCCGCGGGTACGCAGCCCGGCGCGCGGTTCAAGCTGCGCGGCAAGGGCATGCCGCACGTCGGCGGGCGCGGCCACGGTGATCTTCATGTGATTGCGCGCGTCGCGGTGCCGAAGAAGCTGACGAAGGAGCAGAAGCAGCTGCTCGAAGAGCTCTCGCGCACGCTGCCGCAGGAGAAGCTGGACGACGAGACGGACGGCGACGAGAAGCCGTTCTTCGAGCGCGTCAAAGACATCTTTGGCTAGCTACCCTGCCCTGGATTTGCGGTTCTCGCCCGGCCCCGGCGCCGGCACGCTCCAGGACATGCTGTACGCGGAGCTCGACGCCTTCGAGCCCGTGGCGATCCACGAACACGAATCCGGCGACGGCTGGCGCGTCTTCTTCACGACGCCCGCACAGCGCGACGGCGCGCGCCGCGCGCTCGCGTCGGAGTTCGAGAACGCGCTGGAACTCCATCCTGTAGACGTCGACGACGAGGACTGGGCACGCCGCAGCCAGGCCGCACTGCGGTCGATACAAGCAGGGCGGATCGTGGTAGCGCCGCCCTGGGATGTGCCGCAGTCCGGGATTCGGGATCCGGGATCCGGGATCCGATCGGATCGCGCGCCCCAGGTCCCGCATCCCGATATCGTGATCGTCATCGAGCCTTCCACCGGCTTCGGCACCGGCCATCACGCGACGACGAGGCTCTGCCTCGAGCTGCTGCAGGAGATCGATCTCAATGGCAAGCGCGTCATCGATGTCGGCACTGGCTCGGGACTGCTCGCGATTGCCGCATCGAAGCTGGGCGCGCGCGAAGCGATCGCGATCGATCACGATCCTGATGCGCTGCGCAGCGCGCGCGAGAACGTTGAACGAAATCGGGTGGAGATCCAGGTGCGCGAGGCGGACTTGTCGACGATCAGCTTGCCACCCGCCGATGTCGTGCTCGCGAACCTGACAAGTGCGGTGCTTCAGCGCTTCGCAAACGCCCTGGCCCGGTTGGTGACACGAGGCGGTGTACTCATCGTCAGCGGCTTCAGCCCTGACGATCTGGACGATGTCGCACGAGCGCTGGTTGCATCACCCGCCAAGGTCGTGCAGGACGGCGACTGGGCCGCAGCGACGCTGACTAGGTCGCGAGGATAATCGCTGTGATCGCGACGAGCGCGATCACAACCACCCAACCCACTACGAATCCGCTCAAGTCCTCGCGGTACGCGCGCCAGCCGCGGCCCCGCGCGCCCTGCCGGAGCCGCAGCAGGTGCACGAGCATCAGCGGGACGTTCTGGCCCGCGCCGGTGCCGTCATCGCTCGACGTGCGCAGGCGATCGAAAAACGACGAGAGCTTCTCGGCCTGCTCGGGTGCCGTCAGCAGGCTGAACGCGACGAGCGCCGCGATGCCTGCCGCCAGTGCCGCGAGAAACACGTTCGCATCCCAGTGGTCGAGCCGCTGACCGGTCACGTAGTACAGCAGGAAGTTCGTGACGAACGCGGCGACCAGGCTGGCAAGCGCCCCCCACCGGTTGGCGCGCGGCCACACGATGCCCCCAAGCACGCTGATCCCCACGAACGTCGCCATCGTCTCGGTCAGCAGAAACGTGTACAGGACGCTTTCGATCAGGAAGAGCGCATAGAGCACGCCCGCCAGGGTGATCACCAGGCCGCTGATGCGCCCCACCCACAGGTAGTGGCGGTCCGCGCGGCCGGGAACCAGCCGCCGTCGATACAACCCCTCGGTGAAAAGCGCACCGCTGTCGACGAGAAACGCCGAACACGTCGACATGTTCGCCGCGAGAATCGACGCAATCATGAGCCCGAGCGCGCCGGGCACCAGCAGGTGGCGGCATGCGAAGCCGAAGGCGTTCTCGGGGTCGGCGAGTGGCGCGCTGTCCACGCGCCCCTGCGCGATCATGGCTGCGACGATGAGGCCGACCGCCGCCCAGCCGATGGTGCACACGCGTTTGATCATGTTGCCGAACAGCATGCCGACGCGACAAGTGCGCTCATCCCTGCCTGTCCCCACCGTCGCAAGCATGTGCGGCTGCGCGATGATGCCGATCAGACCGTTCACGGTGAGCATCGCAATCGTCCAGGGACCGATGCCGGACGGCGTCGCCAGCGAAAACCGAAAGGGGTCGAGCGATGCCTTCATCCCGGTCAGCCCGCCGACGATGCCCCATCCGAGCGGCACGAGCATGAACGACAGGATGATGATCAGGACGCCTTGAAACAGATCCGTCCATGCTGCGGCGACGAGTCCGCCGACAAAACTGTAAAGGATGAACATGAGGGTCATCGCGACCACGATCTCGTTCGCGCTGACTCCGCCGCCGGTCGCCTGACTGATGACCTTTCCGGCACCCTTCAGCATGCTGCCCGTGTTGATGATGAAGAAGCACAGCGCGAACACGATGTAGATGCCGCCCATGGAGGATCCGTAGCGGTCCTCGGTCAACTCCGCCATCGTGGTCCGCCGGATGCGCCGGAAAACAGGCGCCATGATCCAGTAGAACGGCGTGGCAAACAGGTTTTTCCACTGGAACCAGATGGCGGATGCGCCCATCGCGTAGACGGCGCCGGCGAGCGCCACCGGCATTTCAGCATGGGTTCCGACGCCGAAGCTCTGCCCCATCATCAGCCACGGACCAAAGCGGCGACCGCCGAGAAAATATTCGCCGCTTCGCCGGACTCGATAGCCGGCGACGAGGCCGACGGCCGTGATGACGACCAGGTAGCCGGCGAGAATCATCCAGTCGAGCAGTGCAAGATGCATGGCAGCGGCGCGCCCACGATATCGCGGCGCATCGAGGCGCGACCACTACTTTCGATGCACGATCCGCCTGAAGGCGGACCCTACGACCCCAAAGATCGCGGCCGCACAGCCACAGGGCTTCCGTGTTACTATCCCGCCCCGCTGCACGCTGAAACAGCAACACCACCTTCATCGGGAGGCACGGTGAAAGCCATTCGGTTGCTGCTCGCCGTAGTCTTCGTCTATTCGATCGCGAGTCTGTCCGGTTCTTCTCTTCGCGCGGCGCAAACCACGTATTCGAACCTCTTCACGATGACTGGCACGGTGATCGCGAAAGGCACCAACACAAACCCGGTCGGACCAAACGGGGTGAAGACCTACCGCATCGAAGAGCTCACGCTGCCGGCGGGAACCCAAATAATGGTGGAGGGCACGACGGTCCAGGCCAATACTGCCTGGCGTGTCACCATTCTCGGGACGGCGTTCTCGCCGCGGGATCTTCCGCCGGTCGTGTCCATCGATTCAACCGACCTGCGCCCCGCGCAGGAGAGCACGGACCTGACGCAGGTCTCGGCGATCACGTTCGACCGCTCCCTCATCCACGATGGGGCGATCATCTCGCTCTCTTACGGTACGGAGCGAACCCAGCTGCCCGAGCGCGTGAAGCTCGGAACCAGGTAGAGGAGGCGCCATGACACGCACCTTCACTCGCGCCTCGCTGCTCAGTCTCGTTCTCCTTCTCAGCGCCGCTCCGCAGTTCGCGCAAGGCGATCCCGGCGCGACCGGTCCCCGCGCGGTCAGCACGCTGGATTACACGCTCGGCGACACGGCGTTCACGCCCACCGGATTTCCGGGTCCCGTTGAAATCACGGGCCGCGCCTACTATCCGGCGGCGCTCACCGGTCCTTACCCCTTCGTCCTGCTGCTCCACGGCCGTCACGCGACGTGCTACATGGGAACGTCCGCCGGCGGCACAGGCTTCCTCGAGTGGCCGTGCACGCCGCCGCGCCAGCCGATCAAGAGCTATCTCGGATACGAGTACGTCGCGACCGCGCTCGCCAGCAACGGCTATTTCGTCGTCTCGATCGGCAGCAACGGAATCAATGCGAAGGACAACCAGGTCTTCGACCTCGGTGCACAGGCGCGCGCGGAGCTGATCCAGCGCCACCTCGATCTCTGGAACACGACGAACACGAGCGGCAGCCCGTTCGGATCGCAGTTCGGGGGCAAAGTCGACCTGTCGAACGTCGGCACGATGGGCCACTCGCGAGGCGGAGAAGGCGTCGTCCGCCACTACCTCTATAACCAGTCGCTCGGTTCCCCCTACGGAATCCGCGCCGTGTTCCCGCTCGCGCCGGTCGACTTCAACCGTCCGGTGATCAACAACGTGCCGCTGGCGGTGCTGCTTCCGTACTGCGACGGCGACGTCGCGGATCTGCAGGGGGTCCACTACTACGATGACGCGCGTTACAGGGTCGCCGGCGATCCCGCCGCCAAGCACACCATCCTGGTGATGGGCGCGAACCACAATTTCTACAACCTGATGTGGACGCCGGAGTACTTCGCGCCGGGCGCGGCGGACGACTGGCTCACGTTCGTGTCGGGCGGATCGGGCGATCCGCACTGCGGCCGCGTGCCGGGCAACGCACGGCTCTCGCCCGCCCAGCAGCGCGGCACCGGACTCGCCTACATGAGCGCGTTCTTCCGAACCTATCTCGGCGGCGAGAGCTTCGCCTCGTATCTCACCGGCGACTCCGCAGCCCCGCCGTCAGCGACGACGAACGATTTGTTCGTCAGCTTCCAGGCGCCGGATACGTCAGCGGATCGCAAGGACGTGAACCGGCTGCTGTCGTCGTCAGACCTGACGACCAACACGCTCGGCGGCGCCGTCACGCAGCTGGGCATCACGCCGTACGATCTGTGTGGCGGCGAAGCGCCGCAGCCGCGGCACTGCCTGCCGGGCGAGCGCACGTCGCGTCAACCGCACACGACGGTCAGCGCCCGCGCGCAGAACGTTCGCGGCCTCAGTCAACTGCGCGGCGGCTGGATCGACGCGACGGCCTTCATCGAGAACGATCTGCCGGTCGGCGCCGGCGACGTGAGCGGCTACACGGCGCTGCAGTTCCGTGCCAGCGTCAACTTCGCGGACGTGCGGAACGCGGCGGGTCTTCCGCAGGACCTCACGGTCACGGTGACGGATCGCGACGGGTATTCAGTGACGCGCCGCGTGAGCGACCTCTCGCGCAGCCTGTTCTACCCGCCGGGGGAGCTCGTCCACGTGCCGAAGGTGTTCCTCAACACGGTGCGTCTGCCGCTGAGCGCATTCGGAGGAATCAACCTGACGGAGGTGGCGAGCGTCCGGTTCGACTTCAATCAGACGACGAGCGGGGCACTGCTGATTTCCGACATCGCATTCGCCAGGTAGCTCGCAGATCTGCCGCTTGACTCCCATAAGGCTCTTAGGGGACACTCCCCTTAGGGCCTTATGGGAACCGGCCAGGACAAACCCGCCGACCTGCTCCAGGGCACGCTCGAGCTGCTGATTCTCAGGACGCTCGCGCCCGGCGAGAAGCACGGCTACGAGATCGCTGAATGGATTCATGCGGCGTCGGCCGAGGCGTTGTCCGTCGAAGAGGGCGCTCTCTATCCCGCTCTTCATCGGCTCGAGGTGCGCGGCCTGCTCACGGCCGAATGGGACGTGTCCGCCAACAACCGCCGCGCCAAGTATTACCGGCTGACGCCGAACGGGCGCCGAAGACTCAGGGACATCACCGACTCCTGGCGGAGGACGAGCAGCGCGATCAACCGCGTCCTCGAAGCGACCTGACGGAGGAGACATGGCCGAGTGGCTGACCAGCGTCCGGCTTCGACTGCGCGCGCTGCTGCGGCGGAGTCAACTCGAACGCGACCTCCAGGACGAGCTCGCCTTTCACCTCGCGATGCGCGAGGAGGCACTGCGCGAGCGCGGCGACGCCGCCGCGCACGTGCGCACGCGGCGCCGCTTCGGCAATCCCGTCCGCGTCCGCGAGGACCTGCGCGATCTGTGGGCCCTGGCGCCGCGGCTCGGCGCGCTCCTGCGTGAGGTGAAATTCGCCGCGCGCTCGCTGCACAGCCGTCCAGCGTTTGCCGCGACGGTCGTGCTCACGCTCGGGCTCGCGATCGGCGCCACGACGGCGGTGTTCACGATTGTCGACGCCGTGCTCCTGCGTCCCTTCGGGTATCCTGCCGAGGACCGCCTCGTGCTGCTGCACGAAGCGTTTCCCCACACGGCGATCGACCGGCTGCCGTTCTCCGCGCTCGATTTCGACGATCTGCGTCGATATCAACAGTCCTTCGAGAGCGTCGCCGCATATCGCAGCGTGGCGTTCGAACTGTCGGGGCGCGGCCGTCCGGAACGCGTTCAGGCCGCGAAAGTCTCACCGGAGCTCTTTCCCCTTCTCGGCGTCGGCCCGCTCGCCGGACGCACGTTCTCGGCCGCCGACGATCGTCCGGGCGTGAACGTCGCGATTCTGAGCTACGACACGTGGCGCGACCGGTTCGGTGGCGAGCGGTCGATTCTCGGCGGGACGATCCATCTGGACCGTCAGCCGTACACGGTCATCGGCGTCATGCCCGCCGCGTTTGGCTTTCCGCGCCGCGGTCCGAAGTTCAACGCGCAGCCTGCAGACCTCTGGGTGCCTGTGGCCTTCACGCCGCGCGAGCGGATGGAGCGCGGCATGATGTATTCGAACAGCGTGATCGGGCGCCTGAAACACGGCGTGTCGATCGAAGCGGCACGCTCCGAACTGGCCGCCGTCTCACAGCGGATTGCCGAGAATTATCCGCCGGAGGTCATCGCGGCGGGATTCTCGCCCGTCGTCGAATCGAAGCCGCTGCGCGAGGAGATTTCCGGCCGGCTTGAACGGCCGCTGCTGATGCTGTTCGCCGCCGTCGGCCTGGTGCTGCTCGTCGCATGCGCCAACGTTGCAAACCTGATGTTGATGCGCGCGATGCGCCGCCGGCACGAATTCGCCGTGCGCCGGGCGCTTGGCGCCGGGCGCGTGCAGCTCGTTCAGCTGCTGCTCGGCGAATCGCTGCTGCTTTCCGCCGGCGCCGGCGTACTCGGCGTCGCCGTTGCGTACTGGGCCGTCAAATCAGCCCCCGTGTTCCTGGCGCGGACTGTTCCAGCCATCGAGGAGGTCGCGATCGATCAGCGCATCCTCCTGTTTACGGTCCTCGTCTGTGTCGCGGCGGCCGTGTTCTTCGCGATCGTCCCCGTACCGGCGCTCGATCGCCGCAATCCCGGCGATACGCTGCGCGACCAGTCGCCGCGAACCACGGCACAACTTCATGTTCAGCGTGGCTTCGTCATTCTGACGGTGAGCCTCGCGTGCGTGCTGCTCGCCGCGGCGGGCCTCTTTCTGCGCAGCTTCGCGGCGTTGATGTCGACCGACATCGGCTTTCGACCATCGCATGTGATCGCCGCGTCGATGACGCTGCCGCGGACGTTCTATACGACAGGCAACAGCGTGCGAAGTTTTCACGCGTCGCTCTCGACCAGGCTGCAGTCGATTCCGGGCGTCAGGAGCGCGGCGATCGGCACGGATCTGCCGCTCACCTTCTATGACCTCCGCGCGTTCACGCCGGAGGGAGGACCCGTGACAAACACGACGCGGCTCACGACGCACCTCAGCTGGGTCGACGGCCCGTACTTCGAGACGCTCGGCATGTCGCTGGCGCGCGGGCGCTACTTCGATTCCGATGACTATCAGGCCGTTCGCAACGTCGTCATCGTCAACGAACGGCTGGCGAACGTCGCGTGGCCCGGGCAGGATGCAGTTGGCAAACGTCTGAAGTGGGGACAGGCAACGAGTCAGTCGCCATGGCTCACGGTCGTGGGCATCGTCCACGACGTCGCGGACGGTCCGGTCGGAACGCCGCCCGGCGTGCATGCGTACGAACCGTTCCGGCAGCTTCAGGACTTCTTTCTCAACGGTGCCGCGACCCCGTTCGGACGCGACATCAAGGCGGTGGTCCTGACGGACCGGAGCGCGGCCGACATGACGCCGCTCATACGGCGGCAGATTGCGGAGCTCGATCCCGAGCTCGCCGTCGACAGCGTGCAGCTGATGGATCAAAATGTCCGGGATGCCGTGGCGCCTCAGCGCTTCAGCACGATGATGGTTGCCGCATCGGCCGGCGTCGGACTGTTGATGGCGTCGATCGGGCTGTACGGCCTGCTCGCGTTCACCATCGGGCAGCGTCACAAGGAGATCGCGGTTCGGGTGGCGCTCGGGGCGACCCGCAGCTCGGTGGTGGCGATGATCGTCGGGCAAGGCATGCGGCTCGTCTCGTTGGGGCTTGTGTTCGGGTTGGCAGCCGCAGTTGCGGTCGTGCGAGTCGCCTCATCGCTGACGTATCAGCCCGATCCACTTGGCGTCGCATCGTTCGTCGTCATTCCGGCCGCCCTTGTGCCGGCCGCGCTGCTGGCCTGCGCGGTTCCTGCGTGGCGCGCGGCGCGGCTCGATCCCGTCGCGGCGCTGCGCGCCGAGTAGTTGAATGGCAATCGCTGGAGGCTTGTATGCACGAATCTAAGGTCTGGTGCTACGCCGCGATCGTCGCCGGCGTTCTGGGGATGAACGCGCCGCTGCCGGCGGGCGCGCCGCAGGCGGCGACGGCGCAAACGATTGACCTGGCCGAGCGGCTCGCGGCGGGAAAACTGCGCGCCGTCAATCGCGACGTGACGAAGCTGCCGGGCAACCGCAGCGGCGTCCATGTCAGCGAAAAGGAAGGCAGCGGCGTCGTCTGGATCGAAGGCAGCGATCTCGCGCAGGGCACCATCGAGATCGACGTTCGCGGCCGCGATGTGATGCAGCGCAGCTTCCTCGGCGTTGCCTTCCATCGAAAGGACGACAACGCGTACGAAGCCGTCTACCTGCGCCCGTTCAACTTCCGAGCAACGGATCCGGTCCGCCACGATCACGCGGTGCAATACATCTCGTTACCGGAATTCGACTGGCCGAAGCTGCGGCAGGATTTCGCGGAAGAGTTCGAGAACCCCGTCGACGCATCCGTCTCGCCGACCGACTGGGTTCCACTCCGCGTCGTCGTCAACGCTTCGAGAATCCAGATCTTCGCAGGCACTGCCAAGTCAGCGGCCCTCGAAGTGCGCAAGCTCGGCTCGCTCGACCGCGGCACGGTCGGCCTGTGGGTCGGCAACAACAGCGACGGAGATTTCTCGAACCTGCGGCTCACACCGGCGAAGTGACGCCTTTCGCCAGCCGCTTGTAGTAGAAGACCGTCGTGCACACCGAGCCGTCGGGGTTGAGTGCAAAATCGGGCACCTCGCCGACGCGGACCCATCCCATCGACCCATACAGCCGCTCGGGGTGATCGTCCTTGCGCGTATCGAGCAGGAGCAGCGTAAAGCCGGCGGCGCGCGCCTCCTGCTCGAGCGCCTCCATGAGCGTGCGACCGATTCCACGGCGGCGGGCGTGGCGATGGACGATGAGCTTCGCGACGTCGCCGCGATGCGGCTGGTTGGGCGCCCACGACGGCTGGATCTGAACCGTCCCCACGATTCCGTCATCGTCACGCGCGACGAGAACGATCGCGCGATCGGGCGCCACGACCGATTTCCACCACGCCTCCGCCTCATGGCGCGTGAGTCCCGGCATGAAGCTGACGCCCGCATTGTCGTCGATGGCGTCGAACAGCAGGTCCACGAGGCCGTCCAGGTCAGGCGGCGCGACATCTTTTCGAATGCGTTCGATGACGATTGGAGGCATCATCGCGGATGGTAGCATCCACCGGGAGCTGTCATTCGCGCCCGGGAATTCGTTGCGGTGTCCAAGGATGAAAGGGGATGAACTCATGCGGTATCACGCCCTGCTCGGACGTCCGCGCGTCGCGAGCAAGCCGCTGACACTGTCGACCACCACGCTGATAGTCACTGTTGCGACACTGGCGTTATTAGGACTGGTTGTCTGGTTCCTGCAACTGCGGCTTCTTGACTAAGGCGAGCGCATAGTTGAAAGCAGCCACATGAGTGAAACACCACGCGGACGGCAGGGCACGTTGACCCTGGAGCAGCTTCGCCAACACGTGGACCTCGGCGACATCGAGACGGTCATCGTCGCGTTCACCGATCATTATGGCCGGTTGATGGGCAAGCGGTACGCGGCCGACATGTTCGTTGACGATACCGCGGCTCATGGAACGCACGGCTGCAACTACCTGCTGACAACCGACATGGAGATGGATCCGGTCCCCGGCTACCGCTTTGCGAGTTGGGAACTCGGGTACGGCGATTTTCAGCTCGTGCCGGACCTCACCACGCTCGTGCGCGCCGCCTGGCTGGATAAGACCGCGCTCGTTCTCTGCGACGTCCCCACGGCAATCGCGCCGCGATCGATCCTGCGTCGGCAGCTCGATGCGGCGCGTGCATCGGGCTACATCACCATGGCGGCGTCGGAGCTCGAATACTACGTCTTCCAGGACGCGTACCGGAGGGCCGCCGAAGCCGACTATCGCGGACTTCAGCCTGCCGGTTGGTATCTCGAGGACTACAACATCCTGCAGGGCACCAGGACCGAGACCTTCACGGCCGCGGCGCGGCGGCACTTGAGAGATTCGGGGATCCCCGTCGAAAGCTCGAAAGGCGAATGGGGGCTGGGCCAGCACGAGCTGAACATCCGCTACGCCGAGACGCTGCAGATGGCCGACCGGACCGTCGTCTTCAAACAGTGCCTCAAGGAAACCGCCGATCGGCTGGGCATTTCGATCACCTTCATGGCGAAGTACGCGCAGGACCGGGCGGGATCGAGCTGCCACATTCATCTGAGTCTCTGGCGCGACGACAGGAACGCGTTCGCTGGAAATACCCAGTTCGGTCCGGTCAAGTGTTCGGATGTCTTCCGCTGGTTTCTCGGCGGCTGGATCGCGCACACGCCAGAGGTGATGGTGTTCTACGCGCCGACGGTGAACTCGTATAAGCGATTCGTCGATGCGTCGTGGGCGCCGACGCGGCTCGCCTGGAGCTACGACAATCGCACCGCCGGCTTCCGCGTGGTCGGCGGCGGACCGAGCCTGCGGATCGAGTGTCGTATTCCGGGGGCCGACTGCAATCCCTATCTGGCGTTTGCGGCGTCGCTCGCGTCCGGACTCGACGGCGTCGCGAATCACATCGAGCCGCCGGAATGCTTCACCGGCGACATCTACGCCGCGCGGCACCTGACGCGCGTCGCCTACACGCTGGGCGAAGCGACCGACGCGTTTGCGTCGAGTGACTTCACGAAACGCGCGTTCGGCGCCGACGTGGTCGAGCACTACACGCACTTCTTCCAAACGGAAGAATCCTCATATCGCAGTGCCGTGACGGACTGGGAGCGGCGCCGCTATTTCGAACGGATCTGACAGCATGGCGAACCGGCTTCAGGGGAAGGTCGCGCTCATCACCGGCGCAGCCAGCGGCATCGGCAAGGAGTCGTCGCTCCTGTTTGCCGCGGAAGGGGCCGCCGTTGTGGTCGTCGATCGTGACGAAGACAGCGGGCGCACCACGGTCGACGCAATCACGAGCGCCGGCGGACGCGCCGTCTTCGCGGCCGCCGACGTATCGCGCAGCGCCGACTGCGCGCGCATGATCGAGACGGCGGAGCGCGAGTTCGGCGCGCTGCATGTGCTCTTCAATAACGCCGGCATCATGGACAGCGCCGACGATGACGCGGTGTCGACCGATGAGCAGGTGTGGGACCGCACGATGAACATCAATGCGAAGAGCGTGTTTCTGGGCTGCAAGCACGGCATCCCGGCGCTGCGGCGCGCGGGTGGCGGCAGCATCATCAACACCGCGTCATTCGTCGCGCTGCTCGGCGCCGCGACGCCGCAGGTCGCGTATACGGCGAGCAAGGGCGCGGTGCTGGCGCTGACGCGCGAGCTGGCGGTCGTGCACGCGCGCGAGAATATCCGCGTCAACGCGCTCTGCCCTGGTCCGCTGCACACCGAGCTGCTGATGAAGTTTCTGGATACGGATCAGAAGAAGCAGCGGCGGCTCGTACATATCCCGATGGGGCGCTTCGGTCGCGCTCGCGAGATCGCGCAGGCCGCGCTGTTCCTCGCGTCCGACGAGTCGTCGTTCGTGACGGGCACGGACTTCCTCGTGGACGGAGGGATTACCGCCGCGTACGTCACGCCGGAATGACGATTACCTGCAGATGAAATTCGCTGCGTCGTTGGTATCTCCGCTCCCCTTGTACGCCGCCTGCTGCGGGTGGGGACACAGCGGCCGCGTGCGATCCGTGCGGCCGTTCACGACGCGCGAGGCGGGAATCGAATCGGGGGCTTCCCCCTGCTCGACCCAACGCTCGAGCGCCATCAGCATGTCGAAGGTCGACGTTCCTTCTCCTCCGCCGCAATGCGCCATGCCGGGCACCATGAACAGGCGGTAGTGGTCCCTCACGGCGGCTGCGCCGCCCATGCGCTGCACGACGCTCTCGTAATATCGGACGCTGCTGAGCGGCTGAATCTGCGGATCGGCCCAGCCGTGATACTGAATGAGCTTGCAGTCGCTGGCGACGAACGCCAGCAGATCTGGATTCATCGCGTTGATCGCACCCGCCTCGACCTCGCTCACGAGCGCCATGTCGCTGTCGAAATTGAGCGTCTTGTAGCTCCAGGCAGGATCATTGAAGACCAGATACCGGAACATTTCCGTCCCCAGTCCGAACGGCTCCTGCCCGCCAAACGTCGCCCACCCGAGCTCGCTTCCAGGAGAGAGCCCCGGCGCAATCTCCTGTTTCGTCCGCGGGTTGACGAGCGGCTGGTAGATGGCGCGAGCTGCCTCAACCTGCGCCGGAGTGAGACATGAATCGGAATCCGCTCCGTTGCACTCGATCGTTTTCGGATCGAAGGGGCACTGGACAGGGTTGCCGATGACGCCGTCCTTCGCACCATCGAGCGCGTCGCACGCGTCGAGCGCCGCCTTGTGAATCGCTGCGTATTTCCTGTTCGGGATGTAGCTCGCGTCCTGCCTGCGAAGGTTCTGCGCCACCCACATTGAGAAGGCTGCGCGGCCGGTGGCATTCAACGATGGCGAGCCCGCGACGATCCCATCGAAGTCATCGGGATATCGCTGCGCCTCCATCAGCGCCTGGCGGCCTCCGCCGGAGCATCCCGTGAAATACGAAAAGCGCGGCGCCGTTCCGTAGAACGCATCGACGATCCTCTTTGCCTTCACCGTCATTTCGTGAACGCCGCGATATCCGAAGTCGATCAGCTTCTCGCGATTCTGCATCCACGGCCCGCCGCCTCCTGCGTGACCCGTGTCCGTGCTGGCGGTCGCATACCCGCGACGAAGAGCTGCCGAAAGTGCTCCGTACGCGATGTTACCGGTCCACCCGCCGTTGCCAACGGCCTGGAGCTTCCCGTTCCATCCGGAAACAGGCAACCACACTTCAATCTTGATTTCCGAGCTCTTCGTCGGCGTCACGGTCGCCGTCACACGACAGAACGCTGGTAAATCCTGGGCGACCTCCCGCGCAGGCGATCCGGCGGGGACCGCGTGCGCGCGCGTGATGGTGGTATCGGAGAGTTTCAACGACGCGAGGCTCTCGCACGGCGCAGTTGCGTGCGCAGCGACGTTCAACAGAAGCGCGACAGCCGCGGTCAACATGATCGCCGTCACTCTCCGGCAAAAGACCGGATGTGTCAATATCATCGAAGCCCCATGAGCGCGCACCAGGAGACGATCAGTCCGATCGACGGTTCCGTTTGTGCCGAGTTCGAGCTCGCGTCAGAGACGCGGATCGATTCCGCGCTCCAGCGCGCCAGCGACGTGCAGCGAGACTGGCAAACGACGTCGCTCGAGGAACGCGCCGCCGTATGCCGACGGATGGTGGCGTGGATGGTCGAGCGGGCCGACGAGCTGGGCGCGGAGCTGACGCGGCAGATGGGACGGCCGATCGCCCACACGCCGTTCGAGATTCGTCGCGGATTCCAGGAGCGCGCCGCCTACATGATCGATATCGCGACAGAAGCGCTGGCGGATCTCGATGCCGGCGATCGTCCTGGCTTCCGTCGCTTCATCCGCCGGGAGCCGCTCGGCGTCGTGCTGGTGCTCGCCCCGTGGAACTATCCGTACCTGACGTCGGTGAATGCCGTTGTACCCGCGATCATGGCGGGGAACAGCGTGATCCTGAAGATGGCGGCCCAGACGCCTCTCGTCGCGGAGCGCTACGCCCAGGCATTCGACGCCGCGGGACTTCCACCCGACGTCTTTCAATATCTGCACGCGAGGCACGACGACGTCGCGCGCATGAACTTGGCGGCAAGGATCCCGCATACGTGCGCGCCGATGCGCCGCTCGACTTCACGGTCGAGAACATCGTCGACGGATCGTTCTTCAACGCCGGTCAATCGTGCTGCGCCGTCGAGCGGATCTACGTGCACCGCGACGTCTATTCGGCGTTCGTGGATCGCTTCGTCGCACTCACCCGGCAATATCGGCTCGGCAACCCGCTGCAGCCGGAGACCACGCTCGGCCCGATGGTGCGCACGAGCGCGGCCGGCCTCGTCAGGGATCAGGTTCGCGAGGCGGTGCAGCGAGGCGCGCGCAGTCTCATCGACCCGCGGGAATTTCCCGCCGACGCCGAGGGCACGCCATACGTCGCGCCGCAGGTGCTCGCCGACGTCGATCACCACATGAAGATCATGACCGAGGAAACCTTCGGCCCGGCGGTCGGCATCATGTCGGTCAAAGATGACGAGGAGGCGATCGCGCTGATGAACGACAGCCGGTTCGGGCTCACCGCGTCGACCTGGACGAGCGACGCCGGCGCCGCGATCCGCATCGGCGATCGCGTCGAGACCGGCACGTGGTTCATGAACCGCTGCGACTATCTGGATCCTGCCCTTGCCTGGACGGGCGTGAAGGATTCAGGACGCGGCTGCTCGCTGTCGCGGCTGGGCTACGAGGCGCTCACGCGGCCGAAGTCATTCCACCTGCGAATGACGCGGTAACAGTTACCCGTGCGCCATTGCGCCGGGTTGAAAATATGCGTGACACGCCTCCGCATTCTGGCTGAAGATGTGCCGGCTTGAGGAGGATTGCGATGACCCGTCACCTCTTCGTCTCAGCAGTCGCCGCGCTCGTCACGCTCGTTCACGCTGCATCCGCTCCCGCCCAGGTCACCACCGGCACCCTCGTGGGCACGGTGCGCGATGCCGGCGGCGTCGTCCCCGGCGTCACGGTCATGGTCCGCGACGTGAACAAGGGCACGTCCAACACTTACGTCACGGACGAGACGGGCAGCTACACCGCCCCGTTTCTCACACCCGGCACCTACGCGATCGAAGTGAGCGTGACCGGTTTCAAGAAGTGGGTCCGCAACGATGTCGTCCTCCAGGTGAATCAGCGCGCACGCGTCGACGTCACGCTGGAGGTGGGTGGGATCGAGGAAACCACCACCGTGTCCGCCGGTGTGCCGCTGCTGCGAACCGATTCATCGGAAGTCGGCACCGTCATCGACGAGAAGGCGATCAAGGAGCTGCCGCTGAACGGCCGCAACTTCGCGACGCTGGTGTACCTGACTCCAGGCATTACACCGGGGCAGGCAGGCGAGAACTTATCGGGCGCGAGCACCTTCAACCCGCGCGGCGCATCCAACTTCAATGCGCTCGGGCACCAGGCGAATGCGAACGCCTGGCTGATCGACGGCATCGACAACAACGAATACACGTTCAACACGCTGATCGTCGCGCCCTCGGTCGAGCAGGTCCGCGAGTTCAAGGTGCTCTCGGGCGTGTTCTCGGCGGAGTTCGGTCGCGGCGCCGGCGTGGTGTCGGTCGCGACGAAATCGGGCAGCAACATGCTGCACGGCACCGTGTTCGAATATCTGCGCGACGACGCGTTCGATGCGAGGAACTTTTTCGTGCGCAAGGTGGCACTGCCGGGCGGCGGGCTGCAGAAGGATCCGAAACCGCCGCTGAACCGCCATCAATTCGGCGGCGCGGCGGGGGGCGCCGTCGTCATTCCAGGTCTGTACGATGGGCACAGCCGCACCTTCTTCTTCGCCGACTACGCCGGGTTGAAAGAGAAGCGCGGACAGGTGTTCGTCAACACGGTTCCGACCGCGCAGACGCGCAACGGTGATTTCAGCGACTTCCGCGACGCGAACGGCAATCTCATCCCGATTTACGACCCGCTGACCACGCGGCTGAACCCGGCCTTCAATCCGGGCGCGCCGGTGAGCGCCACCAACCCGCAGTTCCTCCGCGATCAGTTCGAGGGCAACGTCATTCCGCAGGGCCGCATCCATCCCGTGGGGCGCAACGTCGCGAGCATCTATCCGCTTCCGAACGGGCCGGGCAACTTCAATAACTACACGTCGACGGTGAACCGCGACGTGAACGACAACGTCTTCTCGGGACGCGTCGATCACCGCGTTTCGGACAAGGACTCCTTCTTCGTCCGGTTCAACTGGGGGAAGTTCAAGCTGGATGCGCCGCAGGGGCAGGCGGCGTGCTGCCTGGCGACGCCGGCGGAGGCGGCCGCGCGGTTCGACCTGGGGCCATTCGTCGCGGGCATCCAGAACACGCGTCTTACGACACATGGCGCCGCCTTCAATTACTCGCGTGTGATATCGCCCGCGTTCGTCAACGAGCTGCGCCTCGGCTACGCGCGGACGCAGCCGTTCACGTTCCAGTCGGACTTCGGCACGCATGCCGCTGACTCGCTCGGGATTCGCGGCATCAACGTCACCGAGTTCACGACCGGTCTCCCGAACATCAACATCGCCGACGTGACCGGGATCTCGGGCGGACCCGCGTTTCTTCCCGTCAACCCGAAGCAGTTTCACTGGCAGATCGAAGACGCGCTGGTCTGGCTGCGCGGGCGCCACCAGGTGAAGGTCGGTTACCGACTTGTAGATCGATATCCCTCGCCGTTCACCAACACCGACACGCGGGGGACGATCAACTTCGGCAGGAACTACACGAACAACCCGGCAACGAACAGCGGCGGCTCGGGCCTGGCTTCCCTGCTGACCGGCTACATCAACAACGCCGCGCGCGGGTTCCTGCTGGAGCCGTACACGCTCCGCACGCAGGAACACGGCATGTTCGTGCAGGACGACTTCAAGGTCAGCTCGCGGTTCACGGTGAACGCCGGCGTTCGCTACGAGATCTTCGGCGCCGAGACCGAGGAGCACAACAAGATCGTGAACTTCGACCCCGTCAACCTCCGGCTGATTTACGCGGGCGAGGACGGCGTCAGCCGCTCGGTGGGCAAGAAGACGGATTACGGAAATATCGCGCCGCGCCTCGGCCTCACCTACGACCTGTTCGGCGACGCGTCGACCATTCTGCGAACCGGGTTTGGCATCACGTATTACCCGGAGCAGCCGTCCGCGTCGAACATGATCGGGCAGCAGGTGCCCTACACGATCTCGCAGAACGTCAGCTTCGCGACCAATCCCACTGACTTCTCAACCGTCCGAACGATCGACGATCCATTCCCGCCAATCGCTCCGGTCAAGCCGCGCACGACTGCGGAGCTGCAGGCCGCGAACCCGCGGGTGCTCGGGCATTCGTTCGCGAATGAAACGCCGTACGCGGAACAGTGGCACCTCGGAGTCGAGCGGCGCCTGTGGGTCTCGAGCGCCGTAGAACTGACCTATGCAGGCAGCGCGGGCAAGCACCTGGTGTTCTGTTACAACCCCAACGAGGTGCAGCCCGGGATCGGCTCGCAGGAATCGCGGCGCCTGATTCAACCGCTGAATCGCCTCAACAACATGCTGCAATGCGATCCCCGGAATCGTTCGACGTATCACAGCGGGCAATTGAAGGTGACGCAGCGGTTTACCGATGGTTTGCAATTCCTCGTCAGCTACACGTACGGCAAGTCCCTGGACTACGGTGGATCGGCCGCGAGCGGCGGGGGCGCCGTAGGCAATCCGCAAACGATCACGAACCTGAACGCCGGTCATGGACCGTCCGGATTCGACGTCCGTCATCGCGCCGTGGTCAGCGGCGTGTGGGAAATGCCGTGGGGTCCGCACCGGCGGTGGCTTCGCGAAGGAGGGGTCATCGGATCCGTCCTGGGCGGCTGGCAGTTGTCCGGCATCGGCACGATGACCACGGGCCGTCCATTCACCGTGTTCATGCAGACCGGCGTCAACAACGGGGCGCCGAGCTGGCCGAACCGAACGGGCTCCGGGCGCCTGGATCACACGACAGTGGATTTGTGGTACAACCCGCGCGATTTCGCCGCGCCGCCGGCGAACACGTATGGAAACTCGGGGCGGGGAATTCTCTACGGCCCGGGGCACGTCAATCTCGATACGTCGCTCTCGAAGCGCGTGCCTGTGGCTGGCCGCACGAATGTCGAGTTCCGCTGGGATGCGTTCAACCTGTTCAATCATCCCGGCTTCGGGTTCCCGAACCAGAACTTCGATTCGCCGACGGCAGGACGGATCACGACGACCGTTGTCGATAACCGATCGATGCAGTTTTCGTTGAAACTGAATTTCTAGTCGATGAGCACAATCAACGACAGCCGGGAGAATTCTTTTTAGAAGAATGGTCTCCCCTTCGGAGGACTGAGCATGAACCCTGTCGTACGCACGCTCGTCGACGACCAGCGGCCGGTCGTCGCCCGCCGTTCTTTTTTCAAGACGCTGGGGTTCGGCGCCGCGGGCGCCATGGCGCTCACCGGAGAGACCGCGGCTGATGCGGCGGCGTCGTTCGTCCAGTCGAACGTCAAGCGATCGTCGGAGCCCTCGGCGCTGAAGATCACCGATCTGCGGGTCGCGGTGATCAGCGGCGCGCCGATGATGGTGCCGATCATCAAGATCGACACCAACCAGGGCATCACGGGCTACGGCGAAGTGCGTGACGGCGCGACCGAAAATTACGCGCTGATGCTCAAGAGCCGCATCCTCGGCGAGAACCCCTGCAACGTCGACAAGATATTCCGCAAGATCAAGCAGTTCGGCGGCCCGGCGCGGCAGGGGGGCGGCGTCTGCGGAATCGAGATGGCGTGCATGGATCTCGCGGGCAAGGCATGGGGTGTGCCTTGCTGGCAGATGCTCGGCGGCAAGTTCCGCGATCGCGTCCGCCTCTACGCGGACACCACCGAGACCGAGGATCCCAAGGAACAGGGCGTGCGGCTGAAGGCCCGCATGGCGCGCGGACTGACGTTTCTCAAGCAGGACTTCGGCATCGATCTCCTGAAGGACAGGCCGGGCATGCTCAGCATGCCGGCCGGCGGGCCGGTCCCCTGGGGCGGCTCGCGCGTCCAGCATCCGTTCACCGGCGTCGAGATTACCGACAAGGGAATCGAGTTCCTTTCGGAGTGGATCGGAACGATCCGATCGGTCATCGGGATGGACGTTCCGCTCGCCTCCGATCACTTCGGTCACTTCAGCGTGAACAGCGGGATCAAGCTGACGCGCGCGATGGAGAAATGGAACCTCGCGTGGATGGAAGACATCCTGCCCTGGCAGTACGGCCACCTGCTGAAGCAGATCAGGGACTCGACGACCATCCCGGTGCTGACCGGTGAGGACATCTACCTCAAGGAGGACTTCATCAAGCTGATCGACATGGAAGCGGTGGACATGATCCATCCGGACCTGGCGACCAGCGGCGGCCTGATCGAGACGAAGAAAATCGGCGACTACGCGATGGAGCACGGCGTCGCGATGGCGATGCATTTCGCCGGATCACCCATCTCGTACATGGCCAACGTGCACACCGCCGCGGCGACCGAGAACTTCGTCGCGCTCGAGCATCACTCGCTCGATGTCCCGTGGTGGGAGACGCTCGTCACCACGACGGGAGGTCAGCCGCTCTTCGACCACGGCTTCGCCCCGGTGCCCGATTCGCCGGGGCTCGGCGTCGAACTGAACGCCGAGGCGATCAAGGCGCATCTGCGGCAGGGATCGGGGTACTTCGATCCGACGCCGCAATGGGACAAGCCGCAGGGCAACGACCGCCCGTGGAGCTGATGTGGACGATCGTCGCCGCTGGAGTCTTCGCGACGCCGTGCGCGCGTGTCGCGTCGAGCGCACCTGGTATTCGCAGCGGTGCGGTGCAGACTCGTGCGAGAACGAGGAACACCACGACCTCACCCTCATCGAGTTCCTGCCGACAGGCTCTGTAGTCTCCCAGCGCCATCAGAACCCGGACGGGTCGGAGTGGAAGGCGACATACGCGTACGATGAAGCGGGGCGGCTTCTCACCATCAACTCAGACGGGGGTGCCGGCGGCAGCAGTGTTCGGCTGCACGAGTACGACACAGCCGGACGCCTGACGCGCGTTCTCGTCCGGACCGCTGAGGGTCGCGAGCACGTCGACGAGACATATCAATATGACGGTGTGGGGCGGAAACAGAGGACATTCCACCCAGACCCGTTCGGTCCATTCTCCAGCGGCTGCTGCTTCTTTGGTGTAGAGAGCACAGACACCAGTTACTCAGCACCCGGAACCACGACTGTCGTCACCCGCTACGACGACGCCGATCAGCCGCTCTCATTGAGCCTCCAGGACGCGGCCGGCCGCGAATTGACCCGCGTCGAGTTCACGTACGACGGCTTCGGCCAGCTGATTGACGAAACGCAAACGACGGCTGCGAACGTTGTACCGACTGAGATGATGGCGGAAATGAAGGCCGCGCAACTGGAGAGCGTGCGCTCGCTGCTCGGCGCAGGTTCGAAGCGGCTTCATCGCTATGACGCACAAGGCCGCCGAATCGAGACGACCAGCGGTATGTTCGGCCCGCTCGGTCGCGAACGACAGACGATGGCGTACAACGATCGCGGCGACCAGACCGAGGTGATCACGGAGGACGAACATCGCGGCTTCGGCTTCGGCGACGGCGGCGAGATGATCGAGACCGAACACCGCACCAGCCGCTCCGAGGCGCGGTTTCGGTACGTATACGACGAGCGCGGCAACTGGATCGAGAAGGTGGTGGAATGGCGCCAGCGCACCGAGGAAGACTTCTCAGTCTCGGCTGTCGAACGGCGGACGATCACGTACTACGAGTGATCCCCCGCCGCCGCGCAACCCACCACCCGTTCGCCGTCCCGCCAACATCCCAATGTTCACCTTCGACAATGGTCGACGGTCGAGGCGTTCCTGCAGACGGTCGCGCCGAGATAGCCACGGCGCCGTGCGTTCGCCCCGGCCGGCCTCGGGCCGGCCCCACGGAGGCGGCCGAACAGCGCACGCCGATCGGCGCGGCGAGCCGGCCGAACCGGTTGAGCGTCCCTCGATCGCGCAACCTGCCCTCGTACACGTCGGCGTTCGAGAAATCGCTGGAGGATCGAATGGGTCTGGTCCGATTTTTGGACTAGCTGAATAACGGGGATTGGAGGACGATCGGCGCATGTTTAAGTATCATCAGTACTGCCCGATTGCTCGCGCATGCGAGATTCTTGCCGACCGTTGGACGCTGCTAATCGTGCGCGAGCTCCTTTTTGGCAGCCGCCGATTCAATGATCTCCGGCGGGGATTGCCGCGCATCTCCCGGTCGCTTCTCGTTGCGCGTTTGCGGCATCTCGAGGACAACGGAGTGATCGAACGGTCCCTGGGCGCGAGGCCCAACGTCACGGAATACGTTCTCACTGAGGCGGGAAGCGACTTGGCGGAGGTGATCAAGCACTTAGGTACGTGGGCGATCAAATGGGTGTTCAACGATCCGAATCGCGATGAGCTGGATCCCGCACTGTTCCTGTGGAAGATGCATCAGCGCGTAAACCATCGGGAATTCCCGCGCCGCCGTACTGTGGTGCAGTTCGACCTCACTGGCCGGAAGGGACGAAGCGTGTGGCTCACCTTGGTACCGGGGGAGGTCTCATCATCTTTGAAGCCTCCTGGTTTTGAATCAGACCTCATTGTGCGAGCGGACGTTGCCGTGCTGTATCGCGTGTGGGCAGGTTTTATCGATTATGACGCGGCGGTGCGGCGCCGGGAGATCCTCCTGGAGGGACCGCCGGCGTTGGTTCAGGCCTTCCCCCGCTGGTTCATGTGGAGTCCTCTTGTGGATGTTGCAAGGCAGTATCGGGGACAGCACAGAGTCAGCGCGTAAGGTCGCTGATGAAAGAAAACCACGTCGAGCAGGTCCGATTTTAGAACTTGTCGAAGCGGGAATGCGTTCCTATAGTCGCGCCCATCTAAGCCGCTGATTTCCGCGCCACACGCGTCGGCGGCACGAGGGGGTGCAAGATGTGCAAAAGGACCATTCCAACTCTTTCCATCGCGCTTGCAATGGTGATGCTGACGTGGCCGATGTCTATGCCGGCGTCGGCATTACCGCCAGGAAACACCATCCAGCAGTGGAATGCGATTGCCGAGAATACAGTTGTCGGCTCAGGCGCCTTCCAGGCCGAAGGCTTCATCTATATGGGCTACGTTTCAGCGGCCGTATACGATGCGGTTGTTTCGATCGAAGGCGGGTACGCGCCGTACGGCTCGGTTGTTCCAGCCGCGCCCGGCGCGTCAGCGGATGCAGCGGCAGTCGAGGCTGCATACCGAACGCTCATCTACTACTTTCCCGGCCAGGCAGCGACGCTGGACACGTTCTACACCGAGGCAGTAGCGCTGATCCCTGACGGCGCGTCAAAAACTGCCGGGCTCGCCGTCGGCCTCGCGGCCGCAACGAACATTATCAGCCTGCGCGCTGGCGATGGACTCCGGACGCCGATTGGCGTGACCTCATCGTTCCCCACGCTTGCACCTGGCGCGGGCGTGTGGCGCCGGACCCCGCCTGCATTCGCCGCGCCGCAGACTCCGTGGGTAGGTGACGTGCGGCCATTCATCCTGCAGGGCGCCGATCAGTTCCTTCCCGATCCGCTGCCATCGCTTCAAAGCACGGAGTGGGCGGAGGCATTCAGCCAAATCAAAACCTACGGCGACGCGGCTAGCAGCGCGCGAACACCTGAGCAGACCGCGATTGCGAGGTTCTGGTCGGCGAACGTCGTTCGGCAATACAACCGGCTCGCACGCGAAGTCGCCGAAGATAGAGGCCTCGGATTGCTTCAAACGGCGAGGCTGATAGCGATGGTCAACACAGTCGGCGCTGACGCGCTCATCTCGTGTCTCTTCGCGAAGTACCACTATCTATTTTGGCGGCCAGTCACAGCCATCGACCCAACTGCAGTTACGGCTGACGGTTTTGGTCCTGTCCCAGGGTATGACGATGGCAACCCGGCAACGCTCGAGCAGATAGGCTGGCGGCCGCTTTTGACAACGCCGAACCACCCGGAATACCCCGCTGCTCACGGCGCCATCACATCTGCGATGGCCGAGGTCTTCAGCACCTTTCTCGGCACGCAGCGCATCAACCTTCTCATTCATGGCTTTGACGCCGCTGGGCCCGCCGGCAACCTGAATGGCGTAAGGTATTTTGAGATGACAAACGATCTTCGCGAGGAGATTATCTATGCGCGGCTCTGGGCAGGTTTGCACTACCATTTCTCGAGCGTTGCTGGAGTGGTGCTCGGACGTAACGTCGCGAAGCACGACCTCGGGCAGGCCTTTGGACCGCTCAACTAAAAAAAATGCGCGAGGACTCATCTCACACCGGCGACGATGAAGAGCGCGCCCAGCCGTCGCAAATACGTGTAACAGTACGCCTGGCCGTCCGGCGTGATGGCAATCGGTCCGACGTTGTCGACTCCGACGAGATCGGGGGGAACCAGAGTCGTTAGGCGTGTTCTTGCGCCGTTCGCCAGATTGACGCGTACGATATCCCGCCTCTGCGCCAGCGGCTCCTTGCGCGAGACGACGTACAGCGATTCGCCGCCCGGAGTCCACCTTAGAGGTTCATCGTCGGCCGCAATCGACGGGACTGGCTGCGGATCTCCTCCAACGATCGGATATAGCAACCAGCGAGCGCCGGCGCGCGCGAGCACGTGAATGCCGTCGGGGGATGGCGCCCGGTCCGCGAGCGAGACGCCTTCCGGCGTGATCTGACGCGGAGCATCATCATTTAGATCCTGAATGTAGATTCGCGACGAGGCGGCGTTGCTGGAGTCCACGCCGGTGAAGACGATGCGCGTGCCTCCGGGCAGCCACGCGGCATTGGCAACCGCTTTGAGGTTCGCCGTGGAGATCGTTTTCGGCGACCCGGCGCCGGTCGGAACCAGAACCAATTGCCCGCGAACGAGCGCCAGCACCCATTTCCCGTCGGGCGACAGCGATCTGGCAGTTCCCGACCCGAGCGCAACGGCAGCGGATCCATCGAGATCGCGGCGAAATACGGTGGGGATGCCGGAAGCGGCGCCGTAAAGCGTCTCGTTGAAAATCACCATCCGTCCATCAGGTGACAGATCGCTGACCATCGATCCACCGCTCCAGGTGAGATCGCGCTCCGTCGCATCGCCGCGCGCCCGGCAGCTGATGGCCAGGCGGATGGAATTCCGGGAGAGCAGCACGCGTCCATCGCGGAAGATATCCTGCAGCACGAGCCAGTCCGGAGCTGCGAGAATCGAACGCGGTCTTCCTGACAGCGAAACGGCCTCGAGCGCCGGGGGACGGGCGCCGCGACTTGCTGTGAACCAGATCTCCGATCCCGCGGGATTCCAGGCGAGGCCGAGACCTGCCCAGCCGGCGGAAAGCGTCGATTTCTTGCCCGACCGATCGACGACGCTGACCATCGCCTCCGGTGCCGTGCCAAACCTCCGAGGCCCTTCGAAGAACGCCACGCGGCCGCCGTCCGGAGACACGCGCAGCGACCAGACAGCGAGCGCTTCGTGGACCTTCGTACCCATTGGGAATTCCACGACCGAGATCCCGTCCGCCTGGCGCACGCGAACGATCGCGAGCGTGTCGGTTCCCGGAATCCAGTCCGCTTCGGTCACCCCGTCGAGCAGATCGCGCCGCGTGCCGCCCGCGAGGGGAAGTCGCGCCAGCGTGGACAGGCCGTACGGCTGCGTCACATTCTGGCGGCCGAAGACAACCGCGAGATCGCCAACGGTCGAGACCGAGAGAATGCGGCCGTCTTTCATGCCGAGCGGTCGCGCGTCGGGAGTGCCCTCGTGGCCGAGGAAGACGTCATACGGACTGCCTTCCCAGCTGGCGCTGTAGACAACGTTCTGGCCATCGGGCGAAAAACGCGCCGTTGATACCACGCCATGGCGGAACGTGACCGGTGTGTAGACGGCCGCCGGCGGCGGCGGGCTCCTGAAGGCGACGAATGCGGCGAGCACGGTGGCCGCCGCGGTCGCCGCGACCAGTCCGCTGACCTGAAGAAAACGTGGAACGCGAGCCGGCGCGGCGGCGTTGTTTTCTCCGCGGCCGGCAGGATCCGCAATCCAGCGCAGCGTGGCTGCCAGATCGGCCGCCGACTGCCAGCGGTCTTCCGGTGCTTTGGCGAGACAGCGTCTGATCGTGTGTGCCAGCAGCGGCGGCGTGATCGGTGCATCCGCAGTCGCAGGCGCGGGCGGCTCCGTCAGGATCGCCACGATGAGACTCGCTCTGCTGTCCGCGTGGAACGGCGGCCTCCCGGTTGCCATCTCGTAGAGCACCGCTCCGAGCGCGAACAGATCCGCCCGCGCGTCCACCGGCTTGCCTTCGAGCTGCTCGGGCGCCATGTACGGCAGCGATCCGAGGATCAGTCCGTCCTCCGTCAGGCTCATCGTGGCAGCCTCGCCGGTGGGCTCCATGTCGCGCAGCTTGGCCACGCCGAAGTCCAGCAGCTTCACCCCGCCGCGGGTCAGCATGACGTTGCTCGGCTTGAGATCGCGATGGATCACGCCGCTGCGGTGCGCGGCCGCCAACGCCTCGGCGACCTGCTCCCCGTAAAGGAGTACTTCGTCGGCGCCGAGCCGTCCGCGCTCCAGACGCCGGGCGAGCGTTTCGCCGGCCACGTATTCCATGACGAGGAACGATTCCCCCTCATGCTCTCCGATGTCGTAGAGGGCGCAGATGTGCGGGTGATTGAGGCGCGAGACCGCGCGCGCTTCACGGGTGAATCGCTCGACTCGATCGCGGGACGGCGCGTTCGAGGTGCGAATGAGCTTCAGGGCGACGATGCGATCGAGGCGCGTGTCGCGGGCACGGTACACCTCGCCCATGCCGCCCACGCCGATCGGTTCAAGTATCTCGAACGCTCCGAAGCGCGCGCCTGGAGTTTGCATGATGTGCCGCAAAAGTCGCCGGCGCGGCGATTATAGCGCGTGGTTTCGAAAGGAGGCGGAAGCCCTGAGCCTGGGTTTATAATCCGCGCGACCGGGAGGCCTGCCATGCGTCTTCATCGAAGCTTGCTGTGTCTGGTGCTCGCCATCACGTCGTCGACCGCATTCGCACAGTCGTACACGGGAACCATCGTCGGAGCCGTCAAAGACTCGAGCGGCGCGGTCTTGCCGCATGCCACCGTCACAATCACGAATCAGCAAACCGATCAGCAGGAATCGGTGACGGCGGACCTGGAGGGCCGGTACACCTCGCTGCCGCTGCCGCCCGGCCAGTACCGCGTCGAGGCCGGTCTGCAGGGGTTCCGTCGCGCGGCGCGTACCGTCACGGTCCAGATCAACACCACCGCGGTGATCGATTTCACGCTTGAAGTGGGAGCGCTCAGCGATGCGGTCGAAGTGCGGGCGGAGGCAACGCCACTCGAGACCACCACCGGCACGATGGGCAAACTGGTCGACAACCGGCGGATTCTCGAGCTGCCGCTGAACACGCGGAACGTGTACTCGTTGATCTTCCTGACGCCGGGCGTCGCGGGCTCGATCGGCAACAACTACAACTCGATGAGCTATTCCGTGAACGGCGCGCGTCCGACGATGATGGACACGGTCATCGACGGGGTGACCGCGTCGTTCCCGACGGTGAACGGCTTCACCGGGATTTCGGTGTTTCCGTCGGTCGACGCGATCCAGGAGTTCAAGGTGCTGGGCGCCAACTATCCGGCCGAATACGGCCGCAGCCTGGGCAGCGTTCTGAACGTGGTCTACAAATCCGGGACGAACGAGTTCAAGGGAAGCGCGTACGAGTTCTTTCGCGATTCGGCGTTCGACGCTAACAGCTACTTTGCCAAGAAGGCCGGTCAGCCGCTCGGAGATTTCCGCCGGAGCCAGTTCGGCGGCGTAGCCGGCGGCCCCATCCGGCGCGGGCGAACGTTTTTCATGACCTCGTTCGAGGGGCTGCGCGAGCGCCGCCTCTCGCAATTGACGACCACGGTGCCCACCGTGGCACAGCGGCAGGGAGATTTCTCACAGAACTTCGCCCAGAACGGGCAGCTGATTCGCGTCTTCGACCCGTTCACGACGCGGGCGAATCCAGCCGGCGGGTTCATCCGCGATCAGTTCGCGAACAACGTGATCCCAGTCGACCGGATGGATCCGGTCGCGCGGCAGGTGCTTCAGTATTTCCCCCTGCCGAATCAGCCGGGGAATCCGATCACGGGCACGCAGAACTACTTCGCGACCGGGACCGCCCAGCTGAACGTCGACAACGTGGACGCACGCGTCGATCACCAACTCTCCAGCAAGGCAAAGACCTTCGTCCGTTACTCGTACCGAAAGACGTTCAGCGCTCCGGCGACGTTCTTTCCACAGGACATCGCGATCGCCGAGGGCCGCGTGAACGAGCAGAACCTCGCGCACAACGCCGTCATCGACTACAGCCGGACGATGTCGAACACCACGCTGCTCAGCGCGCGGGTAGGCTTTGCGCGGACGCTGTTTATCTTCGACAACCAGGGCCTGGGATTCAGGCCTTCGAGCCTCGGACTGCCTGCGTCGATCGACCAGAACGTCGATCGGCTCATGTTCCCGCGCTTCGGCGTGAGCGGGATGGTGACGCTCGGCGGCAACGACCATCGATACAACGCCTTCA
>WNGF01000404.1_pt1 | contig 62554 bp, 66 predicted proteins | sample 5400641 | NCBI WGS metagenome assembly WNGF01 (sample SAMN13153371, study PRJNA577476) | soil metagenome | isolation source: 80 cm soil or saprolite under grassland replicate 2 | place: USA:California | collected 2016-06-15
CACCCGTTTCAAGCTCGAACTTGCCCTGTTGGGGGACAGTCCCGAGATCGAGGCCATGAAGAAGGACGTCGACGAGATGGGCCGCATGCTGGAGGCTTATATCGCGTTTGCGCGCGGCGATTCGGGCGAGCAATCGGCGTCGACCGACATGGGCGCTTTCCTGGAAGAGCTCAAGGCCGACGCCGAGCGCAACGGTCACAAGTCGAGCGTGCATTTCCACGGCCACCCGATCGTCACGGTGAGGCCGGCGGCGTTCAAGCGCTGCCTCGCCAATCTGGTCTCCAACGCCGCGCGGCATGCGCCGTCGATCTCGATCACCGGCCATCGCGACCACCGTTGGCTCACCGTCACCGTGGACGATGACGGGCCCGGCATCGCCGCGCATCTGCGGGAAGAGGTGTTCAAGCCATTCTTGCGGCTCGACGATGCGCGCAATCAGGACGAAGGCGGCACAGGGCTCGGGCTTGCCATCGCGCGTGACATCGCCCGCTCGCACGGCGGCGACATCACGTTATCGGATAGCCCGCTCGGAGGATTGCGCGCGACGGTCCGCGTGCCGGTCTAGACCGCGACTGTATCCTCGTCCTCCGCGTCGCGCCGCCGGCGCGGGCGCACGCGGCAGACGGCGGCGGGAATCCGGAGAAGATCGTCCAGGAAGCCCGACCAGCGCTGTCCACGCGCGAGCGCGCGGTCGAGCGCTGCCATGGTGCGCGCAAGGCCGGGATCCTCGTCGTTGATCCAGCTGCGCAGCACCGATCCGAACAAGAGCGCCAGCCCCTGCGCGCGCACCACGCCGCGTGGCCCCGAGGCGCCGATGTCGGCGGCGGTCAGCATCCATTGTTGCGAGCGCACGGCGAGCGAGTTCAAGGCGAACGCGAGACCGGGGTTGCGCGCGGCCGAGCGCATCAGCGAGCGCACCGAGGACTTGTGAGGCGCGAGCACCTCGAGCCGGCGCATCAACACGTCGAACAGACGCTCGCGCGGGGGCTCTTCGGCCATCTCGGCATCGCCGCCGACGAGCACCGCGCGATCGGTCTCTTTTATTTGCGCGGCGAGGATCGCGAGGGTCGAAGGGAACGTGGCGCGCAGATCGGCAAGCGAGACATCGGCGGCTCTCGCAATCTCGGCGAAACCGATGCGCTCGATCGGCTTTTCGGCGAGCAGCGCCATGAACACGTCGATGATGCGCTCGCGCTCGGATTTGCTGCTGCGCGATGCGGGTCGGGCAGCTGACTTGCGCTTGCGAGCCATAGACCGGACTCCTGAACCGATTTTCCCCGTGCATCCAATTCTAGGCCAGCAACGCGGGACCTTCTAGGCCTCCGCACCCCTTGGTCCGCTCGCGCGAACCACTCATCCCGCCAAATCGCGCGATCGTTTCGTCGCCGCAGCGATGGCCTCGGTCATCAGCCGTTCGAGGCCGTCCTCGGCCATCAACACGTCGAGCGCGGCAGCGGTGGTGCCTCCGGGCGACGTGACGTTCTGCCGCAAAGTTGCGGGGTCGAGGGGTGAGCGATGGAGCAGCTCGCCCGCGCCGGCGACCGTGGCGCGCGCAAGTGTGGCGGCGAGCGCTGACGGCAGACCGGCGGCGGTGCCCGCGTGCGCCATCGCCTCGGCGAGCAAGAACACGTAGGCGGGTCCCGAGCCTGAGAGGGCGGTCACGGCGTCCATGAGCGCCTCGTCCGTGATCCATTCCACGGCGCCGACCGCGGATAGGAGCGCGTCGACGAGCGCGCGCTGCTCGGGCGACACGCGCGGATTGGCGACCGCGACCGTGATGCCGCGGCCGATCGCGGCGGGCGTGTTCGGCATGGCGCGAACAAGCGCGGCCCGCGGCAAGCCATCGGCGAGGAATTGCAAGGTCCGCCCGGCCATAATGGATACGACCACGGTCGCGCTGCCGACGAACGGCGCCAGCGCAGGCAAAACGTCGGGTGCCATCTGCGGCTTCACTGCGACCACCACCGCCGCCACGTCGCCGGCCGCGTCGCGTGACGGATTGAGGCGCAGGCCGTGCTCGCACAGCGCCGCAATCTCACGGCTGGGCTGCGGCTCGATCACGGCCACGTGCTCGGGAGAAAGCCCCAGCACCAGCCAGCCCTCCAGCATGGCGCCACCCATCTTGCCGGCACCAGCGAGGAGGATGGTCCCGGATAGACCGGCGAGGGGCCCCTGCGACGTAGATGTGCTCATAAAATTCTCCGTCATTCCGGCCGAGCAGCGCAGACAAGTCTACGCAGTCTGCGCAAGCTTGCCTGCGTTGCGGCGCCCCGGAATGACAGCAGCGGCTGAGGCGCTTATGCCTGGCCTTGGGTATCGAACATGGCGGCATCGAGCGCGGTGCGCGCCGGCTTGCCTGCCCACACGACGAATTGAAAGGCGGGGAAATACCGTTCGCATGCGTCAATCGCGGTGGCGAGCAACGCCTCGCATTGCCGGCCCGATGCTTCGACGCCGCCGGCAAGCACCAGGGCGTGGCGATACATAACGAGGCCGTCCTGGGTCCAAAGATCGAAATGTCCAACCCACATCTGCTCGTTGATCAGCGAGATGAGTTGCTGCACCTCGCTGCGGCGGCGCTCCGGCACTTTCAGTTCGAAGGCGCAGGCGAGATGCAGCGCCTCGATGTCGTACATCCAGGTGTAAGAGACCTGATAGTCGGTCCATTTCCCACTCGCCAGGATCGTGATCTCGTCCTCGCCCGCGCGCTCGAATGACCAGCCATTGGTGGCGGCCACCCGCTCGACCACCTCGAGCGGATTGCCGTGGGGCTGTTCGGCAAATTCGATGAGAGCCATGCTTGATCTCCACCCTGACATGGGATGCGCAATCGATCGCACGCACACCACGCCGCTGCTCACGCAGTCCCCGGTGGAGCTGGACAACCGCTCCGGGGCGAATCACCTGACGAGTCGAATATAACCCCATTGATTCCAGTGGCTAAAGCACAATCGGATTTGGTCGCGGCGACTGTTTGGTGGATATCTCGCCGGGCGGGCTCGTTTTCTCCACAGGTTCCATCATCAGGTTCGGGAGTCTGGAATCAGGAGCGAGGACTAAGGAATCGTCCTGTCCTGAGTCTGGATTCCTAATTTCCTGAGTCCTGTCAGTCGAATAGGCTCGATACGGACTCTTCGGCCGCGGTGCGGCCGATGGCCTCGCCGATGAGGCTGGCGACCGAAAGCGTGCGAATATTGCGGGCGACCTTGACCGCCTGGGTGGGCTGGATCGAGTCGGTGATGACCAACTCCTTAAGCCGCGAGGCAGTGATGCGGGCGACGGCGCCGCCGGAGAGCACGCCGTGGGTAATATAGGCGTAGACCTCGGTCGCGCCCTTGTCCAACAGCGCATCGGCAGCGTTCACCACGGTGCCGCCGGAATCGATGATGTCGTCGACCAGAATGCAGGTGTAACCTTCCACCTCGCCGATCACGTTCATCACTTCGGATTCGCCGGCGCGCTCGCGTCGCTTATCGACGATAGCGAGCGGCGCGTTGATGCGTTTGGCGAGCCCGCGGGCGCGGCCGACGCCGCCGACATCGGGCGAGACCACCATCACCTTGCTGATGTCGAAGCGCTCCTTGATGTCGCGCACCATCATCGGCGCGGCATAGAGGTTGTCGGTCGGGATGTCGAAGAATCCCTGGATCTGGCCGGCGTGAAGGTCGAGCGTCATCACCCTGTCTGCCCCGGCGCGGGTGATCAGGTTGGACACGAGCTTGGCCGAGATCGGGGTGCGCGGTGCCGGTTTGCGGTCCTGCCGCGCGTAACCGAAATAGGGAATGACGGCAGTGACACGCCGCCCAGACGCGCGGCGAAGCGCGTCGATGATGATCAGCAATTCCATCAAGTTGTCGTTGGCCGGATACGACGTCGACTGGATGACGAAAACGTCGGTGCCGCGTACGTTTTCCTGAATCTCGACGAAAATTTCCATGTCGGCGAAGCGGCGCACCACCGCCTTGGTCAGCGGGGTGGCGAGGTAGGCGGCGATCGCGTCGGCAAGCGCAGGGTTGGAGTTGCCGGCGACAAGCTTGATCGCTCCGTTATTGGGCCGCATCGCTGGCTCCTGGCGAGAGGCTTCGCGCGCTCGCGGCGCCCTGATAACAAGGAGGCGGCAAGGCTGGCAATATGACGGGGCACGGGGAACGAGCCTTGTCCCGCTGATTCACGTGGTTCGGAGCGCCCAGCCGGCGAACTCGGTAGGCCTCCGCTCCCGCTTATCCACATCGCTTCTGCCTGCTGGTCGGTGGAATTCCGGGTCAACAGCGGCGCCGGCGCTAGCGGGCGAGCGCGATGGCACTGACGTGGCGCCCGTAGTCGCGCTCGCTGCGGTGGGTTGAACGTCGGTAGCTGAAAAACCGCTTCGCATCGGCATAGGTGCAATGGCCGAGGTCCTCGAATCGGCGGATACCGTCAGCGGCGAGGCGGGCGGCGATATAGCCGGGAAGATCGAAGAGGGCGTGCTGCGGCGTTGGCGACGGCCGGAAGAATCGTTCGTTATTCGCGTCTTCGGAGGTGAAACGAGCGACGAATTCGGGTCCGACCTCGTAGTTCGGCTGGCGGATGGTCGGCCCAAGCGCGACCGAAAGGCGGGCGCGGTCCGCCCCGCACCGCTCCATGGCCGCGACCGTCGCTTCGAGCACGCCGCTGGCAGCGCCGCGCCAGCCGGCATGGGCCACGCCGACCACGCCCGCGGCTTCATCGACGAACAGGACGGGGGCGCAATCGGCGGTGGTTACGCCAATGGCGAGCCCCGGCACGGCGGTCACGATCCCATCGGCACGTGGCCGTTCCTGTGACCGCCACGGCCGGTCGATCGTCACCACGTCGGGCGAATGCACCTGATAGGCAGTGAGCAGGCGATCCGGCGGCACCCCGAGTGCCGCCGCCATGCGCGCGCGATTCTCGGCCACTTTTGCCGGCACGTCATCGGAACCGGGCCCGCCGTTGAGGCTCGCATAGACCCCATCGGACACGCCGCCCTCGCGGGTGAAGAAGGCGTGGCGGACGCGCTCGAGCGCACCGAGCGAGGCAGCCTGCAGCATGCTGGCCATTGTCCCATGCCCGCCTTGCTGGTTGTGCGAATCTCTTGCTGGCATCGTTCGCGCTCGGCTCTCGTTCACGCGTCGAAACCGGGCAGGCGCTCGAGTTTTGGGTTGGCCACCGCAATGGCCTTGAACAGCCGGCCCATCCCGGTGCGATCCTCGCTGGTGAGGCGCACCAAGGCCGCGTCGATGGTGCCGGCATAATCGGGCGGCGCGGCTGCCTTGAGCGCCGCCGCGCGCTGCTCGATACCGAGCCGGCGCAAGAATTCGCCTTGCGGCACCGGCCCGTGCACTCGCGCGCCCATGCCTTCGGCCGCCTGCGCCAAGGCCTCAAAGTCCACGTGCGCGGTGAGATCGACCAGACCCGAGGCGAGCAGGGGCTCGGCAAACTGGTGGCCGCCGACGGCTTGTAAAGTATCCCCGATGGCGCTCTCGCTGTGACCGTAATCGATGATCAGCGCGGCGCCGCCCCAGCGTACGACGCGCCGCCCGATCTCGAGCGCGATGGTGTCGGCGCGCCACTCGAAAATCTCCCCGATCTTGGCGGCGCGCAATCTGTTCGGCAGAAGCTTGTCGAACAGCGGTATCGGATCGCGATCGATACTGAAATGTAACTTGTCGTCGTCGCCGATCTTGATCACCCGCTCGTGCCAGCCGTCGGCGCACATGACGGCCTGATGGATGGGCAGCGCGTCGAAGAACTCATTGGCGAGCACGATCAGCGTCCCTTCCGGCACGTCCTCGATCGAACGATGCCATGCTACCGGCACTTCGCGCCCCTCCAGGGCCTGGCGCTGCAGGCGCTCCAGCGCCGGGCTGACTTCGACCAGATGAACGTTGGCGGCGGCGCGGAAATCCGGGATCACCTTGGCCGCCCGCAGCACGTCGACCATCATGGTGCCGCGGCCGGGGCCGAGCTCGACCAGATTGAACGCCGCGGGCGAGCCCATCGCGCGCCAGGTGGCGGCTGCCCACAGGCCGATCAGCTCCCCGAACATCTGGCTGATCTCGGGTGAGGTGATGAAGTCGCCGGCGGCGCCGAACGGGTCGCGCCGCGCGTAGTAACCGCGTTCGGGATCGGTAAGGCAAAGCTCCATGTATTGCGCCACCGCCATCGGGCCGCCGACTCTGATGCGCCGTCGAATGTCCGCCTCGAGCGAGGCCATCTCGGTCATGTCCGCCGTGCCGCCTCCTTGCGCAGGGCTGCCGCCATGAGCGCGATGCCGGCGAGCATCAACGGTAGCGACAGCAGCGTGCCCATCGTCAAGCCGCCCCACAGGAAGCCGAGCTGAGGATCCGGCTCGCGAAAATGCTCGGAAATCGAGCGCGCGACGGCGTAGCCGAAGCTGAAGGCGCCCAGGATGAAGCCCGGCCGCTTGAGCGCGCCGGCGCGGATGAAGGCGGTAAGCAGCACGAACAGCAGCAGCCCTTCGAGCACCGCCTCGTAGAGTTGGCTCGGGTGGCGTGGCAGCGGCCCGGCGGTCGGGAACACCATCGCCCAAGGCAGGTCGGTGGGTCGGCCCCAAAGCTCGCCGTTGATGAAATTGGCTATGCGGCCGAGAAAGATCCCGATCGTTCCCGCCGCGCAGGTGATGTCGCCGAGCGAAAGTATGGATAGGCCGCGATGACGCGCGAACAAGACGACGGCGAGCACGCAGCCGAGAAAACCGCCGTGAAACGACATGCCGCCCTTCCAGAGCTGAAACGCCTCGAGCGGGTGTGCGGCGAAATAAGTCGGATTGTAAAACAGCACGTAGCCGAGCCGCCCGCCCAGGATGATACCGAGCGTCACCCACAGCACGAAATCATCGTAATCGGTGACGGTCATGGGCACCGGCGAGCCCCACAGCTGCTCGCGGCGAATGATCGCGCGCGCATAGAGCCACCCCAAGAGGATCCCGACGATGTAAGCGAGCGCATACCAGCGGATGGCCACCGGCCCGAAGCTGATGAGCACGGGATCGAAGGCGGGAAAGGGGAGGAGGTAAAGCGACATCGGCGACTCGCGTCACCTGGGGTGATGCGGGCAGCAAGCCGACGAAGTCAAGCCGCCGTCGACGGTGGTACCTCAATCTGCGGCAATGTCTCAAAGAATTTTATTCCGAGATCGACCCAGTGATCTGGTAAAAGGAGCACGTTCCGACCGCCCTTGCGGGCCGAGCGAACCGTCACCATTCTTGTGCCAGGTATTTTGAATCCGAACCCGAGACCAGCGATGACCCAGACCACCAACCGTTTCTTCGACGAGATGGCGCGGCTGATGAACGACGCGGCCGGGGTCGCCTCGGGCGTGCGGCGCGAGTTCGATACCATGGTGCGCAATCAAGCGGACCGCATTTTGCACGACCTCGACGTCGTCAAGCGCGAGGAATTCGAAGCGGTCAAGGAAATGGCCCGCATCGCGCGCGAGGAGAACGAGGCGTTGAAGGCGCGCATCGCCGCGCTGGAGGCCAAGCTCGGATCCGGTAGTAACCCGTAAGCACTTGAGAAGCGGTCGTTTTCTGCGCGACTGCCGCCGGTGCGCCTTCCTTGTCTTTCCCTATCGCGCTCGCTATAAGCGCGCGGGATCGCCGGCGCGGTGCGCGCTGGTACGAACACAGCCGCAGCCCAAAAACCTTCGAGGCACTGCGGCGCCATAGGCCGCAGCGTCTCGGCGGCCGTTTTGTTGCACGAGGATTTGCATCATGGCGAGCGTCAAGCAGATGAAAGCCGTGGCGCGGTCGCGGGCCGGCAAGGGGGCTGCCCGCGCCGACCGTCGCGCTGGCCGCGTGCCGGGCGTGATCTACGGCGACGGCAAGCCGCCGCTCAGCATTTCAGTCGATCACGGCGATCTCAAGCAGCGGATTTATGCCGGCCGCTTTCTCACCACCATTTACGAGCTCGACATAGACGGCACCAAAGAACGAGTGATCCCGCGCGACTTCCAGCTCGATCCGGTGAAGGATCTGCCCGTGCACGTGGATTTCCTGCGCCTGGGCGAGGGGGCACAAATCCGAGTGCGCATTCCGGTGCACGTCGTCAATGCCGATCAGGCGCCGGGTGTCAAACGCGGTGGCACCGTCAATATCGTCACGCACGCCGTCGAAGTGGTGTGCTCGCCCGAGCACATCCCGGAATCCATCGATGTCGACGTCTCGGGACTCGAAATCAATTACTCGAAGCACCTGAACGAGGTGACGTTGCCGCCGAACGTGCGTGTTGTCGGCAGGCTCGATGATACGCTGGTCACCATCGTGCCGCCGTCGGGTTACGCGGAAGAAATGAAGGCGGCGGCCGAAGCTGCCGCTGCAGCCGCCGCCGCTGCGGCCGCCGCAGTGGAAGCGGGTGTTGCTCCCGAAGGCGCAGCTCCGGGCGCCGCACCCGGCGCGGCTCCCGCCGCGGGTGCTCCGGGCGCGGCCGGCGCACCTGCCGCCGCTGCCGCCACGCCAGGGGCGGAGAAGAAGCCTGCGGCCGCGGAGAAGAAATAAGGGCATCACTCTTCCGTCATCGCCCGCGCAGGCGGGCGTCCAGTAAATCACCGGTGCCTGGAGAAGGTGTCGGTGCCATCCCAGGGTCCCAGATTGCTGGATGCCCGCTTGCGCGGGCATGACCGCACGGACAAATTCCATGCTGCTTCTCGTCGGGCTCGGCAATCCCGGTTCGCGCTACGCCGGCCATCGACATAATATCGGCTTCATGACGGTGGACGCGATCGCCAAACGGCGCGGCATCGGCCCGTGGCGGCGGCGCTTTCAGGGTGTGGCGGCCGAGGGGCCGCTCGGCGGCGAACGCGCGCTGCTGCTGCTGCCCGGCACTTACATGAACGACTCGGGGCGCGCGGTGGCTGAAGCCGCGCATTTCTACAAGCTTGGCCTCCCCGACATCATCGTCTTCCACGACGAGATCGACCTCGCGCCCGGCAAGGTGCGGGTCAAGACCGGCGGCGGCATTGCCGGCCACAACGGGCTGCGTTCGATCTCGGCTCATATCGGCAATGAGTATCGGCGCGTGCGCATCGGCGTCGGACATCCCGGAGTGAAGGATCTGGTTCACGCGTATGTCCTCAGCGATTTTGCCAAGGAGGAGCGGCCGTGGGTCGAAGCGCTGTGCGCCCTCGTCGCCGATAACGCCGAGCTGCTCGCGAAAGGTCAGGACGCGAGTTTTCAGAACAAGGTGCATCTCGGCATGCAGGCCAAGGGATTCTTGGACCCCAAGCAGCCGGAACAGCCCGACGAGTGAGACGCGCGCGTAGATCGGTCAGAGCAACGTCATGGGCTTCAAGTGCGGCATCCTGGGTCTCTCCAACGTCGGCAAGTCGACGCTCTTCAACGCGCTGACGGCGACCGCGGCGGCGCAGGCGTCGAATTATCCGTTCAGCACGATCGAGCCGAACGTGGGGGAGGTCATGGTGCCCGATCCCCGGCTCGACGTGCTCGCAAAGCTCGCCAAGTCCGCCAAGATAAAGCCGACGCGGCTCACCTTCGTCGACATCGCGGGCCTGGTGCGCGGCGCCTCGCAGGGACAAGGTCTCGGCAACCAATTTCTCGCCCATGTGCGCGAGGTCGACGCCATCGCCCACGTCGTGCGCTGCTTCGTCGATCCTGACGTCGCCCACGTCTCCGGCACGATCGATCCGATTGCCGATATCGAGACCATCGAGACCGAGCTGATGCTCGCCGACCTCGACAGCCTGGAGCGGCGCGTCGAGGCCCTGACCAAGAAAGCGAAGGGAAACGACAAAGATGCCGTCGAGGCCCGGCAGACGCTCGATCTCGTCGATCGGGCGCTATCGCTGCTGCGTGACGGAAAACCGGCGCGATTGGTCGAGCGCAAGCCGGAGGACGAGAAGGCGTTTCGGATGCTGGGACTCTTGACCGCTATTCCTGTGCTCTACGTGTGCAACGTCGATGAGGCGGCTGCCGCAACCGGCAACGACTTTTCGCGCGCCGTCGAGGCGCGCGCCCGGGAGGAAGGCGCGGCTTGCGTGGTCATGTCGGCGAAGATCGAAGCGGAAATCGCCGTGCTGCCGGCGCACGAGCGCGCGGAATACCTGGCGGCGATGGGCCTCAAGGAACCGGGTCTCGACCGCTTGATCCGCGCCGGCTATGCGCTGCTCAATCTGATCACCTATTTCACCGCGGGGCCGAAGGAGGCGGCAGCCTGGACGATCACGCGCGGCACCAAGGCGGCGCAGGCGGCCGGCGTCATCCATTCGGACTTCGAGCGCGGCTTCATTCGCGCCGAGACCATCGCCTATGAGGACTACGTGGCGCTCGGGGGTGAGGCAGGCGCGCAACAGGCGGGCAAGATGCGGCTCGAAGGCAAATCCTACGTCGTCGCCGACGGCGACGTCATGCATTTCAGGTTTGCGACTTAATCAGATGACGTAGGGTGGGCAAAGGCGCGCACCGCGGCGCCGGCGCACCGATGATAATCCCTCGCGCCTTTGCGCACGCACCGAGCCGCGGCCAAAGTACGCGCCCGTTACGCGTGGGCACGGCGCACGCGATCAAGCTGCCGCACGATATTTGCCGCGTGCGCCTTTGCCCACCCTACTCGCTTCGCGCTGCACGGCGTCCGGGACAAGTATCGGCCATCACATCTGCTGGCCGCGCTGGCGGATTGCGCCGAGATGCTCGTTGATGCGGAACATGATCAGTACGAACTCGGCGATGATGCGCGCGAAGATCACGCCGATCACGACCCCGATCAAGCTGGCGACAATCCAGAACAAACCCGCGAGCGGACTGAGCGCCATCAGCGTGAGACCGGAGATGATGCCGGAGAGTCCGAATAAAGCCGAAATGCCGACCGCGAGCCAGTAGAAGAGCTTGATGATGGAAGGCGTAATGAACCGTTCCCACTGGAACAGGTCGCGTAAATCGAACATGGGGTTTCTCCTCCCGACGCAGGGGTGGCAGTTGAACCAACTCGCGCAGCCGATTTCGCGCTTTCGCAGCCGGTTCGACTGCGCTGCCGCGTCGTCCAGCCCTCGCCGTAAGCCCATTCGAACACTGCACTGCGGCGTCCGCATGGTCAATCGAACTCCTCGAACGCCCGTGGTTAATGTCGGATTAATCGGCGCGCGCGGCGGCGCCGGCGCGCATTCTCGGCGCGGCCCGGTTGACCTCTTGGCAGGCGGCGCCTAGGGAACGCACTGCGCAAGCCGCAGGATCGCCGTGCCCCGTCTGCATTGGGAAGATTTCAGTCCCGGCCAAGTCATCGAGTGCGGATCGCGGTTGCTCACGCGCGCGGAGATCGTCGCCTTCGCCGCCGAGTACGATCCGCAGCCCATGCATCTCGACGAGGCGGCCGCGCGTGCGACGCTGTTCGGCGGTCTGGTCGCCTCGGGTTGGCACAGCTGCTGCGTGCTCATGCGCATGCTGAGCGACGACTTCCTCAGAGACGCGAGTTTCATGGGCGCGCCCGGTGTGGAGGAGGTGAAGTGGCTTGCGCCGATACGGCCCGGCGAACGGATCAATGCCCGAGCCACCGTGCTCGAGACCCGTGCCTCGCGCAGCCGGCCCGAAATCGGGTTCGTCAAATTCCAGTTCGAACTCATCAATACCGCCGACCAGCCGGTGATGACCCTGGTCGTGAGTCCGATGTTCGGGCGGCGCGCCGCCAATGCAGCGCGGGGAGAGCAGCCGAAGGCGCCGAGCGAACCATGAAGTTCTTCGAGGACATTCGTGTTGGCGAGATCAGCGACATCGGGCGTCACACGTTCACCGCCGAGGATATCAAAGCCTTCGCCGCGCGATTCGATCCGCAGCCATTTCACCTGGACGAAGCCGCGGCGGCGCGCTCGCACTTCGGCCGGCTCTGCGCCTCTGGCTGGCACACCGCCTGCGTCTGGATGCGACTCTTGATCAACTATCGCCGGCGCGAGGACGAGGAGCGCCGCGCGCGCGGCGAGCCGGTCGCCCAACTCGGGCCTTCGCCCGGGTTTCGCGAACTCAAATGGCTTAGGCCCGTCTATGTCGGCGACACGATCTCGTATGCGACCGAGGTCGTCGAGGCGCGGTCTTTGAACAGCCGCCCCGGCTGGGGCATCGTCTCCGTGCGCAACACCGGCGTGAACCAGCGCGGCGAGCCGGTGATATCGCTCATCAGCGCTGCGTTCATCGAATGCCGGGATCGGGGACCGCAGGAACCGTGAGTATCACCAGCGAGCCGATGCGGGAGCCGCCCGTGTTGACGGCCAAGCGCGAGGAGCGCCGCGCTGCCGGTGTCGCCTGCAGCGCCCATGCGCTGCATGACGGCTATACTGATCTCATCTACGTCATGCTGCCGATCTGGCAAAAGGAGTTCGGGCTCGGCTACGCGGAGCTCGGGCTGTTGCGCGGCCTGTTTTCCGGCACGATGGCCGGATTCCAAATTCCCTCCGGATTGATCGCCGAGCGCCTCGGCACCGCACCGGTGCTGGCGCTCGGCACGGCGCTCGCCGGAACCGGCTATTGCCTTGCCGGCGCGAGCGCTGGCTTCGGCCTCCTCGTGGTAGCCCTGTTCATCGGCGGCCTTGGCGCGAGCGTCCAGCATCCGCTCGCCTCCTCGCTGATGGCACGCGCGTTTTCCGGTCCCCGCTCGATGAAAGCGCTCGGCACGTACAACTTCGCCGGCGATATCGGCAAGATGACGGTACCCGCCGCAGCCTCGCTCCTGCTGGTCGCGATGTCGTGGCGGCCGGCGCTTGCCCTGCTCGGTGGCGTCGGTCTCTTGGCCGCGGTCGCGATCTTCATGCTGACCCCGCGCTATGGCGCAGAGACCTCTTCGCACGCGGCGCAGGAGCACGGGACGGGCAGCGCAACCGGCGCTCGCCACCGCTTCGCGTTTCCGGTCCTGCTCTCGATCGGCATGCTCGACAGCGCGACCCGCATGGGGTTTTTGCTGTTCCTGCCGTTCGTGCTCACGGCCAAAGGCGCAAGCGTCCCCGTGGTCGGACTTGCGCTGACGCTCGTTTTCGCCGGCGGCGCGGCGGGCAAGCTCGTGTGCGCCTACATCGGTGCGCGCATCGGAGCCATTGCGACCGTGTGGCTCACCGAGGGACTAACCGCGGTCGGAATCGCGGCGCTGCTGCCGCTGGGCCTGGAAGCCGCGCTGCTGCTGTTGCCCGTCATCGGCGTCGCGCTCAATGGCACGTCATCGGTGCTCTACGGCTCGGTACCCGATCTGGTCACGTCCGAGCGCCGCGCGCGCGCCTTCAGCGTGTTCTATACCGGCACGATCGGTGCGGGCGCGCTGGCGCCGGTGCCCTACGGCGTGCTCGGCGATGCGCTCGGTGTGCCGACGGCATTGATCGTGGTCGCCGCGATCGTGCTGCTCACGCTCCCGCTTTCGCTTGTGCTCAAGCCGGCGCTGACGGAGCGGCTGCGGTGAGGGCGCATTCTCGGGCGGGCATCCGTCCTGTCACCGCACTGCGTCCCTGACCCACTTGCTCACCGCGCCTGGCAGCAGGTCGAGGTACGGGCCCATGAAGAAGACTTCGCCCTCGCCGTCGCCGAAATAGCGGTCGTAGGCCTCAATCATCATGCGCACCTGGGGGGCGCAGCGGGGCATGGAATCGACGATCAGATCGCCGAGATCAGCATCGGGCTGACCGAACCGCGGGTCGGCGCCGACCATGCGGGCGATGCATTCGGTTGCGGAGCGCATTAGCGGCTGCATCGCCGCGCTCTTTTGTTGCATCGACAAGGTGGGCGAAAGCGCCGGGTTGGCATTCGGGGCGGTCGCAACGCTGACGAGGAGCGCTGCCGCGGCAAGCGGTGCGAGAATCATCGAATGTCCCTCTCCGGCGTCGGAATCCTAATCGACGTGGAGCAACACAGCCCAGCCAAAAATGTATTTGGTGAACCGCCATACGCGGAAATCCGAGAGGCTGTGGTGTCCAGGTAACATCGTCACCCGGCGCTTTGCGCTCCGCGATGCCATTCGATGTTTTTGCCAGCCCGCGGGCGCAGGAACGTTGCTGCCGTTTGGGGCGTTATCGAGCGTTCTTCAATGGAGGTAGAGGAGGTCGCCATGACATCGTTTGTTCGCCCCGCATGGCTGGCGCTCGTGTTCGTTGCCACGGCGGTGCCGGCAAGCGCGCAGACCTGGGTTTACGAGCCTGATGTGCCGCGGGCGCGCGTCTACGAGTCGCGCGCCTATTACGAGCCGAGGGCCTACGAATCGCCCGTCTATGAATCGCGCGCCTATGAGCCGGTGGTGACCGCGGCGCCGCTGGCACTGACGCCTGCCCAGCGCACGACAATCTATCGCACCATCATACCGCAAGGGCGCGGGCGCGGACCGATCGTACGGGAGCAGATCGTCACCGAGTCGGTCGCACCGGCGCCTGTGGTGCGCGAACGCATCGCGCCGGCCCCTGTGGTGCGCGAGCGTATCGCACCTGCCGGCTCCGCCTATGCCTATGCGGTCGGCTCCCGCGTCGCGGATGCCTACGCCCTCGCGCCGATGCCGCAGGGGGTCGTCTCCAGCGTGCCGGCCGTGCGCTCCTACCGCTACATGGTGATCAACAACCGCCTGCTGCTGGTCGATCCGGCGACGGGCCTGGTCGTGGCCGAGGTCACCGATTAGCGCCACTGCCCCCGCGGCATTGAAACCAAACCCGGGCTTCGGCGGTTGTGTCGGTGGACCGGCCGCTGAGGCCTGTCGCGCGCGAGCAAGCGCACGCGAGGCTACGTTTTCCGCAGCGCGGATAGCCTGTCTCGACTAGCGTGTCTCGACGCGAGCAACGGAGATAACGATGCGAGGCGATCTTTTGTGGACCAGCGCGTTGGCGCTGGTATTTGCCGGCAGCGTCGGCCTTGCCGCCGCCCAGCAGCAGTCGCCACCGGCCGACGCGCAGCAGCGCTCGCAGCAGGAAAATGCGCAACAGACCCCCTCCGGCAAGATGGGCAAGGAGGAGCCGAGCTCGCACGCCCATACTCAGTCGCAGCCGAACGCGGCGTTCGTCAACGGCGCCTTGGCCGTTGAGGGCGCACCGGCGAATACCGATACGGTGCCGGCGAAATACTCGCAGAAGAACGCGGCCGACGACGAGCTCATCACTGTCGCCTATACGTTCAAGACGCTCAGCGACGATCAGCGCCGCGCTATCTATGAGGCGCTGAAGGGCCAGCCGGCCGGCTCCGCCTTCAACGCGGACATCGGGACGGAGCTGCCGCCCGGGATCGAGTTGCGTTCGGTGCCCGATGACCTCGCCGCCCGCGTGCCGCAAACCAAGGATTATCGCTACGCGGTGACGCATGATCGCGTGCTGCTGGTGGGCACGAGCCGGGTCGTCGCGGGTGTCTTTGCCGACGCGAGCGTGCCGGTGAGCGAAGGCCGTCGCGGGCCTTAGCAAATCGTGGTTGCAAACCGAATCGCGTAGAGGCCCCGGATTTCGCCATAGCGCGTCGAAGACGCGCGTAAACGCGCTTATGGCTCCATCCGGGCTACGAATTCTCGCCGCGGCCGAGCTCACCAGCTGTGCTTGAAGCCGGCCCTGAGGCTCTTCGAGATGTCGCCGCCGGCGGTTTCGCTCATTGAGCCGGTGACGCTGAACGGCCCGCCGAACAGCTTCTGCTCGGCACTGAGCGTGCGCAGCCACTTGTCGTCCGTGCTCGATACGTCGGCGCCGAGCGATACGCTCGTGTCGGTCGGCAGGATGTTGAAGCGCAGCGCCTGGCTGCTGGCCCAGCTATGAACTTGCCCGGCCGCGTTCGGCAGCGGCCGTGTGATCGAAAGCCCGTTCTGCAGCGTGAGCGAGATATCGTCGCCAACCGGCACGGAACGGCTCAACGTGGTGCCGAGCTTGCTTTGCTCCTGCGAGGGGTCGATTCGCGTCTCGATCGACGTCTTGTCCCAGCCGAGCGGGGCCTCCAAGCCCGGCGCGGTAACCGTGGCCCAGGCGACGCCGGTCGACTGATCGGGCACCGCGCCGGCAAGCAACTGGTCGGGCTGGAACGTCACCGCCGGAATGGCGGGCTTGTTGTAATCGATCCCCACCCTGCCGGCCCAGTCGGATGCGGCTGGCGTGCGGGCGAACGGATTGCTCGGCGTGAGCTTCCCGGCGTCCGGCTCCGGCGTCGAGAGGTCGAGCGGTGCGTCGGCCGGCAACTCGACCGGCGCCTCGTCGTTGGCATGCTCTGGTGCCTGCGCTCCCGCCACGCCTGGCAGCAAGGCCAGCGCCAGTGGCAGAGCGCACAGGTGCGATCGTCGCTTCCGATCCATTGTCCGAATTCCGCAAGTGCGATTGCTTCGCTCCAATCGAACACGGTGGCCTTGGCATTTTGTGGGCCGAATTGTTGAGGGCGAATGCAGGCAGCATGGCGACACCCACCCGAGCACCGTCAATATCTTGCGCTTGGCGCGATGGTTAATGGCGATGGGGCGGCCAACGCATTGAAAACGTTGAGATCATGAAAAACTCGCCGCGCGCGTCCTGAGGCTTCCGCGCAACAGTCGGCGATGAAACGTAAGGGACGCCTCACGCGTTAAGAGCACGGGAGGATGCCAATCCTAGCCTTTGAAGCCGAGGTTTCAGGGAAGCGTGTCATGGGATGTATAAGGCGGCCTGCACTGCACGGCGTCGTGGGGATCGCGCTCGTTGCTTGCGTCGCCTTCGCCGCCGCCCAGAATGGCCATCGCGGGGTCGGCGATCAGGATGCTTCGGCGATGGATGAGACGACAGGTAGCACCACCAATCGCGCGCCGGCTCAACTCGCGCTGAGCGATGAGCAGCGCGGCCGCATCTACGAGAGCGTGATGCGCATTGCGGATGCGCCGGTGGCCCAGGCGCCCGGGCCCGCGGTTGCCGATGCACTGCCGGCCGGCGTGCCGATGCAGGATTTGCCCGCCGGTCTCACCCGCGAGATTCCCCTCGTGCACGGCCACAAGTTCGTGAAGTTCGACGACCGCATCGTGGTGGTCAATCCGGCGAGCCGCCTGGTGGTGGCAATGATCCCGCGCTACAAGCTGCTACCGTAGTTTCCCTCAAAACGCAGCACGCCGCCGCCTCGCATTGAGCGGGGCGTTACCGATGTTCGCGGCCGCACTGGCTTCAAGCAATGCGGCAGCCTATCATCGCCCCGCGCTTTTAGCGATCGTACGAAGGGAGATTTGCCGATGATGACGTTGTATTACGCCCCCGGGGCGTGCTCGATGGCTGCGCACATCGTGCTGGAAGAAAGCGGCGAGAAATATCAGCCACAGAAGGTCGATCTCGCCGGCGGCGAGCAGCGCACGGAGACTTACCTCAAGATCAACCCGCAGGGACGCGTACCGGCGCTGAAGCTCGACAACGGGGAGCCGCTGGCGGAGAACACTGCCATTCTGCCGTATCTCGGCAAGCGCTTCGGATTGTGGCCGAGCGATCCGATGGCGGAAGCCAAGGCGCTGTCGCTGATCGGCTTCTTTGCCGCGAGCGTGCATCCCGCGCACGCCCACGTTGGCCGACCCGAGCGCTACGCAGCAGATCCGGCCGCGTTTCCCACGCTCAAGGAAACCGGACTCAAATCCTTCCATGGTTACTTGAAGCAGATCGACCAAAGACTCTCGGGGCGGGAATGGTTCGGCGACCAATATTCGGTGGTCGATCCTTATGGCTTCGTGTTCTACACCTGGGGCGTGCGCCGCGAGCTGCCGATGGGAGAGCTCAAGCACTACACGGCGTTCAAGGATCGGATGCTCGCGCGTCCCGCCGTCAAACGCGTCGTCGAGGACGAGAAGGTCAAGGTCTGATCGGCGGCTAACGCGCGGGGGCGCGCGCTATCTAATGGGGCGGCTCGCCAAGATCGCCTCGGGACTGTGAGCTGCTTCACGCTGGGCCTGGCACATCCGCGTCTATCGTGGCGACGGTGGTAGGCGCTACTACCACTGCCCTCTTGGGCGTTTCCTCCCTCGACTTGGCCTCGCCGGCAGCCCCGGCGGGGCCTTTTTCGATTTGCGATATGCACCAAAAAAATCGCGCGCCGGGCTGGGCCGGCGCGCTTAATATGCCGAGTGGTGAGTGCGCGAGCTCAGTCGCGAAGGCTCGGTGCGTCGGGTATCTTTTTCCAATGCGTCAGGCTTTCGGCGATGATCTTCGTCGATTGCAACGCCGCCTGGCTCAAGGTCGCGTATTCGACGATCTCGCGTTGCACGCGAGCGGCCTCGCTTTGCAGCGTGTCGCGCAACGTCTGCAGCTCGGTGATGAGCTTGTCGATCTCCTGCACGGATGTCCCTGCCACGCGCTGCAGTAGCTGGTTGATGTTGTTGGCCACGAGCTCGCTGTCGCTCTCGGGTTGGCGCCGCAGGCCTACGACGTCACGGCGGACGAACTCGCGGATTTCCCCTTCCACTTCCGTCTCCGCCGATGTGTCGATTTCGGCGGACTCACGCGTCTTGAGAAAGCTCATGATTGGTACCCCCGTTCAGAGCCCCTGCGGGCAGAACTCCACTGCCTAATTTCCGCACGAGAATGTGACCACTTCACGGCCGAATGGGATCCGCGCCGTGGCTTTTGCCCAGTCCTGCCGCATCGGTAAACGCGGCTGACCAGGCATTTTGTGTTCGGCGAATACGGCTTTCTTGAGGGGCAGCGGAACCGGCGGCCAGTGCCGCTGGATCGTTCCTATTTCGCCGCCGCTTTCATCTTGTCGTAGAGGTAAACGAAATCCTGCTTGTCGAGCGGCTTGTGACAGTTGAAGCACGCGCCAAGATTGGCCGCGGTGTTCACCGTCTTGTCCGGCTTGAAGGATTGATACTCCCACTCGCCGTTGCGCACGTTGTCCGGATACTCGCTGCCCCAGCCCGTACGCTTCTCCATCACCGCGTAGCCGATGAGATTGCCCTTGATGAAGCGGCCGTCGGCGGCCTTCTCCGGGTTGCCCTGGGCATCGAGTTTGGCGGCGTATTGGCGCATGGTGATGACGGTGCCGCTCGGCAGCGGCTCGCCCTTCTTGGCGGCCTCGAGCGCCGCCGCGCTGGTGTAGAACTCGCGGAACTGCTTGTTGTCGGCGCGGTCGACCGTGGTGAACAGCACGCTCGTCTCGTGGTTCTCCGGAAAGGCGACCTTGTCGCCGCCGGCGCCCACGGGACCAGCGATGGCGAGCGCCGCGAGCGCTGCCGCGGCGGAGGCAATGGTGACGTAGTTGCGGATTGTCATGGTGTCTCCCCCTGTATTGGCGAGTTTGCCCTGCGCAGCGTGTTGCGCCTGGCTCTCGGGATGCAGCATATTTCGAAACCGCGTGCGGCGGTTGTAACATGCCGGTGATGCTCTGCTGAAGGAGGCCGGCCGCGCAGGGTCCGGATGTGAGGCATGTCCGCTGACGCCACCTCGCCGCTGACCTTCGCGGTCGGCGATATTCATGGCTGCCTCGACAAGCTGCAGCGCCTGCTCACGGCGTGCGAGGCCTACGCCGGCGCGCGGCCAGCGCGCTACGTCTTTCTCGGCGATTACATCGATCGCGGGCCGCAGAGCCGCGGCGTGGTCGAATTGCTGATTGGGCGGCAGTCGGCGCGGCCCGGCACGATCGTGTGCCTGCGCGGCAACCACGAGCAGATGGCGATCGACGCGCATGGGAGCGACCGCGCTGTGCCGCTGTGGCTGGCGAACAACGGCGCCAGCACGCTGCGCAATTATGGCGGCCGCATATCGCAGGAGCATCTCGCTTGGCTCGCCGCGCTGCCGTTCTGCCACGACGACGGGCTGCGCTTCTTCGTGCACGCCGGCATCGACTTGGCCGTGCCGCTCGCAGAGCAAGAGCCTGAGGTCATGCTGTGGATGCGCGAGCCGTTCTTGAGCGAGTGCGACGAGGTCGATTGCGGCCGCTTCATCGTGCACGGCCACACGCCGCTGCCGACCGGCACCCCCGATCTGCGCCGCCGCCGGCTCAACCTCGACACCGCCGCGGTTATGGGCGGGCCGCTCAGCGCGGCGGTGTTCGAGGCCACGCAAGCGCAGCCGCTGGGGTTTTTGACCGATGAGGGGGCGGAGGGGGGCTCGTCGGTAGAGAGAACGGGCCGGGGTGAAGCGCGGCGATAGACTATCGCCCGAATTGACCAATAATGCTCCTCGCGTGATGACTACTGGACTGCGGTCACCTTATGGACCCCATTGACCACCACTTGCTCGCCTTCGTCGGCAAACGGCGGTTCGCGACAATCCTCGCCGATCCCCCGTGGCAATTCATCAACAAGACCGGGAAAGTCGCGCCCGGGCACAGGCGGCTGTCGCGCTACGGCACCATGCGGCTCGACGAGATTATGGGTTTGCCGGTGGAACAGTTCGCGGCGCCGACCGCGCACCTCTATCTCTGGTGTCCCAACGCGCTCCTGCCCGAAGGTCTCGGGGTCATGAAGGCGTGGGGCTTCACCTATAAGTCCAACATCGTTTGGCACAAGGTGCGCAGGGACGGCGGGTCGGACGGGCGTGGAGTGGGGTTCTATTTCCGCAACGTGACCGAACTCATTCTGTTCGGCGTGCGCGGCAAGAACGCACGCACGCTTGCACCGGGCCGGCGGCAGGTGAATCTGTTGGCGACGCGTAAGCGTGAGCACTCACGCAAGCCGGACGAGCAATACCCACTCATTGAGGCATGTAGCCCAGCGCCTTACCTCGAGCTGTTCGCGCGCGGCACGCGCGAAGGCTGGACGACGTGGGGCGATCAAGCCGGCGATGGCTATCGCCCGACGTGGAAGACGTATGCGCACCATTCCGCGGCAGGCAGGACGATCGCCGCGGAGTAGTACTGGGCGTACTGAATCGCCCTGCTAATTTTTCTTGCCGAACGGGTTCTGGCCGGGCTGGGGTTGCTCCCGCGCCAAAGCGAAGGGCGAGAGGACGGGGCCGCCTTTCTTCTTCTTGTTCCATTCGGCCTTCGGCTTCTTCTTTTCCTTGTTGCTGCGCATCTGACCCTTGGCCATGGCGTTCCTCCCTTATCGGCTGCTCACGTGCGAGCGGTGGACGGATTCAAGCGCCGCGCGCCGCGCTATTCAAGCGTGCGTCGTGAGTGGCCTTGCGACCCCCAACACGTTGGGGTTGTGCGGTTCCCTGTAGAGAACAGGCCGGAAACAGGAAAACGGAGCCGACGCCCTATTCCTACATCCCCAGGTTGCGATCCGCCGCCCGGCGCCCGCGTCAGGCAACGGAAGCGTCCACCGCGGCATCGCTGGCCGGACCGTGTGGCGCAACTTCAGTGAATAATTTTTTCTGGAAGATTCTCGTTACACGAGTCAACAGGAAATTTGCGGCGGGAGTAGGGTGCTCCGGCAGAGTCGCTCACTTCTTCTTTTTCGCCCGCCGGGGTTTCGGCGGCGGCTTGTACACCATGCCTTCGAGCTTCATGCCGTCGGGATCGGTGAAATAGACCGCGTAATACGAACGGCCATAATATTCGCCGGGCGGATCGACCACGTTCATTCCGTGCTTGGTGAGAAACGCGCCGAGCGCGTCGACGTCCTTGCGGCTCGCAAGCTCGAAGGCATAGTGGTGGAAGCCGATATCGCCCTTGCGGTACTTGCGCTTCTTGCCTTGCGCGTCGGCGGCGGCGATCCAGAACAGCGTCTTGCCGTTGCTCCAGCCGGCCATGTCGGCGTACTCGTGTTTGAGCTTGAAGCCTAGAAAGCCGAGCAGCTTGGCGTAGAAGTCCTTCGAGCGCGCGAAGTCGCCGACGCTGAGCACCAAATGATCGATGCCGACGACGCGGGGCATGTCACCGCCCCCGCGGCCGCCAGCCGCCGCGCATGCCTGGCCGCCCAGTGGTCGAGCGCGGGCCGGGACGATAGGGCTTCGACTCCTTGTCCGGGCCGGGCCCCATTTCGTCGAGCGTGGGTTTGCGGGGGCCGTCGCGCCTACCCCCACCCCGCACGGGGGAGGGTGAACTGCGCGAGATCGCGATCGCCTTGGCGGTGGGGTCGTCGAGCACCGCGAGCTCGGTCGTCCGCAGGCGCTTGATCTCGTCGCGCAGCCGCGCTGCCTCCTCGAAGTCGAGATCGGCGGCGGCGGCGCGCATGCGTGTCTCGAGATCGGCGATCACCGCCTCGAAATTGTGGCCGATGGTGGCGGCCGCGTCCTCGTCGCCGATGCCGGCAAGGCCGCCGCCGGTCGAGATCAGCACGTGGTCGCGTTCATAGACCGACTCCAGGATGTCGGCGATGTCGCGGCGCACGCTCGCCGGCGTGATGCCGTTTGCCACGTTGAACGCCTCCTGCTTTTCGCGCCGCCGATTGGTCTCGGCGATGGCGCGCTCCATGGAGCCGGTCACCGTGTCGGCATAGAGGATCACCCGGCCGTCGATGTTGCGCGCGGCGCGGCCGATGGTCTGAATGAGCGAGGTCTCGCTGCGCAGGAATCCCTCCTTGTCGGCGTCGAGGATCGTGACCAGCGCGCATTCCGGAATGTCGAGGCCCTCGCGCAGCAGGTTGATGCCGACGAGCGCGTCGAACGCCCCCAGACGGAGATCGCGGATGATCTCGATGCGCTCCAGCGTGTCGATGTCGGAGTGCATGTAACGCACGCGAATACCCTGCTCGTGCAGATATTCGGTGAGGTCTTCGGCCATGCGCTTGGTCAGCACCGTGACGAGCGCGCGGTAGCCGGCGGCGGCGACGCGGCGCACCTCACCGACGAGATCGTCGACCTGCGTGCGCGCCGGCCGCACGTCGACCGGGGGATCGATCAGCCCGGTCGGACGAATCACCTGCTCGGCGAAAATGCCGTGCGCCTGCCCGATCTCCCACGGGCCGGGCGTGGCGGAGACGGTAACGGTCTGCGGGCGCATGGCGTCCCATTCCTCGAACCGCAGCGGGCGGTTGTCCATGCAGGAGGGCAGGCGAAAGCCATATTCGGCGAGCGTCGCCTTGCGCCGGAAATCGCCGCGGTACATGCCGCCGAGCTGCGGAATCGTGACGTGGCTCTCGTCCACGAACACGAGCGCATTGTCGGGCACGTATTCAAACAGCGTCGGCGGCGGCTCACCGGTCTTGCGGCCGGTGAGGTAGCGCGAATAATTCTCGATACCGGCGCAGCTTCCCGTCGCCTCCATCATCTCAAGGTCGTAAAGGGTACGTTGCTCGAGCCGTTGCGCTTCGAGCAGGCGCCCGGCGGCGTTGAGCTCGCCCAGCCGGGCGCGCAGCTCCTGCTTGATGCCGGCGATCGCCTGCAGCAAGGTCGGGCGCGGCGTCACATAGTGCGAGTTGGCGTAGATCTTCACGAATTCCAATTCGTCCGTCTTCGCTCCGGTGAGCGGATCGAATTCGTGGATCGACTCGATTTCATCCCCGAACAGGCACACCCGCCACGCGCGGTCTTCGTAGTGGGCGGGGAAAATCTCGATCACGTCGCCGCGCACGCGAAACGAACCGCGATAGAAGTCGCCGGCCGAGCGCTTGTACTGCAACGCGACGAGATCGGCGATGAGCTGGCGTTGATCGATGTGCTCGCGTTGCTTGAGCGTGACCGTCATGGCCGAGTAGGTCTCGACCGAGCCAATGCCGTAGATGCACGACACCGACGCCACGATGATCACGTCATCGCGCTCGAGTAAGGAGCGCGTCGCGCTGTGGCGCATGCGGTCGATCTGCTCGTTGATCGAGGACTCCTTCTCGATATAGGTGTCGGTGCGCGGCACGTAGGCCTCGGGCTGGTAGTAGTCGTAGTAGCTGACGAAATATTCCACCGCGTTGTCGGGAAAGAACGACCTGAACTCGCCGTAGAGCTGGGCCGCGAGCGTCTTGTTGGGCGCGAGCACCAGTGCCGGCCGTTGCGTCGCTTCGATCACCTGGGCCATGGTGAACGTCTTGCCCGAGCCGGTGACGCCGAGCAGGACCTGCGTGCGATCGTGCCGCCTGACCCCTTCCACGAGGTCGGCGATCGCCTGCGGCTGGTCGCCCTTGGGCGCGAAATCAGATTTGATCACCAGCCGTTGGCCGCCCTCGGATTTTTCCGGCCGCGGCGGCCGGTGCGGCGTCCACGGGCGCTGGCTGAATTCGCGCCGGCCTTCGCGCAGCAGCGTTTCCAGCGCGTGCACGGTAGCAGAAGCGCCGGTGACGCCGCGAAAGCCGCCTCGCGCCGCTCTTGCCGCAGGCTCCCTCTCGTCGCTTGCCGCTTGCGCAAGCGTGCTAGCGTCGTCATCGAGCCCGAGCGCCTTCGCCAGGTCGGGATCGAGTTCGCCGAGCGGTGCAGTGCCCCGGTAAGGCGCCTGCGGCGCCTCGCCCCACCCGCGCGGCGTCGACTTGCGCGCGCGGTGCGCGGCGGCAAAATCGGCGCGCCGCTCAAACGAGTTGTCGGGGGGCGGTTCCAATCCGGTCTGCGAGCCCGGACCCGCGGTTCCCTGGCCGATGCCGGGATTGAGCAGGTCGGCGAGCGCCGGATCTGTCGGCGGTTGCTCTGGTCGCGCCGCCTTGGCGCGGGTGGGCTTGGCGGGATCCTTCTTCGAATGCTTGGCGGGGTCGCGCGCAAGCTTTTGCTTCGGTCTTGCCGGCGTATGGGGATCGTGAGGAAGTTTCGCCATCGCCGCAATATGGGGCCGGTACGGCGGGCAGGGAAGGGCGGCGTGGGATCGCCTGAACGGCGCTAAACGCCGACGTCAATGCAGCATGGTGGCGCCGCAAGATTCCTTCAATTGCAACTGCTTGCGTCGGGTGAGCGCAGTGAGGAACTGATATCCCGTCAACTCCTCGACCGTGCTCACCGCCACCTGGTAACGCTTCAAATATTCCAGCGTCTTCTCCGAATGCTTCAACGGGATGTGGTTGACATTCGGAAGCAGATAGGCGTTCACGCGGCCGCCCTGGCCGGGATCGTAGATGATCTTGTAGAGCGCCGCCGGCACGGCGACACCTGCATCGCATTTCGCATTGGCATTCTCGTTGTGTGCCGGGCAAATCGACTGATTATCCAGCGGTGCCAGCGTAATCTCGTTCCTGCATGCGTCCGACTTTCTCGTAACCTGTATCGCTTTTCGCTGCTGGTAGACCGGACCGGTGATGACGAATAACGGGCTGCGTTGCTCGGCGAGGGTTCTCACCAAACGCTCAAGACCGCTCCACACTCCCGTGTTGAATCCGATGCCTTCCTGCGGCACCGCGTTCGACAGGAAGAAGGTGTCGCGCATGAACTGCTCGCGGCTGGTGAAATCGGCGGATGGCGCCTGGTGGCCAATGGCATATCCACTTTTTTCGTAGTCGGTGGGTACCGCTTTCGGCTTCTCTCCAAGCGCGGGATCGGCTTTGAACTTGACGCCGGGCCGGGGCTGCGAGCCTTTCACGAGATCCGACGTGAGCCGCTCGATCACCCAGTCCGGCGTTTTCGTTCGGCTGTTGTGGCCGGTGATGTAACCATCATGGCACACGGAGGTGTTGTCCTCGGTGTTTGTCGAGGAGCTCTCGGGCAGGCCGACCTCCGACCAGATGTCACTGCAGCTTTTTGGATCGGTCGGATCCGGCTGGCCCTCGGAAGGTCCATTGAGCCAAAGGCCGATCCCGAGCGCGAGCACAATCGCGGCGCATGGCCGCAGCGCGACGTTACCGCCAGCGGCCGTGACCCTGGTCGCGGCCATTCGTTCAGGTGGTCTTGTCGGGCGCACCCGATCCTTCCTTCGCAGTGTTCACCGCCTTGGAAATCAGAAAGCTGCCTCCGCTAATGCCGAGCAGCCCGAGCACGTTGGTCGGGATATCGACAAAGGTGCCGGCCTCGATCGAAAGCAGGAGATAGAGTCCGGCGATGACGAAGGTGAAGATGAGAAACTGGAATCGCGACAGACTGGCCTTCGGCCCGTCCGGGCCAGCCGGCTCGGAGAGCAGGCCGACCAGGCTGATCTGATTATCATAGACTTTCCACAGGACCAGCGCGGCGAACCCGAGCAGGATCAAAGCAATGATCCCGAATCCGATGGTCGCAATGAGTTGGCTGTTCATGGCTCGTCTCCGTCACGTTCGCCGCGAAATCTTGCCCGCGAGGTAAAGTCCGTTGCCGCCGGTCAGGATGGTGAGCAGGTACTCCGGCACGTCCGGCATGATCGGCCGTCCATTCACGACGCTGAGATCCGCATGCAACGCCGTCATGGTGTAAGTGAGCAGCACGAAGGGGAATGCGACCATCGCGACCACGCGCTCGGGCGCGACCCCCGTCATATTCCTGTCGGTAAGAAAGCCGCTGGTTCGGATGTCGCCGCGTAACACGCGGACGGCGATCAGGAGTGCCAAAAGGCAAAACCAGCTCAGCAACCCGGCCGTCAACAAATTGGCGATGATCGTCATGGGACCAGCGACCCTTCAGGCCATGCACGACCGCAGAACATCCTTATAGTTGCAAAACGCATTTCTATCAACTGACCAGCCGCGGCCGCTGTCACGTGCGGCATATGCTGCGCGGCGGGCTCGGCGGCTTGCGCGATTTCCCCGTCGCCTGAATAGGGGGCGCACACTATGATGAAGGCTGAATGATCGGATTAAATCGAGTCGCAACATATGGAGAAAGACGGGTGTCATCAGGCGGGTTGACGCGGCGGCAGTTGTTGCAGGGTTCGGCCGGTGTGGCGTTGTTCGGGGCGACGGCATCCGCTTCGGCGCAAGCCGCTTATCCCGCAAGGCCGGTCAAGGTGGTGATCCCCTATCCGCCGGCTGGCGGCGCCGACACGGTCGGTCGCTTGCTGTTTCAGAAGCTCGGCGAAATGTGGGGGACACAATTCGTCATCGACAACCGCGGCGGCGCCGGCGGCACCATCGCGGCCGCGGCGGTGGCCAAGGCGGAGCGCGACGGCTACACCATCATGTACGACGCGACCGCCCATTCGGTGAATCCATCGCTCTACGCCAATCTGCCCTACGATACCGTCAAGGACTTCCAACCGGTCTTCCTCGGGGCGCTCATCACCAATCTCTTGGTCGTGAACAAATCGGTCGACGTACAAAACGTCGCCGACGTAATCGCGCTCGCCAAGGCCACGCCGGGCGGGCTCGATTGGGCCTCTTCGGGCAACGGCACGGTGCAACACCTCGCGCTCGAAATGTTCAAGCATCGCGCCGGCATCAAGCTCAATCACATTCCCTACCGGGGCGGCGGGCCGGCGCTCAACGATCTCATCGGCGGACAGGTGAAATTCTACTTCTCCAACGCAGCGGCCTCGATCGGCCACGTCCAGTCAGGAACGCTCAAGTGCATCGCTCACACCGGCAGGGGGCGGCTCGCGGCGCTTCCCGACGTGCCGGCGGTGGCGGAAACGCTGCCGGGCTTCGAGGCCTATGAATGGCAAGGGCTGTTTGTGCCAGCCGGCACCCCGCCGGAGATCGTGCAGAAGCTCAATGCGGGCCTCAACGCGGTGCTGCGACAGCCGGACATCGCGGAGCGTCTCAAGCAGCTCAACGCCGAATTCCGCGAGAATACACCAGAGGAGTTTCGCGGCTTCGTCGCGGCGGAAATGGAGAAGTGGGGGCGCGTGGTGCGCGAGGCCAACATCAGGCTGGGATAGCCCTCTCGTTCCGCTCTAAACGATTTTCCAAGAGTCATGCGCGGGCTTGACGCGCGCTGTCCGGCCGCGGCGGTGAGACAGCAGACTAGTCGCTGCGAACACAAGAAGACGAAATGTCATGACGATGGATGCTTTGGGAACAATGGAGCCATGCGCGGAGATTTGATCGGGCGCTCCGAGGGTGGCTCACCCATGCAAAACTATGTTACAGCAGCTTCCGACTGAGTGTAGCGCAAGGGAAGACGCCCATGATCGACCTCTATTATTGGACCACGCCCAACGGCCATAAGATCACGATGTTTCTGGAGGAGACGGGGCTGCCCTACAACGTCATGCCCGTGAATATCGGCAAGGGTGAGCAGTTCAAGTCGCAATTCCTGGCGGTTTCCCCGAATAACCGTATCCCCGCCATCGTCGATCATGCGCCCGCCAGCGGCGGCAAGCCGATTACCGTGTTCGAGTCGGGCGCCATCCTCGTGTATCTCGCCGAGAAGACGGGCCAATTCTTGGCGCGTGATGTGCGCCCTCGCACCGAGACCATCCAGTGGCTGTTCTGGCAGATGGGCAACCTCGGTCCGATGGCCGGGCAGAACAATCACTTCAGCAATTACGCGGTGGAGAAGATTCCCTACGCCATGGATCGCTACCGCAACGAGGTGAATCGGCTTTATGGCGTGCTGAACAAGCGGCTGGCCGATCGCCCGTTCGTCGCCGGCGACTATTCGATCGCGGATATGGCGATCTATCCCTGGATCGTGCCGTATGAGCGCCAAGGCCAGAACATCGCCGACTTCCCGCACCTCAAGCGCTGGTTCGAAACCGTCCGTGCCCGTCCCGCCGTGGAACGCGCGTACGAAAAGGCGAAGGCGGTCAATCCGAATGTGGGCGGTATCCGCACGGCGGAGGAACGCGCCATCCTATTCGGTCAGACCGCAGCCTCGGTCGAGCGCGCCGCCGCGCAAGCGGGGTAATTCCGGACGCGAAATTCTGAGTTGTCCTTCCGGGGCGCGGGCAGCGCAGGCAAGTGTACGCAGCCTGCGCAAGCTTGGCTGCGGGTGCCCGCGAACCCGGAATCCATAACCACGGGTCAGTGGCTATGGATTCCGGCTCTCCCCGCCATCGCGGCTCGGCCGGAATGACGAACCGAGAGATGACATCACGCCAGATGCGGAATCTTAGGCCGCTCGCCGCTCGCCTTGCCGGTGATTGGCGGCCGCGGCAGCTTGGGGCGACCGGGTTCCATGACGAACGTATGCTCGAGCGAATACCACGGTCCGTTGACGTCGGAGACGGGTGCCTTCTCGTTCGCGTGGCGCACGTAGTTGCCGATGAGATGGCGCGTGACGCCGAACTGAACGTCGCTGTCGATGAACTTGTCGTCCTGCACGTAGAGCTGCGAGATCAGCGTCTTGAATCCGTCCTTGCAGGCAAGGAAGTGAAGATGTGCCGGGCGCATATTGTGCCGGCCTTGCGCGCGTAGAAGGTCGCCGGTTGGCCCGTCAATCGGAATCGGATAGCCGGCGGGCTTGACGCTGCGAAAGCTGATGCGGCCGTCCGCATCGGTGAAGAACTTGCCGCGCAGGTTCATGTCGGCCTGCACGGGGTCCTGGTTCTCGTAAAAGCCTTCGGGCGAGGAGTGCCAGACGTCGACTTCCACGCCCACGATCGGATTGCCGTTGGCATCGCGAAACGTGGCATTGACGAACAGCGCCGGCCCCGGCGTGGGCGAGCGCACGATCGACCCGCCGTTCGGGGTTACCGGGGAATGCATGCGCCAGAACGGCCCGAGCATGTTGTGATCGGTTTCCGTCGTTCCCTGGTCGCCGTTGTTGAGGAGGCAGATCAGCGCCGATAATCCCAGCGAGCCCGCCATCAGCACCGCCTCGTTGTGGGACTCGCTGCTGTGCCTGCCGATGGCCACGACGTAAGCCAAAGCGGCGTGAAACTCCTCCTCCGTCAGCCGCGCCTCGCGCACGAAATCGTGCAGATGGCGCACGAAGGCGGACATGATCTCCCTGAATCGCGGGTCCGTGGCGCGCTGCAGCTCCGAGAGGACCGCGGTGGTGACGTCCTTTTGATTCTCAATGATCATGGCTCGCCTCTTCTCAGCGTCGGGCGCAGGGATTCGCCGGCACCAGCCTGCCGAGGTGAGGACAATAGAAAGAAGTCGTCGCCGAATTCAATGCGTGCCCGGGAGCATCGCCGCAGCACGGGGCAGGAGACTAATGATTTGGATCGCCGCCAAGAAAGCCGGCAATCTTCCAGGCGCTCCCGTCCTTGAGATAGCACAGCTGCTCGCCCCCGATCGGTAGGATCGTGTCGATCGGCACATAACCCACCTTTCCGGCAGCGGAGAGCACCTTGGCAAAGGTTGCGAGCACCGCGTTGGCGGGCGAGTCGTCGGGAAGGACGCGCACCAGATAGAGTCCGAGTTTGTCGACCACCGCCGCGTCCTGTTTTGCCGCCGCCCGCACTTCGATGCCGTCGCGGGTCGGGAACGCCCAGTCGGCGGCGTCGGTCTGGGTCGCATTGGCCAGCTCGTCGGCGGCGCGGTCGTCGAAGCTGGGCTCCGCCGGCGCGCAGAACACGGCTTTGCGCTGCGGGTCGGCCATGACCGTTCCTTCGTTGGCGTAGGCCGCGAGCGCCTCCCAGCCGAATCCGTCCGTCCCATCGAGGCTCAACGCCTTGCTGAGATTGTCGATCGCCGACTTCTGCTTGTCGGCGATATCCTTGTCTTCCGGCACCCAGAAGAAATTCGATGCAACCACCCGCGCCAGCGCAGCGCGATCCTTGTTCTTGGCGATTTCAGCGAGCTGCTTGCGGAAGCCCTCGAAGCTCGGATCATTCAGTCCCGGCGGCAGCGTGATGGGCACCGGCTTGTACGGTCCAAGCTTCGGCTCAGGCTGGGTTTGCGCCGGCGGCGGCGCTTGGGCCATGACCGCCATGGGGGCGAGCGCCCCCGCGATGACGAGTGCAGCAGCGACAATGTGCGTGGAGCAGAGGCGTGGGTGCCGCATCGCGAGGTCTCCCATGTTCCAGCGCTGATGTTAGCGCCGGATTTAGCCCGCTCTACGGCAAGAAAAAAGGGGGCTTCGGGAGAACCGCGCCTGCAAAAAAAGCGGGCAACGGCGGTTAGCCGGCGGCTACGTCCGCCCGCGGCAATGTATCGGGCTGAAAGCGCAGGAGAAAAGCGGCTCCGGCCGCGGGGCGAATGCGGCCGGAGCCGCCAGTGACATGACGAACGCGCACGCTACTATTTACGACAAAGATATGCGGAGGGCGTCTCCTTAAGCGCTCATGCATATATCGGGTGCGTGTTACAGCAGCATGACGGATCGGCTGGCTGTGGATCACTTGCTCTCGAGCTTTGGCCGAGGAGCGTGCAGCGCGAAATAAGCATAGAAATTTGTCCGGGCGCTGCTGCGCTGCGATGCCGCGTGAAGCACGAGGACGGGGCTTTCCTTCGTCGTTCGAGACGCGCGCACGCGTGTGCAAGTTTGCGGTGCGCTTGCGCAAGCGTCCTTTTCAGGGCGAGGACGGATCGAGCCGGGTGATGCTGATACCCTTCCAATTTTTCATGCCTTGGCCATGATCGGGAAAGGCGACCTGCCGCAGGCTTGACGTTGCGGCCGGGGACGATGGTGCTGCGGTAGCGTCCGTCCGGTTGGAAAGGATTGACGCATGGCCCTTGATCCGAAAGCCCAAGCCGCGCTCGCCTTGCATCGGTTCGGCGTCGGGCCGCGCGCGGGATCGATCGCGGCCATTGCCTCGGATCCCCGCGGCGCGCTGCTCGCCGAATTGGATCGCCCGGGCGCAGGCCGCATCAGCGACGCGGATTTGCTGACGAGCGGAGTGGCCGCGCGCGTGGCATTTGCGTATCAGCAGGCGCAGCGGGCGGCGCGGCAGGCGGAACGCGCCGCGCAGCCGGCCACCGCCCCCGGCAGCGGCGGCGCGCCGGAGATGAAGGATCAGACGCCGCCTGCATCGGCGCCAAGACCCAATCCGGGTCCGAGCGTGCCGCAGCAGATTTATCTTGCCGAAGCGAAGGCGCGCATCCATGCGGCGCTCGCCGCCGACGTCGGGTTTGTCGAACGGCTCGTCTGGTTCTGGTCGAACCATTTCTGCGTGTCGGCGGACAAGGGCAATGTGCGCCAGATTTGCGGCGCTTACGAGCGCGAAGTGATCCGCGCAAACGTGCTCGGCCGCTTCGGCGACATGCTGCTGGCCGCCGAATCCCATCCGGCGATGCTCATCTACCTCGACAATGCGCGCTCCATCGGCCCCGACTCCATGGCCGGCCTGCGGCAGAAACGGGGGCTGAACGAGAATCTGGCGCGCGAGATTCTGGAACTGCATACACTCGGCGTGCGTACCGTCTATACGCAGGACGACGTCACTCGTTTCGCCAATGTGATCACAGGCTGGACCGTGGTGCCGTTTCGCCAGGACGCATTGCGCGGCGGCGAGTTCGATTTCAATCCGCGCATGCATCAGCCCGGCGCGCAGACGGTGATCGGCAAGAGCTATTCCGACGGCGGCTTGGAGCAGGGACGCGCGGTACTCGCTACGCTCGCGCGTCATCCCGCGACTGCCAAGCACGTGGCCACCAAGCTCGCGCGCCACTTCGTCGCCGATGAGCCGCCGCCCGCGCTGGTCGACCGGTTGGCAAAGCGCTTCCTCGCCACGCAAGGCGATTTGAAAGAGGTGGGGAAGGCGCTGGTGGCCGCGCCGGAGTCCTGGGAGGCGCCGCGTGCCAAGCTCAAGCGTCCCGGCGAATGGGTCGTTGCGGCCCTGCGCGCCCTGGGGGTCACGCCCGCGGAGATCGGCCCCGTGATGCAGGCGCACAACCTGTTGGGCGAGCCGCTGTGGCGACCGTCGGCTCCCAAGGGCTTCGCCGACGAAAGCGCGCCCTGGCTCGACGGGCTGGCGCAGCGTCTCGATATCGCCAACCAATTCGCCCGCCGCTTGGGCGCAGAGGCCGATCCGCGAGACGTGTTCGAAGAGGCGCTCGCGCCGCTTGCCTCGGACGAAACGCGGCAGGCCATCACGCGCGCCGAAAGCCGCCCGCAGGCGCTCGCGCTTCTGTTCATGGCGCCGGAATTCCAGCGCCGATGATGCGGATGTCCGGCCGGCTTTGCCACACGGGGCGAGCGAGGCATCGAAGGAGATGAGCCGATGACATTCAACCCCCACGCCGCGACGCGCCGTGAACTGCTCCTCGCCTCCGGCACGCTGTTCGCCTGGGCCTATCTGCCGAAACTGGCGCGCGCGGAAGGCCGCGATCCACGCCTGCTGGTGATCGTGCTGCGCGGCGCGCTCGATGGGCTCGCGGCGGTGGCGCCGGTGGGCGACCCGGACTGGGTCGCGCTGCGGGGCGACAAGGCGCTCACGCTGGACGGCCAGCCGTCCGCGCTGCCGCTCGACGCTTTCTTCGCGCTCAATCCGGCGATGCCCAACCTGCATCGTCTCTACAAATCCGGCGCGGCCGCGATTGTGCATGCGGCGGCGACGCCTTACCGGGAACGCTCCCACTTCGACGGCCAGGACGTGCTGGAGAGCGGTCTTGCCAAGCCGGGCGCGGCCGACAGTGGATGGCTCAACCGCGCGCTCGCCTCACTGCAATCGGGCGGCCGTGCCGGCGGTTCGCGCGATGCTTTTGCGATCGGCCCCATTGCCCCGTTGGTTGTGCGCGGGCCGGCGCCGGTTCTCTCGTGGACGCCGCGGCGATTGCCCGCCGCGAGCGATGACACGGTGATGCGGCTGATCGAGCTCTATCGCCACACCGATCCTGTGCTCGCCCGCGTGCTCGCGGAGCGCATGGGGCTTGCCACCATCGCACGCGCCGGCGGCATGGACGGCGAGCAGCCGCGCCCCGCCGGGGCCGGGCAGGTGCGCGGCTATTTCGCGGAATCTGCGGGAACGGCGGCGAAGTTTCTCGCGCGCGCCGATGGCCCGCGCATCGGCGCGCTCGCCTTCGATGGCTGGGACACGCACGCCGCCGAAGGCGCGATGAACGGCCGGCTCGCAATGTTGCTCGGCGCGCTCGACGGCGCCATTGCCGCGATCGAGGCAGAAATGGGGGATGCTTGGCGCGACACGGTCGTCGCCATCATCACCGAATTCGGCCGCACCGCCCGCATCAACGGCACCGACGGCACCGATCACGGCACCGCAACCGTGACGTTGCTCGCCGGCGGCGCGCTCAAGGGCGGCCGCGTCATCGCCGACTGGCCCGGGCTCAAACCAGCCAAGCTCCACGAAGGCCGCGACCTCAAGCCGACCACCGATCTGCGCGCGGTGCTCAAGGGTCTGCTCAAGGACCACCTGCGCGTCGACCCGACCGTGCTCGCCACCAAGGTGTTTCCGGACAGCGGCGCGGTGAAGCCGATGGCAGATCTGCTGCAGCAGGCATAGCGCTGGCGAGATCGTCGCTACCCCACGCGTCGCAAGCTCTCGCCGCCCACGTTCGAGCGACCGCCTAAGGTTGCGGCAAATCCGGTCTACGGCTCTGGACTGGCGGCGCGAAAGGCCTTCGCGAAGGCATTGAGATCGGCTGCCGCGACGTCGGAGACCGCCCAATAGGTCACGCCGTTGTCGGTCCAGGAGACAATATTGTAGCCGGCAGTCTGCCCTGGGGGCATCGCGGCCGTCCGGCCGGCGGGAGCTTCGCTGAGGCTGATCAGGTGCTGGCGGCGGCGATAGACGAGGGTTGGAACCGGGGTGCGGCCGATCACGTCGACGCGGCCGCCGACCAGGGGAAAGCCTTCGCTCGCGAGATCGACGACGCGCGGAGCCTCGGGAATGCGGCCGTTGAACCAGGGCTTGACGGTGTGCCGGTCGGAGGAGCCGACATCGACCGGCTGCGGTGCCATCAATGCGCGCATGTGATTGGCCACGACCATGTCGGCATCGGCGGGGCCGGGGGAGAGCGCAAGCCAAGTCGCGCCGCTGCCGAGGAATGCGGCCACCGCGACCGAGGCCGCGAGCGCGCGCCAAGACGGATGTGAGGCGGTGCGCGCAGCGGCGGGCCGCAAGCCGAGAGTGGCTTCGATCCGGCGCGCGAGGCCCGGCGGCGCGCTTTCGCGCGGCAGCCGCTCCGCGATCACGCGCTGCAGCGCCTCGATGCGCTCGCGTTCGGCCGCGAGCGCCGGATCGTCGGCGAGCTGACGCTCCACGTCCAGCGCGTTGGCAGGATCGAGCTCGCCGTCGAGATAGGCGTGAACGAGCAAGCGCGGATCGGTGGTGGGAGGTGTCATGACCCGCCTTTTGCCTCGTCCGTTGCGATGCGCTCGATCAGCCGGCGCCGGGCGCGCGCGAGCCGCGACATCACCGTCCCGATCGGCACCTTGGTCACTTCGGCGATTTCCCTATAGTCCAGGCCCTGCACGTCACGCAGCACCAGCGTTTCTCGAAACGGCACCGGCAGCTCCGCGATCGCGCTTTCGAGCCGCTGTGCGTCGGCTTTGGCGATCAGCGCCGCCTCCGGCGTCTGCGCGTCCTGGCCAAATGCGGCGGCGGCGCTCGCCTGTTGTTGCTCGACGGCCTCGAGATCCTCGACCACGAGCAGCGACGCCGAGCGATTCTTGCCCAACCACGTATAGGCCGCGTGGCGCACGATGGTCAGCAGCCAGGCGCGCGCATTGGTCCCGGCAAAGCCGCCGATGCCGCGAAACGCGCGCAGGCACGCCTCCTGGACCACGTCCTCTGCGTCGGCCCGATCTCCGGTAAGCCAGCGCGCGAGCGCGTAGGCGTCGCCGAGATACGGCAGCACCACAGTGGAAAAGCGCGCCCGATCGTCGTCGCTGTTCAGGCTTTCCACCCTCCATGCGCACGGCTGTGATCATAACGGTGAAGATCGGGAATGCGCGGGATTTATTCCCGAGATTTGGACCGTTTAGCCGGCTCGTCGTCTGGCCGCCCGAGAGTGGCCGCAGCCTTCACGCCGCCGTTCGTTCGCCAGCGCCGACGTCGGCGTCGAGGAAGCCGCCCGACTGGCGCTGCCACAACGCGGCGTAATGGCCGCCGTGCCGCAACAGCTCCTCATGCGAACCCTGCTCGACGATGTGGCCACGCTCGAGCACAATCAGGCGGTCCATCCGAGCGATGGTGGAGAGCCGGTGCGCGATGGCGATGACGGTCTTGCCCGCCATGAGCGTGCCCAGGCTCGACTGAATTGCGGCCTCGACCTCGCTATCGAGCGCCGACGTGGCCTCGTCGAGCACCAGGATGGGCGCGTCCTTGAGGATCACACGGGCGATGGCGATGCGCTGGCGCTGGCCCCCCGACAGCTTCACGCCGCGCTCGCCGACCTGCGCCGTGTAACCTCGCCGCTGCTTCCAGTCCTCGAGCTCGCGAATGAACTCGTCGGCGTGGGCGAGCTTTGCCGCCATGACGACCTCGGCGTCGGTTGCTTGCGGGCGGCCGTAACGGATGTTGTCGCGGATCGAGCGATGGAGCAGCGAGGTATCCTGCGTGACGACGGAGATTTGCGCGCGCAGGCTTTCCTGCGTGACCGCGGCGATGTCCTGGCCATCGATCAGGATCTGGCCGCCTTCGAGGTCGAAGAAGCGCAGCAGTAGGTTGACCAGCGTCGACTTGCCGGCGCCGGAACGGCCGATCAGGCCGATCTTTTCGCCCGGCCGCAGCGTCAGGCTCAGCCCGTCGATCACGCCGCTCTCGCGTCCGTAGCCGAAGCGCACGTTCTCGAAACTGATCTCGCCGCGCGTTACTTTCAGCGTCGCGGCGTCGGGCCGGTCGGTCAGGGTGATCGGCCGGGCGATGGTCATCATGCCCTCCTGGATCACGCCGACATTCTCGAAGATCGAGGTAATCTGCCAGGCGACCCAGCCGGCGATGTTCACGATCTGCCAGGCAAGCGGCAGCGCCATCGCCACCGTCCCGACCTCGATCTTGCCCTGCGTCCACAAGATCAGCGCCAGCGCGCCAGTGCCGGTGACCATCGTCGCGTTGAGCGAGGACAAGCAGAAGCCGAACAGGGTGTTGAGCCGCAGCGAGCGATAGAATAGGCGAGTGTGCTGATCGATGGCGTCGCGCACATAGCCGTCCTCCTCGCGCGCGCGGGCAAACAGCTTCACCGTGAGGATGTTGGTATAGCTGTCGACGATGCGCCCGGTCAGGAGGGAACGTCCTTCCGACACCTCCTTGGACCGGTCGCGCATGCGCGGGACGAGGACGCGCAGCAGCAGGAGATAGCCGAGGAACCACAGGGCGACCGGCAGCGCCAATATCGGATCGGCGGCTGCCAGCAGAATGAGCGCGCTCGTGCCGTAGACCAGGATGTACCAGACGCTGGTCAGCAGCGCGACCAGCGTCTCGCGGCTCGCAGGGCCGGTTTGCATCACCCGGTTGGCGATGCGGCCAGCGAAGTCGTTCTGGAAGAAGGTCCAGGACTGGCGCACCACGTACCAGTGGTTCTGCCACCTGATGCGATTGGAAACGTTCGCCGAGATCGCCTGGTTCGCGATCAGGTTCTGCGCTGTCAGCGCGAGCGGGCGCGCGAGCAGCAGCACCAGCGCCATTGCCAGGAGATGCGGCCAGAATTTTGCGAACAGCTCGTCCGGCGGGCTTGCCGTGATCAACGTGACGATGCGCCCTATAAATACGGGAATGGTCGAATCGAGCAGCGCGACCACCAAGCCGGCCGCGAACAGAGCCGCGAACAAGCCCTTCGCCTGGCGGGCGAAATGCCAGAAGAACGCGACGAAGCCGGGCGGCGGCACCGCCTGCTCCGGTGGGTCGGTCGGCTTCAACAGCCGCTCGAAGAGCGAGAACATGGTACAGACTCGGCTAGCGAGCGCGCGGCGACGCCGTGGCGCCTGACGGGCCCTCATTGCGATGATCGGATGCGGGCGGGTAGAGAAGCTTCGTGTCGGGACTATGACATCGCCGCCTGCTCGGGTGTCGTATTCCGCAATTCTATGCGGAGATAACGGTCGCGCTATTTCCCGACGCCACTACGCGATTGTGCGCGAGCAGTGCCGCAAGCGATTTTGTCCAGCCTACGCCGCGGCGCCGACAATGCGCGAGCGATGAGTGGATCATGGTCCCTTTGCCGGCGCGAGGCGCAGAATGCGACCCGAGCTATTGTCGGTGGCGAGCCAGAGCGCGCCGTCCGGCCCCTGGCGCACATCGCGGATGCGTTCGCGCAACTGCTGCAACAGGCGCTCCTCCTTGACCACTTTGTCGCCGTCAATTTCGAGCCGCACCAGCACCTGGCTGACCAGCGCGCCGAGGAAGAGGCTGCCGCGCCACGCCGCGAATAAATCGCCGGTGTAGAAGGTCATGCCGGAGGGAGCGATCGAAGGCACCCAATACTTCAGCGGCTGCTCCATGCCAGGCTTGTGCGTGCTCTCGTGAATCTTGGCGCCGCTGTAGTCGATGCCGTAGCCGATCACCGGCCAGCCGTAATTCTTGCCCTTCTCGATAATGTTGACCTCATCGCCGCCGCGCGGCCCGTGCTCGTGCTCCCATAGCTTGCCTGTCGCAGGGTCGAGGACGAGGCCCTGGGCATTGCGATGACCGTAGCTCCAGATCTCCGGTTTGGCGCCAGCCCTGCCGACGAAAGGATTATCCGGCGGCACCGAACCATCGGGACGGATGCGGATGATTTTGCCGAGGTCGTTGCCGAGATTCTGCGCTTGGTCGCGAGTGGTGAAATGATCGCCCGTGGTGAGAAAAAGATTGTCATCCGCCGTTTGCACGATGCGGCAGCCGAAATGATTGCCGCTGGAGAGCGGACCTGCCTGGCGGAAGATGACCTGGAGCGCATCGAGCCGTGGCGTGCCTTCGTCGACCAGCCTCGCGCGGGCGAGCGCCGTGCGCCCGCGGCCGTCCACCGGCTCGGCGTAACAGAAATAAACGGTGTGATTCTGCGCGAAGCTGCGGTCGAGCACGACATCGTGCAGGCCTCCCTGTCCCGAGGCGAAGACTTTCGGCACGCCGCCAAGCGGGGGGGAGAGCGTGCCGTCCTTAGCGATGAGACGCATGCGTCCAGGGCGCTCGGTGACCAGAATACGACCGTCGGGCAGAAACGCGAGCGCCCAGGGGTGATCCAGTGCCCTCGCCATGGTCTGCATCGCGAGGTCGCCGGAGGAAGAATGGAAAACTTGCGCGCCGGCGGGCGCGCAGCCGCCGGCGATCAGCGCACCGGCGCACACGATCAGTAACCATTTCATGCCGTTCTCCCTGCGCCGATCGGCCGGGCGGCGATCTGTCGCGCGGCAACGGACAACGATGCGTTCGTCGCGGTGTTCCGGCAAGCTTGCGGCCGTTCACATGGGTGTGACAGCATTCTTAACTTTCCCGGGAGCGCGCCTCGTGTCATCGTCTGCAGCAAAAATCCGGCAGGCGAACAGGCGAGGACATCCATGAAGAGGATCGCTATTGCCGCGGTATTTGCCGTCGCAGTCGGCGCTGGTGGCGCCCACGCGCAAGGCTATCCGTCGCATCCCATCACCATCATCGTGCCTTTTCCCGCAGGCGGTCCGACGGATACGCTCGCGCGTATCTTGAGCGAGCGCATGAGGGTCTCGCTCGGCCAGCCTGTGATCATCGAGACCGTGACCGGCGCCGGCGCCAGCATCGGCGTCACCCGCGCCGCGCAAGCGGCACCCGATGGCTACACGCTCAGCATCGGGAATTGGACGAGCCACGTCGGGGCCGGCGCGATGTATCCAGGGCTGCAGGATGCGGTGCTGGAATTGCAGCCGGTGTCGCGCATCAGCGCCACCCCGTTGATGATCATCGGCAAGAATGCATTGCCGCCGCAGAACGCGCGAGAGCTGATCGCCTGGCTCAAGGCGAACCCAGGCAAGGCGTCGGCCGCAACGGTGGGGGCCGGCAGCGGGGCGCATATCTGCTTGCTTTACTTCCAGCAGAAGACCGGCACCAGTTTCCAGCTCGTTCCCTACCGCGGCGGCGCGCCGGTGATGCAGGACCTGGTGGCGGGGCAGATCGACTTCTTCTGCGCCGAGGCCTCGCAAACGCTCTCGTTTCTGCACAGCGGTGCGATCAAGCCCTTTGCCGTGATGTCGAAAGAGCGCTGGCCCGCCGCGTCCGATGTGCCGACCATGGACGAGGTGGGCGTTTCCGGAATGTATATTTCGTTCTGGAACGGACTGTGGGTGCCCAAAGGCACGCCGAAGGAAATCGTTGCCAAGCTCAATAGCGCGGTCGTGGACGCGCTCGCTGACCCGACCGTGCGACAGCGGCTCACCGAACTTGGCCACGTCATTGCGACGCGCGAGGAGCAGACGCCGGAGGCGCTCGCCGCCTTTCACAAGGCCGAGATCGAGACTTGGTGGCCGATCATCAAGGCGGCGAACATCAAGCCGCAATGACCGTCGCAAACAGCGCTGCCGCGCGTCGATGACGCGCGGCAGCACTTCCCCCGACCGGCCGCCGAAAGGATGATTAGTGGCGTCGCAGACTGGCCATGGCGGTGAGCCCGCCCGCGGGAGCGAGCAGCAGTCCCAGCGCAATCGCGAACGAGATGCCCTCGCCCTTGCTCACGGCGCCGACCATCTCGGCGCGCGCGATGCCGATCGACACGGCGGTGACGGCGACGGCGGTCGATAGGACGAGCGCGGCCGTGATGATCAATTCGATGAGAGCGATGGGGCGTTGCCCCGCCGAGCCTTGGCGGGTCTCGCGCTCAATTGCGCTGCGCCGGGCTGGGATTTTGGGCATGTCAGTCTCCTCGAATCAGTCGAGCAATTTGTGCGGCCGATGCCGGCGTCGGTTCGGCCGGAGTTGGGCAAAGAATTTAGCGAACGAAGGCAAATTTGTGTTTTGGGTTAATGAACCGTTAACGCCAGCAATCCCGCCGTCCATTGCTGCAAAAGCGCGCGCGCTGTTCGCGGCGCGAAGCCAAGCGTGATGGCTCTCTTGTGTCGTTCCCGCGAAAGCGGGAACCGATAACCCCAGGTTCAGTGATCATGGGTCCCCGCTTTCGCGGGGATGACCGCAGAGAGCGACGGGTCTGGGCTCGTGCTAACGGCGACGCTTGCGGCTCACTCCGCCGGCACCGCGTTCGCTGGCTGCCAATCCATCGGCACGTGCCCCGGCTGGGACTCGACGCGCTCGAGCCAGCCGCGGATCTCGGGAAAGCTGGTGAGATCGTAGTCGCACGCATGCGCGAGATGGGCATAGGCATAAAGCGCGATATCGGCGACGCTATAGCGATCGGACACGAAGTAGCGATGGTGCTTGAGGTGATGCTCCATCACGGCAAGCGAGCGGTAGCCTTCCTCGATCCAGTCCTCGACCGCGTGCTGTTGCAACTCGCGGCCGCCTTTGACCAGCGTGAGCCAGAAATAGGCGGCGCCGATGTTGGGCTCGATGCTGTGCTGTTCGAAGAACATCCATTGCAGCGCTTCGGCGCGATCGATCCTGTGTTCGGGCCGCAGCGGCGTTCGGCTCACCAGGTGCCAGAGGATGGCATTGGATTCGGCGAGATAGCGGCCGGGCGCGGCTTCGAGCAGCGGCACCTGGCCGTGCGGATTCTTGGCCAGAAATTCCGGCGTGCGGCTCTCACCTTTGAGGATGTCGATCTCGACCAAGCGGTAGGGAATGCCGAGCTGGGCGAGCGCAAGGCGCACCTTGTAACTGTTGCCCGATCGCCGCATGGAATAGAGCGTATACATGGCCTTCCCTGTACTCTGCCGCCGCGTTCTTCGACATGGTGTTAAATCGCCACGACGGCAATGTCATGACGCAAGCGCGCTCCGGGAAGCGGTCGCCGACTACCGCAGCGGCGAACCGCAGTCCACATCTGCTGGCGCGCCCGTCACGCGCAGAAAATCATTTCACCGTTATTCCGCCGCCACGCGATGGGCGCGGGCATGCGCGATCAGAGCGTCATCGTCTACCGGCACGATCGGCGTAAAGTCGCGGTGCGCAATCCATTCGGGGCGGGTGAATTTGGTGATGTGGTTGGAGACGGCGCACAACGTGAGATACACGATCTTGCGCGGGTAGGGCGTGATGTTGGGCGGCGAAGCATGCACGAGATTGCCATGGAACATCAGCACCGAGCCCGGCTTGCCGGTCGGCGCCACAATGCCGATGCCGCCGGGCGGCGCCGCTTCCGCGCAAAGCCGCGTCACCGTCTGCGCATCGAGGGTCCACAGCGGATATGAGGTGGTGCTCGTATCGTGGCCGGCGGCGAGCGTGCCGTATTTGTGACTCTTCGGGATCAACATCAGCGGGCCGTTGATAGGCAGGACCTCGTCGAGGAAGATCGAGATGTTCATGGCGCGCGGCTCGGGCATGCCGTCGTCGCGCGCCCAGGTGCCGTAGTCCTGGTGCCATTGCCAGACATCGCCCTCGAACGCCGCCTTGGCGTTGATCTTGAACTGGTGGACGTAGACCCCCTCGCCGAAGAACTGCTGCAGAGGCTCGACCAGGCGCGGGTGATGCGCCATCAGCCGGAACGCTTCGCAATAGGTGTGAGCGGCGAAAGCGGTGCGCGGCGCGCCCGTTTTCTCGCGCCAGACCTCCTGGCGGTTGGTTCTGAAAATTTTCTCGGCCTCGCTGCGCAAAAGCGCGACCTCCTCTTCGGCGAAGCAATTCGGGAAAAAGAGGTAACCCTGCTTCTCGAAGGCCTCGATCTGCTGCGGCGTGAGCTTCATGGCGTCCTCCCGGGGGACGGCGTTTCGAGTCTCGAGCAGTCTAGCCGGAAGCGCCGACGAAATCACGCGTTCTATCAGCGAGTACGTATGCGTGGACGCGGTGTGGATCGCCTTCCGCGAGAATTTGTGCGGTTCCAATGCGCTTTCGGTCCTGTGCCGTCCCGGCGGCGTCACAGTTGTGTGTGCGTCCGCGATTGAGACTTGCCGCCGGCGGCTGCGCCTATTAGGAAGCTCGCGCTCGGCAAGCGGAGATTCTCATGGCCCTGCTCGCAGAATCGCTCAAGCGCATCAAGCCGTCCGCCACCATTGCGGTGACGGATAAGGCGCGGGCGCTCAAAGCCGCCGGCCGTGACGTGATCGGGTTGGGCGCCGGGGAGCCGGACTTCGATACGCCGGAGAACATCAAGCGGGCCGCCATCAAGGCCATCGAAGGCGGCAAGGCGGCGAAGTACACCGCGGTCGACGGCATCCCGGAACTCAAGGCCGCGATTGCCCGCAAGTTCAAGCGCGAGAACGGCCTCGACTACAAGCCGAGCCAGATCATCGTCGGCACCGGCGGCAAGCAGGTGCTCTATAACGCGTTCGTGGCGACGCTCGATCCGGGCGACGAGGTGGTCCTCGCGGCGCCCTATTGGGTGAGCTATCCCGAGATGGTCATGCTCGCCGGCGGTGAGCCCGTCAGCGTGCCCACTACCTTTGAGTCGGGATTCAAGATGAGCGCCGAGGCGCTCGAGCGCGCGATCACACCGAAGACCAAATGGGTGCTGCTCAATTCGCCGTCCAATCCGACGGGGGCGGCCTACACGCGTGCCGAGCTCAAGCAGTTGACCGACGTGCTAGTCCGGCATCCCCATGTCTACGTCATGACGGACGATATGTACGAGCACCTCGTCTACGACGAGTTCGAATTCACCACCCCGGCCCAGATCGAGCCGCGGCTCTACGATCGCACGCTGACGGTGAACGGCGTCTCCAAGACTTACTGCATGACCGGCTGGCGGATCGGTTATGGTGGCGGGCCCGAGCCGCTGATCAAGGCGATGGCGATGGTTCAATCGCAATCGACCTCGAATCCGACGGCGGTGGCGCAGTGGGCGGCGGTCGAGGCCCTCGACGGGCCGCAGGACTTCATCGCCAAGCACAATGCCATCTTCAAGGAGCGGCGCGACCTGTGCGTCTCGATGCTCAACCAGGCACGCGGCATACGCTGTCCGAAGCCCGAGGGCGCGTTCTACGTCTATCCGTCCTGCGCCGGCACCATCGGCAGGACCGCGCCGACCGGCCATAAGCTCGCCACCGACGAGGACTTCGTCACCGAACTGTTGGAGGCGGAAGGCGTGGCGGTGGTGCAGGGTACGCCGTTCGGTTTCGGTCCCGCCTTTCGCATCTCCTATGCGACCAAGACCGAGGACCTGGAGGAAGCGTGCCGGCGCATCCAGCGCTTCTGCGGCAACTTGACATAACAAGCGCGATCTTGCGTAAGTCGATTTGCTGAGTCGCAACCCCGATCGGGTTTTTGCGATCAACCAACGGGAGGGTCTATATGTTCCGTCGTGCCGTCGGGGCAGCCACGCTTGCACTGCTCGTTGCGTCCGCCGATCCAGCCGCTGCTCAGCGGATCAGGACCGGTGTGTTGACTTGTGACGTTTCGGCCGGAATAGGGTTCATCATCGGGTCGCAGAAAACGGTATCTTGCGTCTTTGCGCCGGAGCCGCCGGGCCCGCAACAGGTCTACGACGGAATCATCAACAAGTTCGGGCTCGATATCGGCGCCACCAGCGGTGGCGTGATGGTGTGGGGGGTGTTCGCGGACAGCCTTCCCGGCCCCGGCTTTCTCGCCGGCGATTATTTCGGCGCGAGCGGCGAGGTGACCATCGCCGGAGGCCTCGGCGCCAATGTTCTGGTAGGCGGTTCCAACCGCACCGTCGCGTTGCAGCCGGTCTCGGTGGAAACCGCGACTGGACTCAATCTTGCCGTCGGCGTCGCAGAGCTTCGGCTACGCGCAGGCCGCTGACGACTGCGCCACCTCTTTCAACACCGTGGACGGCCGTCTCGCGAGGACGGCCGTTTTGTTTCATGTGCACCCCCTGCAGGTCCGCGGTGTTCCCGCATGCGTGGCCGAGACGCCGAGGCTCTTGCCAAATCCCCCTCCGGCCTGAAACGATGGTTCAAACGGTCTCGAAGCGGGCCGCGTCTCGGTCGCTATGGGAGGCGGAAGATGGCACAGAACGGCACACGAGCTACGGGTCCACGGTGCATCGCGCTGGTGGGCCCGTTCCAGAGCGGCAAGACGACGCTGCTCGAGGCAATCCTCGCCCGCACCGGCGCGATCCAGCGCCAGGGCACGATCGACGCGGAGAGCACGGTCGGCGACGGCAGCAGGGAAGCGCGTCACCACAAAATGAGCGTCGAACTCTCCGTGGCCAGCACTAATTTCAAGGGCGATACTTATACTTTCGTGGATTGTCCCGGTTCGGTCGAATTCGTCCAGGACATGCGCGCGGCGCTGCCGGCGGTCGACGCGGCGGTCGTTGTCTGCGAGCTCGACGAGAAGAAGGTGCCGCAGCTTCAGCTGATCCTGCGCGAGCTCGAAGAGCAGAAAATTCCGCGCTTTCTGTTCGTCAACAAGATCGACAAAGCCGATACCACAATTCACGAGGTGCTCAGGGTCTTGCAGCCCGCCTCGCGCAGCAAGCTGCTGCTGCGACAAATCCCGACTTTCGCCAGCGAGATCGTCACCGGCTTCGTCGATCTCGCGCTCGAGCGCGCGTTCGTTTACAAGGAGCATGCGCCGTCGGAAGTCATTCCGCTCGAAGGCGATTCACTCGATCGCGAGAAGACCGCAAGATTCTCGATGCTTGAGACTCTCGCCGACCACGACGACGAGCTGATGGAGCAGCTGCTCGAAGATGTTCAGCCGCCGCGCGACAAGGTATTCGACGATCTTTCCAAGGAGCTGCGGGAAAGCCTGGTATGCCCGGTGCTGCTCGGTTCGGCCACCCGCACGAACGGCGTGCTGCGGCTGATGAAGGCGTTGCGGCACGAGTCGCCGGGCGTTGCCGATACCGCAAAGCGGGTCGGCGTGAAGGGGAGCCAAGCTGTTGCTTACGTGCTCAAGACCATCAACACCGCTCACGGCGGCAAGATGTCGCTTGTGCGCGTGCTCTCCGGAAAAGTTGGAGACGGCGCCAATCTCATGAACGGCGACGGGCAAACCGGACGGGTCGCGGCGGTTTTCAAGCTCTTGGGCCAACACACCGAGAAGCGTGCGGCCGCGGAAGCGGGCGATACGGTGGCGCTCGGCAAGCTCGATCACGCCAAAACCGGTGATACGTTGAGCGACGGCCAGCAGCCACATCCGCCGGTCGCCAAAGTCGTTGCGCATCCGCCGGTGCTGGCCATCGCGGTCGTGGCCAAGGAGCGCAAGGACGACGTCAAGCTCGGGCAAGCGCTGGCGAAGCTGCTCGAGGAGGACCCCTCGATCAGCGTCGTGCACAATGCCGAAGCGCATGAAGTGGTGTTGTGGGGACAGGGTGAGATGCAGCTGCGCGTCGCCACCGAGCGGCTCGCCGATCGCTTCGGCATAGCCACCGTCAGCCACAAGCCGACGGTCGGCTATCGCGAGACCATCAAAAAGGGCATCGTGCAGCGCGGTCGTCACAAGAAGCAGTCGGGCGGCCACGGCCAATACGGCGACGTCGTTCTCGACATCAAGCCGCTGCCGCGCGGCTCGGGTTTTGGCTTCAAGGAGGAGATCAAGGGCGGCGTGGTGCCGCGCAATTACATCCCTTCGGTGGAGGAAGGCGTCATTGAGGCGCTCAAGCACGGGCCCCTCGGCTTCCCGGTGGTCGACGTTTCTGCCAAGTTGATCGACGGCTCATATCATACGGTCGATTCCTCCGACATGGCGTTCCAGCTCGCCGGACGGCTCGCGATCCACGAGGGACTGCCGCAGTGTCATCCTGTCTTGCTCGAGCCGATCTACCAGGTCGAGATCGTCTGCCCATCGGAAGCGACCGCCAAGATGAACGCGCTCATGTCCGGACGGCGCGGCCAGATTCTCGGTTTCGACACGCGTGAGGGTTGGGACGGCTGGGACGTGGTGCGCGTGCAGATGCCGGAATCCGAGATCGGTGATCTCATCGTGGAGGTGCGCTCGGCCACCGCTGGCGTCGGCAGCTTCACCTTCAAGTTCGACCACATGGCCGAACTGATGGGTCGCACCGCCGATCAGATCGTCGCCGCGCGAAAAGCGGCGGCGGCATAAAGGGCAAAGCGGACCAAGGACATCGGTTTTCCGCCCGCGTTTCACTGCGCTGCTGCCGCCTGCGCTAATCCGCGCCTGGGGCGCTACCCTCGTCGCCGGCGACGATTTTTCGTTTTGGAATGATCGAAATCCGGCCGCTTGCTTCGAGAATCGCAAATTTGATCTCGTCCATCCGCTCGAGCCCGTGGCTGCGCCGCGCCGCTTCGAGCACTTCCTCCTCGGTGATACGGGCGCGCCGCAATCGCCCGCTCAACGCCTGACCGTTCTCGACCACCACCGTCGGAACGCCTTTCAAGATCTTGGCGATGCCGGGTACGTCTCTTTCCACAAAGGATACCGCAATGTCGATAATGACGAAGGTCGCAATCACCAGGAAGGCATGGGTGAGCGAATAGTCCTGTGCCATCAATGCGCGTTGTGCAGCGCCGCCGATGATGAGGAAGAGAATGAAGTCGAATACCGTCAACTGACCGAGCGTGCGCCGGCCGGTCGATCGGATCACGAGCCAGAGAACGAAATAGACTACGAGTGACTTGATGACGCTGTCCATGGCGTTTCACGGATAGACCAGGATGGAGAATGCCACTCGACCTTCTGGACCAGCGGCGGCGGATAGATCGAAGTATCCGAACGAGCGTGGATGGGCCCAGATCACGAGCGAGAGCTCGCCCGCGGCTGGCGCCTGAAATACCAATTCAAGGCCGCCCGGCCCGGCGGTGCTTCGCAGTGGGCGGGGTTCGATGTCGGAGATCTGGAAGTTTTCGGCGAACGCGGGACTCAGCGTCAAACTGGCTTCATCGCCGGAGGACACAGATATCCTTGCGGTCAATCGCGCCAACGCGGTGACGCGCTGAAAACGCTCGTAGGTCAGCGACAGTCCGGCATCCCTCACTGTTCTCTCGCTCAGCGGTCCGTGCGCCAACAAGCCGGTAAGCGCGATCAGAAGAATGATTGCCAGTGCGACCCACGTCGCGCGCTCCCACGCCCAGAACGCATTCTGGAGCCGCATGTTCTCCAAGACCGGATAATCGCGACTATCGCGCTCGCGCATGAAAATGGCCGCGCTGCCCTGCAATGCATTAAGAACGCGGCCTTGCTCGTGTCGGTTCCCGCCTGGTCGGCGCGTGATCGCTCGGCGCTGCCGTAGCCGTGACTTGCCCGTGATGGATTGCGGGCGTATCGAAGCCTGCGCCTTGATCTGGAGGAGGGCCATGCACGTCATTCGCCGCCGCGGGTGGGAAATTCCCGAACGCCTTGCCACGTCCGAACACCTCTTCTTGAACCGCCGCGGTTTTCTGGCGGCGAGTGGCGCGGCCGCATTGTCGCTCGCGCCCAAGCTTGCGCTCGCCCAGCGCATCAGCGATCTGCCGGACTCGACCAGTGATCTCTATCCGGTCGACCGCAATGAAAAATACACGGTCGACCGGCCGATCACCGACGAGAAGATCAACACCAGCTACAACAATTTCTACGAGTTCGGCTCGACCAAGACCGTGGCCAAGGCGGCGCAGGCGCTCAAGCCGCGGCCATGGACCGTGAAAATCGACGGCATGGTGGAGACGCCGCAGGAGATCGGGATCGACGAACTCATTCCGCAAGATGCCGCTAGAGGAGCGCCTCTATCGCCATCGTTGCGTCGAGGCGTGGTCGATGGCCATTCCGTGGAGCGGTTTTGCGTTCGCCAAGCTGGTGGAATTGGCCAAACCTTTATCGTCGGCAAAATACGTGCGGATGGAGACGTTCCTCGATCCTTCGGTGGCGCCCGGCCAGAAGCAGAGCTGGTATCCCTGGCCGTACGTCGAGGGCCTCACCATCGCTGAGGCGACCAACGAGCTGGCCTTTCTCGTCACCGGCGCCTACGGCAAACCGGTATCGAAAGTTCAGGGCGCGCCGTTGCGCCTGGCGGTGCCTTGGAAATACGGCTTCAAGTCGATCAAGTCGATCGTGCGCTTCAGCTTCACCGACCAGCGGCCGAAGAGCTACTGGGAGGCGTTGCAGGCATCCGAGTACGGCTTCTGGGCAAACGTCAATCCGCAGGTGCCGCATCCGCGTTGGAGCCAGGCCACGGAAGAACTGATCGGACGCAACGAGCGCCAGCCGACGCTTATCTTCAACGGCTATGGCGAATACGTCGCCGATCTTTACAAAGGGCTGGAGCACGAACGCCTGTGGGCGTGAACGATCGCGTCCGGTCCCGGAACGCAGCGCACCGATGACCGGTGCCTGTTCCGTATCCGCTTCGGCCGCAATCTGCCGACCCGCCGACGCGCTAGCGATTTTCCGCAGTTTCCACCTCGGCCAGCCGGCTGCGCCAGTCCCTGCGGCTGCGGATGAGCGACAGCGCCGCCAATGCCAGTAGCATGGCGCACACGGCGAGCAGCACCGCGGCGATGGGGCGCTGGAAGAAGATCGTCCAGTTGCCGTTCGACATGATCAGCGATTGACGCAGCGACATCTCGAACGTTGGCGCGATCACCAGCCCGAGCACCAGCGGCGCGGGATCGAGGCCGAACTTGCGCAAACCATAGCCGATGACCCCCATGATCAGCATGATCCACACGTCGACGATCGAGTGGCTGACTTCGTAGACGCCGATGATGCAAAACATGATCACAAGCGGATAGAGGTAAGCATAAGGGATCCGCAGCACGTTCACGAAAATGCTGACGAGGGGCAGATTGAGCGCGAGCAACATCAGGTTGCCGACGTACATCGAGGCGACGAAGCCCCAGAAAATATTGGGATGCTCGTTCACCAGCGTCGGCCCGGGCGGGACGCCGTGGATCATCAACGCTGCGATCAGCACCGCGGTAATCGGCCCGGTGGGGAGGCCGAGCGCCAGCATGGGCACGAACGCGCCCGTCGACGCCGCGTTGTTGGCGGATTCGGGTCCGGCAACGCCCGCGACCGCGCCCTTGCCGAATTCCTCTGGATGCTTGGAGAGCCGCCGCTCGACCCCGTAGGAAAGAAAGCTCGAAATGATGTGAGCGGAGCCCGGCGTGAGCCCGATCAGAAAGCCGAGAACCGAGCCGCGCGCGATCGGCATGGCCGATTGCCGCCACTCGCGCCAGCTGGGCAAGAGCTCGCGCAGCTTGGGCGCAATCACCTTGCCGACGACGTTGGCGGACGGCGTCGACAATATCTCGCCCAGCCCGAACAGGCCGACCGCGACCGGGACAATGCCGATTCCGTCGCCGAGCTCGGCGATATCGAAGGAGTAACGAAAGTGCCCGGTCATGTTGTCGATGCCGATGGTGCCGAGCAGGAGGCCGAAACACGCCATCAGCAGCGTGCGCGGCAACGAGGTCGAAGACATGTAGGCCAGGAAAATCAGACCGAGCACGAGCAGCGCGGTGTATTCCGGGGGTCCGAAGCGCAGCGCAAATGCGGCGAGCGGCGGCGCGATCAGCGTCAGCATGATCACGCCGAACGTGCCCGCGATCCACGACCCGACAGCGGCGATGCACAAGGCTGCACCCGCGCGCCCCTTCTGCGCCATGGCATAGCCGTCGATGCAAGTCATGACCGAGGCGGCTTCGCCCGGGAGGCGCATCAGGATCGCAGTGGTCGAGCCGCCGTACTGCGAGCCGTAATAGATGCCGGCCAGCATCACCACCGACTTGGTGGTGTCGAGCCCGAAGGTCGCGGGCAAGAGAATGCTGATGCCGGAAAGCGGCCCGATGCCAGGCAATACGCCGACGATGGTGCCGATCAAGCAGCCGATAAAGGCATACAACAGTACATCAGGCTGGAGTGCGACCGAGAACCCGAGCAGCAGGCTTTCTACCGTGCCCATAGCTAGTTATCCGAAAACGCCCCGCTCGAGCGGCGTCTTGAGCGCCACGGCAAATAGCAGATAGGTCAGTGCGACCGCGCCGATGCTGAAGCAGGCGGCGACAAGCGGGTTGCGCCGCTCGGTGCCGAAGGTCAATGCAAACAGCAAGAGCGGCATCGTGATGAGAAAGCCCAGCGTTTGGTAGAGCGCGACGGCTGCGGCGGTGATCGCCACCACCCGCGTCGCATGCGGCAGGTCGCCCCAGGGCACCGTCGCGATCGGCGCGCTCTCCTTGGCGCGCAGGATGAGCAGCAGAGCGAACAAGATGAGCGATCCGGCCGCGAGCTTCGGCATCATGCCCGCGCCGGGGAACGACAGCGTGCCAAAAGGCAAATCGCCGCTGAATGCAAAGACCAGAAGGCCGAACGCGACAAAGATGAGGCCGGCAATGTGGTCGGTACGCAGCGTCACGCCGTTGCCTCCCGCCCCCGCAAGTGCTGCACGGAGTTCAACGCGCTCGATGTGTCGCGCTTTGCAACCCGGCCGAATTCATCCCTCGACCTTGCCGATCGAGCGGATCGCGGCCTCGATGCGTTTGCTGTCGGCCTCCCAGAATGCCGCGAATTCCGGCTGATCCATATAGGCGAGCTCCTGTCCGAGATTGGCAAGCACCGCCTTGAACTGCTCGCTGTGCGCCGCCTTGTTCTCCACGTCGCGCAAGTAGGTGATGACCTCCGTCGGCGTGCCCTTGGGCGCGAACAGGCCGACCCAGAGATAATATTCGATCTCGTAGCCCAGCTCCTTCATGGTTGGCACATCGGGCAGGGCCTTCGAGCGTTGCGCGCCGAACAAGGCGAGAGGCCGGGCCTTTCCGGCCTTGATCTGGGAGAGGCACGCCGAAATCGACGATACCAACATTTGCGAATTGTTGCCGAGGAACGCGGTCAGTGCCGGCCCGCCGCCCTGGGTCGGCAAATGCCGCAGCTTCAAACCGCCGGCGGCGGCGGCAAACAGCGCCGTCGGAATGTGGAGCGCGCCGTAAAGTCCCGACGAGCTGAAGATGATTTCGTTGGGCCGCCGCTTGGCGTCTTCGACCAGTTCCTTGAGGGTTTTGTAGGGCTGCTGATCATTGACAATCAGCACGCAGGGATCGGCCACGAAACGCGCAATGGGGATGAAGTCGGCGTGCGTGAACTTCGGCGTACGACCGAACAGCTTATCGACTTCGGCGAAACCGGAGATCGAGGTGATGTGGAGCAGCAGCGTGTAGCCGTCCGGCTTGGCATTGGCGACGAATTGTGCGCCGACGGCCCCTGCGGCGCCGGATTTGGTTTCGATCACCACCGGCTTCTGCACCATCGGCTCCATCACCGCGGCGAGCGGGCGGCCGACCACATCCGCGGCGCCACCCGGCGGGAACGGATTGACCAGTACGATCGCGCGCGTCGGATAGGCCGCATCTTGCGCGAAGGCTGCCTTGAGGGTGGCCGCCGTGGCGGCGGAGCCAAAGATGAAGCCGCGTCTATCCATGCTGTCCTCCCAGGGTCGCGCCGGGTCGAGGACGCGCCGGTTTCCTGCGGGCCGCGATGCTAGGAGGCGTCGATAGGAGGGTCAACCTCGCGCGCCGCGGCATAAGGCACCCCGAGGATTGCTACTCGATGATCGCGACGGCGCGCGTCCAGCCGGCGGAGCCGCCGCGCACTTTCACTGGGAAACAGCTCACCATGAAGCCATCCGCCGGCAGCGCTTCGAGATTGTGGAGCTTCTCGATATGACAATAGCCGATCTCGCGGCCGGCCCGGTGGCCTTCCCAGATCAGGCTGGCGTCACCGGTCGCGAGATACTTCTCCTTGGTGTGGACGAACGGCGCGTCCCAGCTCCAGCCGTCGGTGCCAGTCACGCGCACACCGCGCTCGAGCAGATAAAGGGTCGCCTCGCGGCCCATGCCGCAGCCCTTGCTCACATAATCCGGACGGCCGTAAGCGGCGCCCGCGCTCGTATTCACCAGCACGATCTCGAGCGGCGCGAGTTGATGCCCGATGCGCTCGAGCTCGGCTTCGACGTCGCGCGCGCTTGCCACGTAACCATCGGGGAAATGACGGAAGTCGAGCTTGATGCCGGGCTGAAAGCACCATTCGAGCGGAACCTCGTCGATGGTGATCGCGCGCTTGCCGCGATCCATCGTGGAGGCGAAATGCCACGGCGCGTCGAGATGCGTGGTGTTGTGGGTCGAGAGCCGAATCCACTCGATCGCCCAGCCCTCACGATCGGGCAAATCTTCCTCGCGCAGCCCGGGAAAGAACTTGATCACGTCTGCGGCCGTTTGCCGGTGGGCGAAATAGTCGATCTTCGGCCCATAGCCTGGCGGATCGGCCGCAACGTCGTTCTCCAGCGGCACCGAAATATCGATCAACTTGCGCGCCATGAGCAGCACTCCTTATGCTTCTTATGCTTCAATTTCTGCCGTCACCGTCTGCCGTGTCGCCGCAAGCGACAGGCAAAAGCAGATGCGAGCGAGGACATCATCATGCCGGCCTATTGGGTTGCGCGATCCAAGATCAACGATCCGATCGAATACAAGAAATACACCGACCTCGTGCCGGACATCATCGCCAAGTTCGGCGGCAAGGTGCTCGCGCGCGGCGGCCGCTATCAGATCATGGAAGGACCGGCCAAGTTTCACCGCTTCGTGGTGATCGAATTTCCGACCTTCGAGCAGGGCGTCGCCTGCTTCACCTCACCCGAATATGACCGCGCTGCGGCCTTCCGCCGCAACGGCGCGGGCGAGGTCGAGACGGTGATCGTCGAAAGCGGCGATCCCACGCGCTAGCGCATCGACCGGCGGCCCACTAGCGCAGCGCCGCCGGTTGCCCATAAGATGGACCCACAAAACGATTGCAGTGGGAGGATGACGATGCTGCATGATGCAACATACCGGGCGGTGAGTTGCCTTGCCCGGGCGCTTGCGGTGCTGACGACGTGCGCACTGTTGTTTGCGGGCGCAGCTTGGGCGCAATCCGGCGAGCCGATCAAGATTGGCTACGGCATATCTCAAACCGGCGGGCTTGCTCCCAACGGCAAGTCGGCGCTGCTCGCGCAGAAGATTTGGGAGGAGGATATCAACGCCAAGGGCGGGCTGCTCGGACGTCCGGTCAAGCTCATCTATTACGACGACCAGACCAACCCGGCCACGGTGCCCGGCATTTACACCAAGCTGCTCGACGTCGACAAGGTCGATCTGATCATCGGCGGTTACGGCACCAACATGCTGGCGCCGGCGATGCCGGTCGTCGTGCAGAAGAAGAAGATGCTGATCGGACTGTTCGGGCTCGCGGTCAACAGTGAGTTTCACTATCCCAACTACTTCGCGATGATTCCGGCCGGGCCGGCCCCGAAGACGGCCTTCACCAAGGGCTTCTTCGACACTGCCATGGCGCAGAATCCGAAGCCGCAGACAGTGGCGATCGTCGCCGCCGACGCGGAGTTCTCCGTCAACGCCTCCGAGGGTGCCCGCGACAACGCCAAGGTGGCCGGGCTCAAGGTCGTGTACGACAAGCGCTATCCGCCATCGACCACCGACTTCGCGCCGATCGTTCGCGCCATCCAGGCGACAAATCCGGACATCGTGGTGATCTGCTCGTACCCGCCGGATTCGGTCGGTATGGTGAAGGCGATTAACGAAATCGGTTTCAAGCCGAAGATGATCGGCGGCGGCTTGGTCGGCCTGCAGGCGACCGCCATCAAGACGCAGCTGGGGCCGTTGCTCAACGGCTTCGTCAACTACGACTTCTGGCTGCCGGTCCCGAAGATGGATTTCCCCGGGGTGGCCGACTTCATAAAGAAGTATCAGGCCAGGGCAGGCTCGGAGGGCGTCGATCCGCTCGGCTACTACATCGGGCCCTGGGGCTATGCGCAGATGGAGGTCCTGGCGCAGGCAATTGTCGGAACCAAGAGCCTCAACGATGACAAGCTTGCTGACTACATCCGTGCCAACACGTTCAAGACCGTGGTCGGCGAGGTGAAGTTCGGCAAGGACGGCGAATGGGCGCAGTCGCGCGTGCTGCAGATTCAGTTCCAGAACGTCAAGGGCAACGACGTCGCCCAGTTCAGGGACATCTCGAACCAGGTCGTGCTGACGCCGTCCGAATATGCCTCCGGCAAGGTGATCTATCCCTACGAGAAGGCGAAGTAGATCCGAGCCGTCGTCCGCCCCTCGTCCTCGGGGCGCCCACCGCTGTCGGGTATGCCCGACAGCGGCACATGAGTGCGCAAGTCGGCCTCGGCCGACTTGGCTACTACGGTGGGTGGGCGTTCGTCCTACAGCCCGAGATAAAACTTCCGAATCAGCTCGTTGTTGTTGAGCTCGTCGGCGGAGCGGCCTTCGAAGGCGATCTGGCCGTGGACGATGACGTAGCCGCGGTCGGCGATCCGCAATGCCTGCGGGAAGTTTTGCTCCGCCATCAATACGGTGAGCTTGTATTGGTCCTTGAGCTCCTTGATCTTGTCGATGGTGCGGCTGACCAGCACCGGCGCCAATCCGACCGACGGCTCGTCGATCAACAGGATGCGCGGCGCCAGCATCAACGCGCGTGCCAGCGCCAGCATCTGCTGCTCGCCGCCGCTCATCGAGCCGGCGAGCTGTCCGCGCCGCTCGGCCAGACGGGGGAAGCATTCGAAGCAGAAATCCAGGTTTGCTTTGAGCGCCTTGCGCGCCTTGTGGCGGAACGCTCCGAGCAGGAGATTTTCCTCAACCGTCAGGCGCGGAAACAGCCGCCGGCCCTCCGGCACCAGCGCGATGCCGAGATCGACGATCTGCTCGGTGCTGCGACCGACAAGATCGTGCCTCTCGCCGTCGATCTCGGCCACGATGCGGCCGGCGCGCGGGCGCACGATTCCCATGACGCATTTCATCAGCGTCGACTTGCCGTTGCCGTTCGTGCCGAGCAGCACCACCGTCTCGCCCGGTTTGACGTTGAGCGACACGTCCTCGAGCACGCGCACGGCGCCGTAGGCGGCGTCGATCTTCTCGATGGTGAGACTATTGGCCAATATACGCCCTCTCCACCTCGGGATCGCGGATCACCGCGTCGGGCACGCCGTCCGCGATCTTCTTGCCGGAGACGAGCACGATCAGCCGCTGCGAGAACTTCATGACCGCGCGCATGATGTGCTCGATCAGGATGATGGTGATTCCGCGCTCGTTGAGCCGAATCAGCAGGCCGACGATGTCATCCACCTCCGAATGCGAGAGCCCGGCCATGGACTCGTCGGCGATCAGGAGCTTAGGTTCGGCGGCCATCGCGCGCGCGAGCTCGAGCTTGCGCATCTCCACTTGCGTGAGATCGCGCGGCAGGTGTGTCGCCTTATCCGCGAGGCCGACAAGCTGCAACAGCTCCGCGCAGCGTGCATCGAGCTCGTCGGGCGAAAGCGCGCCTCCAGGCCGGGCGTTGACGGTATAGAGGAGCGGCACCCGCAGATTGTCGGCGACCGTCAATGTCGTGAACGGGCGCGGAAGCTGGAAGCTGCGCGCCATCCCGCGGCGTGTGCGCTCATGGGTGAGCAGACGGTCGACCGTCTCGCCGTCGAAGCGCACGGTGCCGGATTCGTTCACGAGCGTGCCGCAAATGCAGTTGACCAAGGTCGATTTACCGGAGCCGTTGGGACCGATCAGGCCGACGCGTTCGCCCTCGGCAACGATGAGGTCGATGCCGTCGAGCGCGACAAAGCCGCCGAAGCGTTTGCTCAAACCGGTGACCTCGAGCAGCGCGTCAGCCATCACTTTGCCCTTCCGCGCATCCAGCCCTGTACCAGCCCGACGATACCGTTCGGAGCGATGATGACGAAGGCGACCAGCAGCAGGCCGACGATGAGGAGGTTGACGGCCGAGGAAATGGTCACGGTCGCGATCTGCTGCAACGACCCGAGCAGGATAGCGCCGATCAGCGGTCCGACCCAGCTGGTGGTACCGCCGATCATCGGCATGGCGATCGAATTGACCGCGTATTCGAGCCCGAACGCGGACGAGGGCTGAAGATAGCCGATGTAATAAGGGAAGGGCGCTCCCGCCATGCCCATGAGCGCGCCGGAGATCGTGGTGGCGATGAGCTTGAGGCGCAGCGTCGGCACGCCGCACGCTTCCGCCGCCAGCTCATCGTCGCGGATGGTGGCGAAGCCATAGCCGAGCCGCGAGCGCTCGATGCCGCGCGCGATGGTGAGGGCGATAACCGACAGCGCGAGCATCAACAGAAACAGATACTGGATGTAAGGCCCGATCAGCGCGATCTCGTTCGGCCGGATGATGTAGGCGCCGCGCGAGCCGCCGACATAGTCCCAGTTGACGACGAGCGTCTGCAGGACGACCGCGAGCGCGAGCGTCGCGATCGCGAAAAATGCACCGCGCAGACGCAGCGTCAGATACCCCGTCCCCAGCCCGACGATGCCCGACACGATTCCGCCGATCGCGATGAGGAGGGGGATCGGCAACGGGTAGAGTTTGTGCATGAACACCGTCGCATAGGCACCGAGCGCGAAGAAGGCGGCCGAGCCAAAATTCACGTAGCCGGTGTAGCCGCCGAGAATATTCCAGGCGGTCGCAAGCACCACGAATTGCAATACGGTATAGCCCGCGAAGAACACGTAATCGTTGCTCGCCAGGCGCGCGCCGTAGAAGACGACAGCCGCGGCTGCGATCAAGATCAGCAGGAAGACCCGCGTCCGCACGTCGGCAATCCTATCGACCGAGGAGACCCGCCGGCCGAAATGCGAGCGTGAGAAGGAGGACCCCGAATGCGACCGCCGGCGCCCAGGACGGCCCGTAGAACGTGGCGGTGAAGCTTTCGAGGATGCCGAGCAGCATCGCGCCGATGACCGTACCGGGCAGGCTGCCGAGCCCGCCGAGCACGCAGATGGCGAAGACTCGGCCGATATACTCGCGCCCGACCGAAGGCTCGACCGGCTGGATGATGATCAGCAGCGCACCGGCAACCGCGGTAGTCGCGATGGAGATCCCGAACGCGATGCGCTTGATGCGCACGGGGGAGGCGCCCATGAGCCGTAGCGCCAGCTGGTCCTGCGCCACTGCGGAGATCGCGCGTCCGATAAACGTGTACGACAAGTAAAGCTCAAGCGCGGCGAACAGCACGAGCGCGGCAATGCACGGCACCAGCATGCGCAACGGGAAATCCATCACGCCGATGCGCCAGCTTGGCCCGATATAAGGTGCTTCGACGTAGCGGTAGTCGACGCCGAAGACGAGAATGAGCATCACCTCCGTGACGAAAAGCAAGCCGAAGAAGAAGGACAGACCGCGCAGTGCCTCCTGCCCCCGCCGCTCGAAGGATTCGTAGTAGACCTGATAGACGCCGGCGCCGAGCAAGTAGAACACCGGCAGCATGATGACGCTGATCGCGATCGGATCGATGCCAAGACGGGTATTGACGATGTAAGCGATGTACGAGCCGAGGATGATGAAGGCGGGATGCGCGATGTTGACGATGTCCAGGATGCCGAACGAGATCGACACGCCGATCGTCACTGCAGTGTAGAATCCGCCGAGCAGGATGCCGGCGATCACCGCGTTGATCAGCAGATCGAAGCTGACGCCCACCTGTTTCCCCCGACGCTCCGCCACGACCTGGTCATGACCGCGGATGAGCGCTTTGCTTGCCAGTGTGCAGGAAGGCTGCCGGCTTGGCTAGCCTGTTTGGCCGCGCGGGCAGAGCGGCCCGCTCGGCTGATGCTTGGGGGAGGCGAGCTAGTGACTGCGCTTAGGCCGCGGCCTGCCGCCGCACGCTTTCGGGCAGCGGCAACGGCTTGTTGGCGCTTTGCAAAAATTCGACGGTCATGAAGACCATCTCCTTGTCCCCGAGATTTTCGAGATCGTGGACCTTGTATTGGCCGGGCCCATAGGTCTCGTGCCGCGTCTCGCCGGGCGCGTAAGTGTATTCGACGGTCGTGCCATCATGCACGTGTTGGCGTCCGCGGCCGCCGGTCACCGCCGTCCAGAAATAGTCGAGCACGTGGCGATGAAAGCCGATGCGCTCGCCGGGCTTGAGCCGGATCGTCCACACTCGGACCCGATCACTCTCCGAGACGAGCGCGTTGCCGACGCACGGGTTCGGATTGTTGTTTTCTCGCTCGAATTCTGCAACGAACTCCGGCGACCACGCTGATTTCATCGCGGTCTCCGGCTGCTTGTCCAGCATCGTCAGGGCCATGGCATTCCTCCGGGTTTGGCCCGATATATAGCAACTTTTGCGCGGCAGGAAACGGCGGGAATCGAGCCAAATGCGCAGGGCGGGCAAGCGGCGTGCGCTCATCGTCGGTGGCTCGATGAGCGGACTGTTGGCGGCGCTGATGCTGCGGCGTGCCGGCTGGGACGTCGACGTCTTCGAGCGGGTCGAGAGCGAACTCGCCGGCCGCGGCGCCGGGATCGTGGCGCAGCCGGACCTGATCGCGACGCTACGCCGGCTCGGCATCGATCCGACCGACCTCGGGGTCGAGATCGCGACCCGAAAAATCCTCGATCCATCCGGTCGCGTGGCCGGCGAGTTCGAATGTCCGCAGGTTCTTACCGCCTGGGAGCGCGTCTATCGGCTGCTGCGCGACGCCTTTCCGCGGGAGCGCTATCACCGCGGCCGCGGCGTCACCAGCTTTGTGCAGTCGCAAACGTCCGTCGTCGCGCACTTGAGCGACGGCGGCGCGGTCGAGAGCGAACTGCTGGTGGGTGCGGACGGCCTTCGCTCCACCATCCGCCAGCAATGCCTGCCGCAGCTCCTACCGCGCTATGTCGGCTACGTGGCCTGGCGCGCGCTCATCGCGGAGGCGGCGTTTCCAGCGGCGATTCACGGCGAGCTGTTCAACTACATGACATTCTGCCTCCCCCCGGGCGAGCAGTGCTTGGGCTATCCGGTTGCGGGTCCCGACAATGATCTGCGTCCCGGCCACCGCCGCTACAACGTGGTCTGGTATCGGCCCGCGGACGAGCGCGCCGAGCTCACGCACCTGCTGACCGATGAGAAGGGTACGCTCCACACGATATCGATCCCCCCGCCGCTGATCCGGCGCGAAGCGATCGCGCAAATGCGCGCGGCCGCCGAGCGGTTGCTCGCGCCGCAATTTCGCGAGGTGGTGCGCCTGATCGACGAGCCGATCCTGCAGCCGATCTATGATCTCGAGACGCCGCGCATGGCATTCGGCCGAGTCGCGATCATTGGCGACGCGGCCTTCGTCGCGCGACCGCATGTCGCAGCCGGCGTTGCCAAGGCGGCTGACGACGCCGCGGCATTGGCGGCGGCGCTCGAGGTCGAGGAGGTCGAGCCGGCATTGCGACGCTTCGAGGCGGAGCGCCTGCCGATCGGACGGCGCATCATCGAGCGCGCGCGCCACCTAGGCGCCTACCTGCAGGCCACGCAGACCGCCGAGGAGCGTGCCCGCTCGCAGCGTCACAGCATTCCCGAAGCAGTCTTGGCCGAGACCGCCGTGCTCGACTTTTTGCAGGGATGAGCGAGACTTCTCTTCGCGCCATACGCCGGTTTGATTCGTCCATGCTTTGCGGACGGTAGGGTAACCGGTTCTGGTGTAGTTCCTGTCTGGTTCTCACAGGTGCGCGCGAGCCTTGCGCAGGCGAACCTCTTTCCGTGGGGACGACGCGTGGGCACGCTCCGCCTTGCCCACCCTACGGCTTTCCTGGCGCGGTGGCCCCACTTCATCCCGTCTCATGCCCGCCATCTTCTCCAGCACCGCGCACACCGCAGCGGTGTCGTGCTCGGCGTGTCCGCTGCGCATGGCCTTGTCGTAGACCGGCACCGTGGCGTCGAACATCGGTGTCGGGCAGCCGAGCGCGCGCGCGAATTCGCCGATCACCGCCATGTCCTTCTGCCAGACCGATATTTTCATGCTGGCGTCGTCGTAACGGTCCCTCACCATCATTGGTGCCCGCAACTCGAAGACGCGCGAATTGGCCGCCCCCGATCGCACCATCTCGAACACGGTCTGCGCGTCGAGGCCGGCCTTCAGCCCAAGCACCATCGCCTCGGCACTCGCGACGTTATTGATCGCGACCAGGAGGTTAGCGACGTATTTCATGCGGCTGCCGTTGCCGAACGCGCCGAGGTCGTGCGTCGCGCGCGCGAATGCAGCAAACAGCGGGCGCAGCCGGCGGATCGCCTTGCGCTCGCCGCTGGCATAGATCACCAGATCCTTGGTCTTGGCCTGGGCGCCAGTGCCGCTCACCGGGCAATCCAGCATGACGTGACCGGCCTTGCGCAGCGCGCGCTCGGCCTTGAGCTTATCGTCGATGGCAAACGTGCTGGCCTCGACGATGAGCCGCGGGCCGACGCCGGCCGCAATGATGGCCTTCACCGTCGCATCGAGCGCGGCCGGCTTGGGCAGGCTGGTGATGATGGTCTCAGCCTCGGCGGCGAGCGCCTTCACATCGCCCGCGATCTTGACGCCGGCGCGCACCAGGGCGCGGCGGCGCGTTTCATCAATGTCGTAGCCCACCACATTCCAACCTGCAGCGACGAGGTTGCGCGCGAACGCGCCTCCCATGATGCCGAGCCCGACAATACCAACCTTGTGCTTCGCCATTTCCAGCCTCCTTTCGCCGCACACGCCGCGGCGGACGCTACACGGCGGCTTCGACTGCGTTCAAGCGCAATGTGCGTACCTGCTGCGGCAAGGACTATCTCACGCGCGTGCAATCCCGTATCGTCGCACCGACTAGCGCAATGAAGTGGCAATGCGGAAAATGCTGTAGGAGGCAGGATGCAAATCGGGATCGGCGGAATCGGCAAAATGGGCGCAGCCGTCGCGCAACGGCTGATCGAGGTCGGACACACGGTTACGGTCTGGAATCGCTCCAGCGAGAAAGTGAAGCCGGTCGCCGCTGCCGGGGCCGCGGTCGCCGCCACGCCCGCCGACCTCGCAAGCAGCAGCGAGGCCGTCATCACCATCCTCACGGACGCCGCCGCCATCGACTCGGTCTATACCGGCCCATCCGGGCTGCTCGCCCCCGACGTGCGCGGCAAGCTGTTCATTGAGATGAGCACGGTGCGACCACAGACCGAGGTCGCCCTCGCGGGCAAAGTGCGCGCAAAGGGTGCCGCCTTGGTCGAGTGTCCGGTGGGCGGCTCGACCGGTCCGGCGCGGCAGGGCAAGCTGATCGGGTTGATGGGCGCGGAGCCTGCTGACGGCGCACGCGCGCGGCCGATCCTCGAGCAGCTTTGCCGCCGACTCGAGCATTGCGGGCCGGTCGGCTCGGGTTCGGTGATGAAGCTCACCATCAACATGCCGCTGATGATCTATTGGCAGGCGCTCGGCGAGGCGCTCGCGCTCTGCCGCCCGCTCGGGCTCGACCCGGCGCGGATCATGGATCTGCTGGCGGACACGTCGGGCGGCCCGAACGTGCTCAAGGTGCGCGGCGCGGGGGTCGCTCAAATGCTCAAGGGTGGCGACGGCGGGCCGGTGACCTTCGACGTCGACAGCGCGGTCAAGGATCTGCGCACCATGCTGGCCGAGGGCAAGGCGCGCGGCGTCGAGCTGCCGCTGGTGGAGAAGACGCTCGCCTGCTACGAGGAGACCAAACGCAAGGTCTCGGGCGCGGCGGAAGTATCGGCGGTATCGGTCTATTGGGCGAACCGCGCGAAGCAGTGATCCGAAACGATCTGAGCCAACGCTCTGTCCGACAACCCCGTGGAGCCCATATGTCCGTCGTTACGCTTGCTCAAGCTTCGACCATCGTCGACGTCGCGCTCAAGAAAGGCCGCGACACCAATTGCGCGCCGCTCACCGTCGCCGTGCTCGACGCGGGCGGGCACCTGGTCGCGTTCAAGCGCGAGGACAAGTCCGGCCTCTTGCGCTTCGACATCGCCTTCGGCAAGGCGTGGGGCGCGCTCGGCATGGGTTTCGGCTCGCGTACGCTCGCCGCGCGCGCGGCCAAGACCCCGCAGTTCTTCACCATGCTGGCGGCCGCCAGCGAGGGACGCATGGTCACCAATCCCGGCGGCGTGCTGATCCGAACCGCGGCGGGCGACATCATCGGCGCGGTCGGCATCTCCGGCGACACGTCCGACCGCGACGAGGCCTGCGCCATCGCCGGCATCGAGGCGGCCGGGCTCAAAGCCGATCCGGGACAGGACGCGAGCTGATCGCAACAAGGACGGCGTCGGCCGCGATGTTAGTTCCAGCTCCTGCACTTTCAGTGTTCAGTCGAAGCAGCTGCAAGCCCGGTTGATCGCAACGGATCAATGTCACCGCCGCGCGGCCTTCGGCCGCCGCGGGCTCCCCTATCGCGGAGGGACTTGCTGCAATATGGTCCTCGGCGATAGGGAACAGCCGGCTGGAATTTCCATCAACAACAGGACCGCGCGGCTTCAACTCAGGAGAGACCATGGGCACGG
>WNGF01001486.1_pt1 | contig 62541 bp, 57 predicted proteins | sample 5400641 | NCBI WGS metagenome assembly WNGF01 (sample SAMN13153371, study PRJNA577476) | soil metagenome | isolation source: 80 cm soil or saprolite under grassland replicate 2 | place: USA:California | collected 2016-06-15
GGGCGTGCGAGCTTCTCCAGCCAAGCCTCGATGCCAGCCGGGACAAGCATCTCGACGTGTGGCGGCCCATCCCGTCCTCGCTCCTCGGACTCACGCTGGCGCTGCGGGGCCAGGTGGACCAGGCGCTGCCGCTGCTCGACGACGGCGTCCACCTGAGCGAGGTGCTCGGCGTCAACGCCTACCTGTCCCTCTGGACACTGCACCGCGCCGAGGGTCTGCTGGTGGCCGGGGAGTCGTTGCGCGCGCTGGAGGCGGCGCGGCACGCCCTCGACCTCGCCGTCACGCACAAGGAGCGCGGGCACCAGGCCTGGGCCTGGCGGCTCCTGGGCGAGATCGCCTCGCGCGGGGGCGCCGCCGGCGCGCTCGACCAGGCGGAGGACCACTACCGGCAGGCGCTCGCCATCGCCGAGGAGCTCAAAATGCAGCCGCTCGTCGCCCACGTGCGCCTCGGCTGGGGCCGCGCCTGTCGGCTCCAGGGCGATCGCGCGCGGGCCGAGGAGCACCTGGTCGCCGCTTTCATGCTCTTCCGCGAGATGGACGTGCCCTTCTGGATCAAGCGGTGCGGGGAAGAGATGATGCAGGTCGGCGAGATCTTCATCGTCGCGCGATACAATCCCCAGCTCTATGAGTACCTCCAGCGGGAGTTCAGCGACACGGAGCGGATCCGCATCGTCATGGACCGGCGGGTGGGCGAGCGGCGCCAGAGGAGCGGGCCGGCGACGTCGGAGCGCCGGCGGGGCGACCGCCGCCAGCACACCGACCTGGACGCCCACCTGCGCGAGCGCGGCTTCGTGATCCTCCCCGAAGACAGCCGGCCGGACCGGTCCTGATGGGCATCGCGCTCTCCGACGACGTCAAGGCGCTGATCCGGGGCGCCAACTTCGCGCACCTGGCGACGCTCATGCCCGACGGCTCGCCGCAGGTCGCGCCGGTCTGGGTGGATCTCGAAGGCGACCGCATCCTGATCGCCACCGGGGAAGGCTCGCTCAAGGCCAGGAACACGCGCCGGGACTCGCGGGTGGGGCTCTCGATCGTGGCCTTCGACAACCCCTACGTCGAGGCGCAGCTCCGCGGTCGGGTGGCCGAGCGGTGGAAAGACCCCGACTTCAAGATCATGGACCGCATCTCCCACAAGTACACCGGCAAGGACTTTCCGATGCGGCAGAACCCAGCCGAGCGCGTCGTGCTCGTGATCGAGGTCGAGCGCGCGCGCTTCACCCGCCTGCCCTTCACCCACTCGCCCGCCTGAGCCCGACCGGTCCCGGCGTGGTGATCGAGCTTCGGACGGACACGGTCGAATCCGAGATCGGTCCCATCGTCGTCGTGACCGGCCAGGGCGCTCTCTGCGCCCTCGACTTCGGGGAGTGCGACGAGCGCCTGAAGACGTTGCTGTCGCGGCGCTTCGACGACTTTGTGCTCGCGGAGGAGGACAATCCGCTCGGCGTCAGCGAGCGGCTCCGCGCCTATCTGGCCAAGGACTTCGCCGCGCTGGACGACATCGCCGTCGACACGGGCGGCACGGCGTTCCAGCGCCAGGTGTGGGCGGCGCTGCGCTCGATCCCGTCCGGCGCCACCCGCACCTATCGCGAGCTGGCCGTCCAGCTCGGCCGGCCGGGCGCCTCGCGCGCCGTTGGGCTCGCCAACTCGCAGAACCCCATCGCGATCGTGCTCCCGTGCCACCGCGTGATCGGCAGCGAGGGCTCGCTCACGGGCTACGGGGGCGGGCTCGGGCGCAAGCAGTGGCTGCTGCGCCACGAGGGCGTTATCTTCTGAACCGCGCGGTGGTCTGCCGCCAGCTCGGGCCGCCCGAGCGCATGACCGTCGAAGACATCCCCTCGAAGCCACTTGCCGCGGGACAGGTCCGGGTGCGGATCCGCGCGGCCGGCGTCAACTTCCCCGATATCCTCATGGTCGCGGGCACGTATCAGCTCAAGCCCCCGCTGCCCTTCACGCCGGGCCTCGAGGCGGCGGGCGAGGTGGTCGAGGCCGGAGGCGGGGTGGCCGGACTCGCCACGGGCGATCGGGTGATCATCCACCAGCGCCATGGCTGCTATGCGGACGAGGCGGTCGTGGAGTCGCCGCAAGTCCTCCCGCTGCCCCAGGGCTTTGACTTCGTCGAGGGGGCGGCCTTCCTGGTCGGTTCTCACACCGCCTACCACGCCCTCGTCCAGCGGGCGCACCTGGCCCCCGGGGAGACGCTGCTGGTGCACGGGGCGGCCGGCGGCGCAGGCCTGGCTGCTGTCGAGATGGGCAAGCTCCTGGGCGCCACGGTCATCGCCACCGCGTCGAGCGACGCGAAGCTCGCGGCGGCGAAGAGCCGCGGCGCCGACCACGGCATCAACTACGAGGTCGAGGCCTTCGACGACGCCGTGAAGCGGCTGACCGCCGGCGCGGGGGCGGACGTCATCTACGATCCCGTCGGCGGCGCCGTCTTCGAGCGGTCGCTGCACTGCATCGCCTGGGGCGGGCGCCTCTTGACCATCGGCTTCGCCAGCGGCATCCTCCCGAGCGCGCCGGCCAATCTCATCTTGATCAAAGGCTGCTCCGTCATCGGCGTGCGCGCCGGCGAGGCCGGCCGCCGCAACCCCGCGCTCCGCCGAGCAGCGCTCGAGGCGCTCTTGGCCTTGGCGGGCTCGGGCAAGCTCAAGCCACACATCTCGCGCGTGCTGCCGCTCGAGCGCTTCGCCGAGGCGATGCGGCTCCTGAGCGACCGAAAGGCTATCGGGCGTGTGGTCCTAACGATGGAGGAGACGTAACCACCGAGCGCAGAGCCGTGGGGGAGGCATCCTCTCTCTCGAGGATCGGGCGGCGGACGTCGAGGCGCATGCTCTGGTACGTCGCGCCCTCGCCGAAGTCGCTGTAGCGGCCGGAGCAGAGCATGTTCACGGTGCCACCCCGAGCCTCCGCGGCCGGCCGCTGGCCCGGCACGAAGGCCACGCCGGGCGGCGCCTCATCCGATACGCGCAGCACGAGCCGCACCGCCCCGTTCTCGTTGTGCAGCTCCACCGTCTCGCCGTCGCGCAGGCCTCGCATCGCCGCCTCGTCCGGATGCAGCACACAGGCCGGGGGCCCCTGTTTCTTCCGCAGCGCCGCGACGCCGGCGAAGGCCGTGTGGCTCTGGAAATAACCGGGCGCCGTCAACAGCCTGAGCGGGAAGCGCCGCGCCAAGGCCTCGTCGCCGGGATCGGCCACCCAGTCTGGCATGGCGGGCAGGCCCTGGGCCACGAGCGCCTCGGAGTAGAACTCGAGCTTGCCCGACGGCGTGGCGAAGCGCTGGGGACCTTCCGGCGCCATCTTCACCGGCCCCGTGCGGCGCACGCGCTCCGGGTCCACGCCGGCCGCGGTGCCGGTAGCATGCTGGAACAAGAGCCGCACCAGCTCGACGTTGCTCATGGAGAAGACGGAGTCCGTGAGCCCGAGCCGGCCCGCCAGCTCCCGGGCGAGCCGCTGGTTGGGCCAGGACTCGCCCCGTGGCGGCACCACGGCCTCGGCGAACTGCGCGTAGTAGGTGCCATAGGCGCGCAGGAAGTCGTCGCTCTCGAGATAGGTCGCCGCGGGCAGCACGATGTCGGCAAACCGCGCCGTGTCAGACATGAAGGGATCGTGGACCACGGTGAAGAGATCTTCGCGGGCCAGGCCTTGCCGCACCTTCGTCGAGTCGGGGCAGGTGACCGCCGGATTGTTCGAGGCCACGAAGAGCGCCCTGATCGGCGGGTTGTCCATGGTCAGGAGCGCTTCGCCGAGACGTGAATGGTTGACCATGCGCGTCTCGGCGGGTCCCGACGGCTTGCGGATCGGGCCCGTGTCGAAGCCGAACCCCGTCGCCGTCATCAGGAGGGCGCCGCCGCCCGGCTTGTCATAGGCGCCCACCACGCCGGGCAGGAGGGCCACCGCGCGGATGGCCTGGCCGCCCTGGAGCGTGCGCGACATGCCCTCTCCCAGGCGGATGAAGGGCGCGCGAGCCGTGCCATAGAGGCGGGCGAGACGCTCGAGGTCGGCCGGCGAGACCCCGGTGATGGCGGCGACGCGCTCGGGGGAGAAGCGCGGCAGAACCTCCCGCTCGACGCGGTCGAAGCCGAGCGTCTTCCGCGCGAGGTAGTCGCGGTCGCAGAGCTGGTCGCGCGCCAGTACGTGCATCACGCCGAGAGCCAGGGCCGCGTCGGTGCCGACCTTCACGCGGAGATGCCAGTCGGCGCGCTCGGCCGTCGCGCTCCGGCGCGGCTCGATGACGACCAGCGTGCCGCCCGCCTGGCGCGCGCGCTCGATCCACGGCCAGATGTGGACATTGGTCGTCAGGAGGTCCGCGCCCCAGGCGATGACGAGGTCCGACTGCGCCACGCTCTCCGGATCGGCGCCGCCGATGCTGCCGCAGGCCGCGTCCCATCCGGCCTCCGCGCAGGTATCGCAGACCGTGCCGGCCTGAAGCCGCGTCGACCCGAGCGCGTGGAAGAGCCCCAGCATGAGCCCGCGATTGATCTGTCCCTGGTGCGCGCTGTAGCAGTAGCCGAGGATGCCCAGTGGGCCGTCCTCGCGGATGATGGCCTGCCAGCGGGTGACGATTTCGTCGAGCGCGTCGTCCCAGGAGACCGGCGCGAAGTTCCCGTCGCCCTTGGCCCCGGTGCGGCGAAGCGGCGTGAGGACGCGCTCGGGCGAGTGGAGCAGCTCGTGCTCCCGATTCACCTTGGCGCAGGCGAAGCCGGCCGTGAAGGGATGATCCGGGTCCCCCTGGATCTTGACGACGCGGTCTCCGTCCACCTGCACGAGGAGCGAGCACTGATCGGGACAGTCGTGCGCGCAGACGGTACGGATCGTCTTCATCGTGTGGCTGATTGTCGCAGAGGGGAGAGGACGGTGCAACCGATGCTTGACGGAACGGGGTCGCCCACCCCACTATCGGGCTCCATGGGACGCCCGCGTTCGACGCCCGGCTCGGCCGCGAAGACGATCGAGCTCCTGGAGAAAGGGTTCTCAGCGCTCGTATACACGGCACTGCTGATCTATCTCGTGTACCCGTATGCGGACTACGACTGGGGCTGGCACTATCGCTACGGCGAATACCTGGTGACCCACGGGCGCATTCTCCGTCAGGACATTTATTCCTGGACGATGCCGGGCTACGAGTGGGTCAACCACTCGTGGCTCTACGACCCTCTCCTCTACGTCCTCTACAACCACATTGCGTTCTTCGGTCTGGCTCTCGCGGGCGCCGTCACCGGCCTGCTGGTGTTCTACCTCTGCGTCAGACGGGTCCACCTCCTGTACTGGCAGACGGCGATCCTGGCGGTATTCTTCGCCGCGTTGAGCAAGGAGGCGCTCCTGCAGGGATTCCGGACGCAGGTCGTCGGGTTGCTGCTGCTCGCTCTGCTGATCGATCTCCTGTTTCGAGAGCGGGAGGGGCAGACGTGGTCGTACTGGGCGCTGCCGTGTCTCTTCTGCGTGTGGGCGAACCTGCACGGCTCCTTCCTGCTCGGGCTCGTCGTGTTGGGCGTCCACGTGGCGTGCGACGTCGTCATTGTGAAGATTCGAGGCACGGCGCTGCCGCGCCGCTGGTTTGCCTTCGCGGCTTCCTTTTTCGCCTCGGTCGCGGCGACCTTCGTCAATCCGTTCACGTACCACGTGTACCTGGAGGCGACGAAGCATTTTGGGAACCCGATGCTCACCTATGTCATCGAATGGCAGAGCCCGGATTTCTCCGAGACCGTCGGGATGGTGTTCATCGCCTATACGCTGCTCCTCGCCTTCGGCTTCTTCACTCGCCGCCAGCTCGCCGACCTCCCCTGGATCGTCATAGCCTGTGTGACCTTCTACCTCGCGGTCAGCTCGAGGCGGCACGTGCCCGTCTTCCTGGTGTTGACTCTTCCCGTGGCCGCCTCGGTCATCAGGGACCTGCGGTTCCGGGTCGAGGGGTTTGCGCGGACGAGTCTTGTCGTCGCGGTGATGATCGGCGTGTTCGGGATTGCGATCTTCGAGAGACGGGGGGAATTCCTGAATCTATGGCGCAACCCGATCGGTTCGTACTGCGCGTATGGCCCGAAGTGCTCCGAGGGCGTGATGCAGTATCTTCTGCGGCAGCCGCCGGTCGGCCACGGGTTCACGTTTTACGACTGGGGCGGCTACCTGATCGGAAACGGGGTGCACACGAAGGTATTCATCGACGGTCGAATGCACCTGTGGGAGCGCGGTGACTACCGGCCCATGGAGGACTACAGGGCGATGTACGTGATGTCCGACCTGGATGCGTTCGAGCGGCACCGGTTCGACTGGGTCCTCGTGCCGACCAACTCGAAGTTCATGAAGGAGCTGGTGGCGTACAGATCTCCATGGACCGGGCTCTCGACGGATGAGGCGTGGGCGGTCGCCTATCGCGATGACAAGGCTCTGTACCTGGTGCGGAAGAACGGTCGCTGAGTGTCGGACCCTGACGCAGGCCAAGAACACAAAGGCGAGGTTCGACGACGCCGCCAGCGTACGGAATGGGTTGAGCGCGATGTCTGGAGCGCCTCGACCGCGATCCTGCCGATCTCCCTCATCGCTTCAGCAGGTACGGCACGTCGCTGACGACGATGTTCCTGCGAAAGAGCAGCGCCCCCTTCACCAGAAGGGCTGTCTGATTGTGCAGCATGTGCTGCCACCACTTCCGGGGCAGGAACTCCGGCAGCACGATCGTCACCATCTGATCGTCGCCGCGCGACTGGATCTGGTCGATGTATTCCAGCAGCGGGCGCAGCAGCGATCGATAGGGTGATGCCAGAACGACCAGCGGGACGCCGAATCCGCACTTCGCCCACTTCTCCTCCATCTTGTTCGTGCGCGCCGGGTCCGTCTCCACGTACACGGCACGGACGGCCGCCGCGGGGCCGGCCAGCGTCTTCGCGTACTGCACCGCCCGGACGACGCCCCGATGGACGTCGCCGATGAGCACGAGCACCGTGTGATGGAACTCCGGCAATCCTCCGAGTCCCTCGAGCGACAGCTCGACGGCCACCTCTTCGTAGTGGCGGTGCATGACAACGAAGGCCGCCACGACAAGCGGAACGATCACCACGACGACCCACGCGCCCTCGGCGAACTTGGTGACGGTGAGAGTCAGCAGCACGATGGCGGTGACGACCGCCCCCACCCCGTTGACCCACACCCGCCAGCGCCACCCTGTCTCCTTCAGCCGCAGCCAGCGCCGGACCATCCCGCTCTGCGACAGCGTGAACGAGATGAAGACACCGATGGCGTAGAGCGGCAGGAGGGCATGGGTGTCGCCCGCAAAGGCCACGATCAGCAGGATGGCGAACCCGCTCAGGATCAGGATCCCGTTGGAGAACACGAGGCGGTCGCCCTGGGTCCCGAACTGGCGGGGCATGTAGCGGTCGCGCGCGAGGATCGACGAGAGCCGCGGGAAGCCCGCGTACGACGTGTTGGCGGCGAGGAGCAGGATGAGCATGGTCGCCGCCTGGACCGCGTAGTACAGCAGGCCGGTGCCGAACACCCGATGGGCGATCTTGGACACGACCGTCTCGTCGCCACCGGGGATGACGCCGAAGTCGAACGCGAGGTACGTGATCCCGAGGAACATGGTGATGGAGATCACACCGAGCCAGGTCATGACCGTCTGGGCGTTACGGCCCTCGGGAGGCCTCAGGGCAGGGACTCCGTTGGAGACAGCCTCGACTCCCGTCAAGGCCGTGCAGCCGGCAGCGAAGGACCTCAGGATGAGAAACAGCCCGATCCCCTCCAGCCCCGGCGGATGGGGCTCGTAGGGCGCTTCCGGAAGCAGGCCGAGCCTTGCAGCAACCAACCCGTAGCCGACCATGCCGAGAATGCAGACGGTGAAGAAGTAGGTCGGCGCCGCGAAGAACCGGCCCGATTCCCGGAGTCCGCGAAGGTTTCCCAGCGCGACGGCGCCGACCGCAAGGATGCTCAACATGACTCGATGGGGGAAAAGCGCCGGGAACGCCGACGTCAAGGCGGCGACGCCGGCCACGACCGACACCGACACCGTCAGCACGTAGTCGGTCAGGAGCGCCGCCGCGGCGGTGAGCGCGGGGAAGACGCCGAGGTTCTCGCGCGCGACGATGTACGCTCCGCCACCCTGGGGATACGCCTGCACCGTCTGACGGTAGGATATGACGACCACCGCCAGCAGGCCGGCAATGCCCACGCCGACGGGAAGCGAGTAGCTGAGCGCCGCGGGACCGGCGAGGATGAGGACGAGCAGAATTTCCTCGGTCGCGTAGGCCACCGACGAGAGCGGATCGGAGGCGAACACCGCCAGGGCCACGGCGTTGCCGAGGCGCTCGTGCCGTGCCTGGGCGAGGGGCATCGGGGCACCGACCAGGAGCCGCTTGATCGCTTGGAGGCGCATCGCTCTGAGGACTATAACCGCATTTCTTGCCGGCGGGACATTCTGAGCCGGGGGACTCCGGGGAGGCCGGTCAGAGCAGCGGGTGCACAGAGTGCTTCATGAGCTCGCGCTGGTCGATCTCGTGGTGCCAACCGTAGGGCTCGTGCGGGAGCTTGTTCTCGGTGACCTTCTCGATCAGGTTGTCTTCGCGGAGCACCACGGCGCCTCCTTCGCTGGCAGAGCACTCAGGACGGCCGGTATCCTAGCACGGAGCTCGCTGTGGGTCAGGATCCAGCGCGCGTCGCATCTCCAGAACTCTCCCTACGCTGTAGGGGCACGTTGTGCTTGACAAGCTACCGCCCTCGGGCGAGTAATGGCGCCGAGCCGAGAGCCAGGCCCTGGGCGAAGCTGATGCATCTCATTCAGGAGCTTGCCGGGCATCGCACGATCGAGCGGAGCCGGGGGGCCGGCGGAGAACGGATCGGAGCTGGCTACCGACAGGGAGACGGTCATGGCATTGAACGAAGCACTTCGCGCGAGGCAGCGGAAGCCCATTGCAGCCGAGCGAGCCTCTGGTCCACCAGCGGACGTGAAGCCGGAGGAATGGCAGACCCGCGTGAACCTGGCCGCGGCGTACCGACTGGCCGCCATCTACGGCTGGACCGACCTGAACAACACCCATTTCTCGGCGCGCATTCCCGGCACGGAGCATTTTCTTCTCAATCCGTTCGGGATGCTCTTCGACGAGATCACCGCGTCGTCCCTCATCAAGCTGGACAAGGACGGCAATCTCCTGAGCAAGTCGGACTACCCGTCGAATCCCGCCGGGTTCGTGATCCACGGCGCCATCCACATGTCCTCGCCCGACCTGAACTGGGTGATCCACACGCACAGCCGCTTCGGTACCGCGGTGGCCACGCAGCGCCAGGGCTTGCTGCCGGTCAGTCAGAAAGCCCTGACCCTGATGGGCTGGATCGCGTACCACGACTTCGAGGGGCCGGCCACGGACATCGACGAGCGGCCACGCATCGTGGGCGACCTCGGCGACAAGCGGATCTTGCTCTTGCGCAATCACGGCCTCATGACGGTCGGAAAGACGGTTGGCGAGGCCTTCGTGTGGATGTACCGAATCGAGACGGCGTGCCGGATCCAGATCGACGCGCTGGCCGGGGGCAGCGAGCTCCAGCCGGTCTCGGAGGCCACCCAGCGCAAGAGCATCGAGCAAGGCCGGCGGATGTACGGGCCGGGCGGCTTCATCGAGGTCGGCAAAGAGTGGCCCGCCCTGCTGCGCCAGCTCGAGCGGGTCGACGGAACCTCGTACCGGCAGTGAGGCGGCTCTTGCCTGAGCGGGTCGCCTGACCGACGCGCTCATCTCGGACCGGGTGCTCAATGCGCGCGAACGGAGACCTGCGATGATGCTCGCCGACCAGATCGCCTACGTCGCCCTCGTCGCGAACGACCCCGCCGCCGCCGGGGTATTCGAGCGCCACTTCGGCCTGCCGCGCCACGAGCTTTCGAGCGCGGCGGGGGCGGTCCCGGTGTTCGCCCTCGGGCGCTGCGCGCTGGCCCTGTTCCCCCCGGGGCATCCGCTGGTGGACGGCGAGAGGAGGCCGGGCGTGCACCACATCGCGCTCGGTGTGGACGACCTCGATGTGGCGGCTGCGCGGGCTGTGGTTGCGGGTGCGCCGCCGACCGATAGCGCGCCGGCGCCGGGCCTCGGTGGCCGGCGCATCCGCCGGCTGGCGCCTGACGCGACCCTGGGCGTGCGCACCGTGCTCACCGAGCGGCTCGGACTGGCACCGCATGCGGAGAGCCGGGTGCAGCGCATCGATCACATCGGCGTCGCGAGCACGGATGTGCGCGAGGACGAGGCCGTGTTCTGCGGGCAGCTCGGCTTCGCGGTCGAGAGCCGCCAGACCGACATGGAAGTGTCGATCGCCGTCGAAAGCTTCACCTCCGACAAGTACGGCGTGGTGTACCACTCGCGCACCCCGGAGCCGGTCGGCGGCCTGCGCGTCACGTTCATCACGGTGGGCGATTGCGAGCTCGAGTTTCTCGCCAACGTCGATCCGCGGCGCGGGGGCGAGGTGCACCATGGCCAGGCCGGCAACACGCGCCAGGATCAGGGCGCGATCGCGCGCTTTGTCGCTTCACGCGGCCGCGGGTTGCACCACGTCGCCCTCAAATCGCCCGACATAGACACGCTGTTGGGATCGATGGCCGCAGCCGGGCTGCCGATGATCGACACCAAGGGCCGCCCCGGCTCGCGCCGCGCGCTGATCGGGTTTCCCCACCCCAAGGCGCTGGGCGGTGTGCTCATGCATGTCGTCCAGCGCCCCGACTGACCCGGCGTGTAGACTCGCCTCTCATACCGCTGTCTTGAACTCAGCTACACTACGGCCCACCCCGGGACGCTGCGAGACGTCGCCGTGAGCGCCGCGCCTCTCGGCTCCCCGCACAAGTGGGCCATCACCTTCTCCGTGATGCTCGTCACGGTCATGCAGGTGCTCGACACCAGCATCACCAACGTCGCCCTCCCTCACATGCAGGGGTCGTTCTCCGCCAGCATCGACGAGATGTCGTGGGTCATCACCTCGTACCTGGCTGCCAATGCGGTGGTCATCCCCGCGAGCGGCTGGCTGACCGCGGTCTTCGGCCGGCGTCGCTTCTATCTCATCTGCACGGTCACCTTCACGGCCAGCTCGTTCCTCTCCGGCATCGCGCCCAATCTCGAGTTCCTCGTGCTCATGCGCATCCTGCAAGGTCTCGGCGGCGGCCCGGTCGTCCCCATGGCACAGGCCGTGATGTGGGAGATCTTCCCGCTCGAGCAACGGGGCACCGCGATGGCCGTGTGGGGCACCGGCATCATGCTGGCGCCAATCCTCGGCCCGACGCTCGGCGGCTACATGGCGGACAACTGGTCGTGGCGCTGGATCTTCTACATCAACCTGCCCATCGGGATCCTGGCCTTCTTCATGGTGAGCGCATTCCTATTCGATGCGCCCTTTCATCGCCGGCCCCGTCGCGTCGACGTGGCCGGCATCGTGCTCATGGTCGTGGGCTTCGGCTGCCTCCAGCTCGTCCTCGACCTCGGAGAGCGGCGCGACTGGTTCGACTCGACGCTCGTCCTGATGTGCGGCGTGCTCGCCGTGTGCATGCTGGCCGGCTTCGTGATCCGGGAACTCATGGCGGCCGAGCCCATCCTGGACCTCACCGTCTTCGGCGACCGCAACTTCAGCCTCGGCACTCTGGCCATCTTCCTGGTGGGTCTCGGATTCAACTCGAGCCTGCTGCTCCTGGCGCTCTATACGCAGACGATCCTCGGGTACGACGCGTGGACGTCTGGGCTCACCCTGGCCCCGGGTGGGTTAGGCACGATGCTCGCGCTCATGATCTCCGGGCGCCTCGTGTCGCGCATGGACCAGCGCCTCATGCTGGCGGGGGGCTGCACGCTGGCCGCCGTGGCCCTCTTCTTCATGACCCGCGTCACCCCCACCATCGATTTCTGGAACCTCGCCTGGCCGCGCTTCCTTCAGGGATTCTCCCAGGGCTTCATCTTCGTGCCGCTCCAGGCCCTGACGCTGGCCACCATTCCGACGGAGCGGCTTGGCAACTCGACGGCCGCCTACAATGTCGCCCGCAACATCGGGGGCAGCATGGGCGTCGCGCTGGTGACGACGCTCCTGGCGCGCCGAAGCCAGGTCCATCAAGCCACGCTGATGGGCCATCTCGATCAGTGGAGCTTCGAGATGGCGGGGCGGCTGCGCGCGTGGACCGACCACTTCGTGACCCATGGCGCCGACACGTTCACCGCCGGTCGGCAGGCGATGGCGATGCTGTACCGCGAGACGGTGACACAGGCGAACATCCTGTCGTATGCCGACGACTTCTGGCTTCTGCTCGTCGTCTACTCTTCGGTGCTGCTCCTGATCCCGTTCATGCAAAGGGTTCGCTCCGGACAGGGCGCGCGCGGTGGAAGAAGCGCGGAGGAGGGCGAATCGGTCGCGCGCGATCCCGGACTACCCGCCCCCGCCGAGTGAGCTCCGGCTAATCGGTGCTGGCATGACGTGCTACGTCCGGCACATCGCGACCGTCCCTGCACATCCACACTTGACCTGGCGATCGCGCCCCACTAGCCTTCCAGCATGGTCGCCTGCCTCGAGGGCATCCGCGTTCTGGAGCTGGCGCGTTTCCAGGCGGGCCCGCGCGGGGGCATGCTGCTCTCCGATCTCGGCGCCGAGGTCATCAAGATCGAGCCTCCGGGCGGCGAGGAGACGCGCACGCATCCGCCGCTGGTCCGCGGGCAGAGCGTGTACTTCTCCGTCTACAATCGCGGCAAGAAGAGCGTCTGTCTCGATCTCCGGAGCGCCCAGGGCAAGGAGGTCTTCGCGGCGCTCGTGGCCAAGGCCGACATCGTGCTGGAGAACTTCCGACCGGGCGTGATGCGCGCGATGGGCTTCGACTACGAGCGGCTGGCCGCGCTGAACGCCGGGATCATCCTCGTCTCGGTGTCAGGGTTCGGCCAGTACGGGCCCTACACCGAGCGGCCCGCCTTCGACTTGCTCGGCCAGGCCATGAGCGGCCTTATGACGCTGACCGGCCAGCACGAGGGCAAGCCCATCGGCACCGCGTCGTCCGTCGTCGATCGCTACACCGCGCTCCATGCCACCATCGGCACGCTCGCCGCGCTTCGCCATCGCGAGCGCACGGGCGAGGGCCAGGTCGTCGACGTCTGCCTGCTCGACTCGGCGCTGACCATGGTCGAGATCCCGACCTCGTATTACCTTGCCACGGGCAAGGAAGGCGGCGAGGGCGGCCGGCCGCCGTACCGAACACAGGACGGCTTCGTGGTCATCGCGGCCGCCGGGCGCGACATGGCCGGACGCTTGATGCAGATCGTCCGCGGCGCCAGCGCCGAGGGCGACACCACGCCGATGGCGGGCAGCACGGGCCCCGACGACCGGCGGGCGCTCATCGAGAAGTGGTGCGCCGACCGGACGACGGTGGAGATCTGCGCGAGGCTCCTGGAGGCCGGGATCCCGTCGGCGCCGGTGCGCACGATCCCAGAGGTCGCCCAGGACCTGCATCTGTGGCAGCGCGAGATGCTGGTGAAGATGGACGACGCGATCGTCGGGGAGATGTACTTGCCCGGGGCAACGATCAAGCTCTCGAGGACGCCGGCACGGATCGGCCCCGTGCCAACCCCCGGCCAGCACACCGACGAGACGCTCGGCCGCCTCCTCGGCTACGACGCCACCAGGCTCGGCGCGCTCCGGCGCGCCGGCGCCATCGCCTGAGGCGGCCCTAGCCGACGGCGCCGCGGATCTTGCCGTGCAGGGTGCCCAGCGCGTCGATCATCGCGTCGACCGAGCGCGCGCCCGTCTGGAAGATCGCCGTGGCGTTCAGCGCCACCCACTCGAAGCCCATCTTCTCCAGTTCGACGACGCGGGCGACCACGCGGTCGTGCTCGGCGTAGAAGCGCTTGCCTTCCGCATCGCGCGGCGGGGGCGCGACCATGCTCTGCAGGCCGATGGCGCCGGGATCGCGCCCGGCCGCCTCGGCGGCCCGTTGGATCGCATCGATGGCGAGCCGCGCGCTGTCCGCGTCGGTGACCCGGCTTGCCAGCCAGCCGTCCCCCAGCTCGCCCACGCGACGCCAGGCGCGCTCCGACATGCCGCCGATCCAGATCGGGAGCCTGCCTCCCTGTGGCGGCTTCGGCTCCATGGCCATCGCGGTCACGGGGTAGTGCGGCCCGGCGGCATCCACGCGCGCATCGCTCCAGTACGCGCGAAGGAGACGGATGGCCTCGTCCATCCGCGCGCCGCGGGTGTGGAAGTTCTCGCCCAGCGCCTCGTACTCCGACTCCTGCCAGCCGACCCCGACGCCGAGCCGCGCACGTCCACCGGACAGCGTGTCGAGCGTGCTCACCTGCTTGGCCACGAGTGTCGGATGACGCTGCGGCAGCACGAGCACCTCGGTCCCGAGCCCCACCCGCGAGGTGACGGCGGCGACGTGGGCCAGGGTCATCAACGCTTCCAGAATCGGCATGGTCGCCTGGTAGGGACCGGGCGGGCGTCTCTCCATCGGGTAGCCCATGACGACGTGGTCGAAGACGTCGATGTGGTCATAGCCGATCTGCTCGACGGCGGAGGCGAAGCGCCGCACAGTCTCCGGCCCTTCCCGGTACGACACGCTGGGAAACTCGACGGTGAGCTTCATGGCGCGCGCATTATGCGCCCGATCGCCGCTCGAAGGCGAGCCGGTCGGGGTCAGGCGCGCAATGCGCGGTAGGTACTGGCCGAGCGCGTCCCGGCGCCTGCATGCACGACCTCGGAATGACTGTCCCTCGCGTCAACCCCTACCCGGTAAGCCTGACCTGCCCACGCGCCAGTCAGCGCGGGCAGTCCTGTTTCTTGCGAGAACCCGGCACTCCACCGCCGGGCACGTGCATTGCAACGACCTGAGCTACCGGCAGGAACACCACACGTCTCTCACCCACGTGGAGAGGAGCCAGCCATGGACCCGAAGTCACCGCCGGGCCGACGACATCCGGATCCGCCCAGGCCAGATACCGACGCGCACGACCTTCAGGACGAAGATATCGACGAGGGCAGCCCATCGCGCCATTCCACGGAGGAGGATGCCGAGAATCTCCAGGATGAAGACCTCGCCGAGCGCCGAGAGGATCAGACGGACGAGCGAGACGGCTCAACCGAGAGCGACAGGAGGTTCTGAGGCACGATGCGCTTCCTGCTGACTCATCGTGAGTGTCTCCCGTGGGTTCATGGGAGGACACTTTCACGGAACAGTTAGGGGCGGACATTTTCATAGAACAACAGCAGTGAGACGCCAGGAGTTTGACCTCTCCGCTGCGCTCTGGCAGGATCACCATGAGCTGCCACGGCGTATCCGAGCTGTGACGAGGCTGGAGGAGGTCTTGGCGCCACGCCAACCGTGACCCAGCAGGGGTTTGATTCGACACGCCGAAGTCTGCTCACAGCTATGGCACTGGCGTTGGCGTGGGCCGCCGACCTGGCGCCCTTCGTGGCCGCACAAACGAATGACGTCTTCGCTGGCGCGCGCGAGAAAATGGTGCGTGACCAGATCGAGCGTCGCGACGTGACCAATCGGGTCGTGCTCGCCGCGATGCGGCGCGTGGCGCGTCACGAGTTTGTGGACGCGAACCTGCGCCGCCAGGCGTACGACGACAACCCGCTGCCGATCGGCTATGGCCAGACCATCAGCCAGCCATACATCGTGGCGCTGATGACCGAACTGTTGCAGGTGAAGCCGGGCGACAAAGTTCTCGAAATCGGCACGGGCAGCGGTTACCAGGCGGCGGTGCTCGCCGAAATCACCACGAACGTATTTACCATCGAGATCGTTGAACCGCTCGCCGTCGCCGCCAGCAACCGCGTGCAACGACTCGGTCTCCAGGCCATCCGCGCTCGGCACGGCGACGGTTATTTCGGCTGGAAGGAGCACGGGCCGTTTGACGGCATCATTGTCACTGCGGCAGCCGACCACATCCCGCCGCCGTTGTTGCAGCAACTCAAACCCAACGGGAGAATGGTTATTCCCATCGGGCCGGTGTACTCAACGCAGCGGCTGGTCGTGGTGAGGAAGGACGAACAAGGCAAGGTGCGGACGGAGAGTGTCCTGCCCGTGCGGTTCGTGGCGTTGAAGGGCGGACCGCGCGCGAAGTAGGGCGTCTCGAATCTCAACTGCCGCTATCAGAATGAATCGAGCTCGTCTCTCGTCCGGCTTGTTCTGCATGTCCGCCGCGCTGCTCGGCTACGAATTGCTGCTGATGCGGCTGCTCTCGCTAGCCTACTGGGGTCACTTCGCGGCCTTCATGATTTCTGTCGCGCTGCTGGGTCTGAGCGCCGCGGGCTTGTTCCTACACTTCCGCCGCCAACGGGTTATGGCACAACCGGCAAGATGTTTTTCCACCAACGCCGCTCTGTTCGGTCTGACCGCACCCCTCGCTTTCGGCGCGTCGTAACTGCTCCCGTTCGCGCCATTTCTGCTGGCGTGGTCGGTGAAGGAATACGTTCACCTCGCGCTGCGGGTGTTGCTGTTCTTCGTGCCGTTCTTCTACGCCGGCGTCGCGATTGGCACGCCGTTCGTGGCGCGGATGGCCCCAGTGGGCCGGCTCTACTTTTGGAACATGCTGGGATCGGCCGTGCCGTGCGCGCCGTTGTTACCAGCCCTGTCCGTTGCGCATCCCCTCCGTTTATTGATTCCTATTTCGGCGCTGGGCTGGCTCGCGTGCGGCCTGACCGCGAGCAACCGGCGCGCGCGATGGGCCGCGGTGGCCGCGGGCGCGGTGATGGGTCTCGCGCTGACGCAACTGCCGTTTCGCTTTTCGGAATACAAAGAGCTGTCCAAGACGCTCCTGCTGCCGGAGGCGAGAATCATCGCGGAAAGATACGATCCCGACGGGGTGGTACACCGTGTGGTGTCTCCGCACACACGCTATCTGCCAGGCCTGTCTTTGAATTTCACCGGCGAATTGCCGCGGTCGCAACTGTTGTTCGTGGACGGCTCGGCCATGGAAGTCGTCTTCGACGCGGCGGAATCGCTCGCGCACCCCGAATTCCTGCAACTCTCTGCCGAAGCCTTTTCGTATCGCCTGCGGAAAAAGCCGCGCGTGCTGTTGCTCGCGGGCGGACCAGCGGAATGGTTACGGGCGGTCGCGCTGGGGGCGGAGCGAGTCGTGGCGGTGGACTCATTGCATCAGCGCGTGAAAGCGGTGGGGGACATCTGGAAGAGTTTCGGTTCCTCGCCACTGGAACGAGCTGGCCGAAGGCAGGTTGTGGACGAACCGCGGCATTATCTGGAAACTTCGCGCGAGCCGTTCGACGTGATTCTTGTTTCGCAACTGGGCAGTCACGGCGCGGCTACTGCGGGCGCGGCGTCGCTCGACGCCACGTACCTTTTCACGGTCGAGGCCCTGCAGCGCGCAGTGGCCCGACTGTCGCCCGACGGGCATCTGGTGTTGACGACCTGGATTGAGAATCCGCCGCGCGCGGGCGTGCGGCTGGCGGCCCTCATCGTAGAGACCCTGCGGCGCAACGGCGTGCGTGATCCGGGTAATCACATTCTCGCCATGCGGAGTTGGTCCACCCTCACGTTCTTTGTCGCGCGCCAGCCGTTTGGCGCGGAGGCCGTCGCCGCGCTGAAGCAATTCGTCGGGGAAAACTCCTTCGATCTCGTCCACTATCCCGGCATCACCGCTGCCGACGTGAATCGGGTCAACGTGATTCCAGACGAGCCGTATGTCGCGGCGCTGCAAGCGTTGCTGGGAACTGGGGCCGACGAATTCTCGCGTGAATCGCTCTTCAACGTGGCCGCGCCCACGGACGACCAGCCGTTCTTCAGCCACTTCTTTCGCTGGACGGCGCTGCCGAAACTGGTGCGGACGATGGGCCGCGAGTGGGTGCCGTTCGTGGAATGGGGCTATCTCCTGCTCGTGGCGTCGCTGGTCGTGGCGGCGGTGGTCGGCGGTTTAGTATTGGTGGTGCCGTGCGCGCTGGTGCCGGCACGGCCGCGCGTGCAAACAATCCTGCTCTTCTTCGCGCTGGGTGTGGCCTACATCGTCGTGGAGATGTGGGCGATTTACCGGCTGACGTTTCTGCTCGGGCGGCCGATGCTGGCGACGGCGATGGCGTTGAGCGTGATGCTGGCCGGCTCTGGCGCGGGAGCGGTGGTGTTGATGCGGACGCAGCTGTCCCAGAAATTGCAGTGGCTCACTGTGGGCGGATTGCTGATCGCGCTGGCGCTGGCGGTGGCGCTGTTCCAGCCGGTGGGGACCCGGATTTTCGGCGCGTCGCTGGGGTGGCGCGCAGCCGTCGCGACCCTGTGGATCGGTGTGCCAGCATTCTTGATGGGATTTCCTTTTCCGTTTGCGCTGCACCGGGTGGACCGCGCCGAGGAAATCCCGTGGGCGCTGGCGATGAACGGGTTTGGCTCCGTGCTGGGCAGCCTGCTCGCGACGCTGCTGGCGGTGCACTTCGGGTTGAATGCGCTGGGCCTGATGGCGGTGGGACTCTATGTCGTCGTGGCGTTGCTCCTACAGAGGAACGCAGTCTCATCAGCGCACTGAGCCTGCGTTCAGCTTTTCATCGCGCGCACGAGCGCGGCGACGCGTTGTGGGTCAACGGGAGTGGGCAGTGGGCCCGAACGCTTTGCTAGACTAGGCCCCGAACTTCCGCTTGACTCGCCTCGGCGGTGGCACTAAGAGAGGGAGCACACCTGAAACCGGAAGGAGCGTCGCCATGAGCCTCAAAGACTCGCAGGAGTACTACCACGAAGTGCTCAAGCGCATTCCTCCACGCGCCATGCCCGCGTTCGAGGACGAGGCCATGCAGGCGCGCGTCTGGGGCCGTCGCTGGGGCGTCTACAACGACGTGGGACCGCTCAGGATGGTCCTCGTCCACCGGCCCGGTGGCGAGATCCGCGTCATGTCGGGAGACAAGTACGATCCCGCCATCGAGGCGCTGATCGACGACGAGCAGCAGTGGTACTACCGCGACGAGAAGGCTCCCGATCTGGGCAAGATGCAGGCAGAGCACGACGCCATGGTGGCGGCGCTCACGCGCGAGGGCGCCGAGGTGGTGTCCGTCGACGGCGCGGCGACCGATCCCAAGGCCATGTACACGCGGGACAATGCCATCGCCGTGTCCGGCGGAGCCATCATTTGCCGCATGGGTCCTGTCGGCGCCAAGCCCGGCCAGGGGCGCCGCGGCGAGGAAGCCTACGTCACGCGCAAGCTGGCCGAGATCGGCATGCCCATACTCCGGACCATTCATGCCACGGGGCTCTTCGAGGGCGGAAGCTTCTGCTGGCTCAATGAGCACACGGCGCTGGCCGGACTTTCCTATCGCCAGAACGAGGAGGGGGCGCGCCAGATCGAGGAGGTGCTCGCCGCCCAGGGCGCCCGCTTGCACAAGATCGACCTCGCCGGCTATGCCATGCACATCGACGGCCAGCTCGTCATGATCGACCAGGACCTGGCCCTCATCAATATCAGCCGCGTGCCGTGGCGGCTTCTGGACACGCTGAAGGAGCTCAAGATCAAGTGGGTCGAGGTGCACCACGCGGACAATCCGCGCGTGGCCAACGTGCTCGCGGTGCGCCCGGGCAAGGTCCTGCTCGCGATCAACAACGGCGACGGCACCGCCGAGCGCCTCGTCGAGCACGGCGTCGAGGTCGTCCCGATCGATTTCAGCGAGTGCCAGAAGAACGGCGGGGGCATCCATTGCTCGACCGCGCCGCTGATCCGCGATCGCCACTGATGGAGGAGAGATCGATGCGAGCTCGCATGCGCTTCCTGCTGTGCCTCGGCCTCACCGCGATGCTGATGTGGAGCGGCGCCGTCGTCGCCGCCACGCCGGACGACACGCTGGTGATCGGCTACAACCGCGCGGCGAACAACCTCCATCCGGGCGTCAATGCGTCGCTGCCCAATATCTGGGCGAACATGCTGATCTACGACTCGCTGGTGATCCACGACGCCCAGGGCAAGGTGCACCCGGCGCTCGCCAAGCGATGGGAAGTGTCTAAGGACGGGCTCGTGTGGACGTTCTACCTCCGCGATGATGTGAAGTTCCACTCGGGGCGGAAGCTCACGGCGAACGACGTCAAGGCGCACTTCGACCTGTGGAAGACCATGCCGACGGCGACCAAGATCGCCGCGCTCGAGAAGACCGAGGCGGTCAACGACATCACGGTCCGCTTCACGCTCAAGAACCCGACCCTCGTCTTCCTCAGCATGATCAGCCAGACGGAATGGTCGTACTCGGGCATCCCGGACTCCGAGGCCGTCAAGAAGTACGGGCAGGACTACGGCGTCCTCCCCGAATCCATCTCCGGCACGGGCCCCTTCAAGGTCACCGGCTGGGTCAGGAACGACCGGGTCGAGCTCGCACGTAATCCCGACTACAAGTGGGGTCCGAGCTTCTACAAGAACCAGGGACCCGCGCGCGTGGAGAAGGTCGTCATCAAGACGATCACGGAAGAGGCAGCCCGCAGCGCCGCCCTCGAGCGGGGCGAGATCGACATGGATATCTCGCTGTCCGAGAAGGACGCGCCGCGTCTCGGCAAGACCAAGGGCCTCCGGGTCATGGTGCAGCCGAAGAACACCGCGCATCACATCGGCTTCAACCACGACAAGCCTCTCTTCAAGGACCAGCGCGTGCGCCTGGCGCTCATGTACGCCATCGACCAGAAAGCCATCGTGGAAGCCGTCTACAATGGCTATGCCAAGCCCGCGGTCGGCCTCTGGTCCACCTCGGTCGAGGGGCATACGCCACCGGCCGAGATGGCGAAGATCGCGCCGTCCTACAACCCGGCGCGGGCCAAGCAGCTTTTGGATGAGGCGGGCTGGAAGCCCGGGAGCGACGGCATCCGGGTGAAAGACGGCCAGCGGCTGTCCTTCACCTCCTACGGCTATTCCGAGCAGCAGGCCAATCTCCTGGCCGTGGTCCAGCAGCAGTGGCGCGAGGTGGGGGCCGAGAGCCAGATCCGCCAGCTCGAGTACGCGGCGTGGCAGAAGGCGGTGACGGCAGGGGAGCAGGACGTCTCCTACACGGACGGCACGCACAGCACGGCCGATCTCTCCTACTGGTGGGTCTGCAAGTCGGTGCCGTATCCGAATATTCTCAAGCGTTGCGACGAGGCGACCGACAAGTATTTCGAGATCACCCAGACCACGCTCGATCCGAAGAAGCGCGTCCAGGCCTTCCAGGACATGGAGAAGGACTTCATGCGTCGGGCCGCCATGATCCCGATGCCACATACGCTCTGGGTGGTGGGAGCTTCCGATCGGGTGGCGGATCTCGAGCTCCATCCGATCCACGGCTACTTCAAGCTGCTGGACGCGCGGAAGACGAAGTAGCGCGCCGGGCGCGCAGTCCCGATGCTCGGCTACGTCGCGAGGCGTCTCCGCGCCACCGTCTTCGTGCTGGTCGGCGTGTCCGTGCTGGTCTTCGTGATGGTGCGGCTCATCCCGGGCGATCCGGCACTCATCCTGGCCGGCGTCGATGCGAGCCGCGAGCAGGCCGCCGAGGTGAGACGGGGCCTCGGCCTCGACCAGCCGATCTGGATCCAGTACGCCCGTTACGTGGGCCGCGCCCTCGAGGGCGATCTCGGCAAGTCCATCCACAGCCGCCGGCCGGTCTGGCGCGAGATCCGCGACCGCTTCCCCGCCACGCTCGAGCTGACCATGGTGAGCCTGGCGCTGGCGGGCGTGATCGGCGTGGTCGTGGGCGTCGTCTCCGCCGTGAGACGTGGGAGCGCCATCGACTCAATCGCCATGATCGGCTCCCTCGCGGGCGTGTCCATGCCGATCTTCCTCTTGGGCGTGCTCCTGATCTGGCTCTTCTCGCTCTATCTCGGCCTCTTGCCCACGGGCGGCAGCCCGCCGTGCCTCTTCTGCGTCGAGCACGTGCGCCACCTCGTCCTGCCGTCGATCACGCTGGCGGGCGTGTCTGTCGGTATGGTGGCGCGGCTCACCCGCTCGACCATGCTGGAGGTCGTCCACGAAGAGTTCGTGCGGACGGCGCGGGCGAAGGGGCTGGCCGAGCGAATCGTGATCTACAAGCACGCCCTCCGCAACGCGATGATCCCGGTCGTGACCTACATGGGGCTCCAGTTCGGCGTGCTGCTGGGCGGCGCCGTCGTGACGGAGCAGATCTTCTCCTGGCCGGGCATGGGACGCATGCTGGTCGAGGCCATCGAATCCCGGGACTATCCGGTGATCCAGGGCGCCATCCTCTTCATGGCCTCGGTCTTCGTGGCCATCAACCTGCTGGTGGATCTCCTCTACGGCTGGCTCGATCCGCGCATCAGCTATGAGTAGCCTCTTCCGGGGACACCGCTTCGCGTGGGCCGGCCTCGCCTGCCTCCTGCTCTTCGTCATGGCCGCGCTCCTCGCGCCCTGGATCGCGCCCTACGATCCCCTGCGTCAGGTCATCGCGGAGCGTCTCCAGGGGCCGTCGACCACGCACTGGCTCGGCACCGACCAGTTCGGGCGCGACATCTTCTCCCGCGTGCTCTATGGCGGCCGGATCTCGCTCGGCATCGCGCTGCTCTCGGTGCTGCTGGGCCTCATCGTGGGCGGGCTTCTCGGGCTCGGCGCGGGTTACTCGGGGCGCCTCGACGGTCCCATCATGCGCGCGATGGACGTGCTGCTCTCCTTTCCCGCCGTGCTGCTCGCGATCATGGTGGTGACCATCCTGCGCCCGGGTGTTCTCACCGTAATCATCGCGGTGGGAGTCCGCAGCATTCCCGCGTTCGCGCGGATGGTGCGCGGCGCCGTCCTCGTCGTGCGGAGCCTGCCTTATGCCGAGGCGGCGGCGGCTATCGGCGCCTCGCATCTGCGCACCATCACGCGGACCATCGTGCCCAACAGCCTGCCGCCCGTTCTCGTGTTCTCGACGCTTCAGGTCGCCAACAATATCCTGCTGGCGGCGATCCTGAGCTATCTCGGGCTTGGCATCCAGCCGCCGGGCGCCGAATGGGGGCTGATGGTGAGCCAGGGACGCGGCTGGCTCCGCGACGCCCCGCACGTGGCCATGATGCCGGGGCTCGCCATCTTCGCCGTGGTGCTGGCTGTGAACATGGTCGGGGACGGTCTCCGGGACCGCCTCGACGTCAAGCTCAAGGAGAGCGGCGCATGACCGACAACGATATCCGGACGCGCGTGCTGAACGCCGTGGACGCCAAGGAAGTCATCGAGCTCGCCAAGGATCTCGTCCGGATCAAGAGCTATACGACGGAAGAGACGCCTGTCGCCAGGTTCCTGCACGATTTCTTTCAGCGCCGCGGCCTCGAGTCGCGATTGCAGGAGGTGGATCCCGGACGCTTCCAGGTGATCGGCCGGCTCCCCGGCACCGGCGGCGGCAAGAGCCTCATGCTCAATGGCCACATCGACATTGATCCGATCCCGGGCGGCTGGGCTCGGGATCCCTATACGCCGAGCATCGAGGGCGACCGATTCTACGGCGCCGGCATCTTCAACATGAAGGGTGGCGTGGCCGCGATGATCGAAGCCGCCCTGGCAGCCAGGCGCTCGGGCGCGCCATTGCGGGGCGACGTGATCCTGGCCTGCGTGGTCGGCGAGCTCCAGGGGGGCGTGGGCACGGTGCACCTGTTGAAGAGCGGCGTGCGCGCTGATCTCGCCATCGTGCCCGAGCCCTACGGCACGGACACGATCATCACGAAGCACACGGGGGTGATCGAGCTCGCCATACACGTGATCGGCCGCTCGGCCCACATCTCGCGGCTCGACCGCAGCGTCAACGCGATCAGCAAGATGACAGGGGTGGTCCAGGCCCTCGAATCCCTCACGCTCAGCGGGGCGCATGACCCCGATCTCCCGGCGTTGCCGCTGCTGCTGGTCGGCAGCATCATCGGCGGGCGCGGTCGCGAGTGGGAGATCCGCGGGCCCAACATCGTCCCCGACGTCTGCACGATCTTCGTGGACGTGCGCTTCTCGCCTACCATGACGCCCGAGTCCATCCTCGCCGATATCCGCGGCGCCCTCGAGAGACTCCGGGCCCAGGATGCAGCGCTGACCTACGAGATCGAGTTCCCGATGAAGCCGGAGCGTCGATGCAATCGCGAGATCATGCCGGCCGTGAGCATGCCCACCGATCATCCGCTGGTGCAGGCGGTCGCGAAGAACGTGCGGACCATCGTGGGAATCGAGCCGCGCGTGGGCGCCGTGGTGCCGCGGAGCTATGCCGGCAACGACACGGCCCATCTCTACGGCGCGGGTATCCCCTGCTGCCTCTATGGCCCCGCCGCCGAATACGACGAGAAGACCGCCGACCGCTACACGCCGGTGAGCCAGATCATCGACTGCGCGCGCGTGTTGGCCGCTACGCTGGGCGAGGTTTGCGCTTGAGGGTCCCGGTGCCCATGAGCCAGCGCGCGAGGCGGGCCGGGTCCTGTCGTCGGGGACGGCGGCGGCGCAACCGGCTTCGCCACCCTACCCGTCGTGAATCGCGGCCCTTCGGGCTGCGCGCACTCGGGAAGGGCCCACTCCGCCGGCCGCGCCGCCGCCGCCCCCGACGCCACCCGTCCCGACTTCAGCGTGATTGCTCAATGACGAGGGGTGCACCTGGGCGACGGGACCAGTCGCCGCACGTGCGATCCCGGCTGAGTTAGGTTGCGGCTTCGAGGGCGGTGAGAGCGAGGACGCGCGTGACGAGGAAGAGCTCGTCGAGATTGGTGTGGACGTCGTGGTAGTCGGTGTAGCCGCCGCCGGGACCGTAGAGGCAGCACGGGATGCCGGCCTGCCAGAGGTGCGTCGTGTCATTGCCCGCGTAGCTCTGGGGTAGCCGGACGCCGAGATATTCCGGGTCCTGGCCGGATAGCGTCTTGAGATGGCGCGTGACCATCTGGACCACTGGCTCGGTCACGGGCACATCCACGGCGGCCTTGGCCAGTCGTCCGAGGCCGCGTGACAGCTCGGGCGGAAACTCGATCTCGTACTGGAATTCCGGGTCGTCGGCCTTGAGGCCATCGAGCGTGCGCCGGATGTCGGCCAGGATCGTCTCGCCGCTCTGGCTCGTATTGAAGCGGACATTCACATACGCGGTGCAGAAGTCGCTGACGGTATAGGCGCCCCGGAGATTGTAATTGCGGCCCCGCCCGCCGATCACCGAGCCCACATTGAGCCGCGGCAGCCCCGGCAGGTCGGGATCGTGCACGGCCGTCATCTTCATCGCGTTGATGGCGGCAATGGCGCGCATCATCTTGGCGATCGCGTCCGAGCCCTGCTCCTTCTTGCTGATATGCGTGGCGCGCCCGAGGGTGTGGACCACGACGTCCATCGACCCCGTGTGCTTGGTGATGATGGTACGCGCGCCGTACGGCTCCGGGATGACCGCCATGTCGGTACGGTAGCCGTGCTGGATCGCGTGAATGGTTCCGACGCCGCTGTTCAGCTCGGCTGCGACGCAGGCGATCACCACGTCGCCACGGAGCGGCACGCCGGCGCGCTTGAGGGCGAGCGCCGCCATGATGCAGGCTGTCACACCGGCCTTCATGTTGAAGATGCCGTGCCCGAAGATGTTGCCGTCGGCGATCCACGGCTGGAAGGGATCGCGCGTCCAACCGCTGGCCAGCGGATCGATGTCGATATGGCCGTTGAGCATGATCGAGCGGCCGCCACCCGTGCCGCGGAGGCGAGCGACCGTCTGCTTGCGTCCCGGCTCGATCTCCTGCAGTAGGGCCTCCACGCCGTGATCGCCCAGGTAGTTGGCTATCCACTCCGCACAGGGCGTTTCTTCCGTGGTGAAGGACGGAATGCAGATGAGGTCGGAAGCCAGGCGCACAACCTCTTCGTCGTCGACCCGGTCGAGGACCTTCTTCTGGACATCCGCAAGCGTGGCGGAGGCGATGGACACGATGGCTCCTCTCTGTCCTGGCATGCTCGAGGAGTATACGCCGGGCAGGACCCGCCCCGCTGCTCTGCTACACTGCCGCCGTGAAGAACAGCCGTCCCCCTACTCAACCGAGCAGGGGCACCTGAGCCGTGCCGCGACGCGCCGGCTCCCGCCGATGGGCGCGTGCCGCTGAGGCGGGACTCCTAACGACCTCCTACTCTACAGGAGGAACGCGGATCCCGTTGACTCCACGGCGCCCAGGGTAAAGTAAGAGAAGCAGCATGGGTCGGCGCAACCTCGAGCAGATCCTCTCCGGTCTGGCCCGCGAAGGCGAGCTCTACGAGCGTGTGCCCGGCGGCCGCCTCCGGTGCTACGCGTGCGGCCATCGCTGCCTCATCCTCCCCGGCCAGCGCGGGGTCTGCAAGGTCCGCTGGAACCAGGATGGCCGTCTCATGGTGCCCAAGGGTTACGTGGCGGCGCTTCAACTCGATCCGGTGGAGAAGAAGCCCTTCTTCCACGCGCTACCCGGCAGCCGCGCGCTGTCCTTCGGCATGCTCGGATGTGATCTGCATTGCGGGTACTGCCAGAATGCGCTGACTTCGCAGGCGCTGCGTGATCCCGCCATGGGCGTGCCGCCCGAGGAGGTCACGGCCGAGGACCTCGTGACGCTGGCGGTTCTGCGCGGCGCGCGGATCCTCACCTCGACCTACAATGAGCCGCTCATCACCAGCGAGTGGGCGGTTGAGGTCTTCAAGGCCGGCCGTCAGCGCGGGCTCGTCCCTTCCTATGTCTCCAACGGGAACGCCACGCCGGAGGTGCTCGAGTATCTACGTCCCTGGGTCGACCTCTACAAGGTGGACCTCAAGGGCTTCGACGATCGCCACTACCGCAAGCTCGGCGGCATGCTCCAGACGGTGGTGGACACCATCAGGCGCCTTCACACCATGGGCTTCTGGCTCGAGGTCGTGACGCTGGTCGTGCCGGGTTTCAACGACTCCGACGCCGAGCTGACCGACATCGCCCGTTTTTTGCTCTCCGTGTCGCCCGACATCCCCTGGCATGTCACCGCCTTCCATCCCGACTACAAGATGACCGATCGGGACCAGACCCCGGTTCGCACCGTTGTGCGCGCGGCGGAGATCGGACGGCGCGAGGGGCTGCGGTTCGTCTACGCCGGCAACGTGCCCGGCCGCGTCGGGCCGTTCGAGAACACCGATTGCCCCGGGTGCGGCGCCCTGCTCATCGAGCGTATGGGCTACACGATCCTGCAGGACCGCGTGAGCCCGGCCGGTGGCTCCTGCCCGCAGTGCGCGCGGAAGATCCCCGGCGTGTGGAGTTGATCCGACGGCTACCTCGCGGATCACCGCCGCGGGGCCGACGGACGGATGCGATGAGCGCCGGTCCGTACACATGCGTCTCGTAACCGCGGGCGTGGGCGCTCAGGCTTCACCCCGGTATGCGCCGGCCGGGCTCCTCGTGAGCCATGGTCGAGCGCACGTGATGATCGACGGCGGGCCGGGCGCCGAGCCCGGGAGGCGAGTGGACGCCTGGCTCGTCACCGACGCAAAGGCCGAGCTCAGCGGCGCCATTCGGCGCTTGGCCGCAGAGCACGGCGCCATTGCGAGCGTGGCCGAGTTTCACGGGCCGGACCTGCTGATTCGCCCGAAGCGCGTCGTCCACACGAGCCATCCCGCGTATGGCTACCTCATTCAGTCCGGCGGGAAGTCGATTGTCTGGGCCCCCGAGTTTTTCGTCTTTCCCCGATGGGCCGCAGGCGCGGCGATCATGTTCGCCGAGGCGGCCGGTTGGGACCATCCGATCCGGTTTGCGGGCGGCTTCGGTGGCCACCTCGATGTCATGTCCGTCGCGAGGGCTGCCCGCCGCTACGGCGTGTCCCGTCTCGTGTTCTCGCACCTCGGACGCCCCACGCTCCGCGCGCTCGATGACGGGAAGCGACCCTCGTTTGGTGAGTTCGCCAGGGACGGTCAGGCCTTCGTGATCCGATCTGGTCATCCGGCGCCTCGATAGAGCGCGATGTCTGAATGCATCATCCTGATCGGCCTGCAGGGCGCGGGAAAGACCACGCTCTATCGCCAGCGCTTTGCCGCCTACGAGCATGTGAGCATGGACCGCTTTCCCAGCGCCCGGAACAAGACGGCCCGCCTCATGGCTGAGATCACGCGCGCCCTGGACGCGGGCCGCTCCGTGGTCGTGGACAACACGAATCCGACCATCGCCGTCCGAGGGCCGTTGATCCGGCTCGCGCGCTCTCAGGGCGCCGAGGTGGTCGGATACTATGTCGAGGCGACCACCGCCGAGGCCGTCGCGCGAAACCGGAAGCGGGGAGGCAAGGCGCGCATCTCCGACGTGGGCGTCTTCGCGACCGCCAGGCGATTCCAGCCGCCGCTCAAGGCGGAAGGGTTTCACCAGCTGTACCGGACTCGCCTGGGCGCCCATGGTGCCTTCACCGATGAAGAGTGGGTGGGCGACATGAGCCGATTCCGGAATCTTGCGTGGAGCGGAGCGGATCAGCTCCGCGGCCGGCTCTACATTCCGCCCGGCTACGATGAGCGAAGCGGTTCGTGGCCCTTGATCGTCTTTCTCCACGGGCGCGACGAGAGCGGCCGCGACAACATCTCCCAGACCACCGTGGGGCTGGGGCCGGCGCTCGTCCGTCATCCCGAGCGGTGGCCCTTCGTCGCTCTCCTGCCCCAGAAACCCGATCCGCATCAGCCGTGGGCGACCTACCGGTCGGCGCTCGTGGCCATGGTGAAAGCCACGCGGGCTGCCTATCCGATTGACGCATCCCGACAGTATCTGAGCGGCGTGTCGCAGGGCGCGCACGAGACGTGGGAGCTGGGCGTCGAATGTCGTGACGACTGGGCGGCGCTCGCTCCGATCTGCGGCTATGGCGCCCCCGCCGAGTACGCGACGGCGCTCCGCGAGATGCCGATATGGTGCTTTCACGGCGAGGTGGACCGCGTCGTTCCCCATGCGTGCTCGGTCGCCATCATCCAGGCGATCGAGCGAGAGGGCGGCCGCGTTCGCTTCACGAGCTATCCCGGCGTCGGCCACGACGCCTGGGAGCCGGCCTATGCTGAGCCCGATCTGCCCTCCTGGCTGCAGCAGCACACCAGCGTCAGGTCTTAAAAGATGACACTTCGCGGGGGCAGCAGTGTCCGCTTCGATGGTGAGGTATGGCGCCTGGATCCCCCGCGCCTGACGGCTAGGGTGCGGGCGAAGGCGGGCGCTCGCGCACCCATCGCTGGAGCTCCGGTAGCAGCTCGGCATCGCGCCGGCGCGCGACGACGAAGGCCTTGGCGATCTGACCGCGCAGCTCGTCGCCGGCGCCGATCACCGCGGCCTCGCGCACGTCGGGATGGCTCATGAGGACGGCCTCGATCTCGACGGCGCTCATGGTCCAGCCGGCGGAGATGATGACGTCGTCGGAGCGGCCGGCGTGGAAGAAGTAGCCGTCGGCATCCATGCGGCCGCGGTCCTTGACGAGAAACCACCGGCCGCGGCGGCGCACGGCGATTTCGCCCAGGATGCCCGGAGGCAGCGGCTGTCCATCGGCGTCGACGACACCGACCTCCCATCCAGGGGCGGCCGTGCCGAGCGCCCCGGGACGGACTTCGTAGCCCGCGAACCCGGGGTAGCTCACGATGATCACCCCCACCTCGGTCGACCCGTACATGCTGCGCGGCGTGACGCCGAACGCCTCCTCGATGAACCGCCACGTGCCGGGGTCCATGGGCTCTCCGGTGAAGGAGAGCTTGGCGGGGCGGAAGGGATAACGCGCGGCCAGGCCCGAGGCGCGCAGGAGGCGATAGACGGTCGGGGCCGCGGCCATGTTGGTGATCTCGAAGGCGCGAAGCGCCTCGAAGATCCGCCCGGCGTCGAAACGCCCGGCGTAGCTGCCCACGGCGATGCCGAGGGCAAGCGGGGCGATCGTGCCGTGCCAGAGACCGTGCCCCCAGGCCGGCGAGGAGGGGCAGAAGTACCGGTCGCCCGGACGCAGGCCGACGCCGTAGAGCGCCCCGATCATCAGCGTGACCACGGAGCGGTGGGTGTGTCTGACCGCCTCGGGCAGCGCGCGCGTCGTGCCAGACGTGTACTGAAACACCGCGAGGTCGTCGGCCGCGGTGGCGGGCGCGTACTCGGCCGGCTGAGTGGCCAGCGCCGACTCGAACGCCTCGTCGACGGCCACCACGCGCAGGTCGGTAAACTCCGCCCGCCAGCGCTCCGCGTCGCGATCGACCAGCAGCACGCGCGGCGAACAGTCGCCGAGACGGAGGGCGAGCCCCTCCGGTCCGAAGAGGGTAAAGAGCGGCACGGCGATTGTCCCGCCCCTGACCGCGCCGAACAGCGCGCCGTAGAACGGCAGGGACGGCTCGAGCATGATGGCGACCCGCTCGCCACGCGTCACACCCTGGGCTTCGAGCCAGTGGGCGAACCGGCAGGACCACGCGGCGAGGGCCCCGAAGGTGTGGATCTCCCGCCCGCCGTCGGCGCGCTGGATGCGCAGCGCGACGGCGTCCGCCGGGTGTCGATCGACGCACTCGTGCGCGAGGTTCAGCCGCTCCGCCGTGCCGTCGACCAGCTCCCAGAGGGCCTTCCAGGTGAAGGTACGGAGCGCCGTCGGGTAGTCGTTGATCTCGAGGAGCCGGGCGCTCATAGACTCAGAGCGCGATCGCCGCGAGCGTGCCTTCCTCGATGGCTTCGAAGAACTTCCGAGATCCTTGCACGTCGCCGACGAGGTGCACCGGGATGCCGAGATCGGTAAGCTCCGTGGCGAGCGCGTTCCGCGGCATATAGCCGGTGCAGAGGACGACGGTGTCGACGTCGATGAGGGCGCGGCGCCAGCCGTTCGGCGGCTCCACCGTCACCGAGCGCGGGCCGATCTCGTGCACCTTCGTGTGCGTGAGCACCTCGATGCCGAGCTCGCGGATGCGATCGAGGAAGTAAACGCGGTCGGCGTGAACGGCCTTCGTCAAGAGCTCGGAACGCGCCACGATGATGACGCCCTTCCCGCGCTCGGCGAGGAAGTCCGCCACTTCCATGCCGACGAGGCCGCCACCGATGACGACGCAGTTCGCGCCTGTCTCCGTGAGGCCCGCGATGATGCGCCAGCCCGCGACGACGTGAGGGAGGTCGACACCGGGGATGTCGGGGTTGCGGGATTCGGATCCGGTCGCGAGGATGATCGTGTCGGGGCGGAGATCCTGCGCGTCGGCGACCGTGAAGGGGTGATTGAGATGCACGTTGATCGCGCGCCGCTCGACCTCGCGCTCGAAGAACCGGAGCGCGCTCTCGAGCTCCTCTCGGTGGGGCGGCAGATGGGCGAGCCGCAGGTGGCCGCCGAGGGCGCGATCCGCCTCGAACAGGTGGACAGTGTGCCCGCGTCCCGCAGCGGTGATCGCTGCGGCCATCCCGGCGACGCCGCCGCCAACCACCGCGAGGCGCTTCACGCTCGCCGGCATAGCGAGGAGCCGTGTGAACTCGAGCTCACGGCTCACCGTCGGGTTCATCGTGCACACGATGCCCTTGTGGCGATGGATCGTCGCGATGCACTCGTTGCAGGCGATGCACGGGACGATGCGGTCGACCTGACCGGACCGCGCCTTCGCCGGGAAGTGGGGATCCGCGAGGAGCGCGCGACTCAGGCAGATGAGGTCTGCGCGTCCCGACGAGAGGATCTCCTCGGCGAGCGCCGGCGTGTTGATGCGTCCGACCGCCATGATCGGGATGGTCAGCCGCCGCTTGAAGGCCTCGCTGTACGCCGCGTAGCAGCCGCGCGACACCGACATGCCGGGGATGATCGCGTACGGCCGGGAGGCGTGGATGCCGCCGGAAACGCTCACGGAGTCGGCACCCGCGGCTTGCAGCAGCACTCCAATCTCCACCGCCTCGTCCAGCTCGAGACCGCCGGGGACGAGGTCGCGCCCGTTCATGCGACAGATGACCGGATACTCGCGCCCGAACTCGCGCTTGATCGCCTCGACCAGCTCGATGAAGAAGCGGGCGCGACGCGGGGTGTCGCCGCCGTATGCGTCCCGGCGGAAGTTGGACTCCGGAGAGAGAAACTGACCGATCAGGTAGCCGTGAGCGCCGTGGAGCTCGACGGCGTCGAAGCCCGCGGCGCGAGCGCGGCGGGCCGCCTCGACGAAGGAATGAACCAGCTCCTGGATCTCGGCGACGGTCAGCTCTTGCGGGATGACCCCCTCCCCGACCGCGGTGAAGCGGGACGGCAGCGCGGAGGGCGCGCGGGGGGGCGCACCGGAGACCTCCGGGACGGACTCGCGGCCGCCGTCATTGAGCTGGAGCGCGGCGCGGGCTCCGGCGGCATGGACGGCGCCGACGAGCCGGCGCATGCCGGGGATGTAGCGGTCGTCGTGAAGCATCGCGTTGTGATGGAGGCGCTTGCCTCTTGGATCGACGTACGTCGCCTCGACCACAATGAGCCCCGCGCCGCCGCGCGCCCGCTCGGCGTAGTACTCCACCATGTCGTCGGTGACGACGCCTTCGCGATCCGCGAGCTCGGAGCTCGTCGCGGCGAAGACGATGCGGTTCGGCAGCTCGAGGCTCCCGATGCGCGCCGGACTGAAGAGGTGCGGGAACACGGGTCAGACTCCGAGGTACGAGCGCTGCACCAGCGGGTTGTCCAGCAGCTGCTGCCCGGTGCCGTGGAGGGTGACGCGGCCGGTCTCCATGACGTAGGCGTGATCGGACAGCTTGAGCGCCATCCGCGCATTCTGCTCGACCAGGATGACCGAGACGCCCCGCGCGTGGATGTTTCGGACGATGGTGGCGATCTCTCGCACGACCAGCGGGGCCAGCCCGAGCGACGGCTCGTCGAGCAGCAGGAGCTTGGGATCGGACATGAGCGCGCGGCCGATGGCGAGCATCTGCTGCTGGCCGCCCGAGAGGCTGCCAGCGGCCTGTCCGCGACGCTCGGCCAGCACCGGGAAATACGCGTAGACCTCCCCGAGCGCCCTGGCCACGTGCCGGCGGTCGCGCTGATAGCCGCCCATGCGGAGGTTCTCCTCCACCGTCATCTCGGGGAACAGCCGCCGCCCCTCGGGGCAGAGGCTCACCCCGGCGCTCACGATACGAGGCGGCGACAGCTGGTCGAGGCGCCGGTCGCCGAACTCCACCATGCCGGCGGTGATCGGGACGAGCCCCATCACCGCCTTGAGGATCGTGCTCTTGCCCGCGCCGTTCGCCCCCACGATCGAGACGATCTGCCGCTCGTCCACGGAGATCGTCACGCCGCGCAGCGCGCGCACCTTCCCGTAGGATACCTGCACGTCATGCACTTTGAGCGGCGGCATCCTCGTCGACTCCCAGGTACGCGGCGATCACCGCCGCGTCGTTCCGGATCTCGTCCGGTCGGCCCTCGGCGATCTTCCGGCCGTAGTTCATGACCACGATCGTGCGGCAGAGGCCCATGACGAAGCTCATGTCGTGCTCGACCACCACGATGGTGGTTCCTGCCTCGTTCACGCGGCGGATGAGCCGCCCGGTGCGCGCGGTCTCCTCCGGGTTCATGCCGGCGACGGGCTCGTCCAGCAGCATGAGCTCCGGTTGGGTCGCAAGCCCGATCGCGATGCCGAGCGCCTTCTGGTGGCCGTAGGGCAGGTTCCGGGCCGCCTCGGAGCGGACGGTGTCCAGCTCTACGAACCGGAGTAGCTCGAGCGCGCGGGCGCGGATCTCCGCCTCGTCTCGCGCCGCCGCGCGCGAGGCGACCAGCCCCGACCAGAACCCGACGCGACTCCTCACCGCGCACCCGCGGAGCACGTTCTCGAGCACCGATGACTCGGGGTAGAGGACGGTCGACTGGAAGGTGCGGACGACACCCATCCTCGCGATGTCATAGGACGCGAGCCCGGTGATCTTCCGGCCGTTGAAGCGCACCTCGCCGGCCGTCGGGGCGAGCTGGCCGGTGATGAGGTTGAACGCGGTGGTCTTGCCGGCGCCATTCGGTCCGATCAGGCCGACGATGCTGCCCGGCTCGACCGCGAACGAGAGGTCGGCGACGGCGGCCAGCCCGCCGAACTGCTTCGACAGTCCCCGGACCTCGAGCAGGGGTGCCACCGGTCTCAGCTCCCGCTCCGTGGGTCGGGGGCGCGCTCGCGGGCCGGCGGTTCGGCGGCTGGCCGTCCGACCCGCCCCACCAGCGCGCGCCAGGCAGACGCGCACAGCGGGGTCACGCCATCCGGCAGGAAGCGCATGAACACGATGAACGTGAGCCCGTACAGCACCTGCTGCCACATCACGTACGAGCGCAACAGCTCGGGCAGCGGGGTCAGGAGCAACGCCCCCAGGATCGGCCCGGCGAGCGAGGTCGAGCCGCCGATGATGTTCATCAGCAGGAAGTTGACCGATTCCCAGAACGTGAAGCTGAAGGGCGCGATGTAGAGCAGGAAGTGGGCGTAGAGGCTCCCGCCCAGGCCGGCGAGCAGGCACCCGATCGAGAACGCGATCATCTTGATGCGCATCGGGTTGTACCCGGTGGCGGCGGCCAGGAGCTCCGACTCGCGGACGGCGTCCATCGCCCGCCCGAACGGTGACCGGTAGAGGGCCCAGACGAAGGCGAGGGCAAGTGCAACGACGACGAGCACCAGGTAGTAGAAGGCGGGTAGACGCCCTTGAGACGGAGGATGATGCGGCCGAGGCCGAGTGCCACCAGCGCTGCGCCGAGCCCCGCCGCGACGAACCCGACCAGGAACGGCACGTCGAGCTTCACGGTGAGCTGGGCGGAGGTGTAGGCCCCGATGGCCATGAACCCGGCGTGGGCCATCGACACCTGACCGGTCTTGAGGACCACGTTCAGGCCGAGCGCGATCACCGCGTTGATCAGCGCCATGTCGAGCAGGTAGAGGCCGAACTGGTTCTCGAACATCCACGGGACGAAGAGCGCGAGGATGAGCAGCGCCGCGATGACCAGGCACGAAAGCGCCCGCGCACGTTCGCTCACCGGGCGCTCTGTCATGCCGTCGCGCGGCCCAGCAGGCCGAAGGGCCGCCAGAGCAGGATCAGCATGATCAACAGGAAGCCGAGCATGTCCGACACGAGAACGCCGAAGAGCGAGGCGAAGACACTCTCGGCGAGGCCGAGGACGAGCCCGCCCACCACCGCGCCGGGAACGCTCCCGAGCCCGCCGAGGATCACGACCACGAAGGCCTTCAGGATCGCGGCCTGGCCCATGTAGACGTGGAGCGAGAAGACGGGCCCGATCACGCCACCCGCGATCGCGGCGAGCATGCAGCCGATCGCAAAGGCCAGGGTGTAGACGCGGTTCACCGGGATGCCTTGCATGAGCGCGGCCTCAGCGTCCTGCGCCACCGCGCGAAGCGCCTGGCCGAACTTGCTCCACGTGATGAAGGCATAGAAGAGCGCCAGCACGACCGCGGCGACTGCGACCACCAGCAGACGATCGTAGGGGAATATCAGCCAGCTGGAGCGGTAAACGCCGCTGACCGGCGCGGGCAGGGAGAGGGCCTCCACGCCCTCCGTCACTGCCATGATGCCCTGGAGCGTGATCTGCAGCCCGAGCGCGCTCATGAGCATGGACAGCTCGCGGGAGCGCAGAGGGACGAAGATGACACGCTCCACGACCGCGCCGAGGACCCCCACCGTCACCGCCGATGCCGCCAGCGCGAGGAAGAAGTTCACGCCGAGTCGCCCGTAGAGGTGATAGACCACGAAGGCGCCCAGCATGTAGAACTCGCCGTGCGCGAAGTTGACGAGCCGCATGATGCCGAAGATCAGGGTGAAGCCGAGCGCCATCAGGACGTAGAAGGAGCCCGAGGTGAGCCCGTTCACCAGGACCTGCGCGATGGAGACTTCGGTCAGCACGGTGAGTGGCCGGTGTCGCGGGACCGGGCGGTGGCCCGGTCCCGCGGCTCGGGATCCTACGGATTGATCTTGGTGAGCATCATTTCCTTGCCCTTCTGCACCTGGCCGACGTAGAACGGGGCGATCCACTGATGCCGGATGCCGTACTCCGCCTCGCCGCCCCACACGTAGCGCCCGAGCAGCCCCGTGTACTCCTTCTGGCCCTCGATGTGCTGCCGGAGCCCGTCTGAAGAGAACGTCTTCGCCTGCTTGATGGCGTCGAAGAGCATGTGCGAGCCCTCGTAGAAGTAGACCCCGAGGGGATTGTACGGCATCTTGTACTTCGCCTCGAACCGCTCCATGAGCGCCTTGACCTTCGGCTCGTTGGGATCCCACGGGCTCACGTAGAGGAACCCGTCGGCGGCCGCGCCGGCGACCCGAATGATCTCGAGGGTGCCGGGACCGCCCGTCTTGATGATCTGGCCCTGGAACCCGATCTGCCGCGCCTGCTTCAGGACCACCCCCGAGTCACCCGGCGTGGTGCCGTCGAGGTCGAGGATGTCGGGCTTCGACGCGAGGAGCTTCGTCAAGAGCGGCACGAAGTCCTGGGTGCCCCGCTCGTAGAACTCCTTCGCGAGGACCTTGATTCCGACCTTCTGGTACGCGGCCTCGTTGTGCGACGCGACCTCCTTGCCGGACTCGTCGTTCGGGCCCACGATCGCCGCCGTCTTGAGCTGCGGTTGGTTCTTCACGATCCACTGGAGGAACGGCAGCGAGAACTCCATGCTCGTCGGCGTCAGCCGGAACGTGTGCGGCTTCTTCGGGCTGAGGGCCTTCGTCGTGTAGCTGTTGGAGAAGACGAGGACCTTGTTCGACTCCGTGACGTCGGCCATCGCCAGCATGGGGACCGAGCCGATCGGACCCACGATGATGTTCACCCCGTCCTGGGAGATGAGCCGCTGGGCCGCCTGCACGGCGCCCGGGCCGGTGTACTTGTCGTCGTACGCGATGACCTTGATCGTGTACGTCGTGTCGCCGATCGGGATGCCGCCGGCCTTGTTCACGTCCTCGGCGGCCATCTCGAGGCCGCCCAGCATGCCCATGCCCCAGGCCATGCCCGCTCCCGAGAGCGCGGAAACGAACCCGATCTTGAGCTCGGCGGTCTTCGCGGCCCGAACGGGTTCGTGGATGACGGCGAGCGCCGCCACCGCGAGCACGCCGACGATTGCTACGTTCCGGATCCAGGTTCTCATGTTGCCTCCTTGTCGTCTCGTTTCGCACGCACCTTCACTCCGGCCCACTGCTCGTAGAGCGTCGTCACCCCGGCCATGTCGACATTGTCGAGACCCTGCGCCGCCGCGGCCTCGTAGATCTGGCGCACGGTCGAGGTGGCGAGCATCGGAACCCCCAGGCTCTCGGCCATCTTGAGGGCCAGGGAGAGGTCCTTCCGCGACAGCGCGATGCTGAAGTACGGCGTGAAATCGCCGGCCAGCACGTTTGGGAAGCGCTTCAGAAAATGATGTGAGCGGCCGCCGCTAGTCGACAGGACCTCGAACAGCCGCTGCGGGTCCATGCCGGCGCGAACGCCGAGCACCATGGCTTCGGCGGCGACCGCGACGTTGCACATCGACATGACGTTGTTCACGAGCTTCACGATGTACCCCGCGCCGAGCGGCCCGAGGTGGTGGATCTCGGCGCCGAGCACCTCGAGGACCGGGCGGCAGCGATCGATCACGGCGGCGTCGCCGCCAACCAGGAACACGAGCCGGCCGCTTCCCGCGTCCGCGGGCCCACCGCTCACGGGTGCGCCGAGGCTCTCGGCGCCGCGAGCCGCGGCCGCGTCGGCGACCTCACGCCATGTGTTCGGATCGATCGTGCTCATGTCGACGAGGATCGTCCCGGCGCGCAGCGCCGACACCGCGCCGTTGGCGCCGAGATACGCGTCCCGGATCGCGGGCGGGTTCGGCAGGCTCGACATGACGACGTCGGCGACCCCGGCGACGGCCGCCGGAGATTTCGAGATCGTGACGCCGTCCTTGGCCGCCGCGGCCGCGCGCGCCTCGCTCACGTCGTAGCCGGTGACGCTGAAACCCGTCTGCACGAGGCGCCGCGCCATCGGTCCGCCCATCGCGCCCATCCCGAGGAACCCGATCCTTGGCTTCGCCATCACCCGCTCCTTCCTGTGAGGTCACCGAACATTTGCCGTGCGCCCCTCAAACCTGGTAGCGCCGATCCACGTCCAGATACTCGTGCGTGGCCACGACCGCTTCGCGTTCCTCGAACGTCGCCATGCGGTCGGCCACCGCTCGGCTGTTGCCGTCCCGGCGCATGACCGTCAGCACGTCTTGCATCGCGCGGATGGCCGCGCGCTGCAGATCCGACGGGACGATGACGATGCGGTAGCCGAACGCCTCGAGCCGAGCGAGGGGCACCAGCGGCGTCTTGCCGCCCTCGAACATGTTGATGAGCGTGGGACAGGGGAGCGACCGCGCGATCGTCTCGATCTGCGCCTCGCTCACCGGCGCTTCCACGAAGAGGACGTCCGCGCCGGCGGCCGCGTACGCGTGCGCCCGGTCGAGGGCCGCGTCGAGTCCCTCGACGGCGATCGCATCGGTGCGGGCGATGAGCACGAGGTCGGGATCCTCGGCGGCGTCCCGGGCGGCCCGGAGCTTCTGACTCATCTCCGCGGTCGAGATCACCGCCTTGTCATCGTAGTGGCCGCACCGCTTCGGGAACGCCTGGTCTTCCAGGTGCAGCGCGGCCACACCCGCCCGCTCGAACTCCCGGACGGTCCGCCGCACGTTCAGCGCGTTGCCGTACCCCGTGTCGGCGTCCGCGATGACGGGAACACCGGCGTGCTCGACGATCAGCGCGAGGCGGTCCGTCACTTCGCGCATCGAGAGCAGGCCCAAGTCGGGATACCCCATGCTCCGGGCGATGCCGCCTCCCGTCGCGTAGGCCGCCGCGAAGCCGGCCGCTCGGACGAGACGCGCCGAGAGCCCGTCGTACACGCCGGGCGCGAGGACGATACCGTCGTTCTTCAACAGCTGCCGGAGCGCGGTGGTCGGTCGCATGCCGGCCGCGCTACGCGTGCGAGAACGTCGCGGCCGAGCGGCCGGCGAGGCGGCCGAACACGGAGCCGGCCATCAGCCCCGCGCCGCCGGGGTAGTTGGTGTAGAAGAGCCCGCCGACGAGCTCGCCGCACGCGTAGAGGCCGGGGATCGGGTGCTGCTCGCAGTCGATCACCTGCGCCTCGGAACTGATCCTGAGCCCGCCGAACGTGAACGTGATCCCGGTCGTGACCGCGTAACCCAGGTACGGCGGCGTATCGATCGGCTGTGCCCAGTTCGACTTCGGCGGCGTGAGCCCCTTCGTGTTCTTCCCGTCCTTCACGGCCGGGTTGAACGCGCCCGGCTGGACGGCGGCGTTGTACTCGCGCACCGTCCGGACGAACCCGTCGACGTCGATCTCGAGCTTGCGCGCCAGCTCCTCGAGGGTGCTCGCCTCCGCCTTCGTCACCTCGCGGATGCGGTACTCCTCGCGCAGCAGATGTACGACCTTCTGGTCGAAGATCTGGAACGCGGCGCGCCGCGGCTGCTGGATGACTTCCTTGCCGTACTTCACGTACGTGTAGTTGCGGAAATCGGCGCCCTCGTCGACGAACCGCCGACCATGGATGTTCACGATGATGCCGACCGGATACGAGTGCTTCTGGAAGTTGTCGCCGACCTTCCGGTCGCCGTGCCACGGCGCGTTCAGGTCCCACTGCACGGAGTGGCACCCACTCCAGTGGCCCCACGGCTGGGCGCCGATCTCGAGCGCCATGCGGATGCCGTCGCCCGTGTTGTATGGGGTCCCGCGGACGCGCGCCATGTCCCAGTTGGGGCCGAGGTAGCGCGTGCGCATCTCGACGTTCGCCTCGAACCCCCCGGACGCGAGCACGACCGCGCCCGCCGGGATCGTCTCGAGGCCGTTCGCGGTCCGCACGATCACGCCGGTGACCCGGCCGTGATCGTCCGTAACCACCTCCATCACCTTGGTCTCGAAGCGCACCTCGATGCCGGCCTTCGCGGCCGACTCGTACGCCATCTCGATCAGCCCCGGTCCGCCGCCCACCGCCTCGAGGACGAGCCCGCCCCAGAAGTGAAACTTCCCGTCGACCTTGTACGCCTGGCGGCCGAACATCGGGATCCAGCGGATGCCGCGCGCTTTCATCCACCTGACGGTTGCCTGCGACTCGCGGACGAGGAGGAGAGCGAGATCGGGGTCGGCGAGATCTTCCGTGACCCGCATCAGGTCGTCGTAGAAGTCGTCCTCGGTGTACGGGTTCACGACCATCGCCGCCGCTTCATCGTCGGACATGTCGCCGACGATCTCGCGGATCTCGTCGAAGCTCTTGAACGCGAAGCGAAAGCCACCGGCGGTGAAGAAGCCATTGCCGCCGCGCCACGCCTCCGGCGCTTTCTCGAGGACGAGGGTGCGGGCCCCCGCCTCGGCCGCCGCGAGAGCCGCGCACATCGCGGCGTTGCCGCCACCGACGACGACGACGTCATAGGACCGTTCGATCATCGTGTCACCCTCTCTTCGTCGCCGGGCAAGTTCGGGTCACTCCCCGGCGGCCCTGGCGCCGGCGATGCGCCCGAAGACGGCTCCCGACATCAACCCCGTCCCACCGGGGTAGTTCCCGTGGAAGAGGCCTCCGACCATCTCGCCGCACGCGTAGAGCCCGGCGACGGGAGCCCAGCCGGTGCTCATCACCTGGCCTCGGTCGTTGATGCGCACGCCTCCGAATGTGAATGTGATCCCGCCCGTGACCGGGTAGGCGACGAAGGGCGGCGTGTCGAGCCGCTGCGCCCAGTTCGACTTCGGCGGGTCGAGCCCCTTGGTCCCGACACCATCTTTCACGGTCGGATCGAAGGTTCCGGCGTCGACCGCGGCATTGTACTCGGCGAGCGCCTGGAGTCCTGTTGGCCGATCCACGGGAAGCTTCTCCACCAACTCCTCGATCGAGTCGGCGACGATCGGCGACCCGGTCTTGTAGCGCGCCTCGAGAAGGTCCGCGACCTTGGCATCGAAGATCTGGAACGCGATCCCGCCGGGCTGGTTCAGGATGATCCCGCCGAGCTTGGCGTAGGTGTAGAACTGGAAATCCTCGCCCTCGTCGAAGAAGCGGCGCCCGCGCGTGTTGACCAGGACTCCGAACGGATATGAGAGGCGGTTCGTCTTGTCCGTCAGCTTCCGGTCGCCATGGGGCGGCGCCCCTGCGTCGATGGGCGTCGAGTGGCAGCCCGTCCACTGGCCGTGCGGCAGCGCCCCGATCTCGATCGCCATGCGGAGCCCGTCCCCGGTGTTGTAGCGGGTGCCGCGGACCTTGGCGTGGTCCCAGGGCCGGCCCAGGTAGCGGGCGCGCCATTCCGGGTTCGCCTCGAAGCCGCCGCAGCCGAGCACGACGGCGCGCGCCGTGATGTCCCGGAAGCCATCCGCGTCCTGCGTCACGAGTCCCGTCACGCGCCCGCGCTTGTCCTGGAGGAGGCGTACCGCACTCGTGCCGTAGCGGATCTCGATGCCGCGCGCCTCGGCCACCTTGAACCACATCGCCGAGAGACCGACGCCCTCGTGACGGGCTCGGATGATCGCGCCGGGCGACCACTTCACGGTGTTCCCGACCCGCACGGCGCTCAGCGACACCGCCGGCTCCATCGCAATGCCCTGCTTCACCATCCAGCGGACGGTGTCGAAGGAGCGGCCGATGAGGATCTCGCCCAACTCGGGGTCCGTGCGGCCCTCGGTCACTCGCAGGAGGTCCTGCCAGAAACTCTTCTGTGGATACGGCTCCACGCCGGCCGGAAAGCCCGGCAGCTCGCCTTCAACGTCCGGCACGAGCGGGAGCAGGTCCTCCGGGCGGTCGTAGGCGAAGCGCAACAGACCACCGCTGTAGTGCGTGTTGCCGCCTCGCAGCTCCTTCGGAGCTTTCTCCAGTACCACCACGCGGTCAGCCCCCTGCTCTTGCGCCGACACGGCTGCCGCGAGCGCCGCGTTTCCCGCTCCCACCACGATCACGCCGACTTCTGGCATGCGCACCCCCTTCTCGGCTAGCCCTCTGAGTCGGCAGCCATGGACATGGCTGCCCCTGCTGGCCGGCACCATATCACACTTGACAGTGAACAGTCATCTGTGTTCTGTTGACAGTCGACGATGAAGGGATTTGAAGCTCTAGAAGTCCGCACGCTGGCGGATAGGGCCCTCGATAGGATCGAGACGGCCATCATGAAAGGCGATCTTGCGCCGGGCACCAGGATCAGCGAGGTGCTCCTGGCCAAGACCTTCGGGATCAGCCGCGGCCCGCTACGGGAGGCGATCCGGAGGCTCGCGGGCCGTGGGCTCCTCGAGATCATCCCGCACGCTGGTGCGCGGGTGGTCACGCTGTCCGTCGATGACTTGCTCGAGGTGTTCGACATCCGTGAGGCGCTGGAGGGGATGGCCTGCCGCCTGGCAGCCGAGCGAATGACCGACAGCGAGATCGCGGCCGTGGAGGCTGTGCTCGAGCGGCACAGCGACGACGAGGCGCTCAAAGCCGGCGAAGCGTACTACCAGGAGCCGGGCGACTACGACTTCCACTACCGGATCGCGCACGGCGCGAAGAACCGACGGATCGTCGAGTTGCTGTGCGGCGAGATGTATCATCTCATCCGCATCTATCGCTATCGATCGGGCGCCGTCCCGGGCCGCGCGCCCCAGGCGTTCGACGAGCACCGCAAGATCCTCGCCGCGCTGCAGGCGCGCGACGGCGCGCTCGCGGAAACGCTCATGCGGGAGCACATCCGCCGGGCCCGGATGCTCTTGGAGCAGGGAGCCCGTTGACCGATGGTCACGCGCCGAGAGGCCCCTCTCACCCCTCACCGCCCCCACTCATGGACGCCTCCGGAGACACGAGCATGTACCAGGTCTACGCGCTGAAGTACGCCGAGCGGGACATCGCGGCCTGCAACTTCTTTTTCCGCGAGGCGTCCCACGACCCGGTCACCCTGCACTACTACGTGTGGCTGATCCTCGGTGGCCCGCACCCCGTGCTCGTCGACACCGGCTTCCTCGACGACGACGCGAGTCATCGGGGGATCCGGAACTGGGTGAGCCCGGCGGCCATCGTGGAGCGGGTCGGGGTGAAAGCGGCCGACATCCCGCTCGCGCTCATCACGCATCTGCACTATGACCACTGGGCCGGCCACACAGTCTTTCCCTCGGCCGAGTTCTGGATCCAGCGCGAAGAGGTCGCCTTCTGGGCGGGGCCCTTTGCCCGGTATCCCGGGTTCCGCGACGCCGCGAACACGGGCTCGATCGCGAACCTCGTCACGCTGAATTACGGTTCGCGGATCCGAATGATCGAGGGCGATCGCGAGGTACTGCCGGGCCTCCGGGTGCACCGCGTGGGCGGCCACACCGCGGGGCTCCAGATCGTCAGCGTCGACACGGCGCGCGGCCGCGTCGTGCTCGCCTCGGACGCCTCGCATTTCTACCAGAACATCGAGCGGCGGCAGCCGGTGCAGATCATCACGAACCTGCCGGAGATGTACGCCGCCTTCGAGACGATCGACGCGCTGGCCGGGACCGAGCGCCTCGTGGTGGCCGGGCACGATCCCCAGGTCGCCGACCGGTTCAAGCGAGTCGAGCCCGGCGTCATCCAGATCGCGTGAAAGGAGCTGTCCGATGAGCTTCCCGAAGACGTCTCGCGCCGCGGTCGTCGCCGTCTATGGCGAGCCCATCGAGATCCGCGAGCTTCCGGTGCCGCAGCAGAACGAGCTCGAGCCGAACGCGTTGCTCGTGCGCGTGGACGTGGCCTCCATCTGCGGCTCCGATGTTCATCAGTGGGATGGGCTGACCCAGGCGCTCGTGCCCGCATCGCTGCCCATCATTCTCGGGCACGAGATGATGGGCACCGTGGTGGCCTTCGGGCCGGGGCCGCGAGAGGACTCGATCGGCCAGCCGCTGAAGGAAGGCGACCGCCTGCTGTGGACGCACGTGTACTGCGGGCAATGCTACGAGTGCCGCGTGAAGAACATGCCGACGATGTGCCGGCGGAAGAAGCAGTACATGCGCACGAACTGCGAGCGCTTCCCCTACCTCGTGGGCGGCTTCGCGCAGTACTGCTACGTCTTTCCGGCCTCGGGCCGCGTGCGCATTCCCGATGGCGTGCCGGACGGGGTCGCCTCCGCGGCGAGCTGCGCGCTCAGGACCGTCATTCACGCCTTCGAGCGCGTCGGTCGCATCGAGCCCCACGAGCGCGTGGTGATCCAGGGCGCGGGTCCGCTCGGCCTCTTCGCGACCGCGGTGGCCGCGAACGCGGGAGTTCGCGACTTCATCGTGGTCGGCGCCCCCGCGCCACGCCTGGCGCTCGCACAGCGCTGGGGGGCGCGCGCGGTGGTGTCGGTCGAGGAGTTGCCGACCGCCGAGGCGCGCCTCGCGCGCGTGAGAGAGCTGACCGAGGGCACCGGGGCCGACGTCGTCTTCGAGCTGTCCGGCGCGCCCCTCGCCTTCGCGGAAGGTCTCGACTTCCTGCGGCCGGGCGGTCGCTACGCCGTCGTCGGCCAGCTCGGGGGGCCCTTGACGCCGGTGCAGGCGGCGCTCATCGTGCGCAAGCAGGCGACGATCCTCGGCGTGCAGTCGGCCGACATCGGCCAGTTCTGGAAGGCGCTCGAGTTCGTTCGCCGCACGGGCGATCGCTTCGACTTCGAGGCGATGCTCACCAACCGCTATCCGCTCGCGAAGATCAACGAGGCCATCCAGAGCATGCGGGCGTTCCGGGAGATCAAGCCTCTCGTCCTGCCCTGGGCGGAATGAGGCCGCGGGAGGACACATGACGATCAGGGTCCGCAGTCCGCTCGCCGCCATCAACGCGGCGCCGCCCGGAGAGACCGTTCGAGTGCCGCCCTCGCTCGAGGGCAGGCGGATGGGGTTCCTCTGGAGCCAGCACGCATCGTCCGTGAAGTTCTGGCCGGTGTTCGAGAAGGTCGCGGAGGCGAGGTTCCGGCCCTCGGAGATCCATCGCCTGTACAAGACGAGTACCTGGAACGTGGCGCCTCCGGCCGACATCGTCGACCTGGCGCGGCGCGTCGACTACGTCTTCGTCGGCGTGGGTGGCTGAGGGTCCTGCGCAACCGCGACCGTGCGTGACACGGTCAACGTCATCCGCGCGGGCGTTCCCGCCGTGGCCCTCGTGCACGAGCCGTTCGCGATGCTGGCGCGACTCCAGGTCGCGCAGGTCGGCATGCCAGACGCGCCGCTCCTGCTCTACGCCCGCGATCTGCCCGACCAGGAGCCGCCGCACGTCCTGGAGCGCAAGGCCGAGGAGGTGGCCGAGCGAGCCGCCGGGTTCCTCCTGTCCGTTCGCAGATGAGGGCACCCGCAGAAGACACGGTGGACGACGGCGATACCCGACGGCTGGCGACGTTTGCCTCGTCGCTCGCGTTCGACGATATCCCGCGAGCCGTCGTCGAGCACGCCAAGCTCTGCCTCCTCGACACCGTCGGCTGCGGGCTGTTCGGCTCGACGCTCTCCTGGTCCAGGATCCTGGCCAGCTGCGTGCGCGAGCTGGGGCCGGCCGGTTCGAGCACGCTGTGGGGGCTGTCGGCCACGACCTCGCCGACGGGAGCCGCGCTCGTGAACGGCACGATGGTGCACGGATTCGAGCTAGACGACCTTCACAAGCGCTCGATCGTCCACCCCGGCTCCGTGGTGACCACCGCGGCGCTCGCGGTGGCCGAGTTTTTGGGGGGCTGCTCGGGCCCGCGGTTCCTGACCGCGGTGATCGCGGGATACGAGGTGGCGGCGCGGGTCGGGATGTCGGTGGGCGCAGCGCACCTGCTCGCCGGCTGGCACCCCACCGGGACCCACGGCACCCTGGGCGCGGCGGCGGCCTGTGGCTCTCTGCTGGGACTGACGCCCGAGCAGACGCAGCATGCGCTCGGCATCGCGGGCACCCAGGCGAGCGGTCTGATGGCGTCCCAGTTCGGATCGATGGTGAAGCGGTTCCACGCCGGGCGTGCCGCGCAGAGCGGCGTCTACGCCGGCCTGCTGGCGAGGCGGGGGTTCACCGGGATCCTGCCGCTCTTCGAAAGCGAGTACGGGGGCTATTTGACCACGTTCTCGCCGCGCAGCGACCGGACGCTGCTGACCGCGGGACTCGGCGAGACGTGGGAGACCCTGGCGGTCGGCTTCAAGCCTTACTCGACCAACGGCAGCTGTCACACGAGCATCGACGCGCTCATCGAGATGAAGCGGCAGCACAGCTTCGGCGGTGACGACGTCGAGACGGTCCGCGTCTTCGCCTCGAGCGCGACCAAGGAGCACGTGGGCTGGCCCTACCGGCCGGGCAGCGTGACGACGGCGCAGATGAACCTACCGTACATCGCGGCCGTCACCATCACCGACGGCGAGGCCTTCGTCGATCAGTTCACCGAGGAGCGGATACGGGACGAGCGACTCGTGGCGCTGGCCGGCCGGGTCGACGTGACCGTCGACCCCGACATCGACACGAGAGGTGACGCGTTTCGACACGCCATCCGGATCGAGGTCGTGCTGAAGGACGGTCGCGTGCTGAAGGACGCTCGCGACAGCGCCAAGGGAAGCGCGGCGCACCCCATGAGCCGCGGGGAGATCGAGGCGAAGTACGCGACGCTCGCGGGGAGGGTGCTGCCCGACGCGCGAGCGGGCCGGGTGCGGGAGCTCGTGTACGGGGTGGACACCCTGGAGGACGTGCGTCAGCTCGCGAGGGAGCTCGCGTCGGCGGGGACGTAGCTATGGCGTCGAGTGCGCCACGATCAGGGAGGCACGGTGTGGAACTGACATCGAAGGTGTACGAAGCCGACGACGTGAGCAAGTTCATGGAGCTCGTGTACGAGCATGGCTGGAGCGACGGGCTGCCGGTGTTCCCGCCGACCGACGACCAGGTCACGGCCATGATCCGCTATGTCGGCCGCGACCCGGGTGAGGTCATCGGCGTGGTCCCGCCGGGAGAAGGGGTTGCGACGATCGAGAAGGTCGCGATCAACGCGGTCATGGCGGGCTGCCGGCCGGAGTATCTGCCGATCGTCATCACCGCGCTCGAGGCGATGCTCGATCCCGCGTTCGAGCTCCTGCGCGTGCAGGCGACCACCGCCGGGCCGGCGCCCCTCGCGGTCATCAGCGGGCCCGTCGTGAAGAAGCTCGGCTTCAACTACGCCGCCGGGGCGTTCACGGGCACCGGCCACCGGCCCAACGCCACCATCGGCCGGGCGATCCGGCTCGTCCTGTGGAACATCGGCTACGGGCGCCCGGGCCAGATGTCGCAGGCCACCATGGGGCATCCGGGCCGGTACGCCTACCTGATCGCGGAGCGTCCTCCGGACGACGGCAATCCCTGGGAGGAGCTTCACGTCACGAACGGGCTCCGGCCCGAGGACAGCGCCGTGTCCATGTTCCCGGTCGTGACACATGACCAGATCACGCCCGCCTTCGGCACGCAGACCTTCGACAACAGCATCCACGTGATCGTCGACTCCATCTGTCACCTCGGGAACTTCCGGGCGGCGTCGCAGAAGATGCTGGTGCTGAATCCGCAAGCGGCCAAGATCCTGAACGAGACGGGATGGACCAAGACGAAGTTTCGCGACCTCCTGGTGGAGCGCTGTGTTCGTCCGGTGCGCGACGTCAAGCGCACGGGGGGGCTGTCGACGACCTACAAGACCCACTGGACGAAGGTCGCGGACCCGAACGACGACGACGCGATGGTCCCCGCCGTCGTCGGGCCGAACGGCCTCCAGATCCTGGTCTCCGGCGGGTGGGGATCGGCATCCAGCCAGTCCATCTGGCTCAACAGCGTGCACGGCGAGATGGTCACCCGGAAGATCGAGTGGTCCTGGGAGTGAGCGCCACATGAGCATGACGATCGGTGAACAACTCGCCCGGCACTTCGCCTCGCTGGACTACGACGGGATCCCGGCGAAGCACACGGCGGACGCGCGGCTGCTCGTGCTTGACTATCTCGGGGTCGCCATCGCGGGGAGTCAGACGGAGAGCGGACGGATCGCCCGGGAGTTCGCGACGAAAACCGGCGGCGTCCCCGAGGCGACGCTGATTCCCTCAGGGGGGCGCGTCCCGGCGGTCCACGCCGCGTTCGCCAACGCGATCGCGTCGCACAGCGTCGAGCTCGACGATGTGGATCTGATGGCGCTGTTCCACTTCAGCCCGCCGGTCGTGTCGGCGGCGCTCGCGACCGCCGAGCGCGTCAACGCGAGCGGCCGGGAGCTCATCGCCGCGGTGGTGGCCGGGTGCGAGATGATGGCGCGGCTCAGCGAGGCCATGAACCCGTCACTGCGCGACCGCGGGTTCCACACCACGCCCACGTGCGGCGTGTTCGGGGCCGCGGTCGCGGCGGCGCGTCTCCTGCGCCTCGATGCCGCGGGCCTGGTCTCGACCCTCGGACTGGCCGGCGCCCAGGCTGCGGGGCTCATGGAGATGTACGGGCCGTCGATGCAGAAGCGCTTCAACCCGGGACCCTCCGCCCGCAACGGGGTCACGGCCGCCATCATGGCCGAGCTGGGGTTCACGGGGGCGGCGACGATATTCGAGGGCGAGCGCGGCGTGTGCCGCGCGTACAGCGATGCCGTCGACCTCGCGCCCCTCACGCGCGGGCTCGGGACCGAGTTCCCGATCTTCATCGAGTTCAAGCCGTACGCGTGCGCACGCCCCATCCACAACGCCATCGATTGTGCGCTCATCATCCGGCGAGAGCACAGCCCGCGGCTCGACGCCATCCGCGGCATCGTGGTGCAGCGGCACCCGGCCTGGGCGGGGTACCACGCGATTCCGCGTCCGACGACCTACCACGAGGCGCAGATGAGCCTGCCGTACTCGGTGGCGGTCGCGCTCAAGGAAGGCGCGGCGTTGCTTCCGCAGTACACCGACGAGAAGCTCGCGGACCCCGAGATCGGCCGGCTGGCGCAGCTGGTGCGTATCGTCCCCGACGCGTCGCTGCCGCGTGGCGTCTCGTGTCGCATATCGGTGGAGACCGTCGACGGGAGGTCTCTGACCGCCCAGGTCGATCATCCGAAGGGGTCGATCGCGAATCCGATGACGGGTGACGAGATGAACGCCAAGGTGCACCGCCTGGCCGACGACGTCCTCGGCGCGGTCCAGGTCGCGCGTCTCGTCGAGACTGTCGGACGGATCGAAGACGTGAAGGACCTCCACGAGCTGACGAGCGTCCTGATCCGACGCGTCCGCTGATCGACACACCGGCGGCCAGGCAGGGCGAGAGAGCGGTGAGCTCGTGGTCCCAGCCCACCACGGGGATGATAGCCCAGTGACGCCCACGTGGCGGCGCTCGGCCTCTAGCTTAGCTACTTTCCGGTGCAGAAATGTTATCTATGCTCCATCGCGCGCTGGGCCCGAGCCCTCAGGCACTACGGCCAGAGCGCAGCGTCCGTTCACGACGAGGCCGGCTTGAATAGCCGTCTCGACGAGCTGCACGCGGCTGTCCTCGGCGACGTCTTCCTGCCGCGGCTGACGCGATGGACGGCTCGACGGAGCGACGTCGCAGCGCGGATCGGGTGATTGCCGCGGTTCGTGCGTGGGCCGCCTGAGGCGGCGCCGACTCAGAGGTAGTGCTCGAGGTGTTCCCGGTAGAACTCCAGCGTGCGGGCCAGCCCTTCCCGTAGGGATATGCGGGGCTCCCAGCCCAGGGTGGCCCGGATGAGGCTGAAGTCCGAATGGTAGTCGCCGATGTCGATGCGCTTGTACTCCGGCGGATAGCAACACAGGACGTACTCGCCGTCCTTGTTGAGCTCGATCAGCAGGTCAGCTAGGCACCGCAGACTGATTGGGGCATCGCCGCCAATGTTGAAGATACGGCCGACCGCCTTATCGCTCGCCCCCGCCAGCAGGAACGCCTCGACCGCGTCGCCCACGTAAGTGAAGTCGCGCCGCTGTTCGCCGTCCCACACGTCGATGGGTGCCCCCTGAAGGAGACGGCGGACCCAGAGCCCCAGGAAGGTCTGACGAGCGTCCTTGACTCGCATGCGCGGCCCGATGGCGTTCGTGAGCCGCAAGGCGCACGTGCGCAGGCCGTACACACGGTGGTAGAGGAGATGATACGACTCGCCAGCCATCTTGTTGACCCCGTTGATATCGACGGGGCGCACCGGATGCTTTTCGTCGACGGGGAGGTAGTCGGGGCGACCGTAGAGCTGCCGGGTGCTGGCGAAGACAATCCTCACCTCCGGATTGTGCTGACGGCAGGCCTCGAGCACGGACAGCTGCGCCCGGCAGTTCATTTCCATGTCCACCTGTGGGAAGCGCATGGAGTCGATGTGGCTGGTTTGCCCGGCCAGATTGAAGAGATAGTCCTGCCTCCGGATTAGCTGCCCCATGCGCTGCTCGTCACGCACATCCACCACGTCGACCGTGACCCTCTCCCGGATGTCCGCGATGTTGATCTCCACAAGCGGCAGGAGGGCCTGGCTGATGAGGTTGTAGTGCCCGAGCCCGCCGCCCCAGTCGAGCAAGGAGACGCGGTCCTTCTTCCAGGCCGCCAGCGCCAAGACGTAACCGTAGGCCATGCCCTGGACGGCGTGGTGCCTCGCCGCGTGGACATGAAGAAGGCTCACGACGCGCTGAGGCGCGGTGGCGCCCATGTCCTGTTGCCGGTTGGCGGAGGGTAGTCAGGACGAGCGGCGGCGGAGTATAGTGGGCGGCGTGCGCGGTGGGACCGAACCGCCGGCAACGGGTCATCGTGTACGCGCTGCGCTCCACAAGAAGTCAACGGCAGGGGGAGAGACCATGAAGAAGATCCTTGCGGTACTGGCGGCGGCCGCAGCAGTGTGGATGATCCCGGGAATGACTCGGGCGGAGACGTTTCGGTTGATCATCGGCGCGGGACACCCGGTCCCTGCGGCGTCCTGGGTTGCCCCGATGCAGACCTTTCTCCAGGTCGAGGTCAAGAAGCGAGTCGAGCAGAAGACCGGGCACAAGATCGAATGGGTCGAAGCCTACGGTGGCTCAGTCGCCAAGCTGGGCGAGGTCCTGGAAGCGGTGGAGAACGGCCTCATGGACATCGGCGACGTGCACGTGCCCTTCGAGCCATCGAAGCTGCTGGCCTACAACTTCGGATATTTCGTTCCCTTTGGCACCGAGAGCGTGGTGCTGGCGGGCAAGGCAGCCCGTAAAGTCTTCGATACCTTTCCCCAACTCCCGGCAAACCTGGAGAACAAGTTCAACCAGGTCTACATCGCGACGGGTGCGGTCACCAACTACAACCTCGTGACGACTTTCCCCTGGACCAAGGTCGAACAGTTGAGGGGCCGCAAGATCGCGGCAGCGGGACCGAATATTCCCTGGCTGCAGGCGGTGAAGGCGGTGCCTGTCCAGTCCAACTTGAACGAAGCCTACACCTCCCTCCAGACCGGGGTCTATGAGGGGTGGATCATGATCCCGGACGCCACCTATTCCTTCAAGCTCCACGAGGTGGCTCGCAATTACACGATCACCAGCTTTGGCGCGATCCCCAACACGCTCATCACGATGAACAGGACGACCTGGAAGAAGCTCCCCAGGGAGATCCAGGAGATCTTTCTGGAGGTGGGCAGGGAATACACCAAGGTCCAGACGGAGGCGTCTCAGATCAAGGGTGAGCACGCCATCCAGGCCATGAAGGATGCCGGCACCACCGTCCGCGAGCTGTCATGGGATGAGAAGGTGAAGTGGGCCAATGCGCTCACCAACATTCCCAAGGAAAAGGCGGAGGAGATCAGGAAAACAGGGATGCCCGGCGAGGTCGTCTACGCCTATATCCAGAACCTGAAAGATCTGGGGGTCAAGTTCCCTCGGGACTGGGCCGCCACCAAATAAGGCCGAGGGCACCCGCGCCCTCCTTCACCTCCGGCCCAGGGCCGAGCGCAAGGAGCCGTTCGTGCCGAAAGCCGGGGGAACTCTGATGCTTCGGATCCACTACAGGGTCATGGCGGCGCTGAACGCCATCGGTACGGTCTGGGTGGCGGGGATCGCGGTTCTCATCTGCTCCGATATCCTCGGCCGGGCGCTCTTCAGTTCCCCCATCATCGGAGTCCCGGAGATCGTCAAGGTTTCGGTGGTGGCCATCGTGTGGTTGCAGATGGCCCACACCCTCAAGATCGGCGGCCATCTGCGTTCTGACGTGATTCTCGGGCGGCTGTCCCGGAAAGGCCGCGCCATCATGGATCTCATCGCCTATGCCCTGGGGGCCGTCATCTTCGGGCTGCTCGTCTTTTCCGGATGGCCCACGATGATCCTGGCGTGGGAGATGGGGGAATTCGAAGGGGAGCTGCCGGTTCGCGTTCCCACCTATCCTCTCCGGTCGATCGTTCTCCTCGGAGCCGGACTGACCTGCCTTCAGTTCCTCCTGCTGGCGGCGGAGGTCATCCGGGGGATGGTGACCCGGAGTGCCGAGGAGCGTCGCTGATACCCCCCGCGACTCTGGCGCTCCTCAGCGTGGGGCTTGTCTTCGTCCTCATACTGCTCGGGATTCACATCGGCGTCGCCCTGGCGGCGGTCAGCGTGCTCACGCTGTGGTGCATCACCGGGAAGTTCTCGGTCGCGATCAGCTTGCTCCAGACGACCGCCTACAGCGCGGTGATGGACTACGTGTTCGCCGTGGTCCCGCTCTTCGTGCTCATGGGGCTGTTCTCCACCGTCTCCGGGGCGACGCGCGAGCTCTTCACCTCCGCCCAGGTCTTTCTCGGACGCGTCCGGGGAGGGATAGGGATCGCGACTGTCTTTGCCAACGCGGTCTTTGCCGCCATCACCGGCGTTTCGGTAGCCTCCGCCGCCGTGTTCTCGAAGATCGCCCTTCCGGAGATGGAGCGCCTTCACTACGATCGAAAGTTCAGCCTGGGCATCGTGGCCGGGAGCGCCATTCTGGGCATGCTGATTCCGCCCTCGGTGTTGATGATCGTCTATGGTGTTCTCACCGAGCAGGCCATCGGCAAGCTGTTCATCGCGGGAATTCTTCCGGGGCTCGTCGTCACGGCGGTCCTTTCCCTGGGCATCTGGGCGATGGTTCGCGTGACGCCGCGACTGGGTGGCACCGTGGACGAGGTCAGGCGGCTCGATGTCCGGACGCTGGTCCGAGCCGCCGCAGCCCCATGGGCGGTCATGGCCCTGGTCATCCTGGTCATGGGCGGAATCTGGGGAGGATTCTTCACCCCGACCGAAGCGGGAGCGGTGGGGGCGGCGGGCGGGTTCCTTCTCATCGTCATCAAGCGAACGAAGCTGACCCTCCGGGGCCTGTGGCAGGTCCTGCTGGATGGGGGCCAGACGACGGCCAGCATCTTTCTTCTTCTCATCTGTGCCCAGATGTACAGCCGGATGCTCACCATGTCCGGGCTGGCGGGAAACGCCACCCAGTGGGTCAGCGCGCTCCCGATCCCCCCGATCTTCATCATCTTCGGGTTCATCGTCGTGTTTCTTCTCCTGGGGTGCATCATCGATTCCACGTCCATCATTCTCCTGACCATTCCCCTCATGCATCCAATCGCCTTGAAGCTGGGCTATGATCCCCTCTGGTTTGCAATCGTGTCCATCGTAGCGATCGAGATCGGCCTCCTGACTCCTCCGTTCGGCATGGTGGTCTTCGCCATGAGATCGGCCATCGGAGAGGAAGTGCAAGTCGAGGAGATCTTCGCGGGCGCCGTCCCGTTCATCCTGATGCTGGGTGTAGCTCTCGCCATCATCATCGCCTTCCCCAGATTGAGCACCTGGCTCCCCTCGCTGATGTAGGGACGTATTCAAGCGACGCTGATGCGCAGGGCCTTCGATCTGGACATCCTCCGCTGTCCGCGGTGCGGATGCAGCTCCCACGTCGCCGGCAGGACCGCAGGGTAACGGCGGCAACGGATTTTGATGACGGAGAAAACAAACGGGGCTACGGATCGCTCCGTAACCCCGTCGAATTATTGGTGGAGCTGAGGGGGCTCGAACCCCTGACCCCAAGACTGCCAGCCTTGTGCTCTCCCAACTGAGCTACAGCCCCACCGCGAAGGGAAGGATACAGGCGAGGGCAAAAGTTGTCAAGCGTGACCGCTACTTGCGGACCGCTCTGCGCGCTTGACGCGCCCCCGTCACCTTGATAGCGTGCCCTCGGCAGTGCCCAGACGGCAGGACAACCAGCGGAGGGGGAGTACATGGTGATGAGGCGCGTGGCGGCGATGGTGGCGGCGGTCGGCATGTTCTTGATGAGCCCGGCGGCAGGCCAGGCCCAGACGATCAAGATCGGCCTGGTCCAGGGACTGACAGGGCCGTTCGAGGTCTATGCCAAGCAGGCCGTCACGGGCTTCAAGCTCGGGCTCGAGTACGGCACGGGCGGCAAGATGGAGGTCCTCGGGCGCAAGATCGAGGTGCTGATCGAGGACGACCAGCTCAAGCCTGACGTCTCCAAGCAGAAGGTGACCAAGCTCTACGCCGACGACAAGGTGGACCTGGTCGTCGGCACCACCTCGAGCGCCGCGGCGCTGGCCATCTTGCCGGTGGCGGCGGAGTTCAAGAAGCTCCTCCTGGTCGAGCCCGCCGTCGCCGACAGCATCACCGGCGAGGCGTTGAACCGCTACATCTTCCGCACGGGGCGAAGCTCGAGCCAGGACGCCATCGCCAACGCGCTCGCCGTGGCCAAGCCCGGCGTGTCGATCGCCACGATCGCCCAGGACTACGCCTTCGGCAGGGACGGCGTCGCGGCCTACAAGGCCCAGGTCGAGAAGTTTGGCGCCCACGTCGTCCACGAGGAGTACACCCCGCGCGACGCGACGGACTTCACCGCGCCCATCCAGAAGATCCTGGGCGCGCTCAAGGACGCGAAGGGCCCCAAGTACGTGGCCGTGATCTGGGCCGGCAAGGGCGGGCCGTATGCGCAGCTCGTGGAGAACCGTCTCGACAAGAGCGGCATCACCATCACGAGCGGCGGCAATGTGCTCGACGTGCTCAAGGCCTTCAAGAGCTACAACCTCGAGGGCATGATCGGCGGCGCCTACTACTACTACGAGATCCCGAAGAACGCGATCAACACCTGGCTCGTGGCCCAGCACGAGAAGCGCTTCAAGGAGCCGCCGGACTTCTTCACCTGCGGCGGCTTCGCGGCCGCCATGGCCGTGCTGGCGGCAGTGCAGAAGGCCGGCGGGACCGACACGGAGAAGCTCATCGCGGCCATGGAGGGCATGGAGTTCCAGACGCCCAAGGGCAAGATGATCTTCCGCAAGGAAGACCACCAGGCGCTGCAGAGCATGTACGTCTTCAAGCTCGTGTCCAAGCCGGACGTGGCCTGGTTGATCCCGACGCTCGTCCGCGAGCTATCGCCGCAGGAGACGGCGCCCCCCGTCCAGACCAAGCGGTAGGCGCCGTGGCCCGCGTCGCCATCAACGGCCTCTCGCTGGCCGTGCACGAGTGGCCCGGGACGGGCCCGACGGTCGTCTGCGTCCACGGCCTCACGGCGAATCACGTCTGCTGGACTAGCATGGCCGACATCCTCTCGCCCCGGCGGCGGCTGCTCGCCTACGACCTCCGCGGCCGCGGGGACAGCGACAAGCCGGCCACTGGCTACAGCCTCGACCAGCACGTGCGGGACCTCCTGGGGCTGCTGGATCATTTCAGGCTCACGAAGGCTATCCTCATGGGCCATTCCCTGGGAGCCCATATCGCGCTCAAGTTCTCCGTGGCGCACCCGGGGCGCGTCTCGAAGCTCGTCCTCGTGGACGGCGGCATCGACGTGCGAGCCGAGATCCTCGACTCGCTGGGGCCGGCCATCAACCGGCTCGGCGTCGAGTACCCTTCGGTCGAGGCTTTTCTCGGAGTGATCCGGGCGCTGCCGATGTTCGCCGGACGCTGGAACGAGTACCTCGAGCGCTACTTTCGCTACGACGTCGAGACCCTGCCCTCGGGCGCCGTGCGCTCCAAGGCCGCCAAGGGGGCCATCGCCGAGGAGCTCGCCAATCTCCAGCGCGAGCGGCTCTGGGTCTATCACCGCCAGGTCAAGTGCCCCACGCTCATCTTCCGGGCGCCCGACGGCCTCCTCACCGCCACGGACTGTCTCATGACCCAGGAGGAGGCGAAGGCGATGGCCGCGGCCATCCCCAGGTCCAGGCTGGTCGTCGTGCCGAAGACCAACCACTACACCGTGCTGCTCGGGAAGAACCCCCGCGTCAAGTCCGCCATGCGCGCCTTCCTCGGGGGGACGTAGCGACGGCCGACGCCCCGATCTTCTCGACGCGCGACCTGTCGATCCGCTTCGGCGGCCATGTCGCGGTGGACCGCGTGAGCCTCGATGTCCCCGCCCGGGCGCTCAAGAGCATCATCGGGCCGAACGGCGCGGGCAAGACCACGCTCTTCAACCTGCTCTCGGGCCAGTACCGCGCCAGCTCCGGCACCATCGCCTTCAAGGGGCAGGACATCACGGGCTGGAGCGCGGCGCGCCGCACGCGCGCCGGCATCGGCCGGTCCTTCCAGCTCACCAACATCTTCCCGACGCTGCCCGTGCTCGAGAACGTGCGCGTCGCGCTGCAGAGCCGGGCCGGGCTTGCGCTCAACGCGTGGCGGAGCTACCGCGCTTTCCCCGAGCTCGAAGACCGCGCCTGGAAGATCCTGGAAACGGTGCGCCTCGGGGAGAAGTGGCGGGTGCCGGCCAGCGACCTGGCGCATGGTGAGAAGCGCAAGCTCGAGGTGGGCATCCTGCTGGCGCTGGACGCGGAGGTCCTGCTGCTCGACGAGCCCACGGCCGGCATGTCGCTCGAGGAGGTCCCGTCCATCATCGCGCTCATCGATGCGATCCGGGCGCGGCGCGACCGGACGATCCTGCTCGTCGAGCACAAGATCGACATGATCATGGCGCTGTCGGACTCCATCGCGGTTCTCAAGGACGGCGCGCTCATCGCCGATGACACGCCCGAGGCCATCAGCCGGAACGCGGAGGTGCAGGCGGCCTACTTCGGGGGCGGCCTCCGCTGATGGTCGAGGCGGTGCTCGAGGTGGAGGACATCCACACCTTCATCGGCCAGCACCACATCCTCCAGGGCGTCTCGCTTCAGGCCCGCCGCGGGTCCGTCACGGTGCTGCTCGGGCGCAATGGCGCCGGCAAGACGACGACGATGCGGAGCATCGCCGGGCTCCTCCACCCGGCGCGGGGCGCCGTGCGCCTCGAGGGCCGGCCCATCCACGCGCTGCCGCCGTACGAGGTGGCGCGGCTCGGCGTGGGGTTCGTGCCCGAGGGGCAGGGCATCTTCGCCACGCTGACCGTGGAGGAGAACCTCCGCGTGGCCATGCTGCGCGAGGACGCCGAGCGTCGGGAGCGGATGCGGCGCATGGTCGAGCTCTTCCCCGACCTCGCCCGCTTCCGCCACTCCCGCGCCGGCACGCTCTCCGGCGGGCAGAAGCAGATGCTCGCCATCGCGCGCGCGTTCGTCAATCCCCAGCGGCTGCTGCTCATCGACGAGCCCTCCAAGGGGCTGGCGCCGATCGTGGTCGAGCACCTGGTCGCGGCGCTCCGGGCCGTGACGGCCGAGACCACCGTGCTGCTCGTGGAGCAGAACTTCGCCATGGCCGAGGCCCTGGGGGAGCGGTTCTATCTGGTGGACGACGGGCGCACGGTCCACGAGGGGCCCATGGCCACTCTCGCGGCCGACGCCGCGCTCAAGCAGCGGTATCTGGGCATATGAAGCGCTGGGGCCCGGCCGCCATCGTCGCCGCGCTCGCGCTCCTGCCGCTCGCCGGCATGGAGCCGCGCGTGTACCTGACGCTGACCGTGGCCGGGCTCGCCATGGGCATGCTGATCTTCCTCGTGGCCTCGGGGCTCACGCTGATCTTCGGCCTCATGGACGTGCTCAACTTCGCCCACGGCGCCCTCTTCTCCTGGGGCGCGTACGCGGGGTTCACCGCGGTGGTCTGGCTCAATCGCGGAGCGGGATGGGCCGACTCGCCCTCGGTCTGGCTCAATGCGCTGACGCTCGTGGCGGCCGTCGCGGCCGCGGTGGTAGCGGGGTTGGCGGTCGGTGTCATCCTCGAGCGGGTCATCATCAGGCCCGTCTACGGCAAGCACATGTTCCAGATCCTGATCACGCTCGGCGCCACCATCGTGCTCGAGGAGATGATCCGGATCCTCTGGGGGCCGAACGACCAGGTCGTGGCGGTGCCGCGGATGCTCCGCGGGTCCTGGGACCTCTTCGACATCATCGTGCTGCGCGTGCCGGTCGTCGCGATCGCGCTCGGCTCGGCCGTCTACGCCGGCATGATGTGGCTCCTCCACCGGACGCGCGTGGGCCTGATCATCCGGGCCGGCGTCGAGAGCGGCGAGATCGTCCAGGCCCTCGGCCACAATATCTATCGCTACTTCACGGGCATCTTTGCCCTGGGCTCGGCGCTGGCCGCCGTGGGCGGGCTCATGTGGGCGGTCTTCCAGAAGTCGGTGAGCCCGGCGATGGGCGGCGAGCAGCTCATCTTCGCCTTCATCGTCGTCATCATCGGCGGGCTCGGCAGCGTGACGGGCTCGCTGCTGGGCGCGCTCCTGGTCGGCCTCTCCTACAACTACGTCGCCTTCCTGCTGCCGAAGGCCGCGCTCGGCGTCAACATGGCACTCATGGTCATCATCCTGCTGCTCCGGCCGACGGGCCTCTTCGGGGCGTCACGGTGAGCGTGACGAGCCCGGTGATGGACGCCCGGTGGAGGGAGCACCAGCGGCGCTGGCGCGAGCCCACGCTCTGGCTGCGCGTCGGGGCCTTCGCCGCGATCGCGGCCGTTCCGCTGGTCGTCCCGTCCTTCCAGGTCATGGATCTCGCGATCAAGGTCGCGATCCTCGGGGCGCTGGTGGCCTCCTACGATATCGTGATCGGCTATACGGGCATCGTGTCCTTCGGGCATGCCATGTTCTTCGGCCTCGGCGCCTATGCGGTGGCGCTGTCCGTGGGGCGCTTCGGGGCGCCGACGTACGGCCATCTCGCCCTCGGCTTTCTCATCGGCATCGGCGTGTCGGCCCTCATCGCCGTCCTGGTCGGCGCCTTCTCCCTCCGCGTCAAGGCCATCTTCTTCGCCATGATCACCCTGGCCTTCGCCGAGTTCGCCGGGATCCTGGCCGTCCAGTGGAGAGCGCTCACCGGCGGCGAGGATGGCTTGAGCCCGAAGCTGCCGGGGGTCCTCGCCATCGCCTGGGACGGGGGGCGCGTCCTGGGCGTGCCGCTCACGGGTAAGCTCGTGACGTACTACCTCGTCCTCGCCGTGTGCGTGGCGCTCTTCCTGGTCATGAGCCGCTTCGTCGCCTCGCCGCTCGGCCGCACGCTCCAGGCCATCCGCGACAACGAGCTCCGCACCGAGGCGCTCGGCGTGCCGGTCTTCGTCCTGCAGATCGTCTCGTCCTCGTTCGCGAGCGTGGTGGCGACGATCCTCGGCGGCTGCTATCTCATGTGGGTGCGCTACGTGAATCCCGAGTCGGCGCTCGGCGTCCCGCTCATGCTCGACGTGCTGCTGATGGTCATCATCGGGGGCATCGGCACGCTCTGGGGCGGGCTCGTGGGCGCCGCGGTGCTGCTGACGGCGCGCCTCTTCCTGCCGGACCTGCGCGCGGTGGGCGCCCTCCTCGGCGGCTCGGAGATCGCCCAGCGCCTGACCGAGCGCTGGCTCCTTCTCTTCGGTATTCTCTTCGTGCTGGTGGTGTTCTTCTTCCCCAAAGGCGTGGTGGGCACGGTGCGCGAGGCGCTCTCGCGACGCGCCCCGCCTGCCGAGTGGCGCGATCTCAAGGGAGGATCCGGGTCATGAGACTGAGTCGGTGAGGGGGTCAGTCAGGGGATCAGGTCTTGCAATCCAACATTGAGCCGCGATTGCCGGGACGGAGCGGCGCGGCAATGTCTGACTGCAAGGCCTGATCCCTACGAGCGACGCGCGGCGAGGATGGCGCGGGCCATGAGGCGCGCGCCCTCGTAGCACTTCTCCGCCGTCTCGTAGGAGAAGGCGAGGCGGATATGCTGCTCGCCGCCGCCATTCGGGAAGAAGGCCAGCCCCGTCGTGTACTGGACGCGCGATTGGACCGCGAGTGCCAGCAGGTGCTTGGTGTCGGTCCCCGTGGGCAGCTTGATCCAGATGAAGAAGCCGCCCTCGGGCTTGCTGATCTCGACATCCGTGCCCTCGAGGACCTCCCAGAGCCCGCGCAGCATGGCGTCCCGCTTGTCGCGGTAGACCTTGATGAGGAGCTGGACGTGGTCCTCCATGTGGTCGCGCATGTAGTACGTCGCGACGCGCGACATGAAGGGGTTTACGCCGCCGCCGAAGAGGAAGCTCTGGAGCACCGGGATGAGCGGCGCCGGCGCCAGGACCCAGCCCAGGCGCACGCCGGCGCCCAGGATCTTGGACAGGGTGCCGGCCCGGAAGACGCGCCCCGACGTATCGAGCGAATAGAGCGAGGGCTGCGGCTCGCCCTCGAAGCGGAGCTCGCCGTAGGCGTCGTCCTCGACAATGACGGTGTCATACTCCTGGGCCAGCGCCACCAGCTCGTGCCGGCGCGTGCGCGAGAGCGTCGGCCCGGCCGGGTTCTGGAAATTCGGGATGGTGTAGATGAGCTTGCAGCGGCGCCCCTGCCGGCGCAGCCCTTCGAGCCGCTCGCGCAGGACGGGCGTCACCAGGCCTTCGCCGTCCACCGGCACGGCCACGATCTCCGGGCCGTGCCGCCGAATGGTGTGCAGGGTGCCGGAGAAGGTCGGCGCCTCGGTGATCATGACGTCGCCCACGTCGAGGAAGGCGCTGAAGACGAGCGAAAGCGCGTGCCCCGAGCCGTTCGAGACGATGATGCTCTCGGGCGTGACCTTGAGGCCCTCGAAGACCTCGTACTTGTGACAGACGAGCTCGCGCAGCCCCTGGTATCCCTGCGGCGTGCCGTAGGTCAGCGCCTGGGCGCCCTCGGCCTTGATCATCCGCGCCGTCGCCTCGACGACGCCGTCGTAGGGGAAGGAGCCGGGATCGGGGAAGCCGCCGCCGAAGTCATAGAGGGCATGCTCCACGGGCCTGGCTGGCGGAGCGGACGCGCCCATGCCGATCTTGGCGCGGGTGGACAGGAGTTGGTCGAGCTTTGGGCTGCGGGACGTGGGCATGGCCGCTCCTCTGTAAGGGATGGACTGGAGCGCCATTATGCCACGGCCCCGCGCTTGCGCCCAGCGCCACCGGCTCGCTACACTGGCCTCCGGTCTCATCGAGCCGGGATGGCGGAACTGGCAGACGCGAAGGTCTCAAAAACCTTTGGGCGCAAGCCCATGGGGGTTCGATTCCCCCTCCCGGCACCATTTCAAGGCATCGCGCGGCCCCGACAGCCCAGCCGAACCCGCTACCGCTGCCGCGGGGCGGCTGCTGAAGCGACACGTTGGGCGGTCTGAGATGAGGCGACGGAAGCGACTTCTGTTGATCGCGCTCGGCATCGCATCGCCTGTGTGACAGGCGTCGTCGCCTGACTTTTATTGCCACCTGACCGAGACGCCCGCGAGAGCCCCCAGCTTCTGTGGGAAGGGCGGCCTATGACCGAGCACAGGCTTTCTGTCGCCTACGCTCTCCCAAGGAGGACGCCATGCCCACTGCCACGACTTGCCGCGTAATCCTCAAGAGCCGTCCCGTCGGAGCGCCTAAGCCGAACGACTTTGAGGTGGTCGAAGCAGGTTATGCAAGTGAGCTCGGGAAGGTCCCCTGCCCGAAGCTCGCGAGGCTGACGGCGGCAAGCGGCGCGGCGACGATGCTACATGTGAGCATCGCCATGAACGCTCGTCAATTCACTACCGAATCACCTCAGCCGCCCTCCCCAGCACCGACGGCGGGATCGTCAGCGCGAGGGCCTTGGCGGTCTTGAGGTTGATGACTAGCTCGAACTTCGTCGGCTGCTCGACGGGCAGGTCGCCGGGCTTGGCGCCTTTGAGAATCTTGTCCACGTAGGTAGCGGCGCGCCGAAACATATCAGCAAAGTTCGGTCCATAGGCCATAAGGCCTCCGGCATCGACAAACTCCCTCGCGTTGTACACTGCCGGCAGCCGGTTCTTGGCCGCCAGGCCCACGAGGCGTCTTCGCTCGTTGATGAACATGACGCTTGGCAACACAGTCAGAGCACCCGCGCGCGCCCTGATCATGTCCGAGAAGGCCCCGTCGAAATCGTCTGGCCCTCGCGCCTCAACGAATTGAAGCCGCGCCCCCAGCGCCTGCGCAGCGACTTCTGCTGCCTTCAGTATGTCCTTGTCCGTGCGTTCGCCGGAGGCACCTGGATGCCAGAGGACAGCGACCCGACTGACCCCCGGAACGGCCTGCGTGAGCTGTTCCAGACACTTGCCGACTAGGTCCGTGTTGAGGTTGGACAACCCCGTGACATTGCCGCCCGGCCGCGCAAGGTTCGTGACGAGCCCGCTCGCGACCGGATCGGAAGCAGCAGGGAACACAATGGGGATGGTCCTGGTCGCTTGCTTGGCGGCCAGGGTGGCGAGTGTGCCTGGGGCCACGATGACATCAACCTTGAGCGCAACCAGTTCGGCCGCAAGAGCAGGGAACCGCTCGGACTTCCCCTCGACAGATCGGATTTCAATCACGACGTTGCGGCCCTCGACGTAACCGAGGTCACGCAGTCCTTGACGGAAGGCCTCTAGCAGGTGGGGGTTAGCGGCCAGGTTGGTCAGCAGGTAGCCTATTCGAGCGACCTTGGCCGCCTGCTCGGAAGTTGTCAAGTCGAATGAGACAGTCGACATCGGAAATTTGTGAGTCACCGTCATGAACCGGCCCCCTCTGGCACGGCAAGAGTCGGCGCTGCTGGAGGCTTGTTGATCCACGCCGCCGTTGGCAGCGGCGGTGGGACCGGCACCCCGCGCGGGAAGCGCTCCGGGTGAGCCGCGTAGGCGGCGCGCAGAATCTCGGCGCGCTGTTGCCACTTGGTGGGGGCCAGGCCGTAGTGGATGTCGTGGGGGGTCATCAGGCCGA
>WNGF01000406.1_pt1 | contig 62460 bp, 52 predicted proteins | sample 5400641 | NCBI WGS metagenome assembly WNGF01 (sample SAMN13153371, study PRJNA577476) | soil metagenome | isolation source: 80 cm soil or saprolite under grassland replicate 2 | place: USA:California | collected 2016-06-15
GCGCGCACCACTCAGCCCTTGACCGCCCCGACGAGCAGGCCGCGCGAGATGACCCGCTCGAGCCCGATCGCCAGCGCGATGACCGGAAGGATCATGATCTGGATCAGCACCGACATGTACCACCACTGTGGACCCCGGGTGGCGTTCTGGGCGGCCACGGTGAGCGGCATCGTCTGGGCGTTCGCGCTCGACAGGAACAGCGCAAGCAGGTACTCGTTCCAGGCGAAGACGAAGACGATGAGGAAGGTCGCAACCAGGCCGGGGATCGACAGCGGCAAGGTGATCGACCGGAAGACCCGGAAGGTCGAAGCCCCGTCGACGAACGCGGCCTCCTCCAGCTCCCACGGGAGCCGGTTGAAATAGTCGCGCATCAGCCAGACGACGATCGGCAGGTTCGTCGCCGTGTACGCGATGACCAGCGCGGTCCGCGTGTCGAGCAGGCCGACGTGCTGGAACAGGACGTAGATCGGGATGACCACCGCGACCGGTGGCAGGATCCGCTGGGAGATCATCCAGAAGGCGATGTCGCGGTTCGACAGGGTCCGCTTGAAGCGGCGGCCGACCGCGCCGACGAGCACGGCGAAGCAGCCGGCGCCCGCGACGATGGCCAGCGGCGGCGGCACGCCGAGCCCGATGGCGACGACGGCGAGGACCAGGCAGCCGCCGAGCAGCGCGATCACCCCGAGGCGCGGCCGGTACGGGAAGCGGATGAGGGCGTAGGCGGCGGTGGACCCCAGCAGCATCGCGAGCGTCGAGCTGCCCACGGCGACGACCACCGAGTTGATGTACGGCCGCAGCGTGTCGTCCCGGAGGTCCACGAAGATGTAGTGCCAGGCGTCCAGGGACGGGTGGAAATCGACGAAGGGGAGGTAGACGGGCCCCTTGTTGACCTGGATCGGCAGCTTGAACGAGGTGATCGCGAGCCAGTACAGCGGGAAGAGCACCACGAGGGCCCAGAGTCCGAGGACCAGGTACGCGACCAGTTTGCCGAGCGGCGACAGGTCCCTGACCGAGCGGCGTCGGAGCGGGTGCCGGACCGCCCGGGCCCGCAGCCGTTGCCGTTGCGCTGCTTGGCTGCCCATGGCTCATTCCTCCGCGAACCGCTGCCGCAGGAGGCTGACGTACGCCACCGCGGCGAGGGTCACGATGAACAGAAGGGAGTAGGCGACCGCCGCCGACTGGCCGAGGTCGAGGGTCCGCCAGCGGACATAGGCGTGCAGGCTCAGCGACTCGGTCGCCGTTCCAGGGCCGCCGTTGGTCAGCACGTTGGGAAGGTCGATGATCTTGAAGGCCTCGATGAGCCGGATGAGGATGACGGTCGTGCAGACCGGCAGGATCGCCGGCAGGGTGACGTGGCGGAAGGTCTGCCAGCGGTTGGCGCCGTCCACCATCGCCGCCTCGACGGTCTCCAGGTCCTGGCTCTCCAGCGCGGCCAGCAGGACGATGAACATGAACGGGGTCCACTGCCAGATGTCGCCGACCATCACCGCGACCCTGGCGCCCCAGGGGCTGCTCACCCAGGAGAAGTTGGTGAGCCCGAAAGCCGCCCAGAGCGGCTGCAGGGGGCCTTTGCTGGTGTCGGTCAGCATGCGGAACATGTAGGCGACGCCCACGGGCGTGATCATCATCGGCAGCAGGAACACGACCCGGAAGAAGCGCTGCCCGGGCAGTCCCTGGGTCAGCAGGTGCGCGAGCCCGAGCCCGAGCAGGAACTGCGCCGCGATGCCCACGGCGACGTAGACCAGCGTGACGACGACGGTTCCCGGGCGCCCGCCCTGGGCCAGGAGCGTGTGGGTCACCAGCCACATGGCACCCGCGCCGAGCAGCGCGCCGAGGAAGCGGAAGGCCAGCCCCACGACCGGGACGCCGCCTCGCCAGGCTCTGGCGAGCCCCCAGCAGAGCAGGGCGAGGGTGGCGACGAGCACCAGCCATCCCAGCGGCGTCAGGGGACGCGCCACCCCCAGGAAATGTGTCCGCTCGCCCCCGAAGAGCAGCTCACGGAAGTTCGCGAGCCCGATGAAATGGAACGTGAACCCGCCGCGCGCGAGCTCCAGGCGGGACAGGCTGATGTACAGGGAGGCGAACAGCGGGAAGATCGAGACGAACAGGATCACGAGCAGCGCCGGCCAGATGAACGCGGTCCGGACCGCGAACCTCGGACCGAGCACCGCCCGCGGCCCGGTCGTCCGCGCCTCGAGGCCGTCCCGCGTGGCGGCGGGGCGGCCTCGAGTCAGCCTTCCAACATCCATGGCTGCTATCGCTGGATGTTCAGGCTCGCGGCATACGCCTGCTTCTGCTTGTCGCGTCCCTGGTCGTTGGTGAGCTTCTCCCAGCCCGCCTCGATCTGCTTCATGGTCTGGTCGAGGCTGAGCTCTCCGGCCAGGAACTGCGCGAGCCCAGTGTCGAGCACGACGCCCTCGTACTGGGCGGACTTGGGGACCCGCAGGTCAAGGATCATGTTCGGGCTCTGGAGGCTGTCGCGTATGGCGCCGAGGTAGTTCTTTGCGGCGGCCTCGCTCATCCCGGCCTTCACCCACAGGTCGATGTTGTCGAACTGTGAGACCCGGTACGGGTTGAAGCCGGTCTTGCCGAGCGTGACGTCGACGTTCGACTCCCCCGGCGCGCTCATGTAGGCCAGGAAATCGAAGGCGGCGTCCTTGACGTCCTTCTTCGCCGCCGCGTTGATCGCGCCCGACCAGCCGCCGTACGCGGCGAAGGGCGCGTGGTTGACTCCGTCGACCGCGTGCGGGCAGGTGGTGGCGTTGCAGTCGACGAGCTGGCCGGTCGCCCGGTCGAGCACCCGGCGCGACCCCGGGAGGATCACCGACCCGACCTTGTCCTGCACGGTCGAGGTCTTCGGGTCGATGGCAAGGGTCCCGATGTCGCCCCAGTCGATCGACAGAGCGCAGCGTCCCGAGGTGAACAGCCCGCGCGTGTCGCCGACGTCGAGGTTCAGCTCGCCCGGAGGCGCGTACTGCGTGGTCTTCTTGTACACGTCGAGCGCGGCCGCGAACCCCTGGTTGTTCACCAGCGGCTTCATGGTCCCGATGTCGAAGAACGAGCCCTGGCTGGTGCCTTGCGTCTGCAGGTAGGAGCCGGCGATCGACCAGAACATCCAGTAGGACTGGGCGGAGCGCTTCTTTGCGATGCAGGAGCCGTAGTCGGGCTTGCCGTCGCCGTTCAGGTCCTTCCCGTTGTACCGCTGGGCGACCGACAGGTAGTCGTCCCAGGTGGCCGGCGGCTGCAGCCCGTCCTTTTTCAGCAGGTCGCTGCGGTAGTAGACCATCTGGAAGTCGCCGTCCACCGGGATGGTGTAGGTGTGGCCCTGGTAGGAGGCGCTGAAGTCGCGGAAGAAGGGGGCGATGTCGCTCCACTTCAGGGCCTGGTCGCCCTGCACGCGACTGCCGATGTCCTCCAGGTAGCCTGGCGGGACGAAGTCCCCCATCCACTGCGGGTCGAAGACGAAGGCATCGTAGCTGTTGGTCTTCGTCGCCATGTCGGTGAGGATCTTGTCGTACAGGTCGCTGAAGGGGACGGTCACCACCTTGATCTTCGCGCCGGTGAGCCGCTGGAAGTCTGGTGCGCGCCGCTGGAGCGGCTCGGCTATCTGCGGCCCGGTGAACGTCAGGACGTTGACCGAGACGCCGTCGTACTTCTTCGCGCCGGCCTTCTTGGTGGATTGCGCCTTGCCGCCACTGCAGGCAGCGACCAGCAGCGCCAGCACGGCGATGCACGCGGCCCACCCGAGGAATCGACGGTTGGTCATGCTGCCCTCCTCGCCAGGCTCCATCCTCCGGAGGGCCCTACCGTAGGGCAACAGACATCCAATGTCTACCCTTAGGATCGGCGCAAATATCCTAAAGCGTCAGGCCCAAAGTCCTCGGAATCGTCGGATGACCATCCGGCCGACCCCGGGAGCACGGCCCCCGCTCGACCCGTCGACCTCAGAGGAACCGGATTCCCTGGAGGTAGCGCTGGCGGACCTTGGTGCGCTCCCCGGTGGCCACCTCCAGCGCGGAGAACTCCATCTCGTAGCCGAGCACCCCCCCGGTGTGGCCGAACAGCAGGTAGCGGCCGTCCGGGGACCAGCTCATGCCGCCCCGGAGGCTGCCTTCCCCGAGCCCCCGGCGGGGCGAGGCGTCCACCGGGTCCTCGCCGTCGCCGGTGACCAGGATGACGTTGCCGTCCCGGTACGCGATCCGGCGTCCGTCCGGTGACGCCGTCGGGTGCTCCCCCGCGAACAGCCCGTGGGTTCGCCCGGTGGCGAGATCGACCTCGACGACCTCGTTCCCCTCGGTGTGGTAGAGGACCCGCCCTGGAGCCCGCCATGATGGGATGCACGCGCGGGATACCGATCCGTCCACGGTCAGGGTCGACTCGCGCTCCTCGAGGTCGAGCACGTGCAGGCTCATGTCGCCGCGCGTCGTCCACGGGGGCGCGGTGTAGCAGATGGCGCGGCCGCTGGGGTCGACCGCGTTGTGCAGCAGGTAGTCCGCGTGGAGCAGGGCCTGCGCGTCGTCGCCGTGGAGATCGAACCGCCACAGCGCATGCCGTCGGTCGGTCCGCTCCACCCCGGTGGCGGCCCCCCACGTCCTGCCGCGCGCGGCCGAGCAGTTCCGGATGTCGTCCAGGCGCAGCCCACCCCCGACGGCGGTCAGCTCGAGCCAGCCGGCGAGCAGCCGCCCGACCCGGACGCTGCTCGCGTCCCACGCGAGCACCTGGTACCCGGTCGCCATCGGTCCGCCACCACCCACCGGCCGGTCCCGGCTCATCGGGCGCCGAGGCGATCGAGGAAGTCCTCGCCCGCCTCCCGGACGTCCGGGTCGTGGTGACGGGCCGCGCGTGCCGCCAGCCGGGCGGTCAGCTCCCGGTCCAGTTGCAGGTACAGCTCGAGCAGGCGCCGGTACTCCTCCTCGGTCCCGTTGCGGAGCAGGGGCTCGGCGTGCGACTCGATGGTTGCCAGCACCCAGTCGCGCGGCAGCGACAGGATCGCCTCGCGGCACAGGTCGACGTCGGCGTGACCGACGCTGACCAGCCGTACCAGCTCGTCGAACAGCGCCTGCCGCTCGGCGACGGTGAACAGGCGGAGCACCCGCAGCGCCGTCCCCCGCTGCGACGCCGTGCGCAGCGCCGCCCGGACCGCGGCCAGGCGGTCTGCCGCGCCGGTCATGAACGCGGCCCGCGCACCGGTGAACCGCCCCTCGCTCTCGACCACGGCCGCCCACAGGGCGCGGTCGCGGTCGGCGGCCTCCGGCGCGCTCACGGCCTTACTTCTTCCCGACGTAGGACCAGCCGAGCGTCTGGAACTTGTCGACGAAATCGGCGAAGGGCATCTGCCTGGCCGGGAATATGGTGTGGTGGGTCTCGCGGTGGGGGCCGCCGACTTCGCTGCCGTCGGCCATCACCCGAAGGCCCTCACGCATCTTGGTGCCGCCGGGGATGCGATGGTAGTGCCCGGTCAGGGGTGCCTTGTCCGGGTCGCCGAAGGTGGAGGCGCCATTGGGCCAGGGCGGCGTCTTGGGCTCGGGCCCGACGGTGCCGTCCGGGTTCGGGTCGATGTCGGTGCCGAGCCGCGGGTCACGCGGCTTGGTCCGGTTGCCGAACGCGTGCAGGTTGGTCGGGGCGGTGTCCTCCCCGGTCGACGACGCCTGGGAGCCCGGTCCCTCGGCCCCGCCGGGCCGGTCCAGACCGGTGTCCGGTGTCTGCCCACCGGGGCCTCCCCCAACTGTCGGGCCGCCGGCCGGGGCGGGGCCACCAGGAGCGACCGTCGTGGGACACGGACCGGCCGGAGCATGGTTCCAGCCCGGCAGCCTTCCGAGCCCGGCCGGGCTGAACCGGTCGCAGCAGCGGGCCATCGCGGCCGCGTAGCTGTTGCTGTTGGGCCCGTGCCGCCAGCCGTCCTTGGGGTCGGGCAGGTTGCGGTACAGGTTGGGACTTGGGTACATGGCGTGCGTGGTGCGCAGGCAGCGGGAGACGTCGGCGGTCGTCTGGCCGCTCGGCGGCAGGCACGGCTTGCAGGTCGAGGTCGCGGGATCGTCAGGTGGCCCGGACGCGTCGGTCGCCGTCGAGCAGCTCGTGGTCACCCCGTTGCCGCTGACGAGCCCGCGGATGGCGTAGTTGGCCGGCGGGTCGTTGATGAACGCGTGGCGGAAGGCCCGCAGCCCGGTCCACCACGGCATGTCGAGGGGCCGCGAGCAGACCAGCGGCCCATGGGCGCTCGGGCCCGGACCGGGGGCGGGACCGGGCGCTGGGGCGGGACCGGGCGCTGGGGCGGGGGCCGACGGGCCGACGACGACCGGGACCATGCGCTGGCCGCGGAAGAAGGTCGCGGGGTTGGGCTGCCCGGGGCCGATCTCGTAGGAGAAGGTGAACAGCACGTCTCCCGGGGCGTCGAGCTTGAGCTCCAGGTCGTTGCCAGTGACGATGACCCGGGCGGTGTAGTGGCCCTCGGTGGCCAGGCAGGAGGTCAGGCGGTAGCGCACGACGCCCCCCGGCCTGCGGAAGTCGATCCACCCGCTGGTGGCCGACTTGCACTCGACGTGGACGAGCTCCACCTCGGGCGCCGCCCAGCTCCCACTGGCTCCGCCACCCCCAGACTGTCCCCCGCCGCCCACGAACGGGCCGCCCGCCTCTTCCTCGCTGCCCTGCCGCTGGACGACGCCGGTTGCCGACGCGGCCGCGACCGGCGGTCCGGCCGCCGGCCCACCGCCTTCGATCCTCGCGGCGACCGCGTCGGCCTCCCGCTCCAGCGCGTCGAGGTCGGCTCCGACGGTGAGCCTTGACAGCTCGACGCCCCCCGGCGCGCCGCGCTGCTGGACGACGTGCCCGAGCTCGTGGGCCAGCAGCCGCCTGCCGGCCCGGGTCGAGGGGTCGAACTGTCCCTCGCCGAAGACGACCTCGCTCCCGACCGTGTAGGCGAGCGCGTCGACCGCCCGCGCCGACGCCGCCGCCCGGCTTCCCGTGTGCACCCGGACGCGGCTGAAGTCGTGGCCGAACGACGGCTCCATCAGGGCACGGGTGCCGCTGTCGAGCGGCCGGCCGGGCGAGCGGAGCACCTCGCCCACGACCCCCGGAACGGGGCGGCGGCTCGTGCTCCCGACCGAGCGGCGCTGCAGGCCCACCTCGTCGTCGTGCCCGCAGGTCCCCGGCGGGCAGGGCCGCCCGCCGCACCGTTGCAGCGTGGCGGCCGGCACGGCGGTGAGCGCGGGCTTCGGCACCGGAGCCGCGTGCACCGGAGATGCAGCACCCATTCTCGGCCACCCTCGGTCGTCCTCGGACCATGTTGACACATTCAGACGCCCGCCTGGTCGAGCACCGAGGCCAGCACCTTGTCGGAATCGAAGTGCCGCTCGGCGATTTCCCGCGCGGCCCGGGCGTGGGACGAGTAGTCCTCGTTGACGGCCCGGATCGCCGCCACCGCCTCCTGCTGGCTGCGGAACGTGAGCAGGCCGCGCCCGGTCGGCAGCCGGCCCTCGAACCCGGTCGACTGGACGATCACCGGCTTGCCCGAGGCCAGGTAGCAGGCGGACCGGTCGCTCACCCAGCCCGCGTTGGACCGCACGTACCCGGATTTCGCCACGGAGAATTCCGCCCGCGAGTACTGGATGAACTCGCGGTAGCTGAAGGGGTCCCCCGTGTAGCGGCAGGGGTTCCGGACCAGCCAGTTGCTCCGGCTCAGCAGCCCCAGCTCGCGATGGTCCTCGGGATAGATCGTGAGCGCCACCTCGATCGGCTGACCCGCCTCGATGGGCACCCGGATGAAGCGGAGGAGCTCGTCGCGCTTCCCCCCGTAGTGCTTCGCGTCCAGCGTGAGGTACTGCCTCGCCCAGAAGTCGGCGACGGTGGAGAAACGCTGACACGACTCGTCGATGCGACATGGCCACAGGTCCAGGACCACCGGCGGCACGATGGGCCGCCAGTCGATGCCCGGCGTTGGCGGCCTGAAGTCGCCTCCGCCCACGTTGGCGCCCACCGTGAAGAACACGTCGAACTGGTCGAGGCGCATGTCGACCTGACGGGTCCACGCCTGGGTGAAGCCGGGGTCCATGTCCACGTACGCCCGCCGGGGGATCCTGGTGAGCGGGGAGCCGGGCTCGAGGCCACGGCCGCTGAGCACGAGGAGAAGGTCGGCCTCCTGCGTGCGGTCGGCCAGCTCGCCCTCGTCGAGCCCGAAGTGGCGCCGTCCCCCGTCGTAGACGACGCAGTAGCGTCCCTGGAAGCCGAGGCCCTCGGCGGTGGCCTCGATGCGGTTCATCAGGTACTCGACGCTGTGCACGTCGCACCGGGGGTCCATGCGTCGGAGGTGGTCCACCCAGATGGCGGTGACGCCGAGGCGACCGAGCCCGACGAGGTACTGGATGGGCACCCAGGTCGAGCCGGCGTACTCGGGCCAGCTCGTCCATTGCTGAGTGGCGACGATGACGGTGGTCACGGTCCGCCGCCGCCGGGCTCCGGCACCGGCAGCACCGGCAAGACGGGCTGCATCGCGTCCAGCCACCCCGCGACCTCGGTGAGCGCCTCGACTCCCCAGTCGGGGTCGCCCTGCCGCACGGCGATGGCCGGCCAGATCAGGCGGTTGACGATCCGGGCGCGCTCTGCCGTGTCGAACAGGCGGTTGAGCCGCTCGGGCGTCGGCAGGCGCCACCCGCCCGCCGCGGTGCACTGCCGGTACTGCTCGAGGACCCACAGACGGTCCCCGACAGGGAAGCGGGCCAGCAGGGTCGAGAGGTCGTAGGCCACCGGCCCGACGGCGGCGTGGTCCCAGTCGATGAGGCGGGCCTGTGGCCCGGCGGGCGTGGCCACCACCAGGACGTTGCTCCGCCACAGGTCCCCGTGGAGGAGGGTCTCGGGGCCGCCCCACGCCTGGAGCTCCTGGCCGCGGTCCGCCGCTTCGGCGAGCAGACCGTGGAGCCGGCCGAGGAGGCGGTCCCGCAGGGCCCGGTGCTCGTGCCCCAGCGCGACGCCGGGGGGGCGGAGCGAATCGAGCGCGTAGATCGCGTCCCGCACACTCGACGTGAAGAAGTGGATGCCGAGGTCGCCTCCCCAAAGCCGGCACTCACCGAGCAGGGGGTGCCCGGTGAAGCGGAGGTGGAGGCGGGCGATGGCCTCGACGGCGGTGGCCACGCGGGCCGGGTCGGGTCGGGGGTCTTGCGCGTCGAGCGAGTCGTGCCCGAGGTCTCCGTAGACGTGCCACACACGCTGCCCGTCCGGCTCCGCGGCCGCACCGAGCAGCCTCGGCCCCACTGCCTCCAGCCCCACCGCGGGCAGCCACCGCTCCAGCACCAGCCGGTTGCGCAGGGCCCGTTCCGGCCCCAGGCGCTTGACAATCAGCGACCACGGTCGCTGCCCGTTCGGGCCGTCCCGGGCGTCCCGGACCAGCAGCCGGTAGACGTGGGCCTTGAGCCGCTCGCGGCCGAGCACTTCGTGGCCCTGGAGCCCCGCGACGGCGGCGAGCGGGTACTCGAGCTCCGGCGGGACCGCCCGTCCGTCGGGACGGTGACGAAGACGGGACCATGCCCTCACGGGAGCCGGCCCCGTCCCCAGGGGGCTTCGGCCAAGGCCACCAGCAGCTCAGGCACGTACTCCTCTAAGTACGCGACCGGCTTGACCAGGTACGGGTGCGCCAGGCCCTGCGCCGCCCATTCGACGGCCGCCAGCCATCGCAGGACGCCTCCGGCGGTGACCTGCTCCCGGAAGGTGGCCAGGTCGGAGTCGGGCCACCGCTCGCGAGCGACCGAGACGTAGGTGGCGGGGTCCACCTGCGGCTCCAGGGCCGGCCCGCGCAAGGGGGCGAGGTCTGGAGCCACCGGCCCCCAGCCCGAGAATTCCCAGTCGATGGGGCACAGCCGCAGCTGGGTGCGCCCGGCCCGGACCATGAGGTTCCTTGGGCGGAAGTCGCCGTGGACCAGGGTTGGAGGGAAGACCCGGCAGAACTGCTCCAGGGCGCTCCACTCCCCCTCGACGGCGTCCAGCCAGCGCAGGACCGCCTCGATCACACGTCGCTGACCGGGCCGCAAGGCCGGGTTGTGCCTGCCGGCTTCGGTCGACGCTCTCCCCGCCGCCAGGAGACGCCGGTAGTGGGCCAGGCCCCGGTCGGGCAGGTCGCCGGGACCGACCACGTCGACCGCGGCGACGTGCAGCCTCCCCAGCCACCGGCCGGCCAGCCTCCGCTGGACGTCGTCGGTGAAGACGATCCGCTGGCGGCCCACGTCCTCGAGGAAGACCCAGGCGAAGTCCCCCTCCTCCAGGTAGCCGTAGTAGTCGGGCGCGCTGACCGGCAGCCGCGGGAGGACCCGCTCGTAGACCTGGCGCTCCAGGGCGGCGGTGGCTCGAAGGCACCGTTTGGCGATGACCGCCGACCCCCCCGGCCCGGCACCGGCCAGCCGCCAGATCCTCCGCCGTCCCTGCAGCCCCTTGACCACCTCGACCTGGGCGGGGACTCTGCGGCGCGAGTCGACGGCCAGCCAGGCCCTCACCCCGGGGTGCGCCAGCACGTCGTCTGCCCGCTCGGTGGTCACGGCGTCATCAGCCTCCCCCCGAGCCGCTCTGCCGTGCGGAGCAGCTTCTCGACGGTCCTCGGCGGGAAGCCGAGCGCGGCGGAATCGCTGAGCGATTTCACGACCTTGTGGAACCGGAAGCAGTCGAGCAGGTAACCGAGCTCCTCCGGGTCGGGAAGCCGGAGCCCCTCCTGGTCCGCCTGCTGGCGGTAGGTGCCGAGGAGGGCGTCGAGCTCGGGGGGTCGGAAACCGTCGCACAGAAATGCCAGGTCGTACAGGGGAGCGCCCACCGCGGCCAGCTCCCAGTCGACGGGCACGGTGCGCCTCGTCGAGCCGGGGCCGACGAGGATGTTGCTCGGCCGGTAGGAGCCGTGGACCAGGGTTCGCGGCTGGCTCACCATCGCCTCCACGACGCGGCCGTATCCCGCCAGGAGCGGCCCGAGCCGCGCTCCCATCGCCTCGGAGGACGCCGACACCACCTGGAGCGCCGACTGCGCCCTCGAGGTGAAGAAGTCGGCGTCGTGGCGGACCAGGAAATCGCAGGCCGCCAGCCGCTCGGCCTCCGACGCGAACGACCCGTGGAGCCGAGCCAGCCAGCCGGCCGCTCGCACCCACTCGAGGAACTTGGACGACCGGAGCTCCATGCCGTCGACGAACTCCAGGAGCAGCCGGTGCCGCCCGTTGCCGCCGGTCTCGACGGTCCCGTAGAACTCGGCGGTGCCGAGATCCGCTTTGCTGAGCAGGTCCCGGTAGACGCCGAGCTCTCGCCGGCAGCGGGCCGCCGGCTCGTCCTTGGGCAACTTCGAGTACCGGAAGTCCTTGACGAACACCCTGTGGGCGCCGTCGCCGGCAAGCTGGACCGTGAGGACCTCCGAGGCGTAGGACGTGGCCCCGCCGAACGGCTCTCGTCGCAGGTCCTTGATCGTCGCGCTCCTCCCGAGGCGGACGGAGAGGCCCGTCTCCAGGACTTCCCGCAGCGCCTGGTCCCCGGAGCCCACGGAGCCCACGGGGTGCCCCCCGCCGGCGGGGGCGGCTGCCGGGCCGGGGCCGAGGGGCGCGCCGACCGGCACCGCCCGTCCTTCCTCGATCCTGACGATCAGGTCGCATTGCTGGAGGGTGCTGGGCCGGTGGGCGATCATGAACGTGGTCCGCCCACGCATCAGGTCCTGGAGCGCCTCCATGATCACCGCCTCGGTGGCGAGGTCCACCGAGCTGGTCGGCTCGTCGAGGATCAGCACGGGCGCGTCCTTGAGGAAGGCGCGCGCCAGGGCGATCCGCTGGCGCTCACCGCCCGACAGCGCCATGCCGCGCTCGCCGACCAGCGTGTCGTAGCCCTGTGGCAGCGACGAGATGAAGCCCTGCGCACCGGCGGCCTCGGCGGAGGCGACGATCTCGTCGCGACTCGCCTCGGGTCTGGCGTAGGCGATGTTCTCGGCGATGCTCGCGGAGAACAGCACCGGCTCCTGGAGGACGATGGCGAACTGCCGCCGCAGGTCCGCGAGCTTGTAGGCGCGAAGGTCCCGGCCGTCGAGCAGGATCCGCCCGGCGCTCGGGTCGTAGAACCGCGTGAGCAGGCTGACGAGCGTCGTCTTCCCCGCTCCCGTGGTGCCGGCGATGCCGAGCCGGGTCCCGGCGAGGACCTTCAGGGAGACGTTGTCGAGAGCCGGCCGGCCGTCCTCGTACGCGAAGGTGACGCCCTGGAGTTCGATCTCCCCGGCGGCACGGCGCAGATGACGGGCGAAGAGGCGCTCGTCGACGTCGGGGGCCTGGTCGAGCAGCTCGAAGCCGCGCTCCGCGCTGGCGAGGTTGCTCTGGAGGCGCGCCACCTTGCTGCTCATCGTCCGCAGCGGCGAGTAGAGCTGGGTGAGATAGGCCAGGACGATGAGCAGCTCGCCCAGGGTCAGCACACCGGCCTGGACGTCCAGCACGCCGATGTACAGGGCGGCGGCGCTGCCGGCGCCGGTGATCAGGGCAAGGACGAGCCCCAGGCCGCTCTCGGCGAAGACGAGCGCGATCCGGGCCCGCATGCCCTGGGTCGCCTTGCCCAGGAACCGCTCCTGCTCGCGGTCCTCCTGCGCGAACGCCTTCACCACCCGGAGGGCGCCCAGCACCTCCTGCACGACCGAGAGCGCGCTGGTCTCGAGCTGCTTCACCTGCCGGGAGCGCCGGCGGAGGCGCGTTCGGAACACACCGAGGGCGACCAGCAGGGCCGGAGTCACTCCCAGCGCGAGGAGGGCCAGCTTGAGGTCGATCCGGGCGGTCACGTAGATCATCCCCACCACGGTCACGGCCGAGGTGATGAACGGGATGACGCCCTCCACGGCGATCGACTGGATGGCGGGCGCGTCGTTCTGGATCCGGTAGATGGAATCGGCGGTGCCCCGACGGTCCGAGTAGGAGAACGAGAGCCGCTGCACGTACCGGAAGAGCTCTGAGCGGAACTCCAGGACCAGCTTCTCGCCGGTGTAGATGCGCAGCAGGTCGGCGCCGAGGCTCTGGAGCTCGACCAGGAGGGTCACCGCGACCAGGAGACCGACCGCGAGCAGCAGCCGGGCCGACGTGGAGCCGGCGACGGGAGCGAGGAAGCCGAGGAACCCGGGGAGGGGAGCGGGCCCGAGCACGCTGTCGACGACGATCTTCACCGGCAGCGGCAGCAGAAGCGCCAGAGGACTGGACAACAGGCTCAGCAGGAAGAGGCCGACCAGGTGCGCCCGGTAGTGGCGGGCCCTTGCGAGCACCCTGCGGTAGAGCGCCAGATCGGTGAGCAGGGGACCCTCACCTCCCGCTGCGCACGCGGCCGTTCCCGGCCTGGCGGCCGAGGCCCGGCCACCCGAACCCGGCCCGTGGGGCCTTCCCGTTCCGGGACCCGTCCCCTGCCGGCGCCGCCTTCCCGTCCCCCGCCGGCGCCGCCTGCTGGAGTGCGCGGCGCACCGCGGCGGTCGCGCCGGCGGACTCGTGCAGCACGCGCAGCGCGAGCAGCGCGGCGGCCAAGCCGAGCGTCGCGGAGCCGGCCGGGGCGTGGTCCGCCGCCGCCAGGGCGGAGAGCCCGGCGAGCAGGAGGACCTGGACGCCGCCGGGAGCCGCCCACCGCGGCCACGAGCGGAGGCGCACGAGCTGCCTGCCCGCGCCGTGCTCTTCGACGGCCATGAGCACGCGCACGGCGCCGGCCATGCCGCCGCGGACCTCCAGGTCCCAGCGGTCGTAGGGGCCTCCCTGGCGGACCCACGCACCGGCTGCCCGCAGGGCCTGCTCGATGGCCTGGACCCGCCCCTCGGGAGCCTGCCAGTGCTCGGTCCAGGTGGCCGAGGTCCGCCGCCAGGGCAGTGCGACCCCGCAGCGGCCAGGCCGCCGCCAAGGGGTGAGGCCGCAGCGCAGCCGCACCCCGAGGCGCGCAGCCGGCTGCAGCAGGTGCAGCGCCGCCGTCAGGCCGCGCCGCCAGTGCCGGGCGGCGCGGGACGGCGGCGGGCCCGGGAACGAGGCCCGGGCCGCCCCGACGCCGGCCTGCAGGAGGGGCGCGCTGGCGGCCAGGACGAGCAGGGGCACGGCGAGCGCCAGCCGCGCCCACAGGACGGCAAGGAGGGCGAGCCCGGCGAAGGCGGCCACGACCAGGTACCACTCGGGCATCAGCGGCAGCGACGACAGCAGCCCCGGCGGCGGCTCGCTGCGCGCCTGGAACGGCGCGCTGCCCCAGATGCCCTGGTAGATCCGTCCGCGCCCGCTCGGGACCCGGCTGAAGCCCTTGCCGTAGATGCGACCGGCCCAGGTGGCGTGGCCGGCGGTGTTGTACTTATCGGGCCACTTGTGCTCCAGCAGCACCTCGGCCCTGGCGTAGCCCTTCTGCTGCCGCAGGTAGGCGCGCACCGAGTTGCGGCGGTGGTGCCAGACCATGGCGGCGGGGCTGAACCCCAGCGTCCAGCCCTGTTGCCGCAGCCGCCAGCAGATGTCGACGTCGTCGCCTGCGGCTCGGAACTGCGGGTCGAACCCGCCGACGGCCTTGAGGCAGTCCCTCCGGAAGGCCATGTTGCAGCCGGGAAGGTGCTCGGCCTCCCGGTCGGAGACGAGCACGTGGACCGGGCCGCCCGGCGCGTTGGCCACGCACTGGGCGACCGGCCCGTCGGTGGGCGGCACGATGTTCGGGCCTCCCACGCCGGCGTGCGCCGTGGTCAGGAAGGTGACCGCAAGATAGGTCAGCCAGTCGGGATCGGGGCGCGCGTCGTCGTCGATGTACGCCACGATCTCGCCGGTGGCGGCTTCGATGCCGGCATTGCGCGCATGGCTCAGCCCCCGGTGCGGCGTCGTGACCGGCTCGAACCCGTGCTCCCTGGCGATCGCCGCGGTGGCGTCGGTCGATCCGTCGTCGACGACGATCACCTCGAAGCTCGGGTAGCGCAGCCGCCGCAGCCCCGTCAGGCAGTCGGTGATGGTGCGCTGCCCGTTGTAGCTGCAGACCACGACCGAGATGCGGGGCCAGGGCAGGTCCGCCGGGAACGGGACCTCGGCGAACGCCGTTCGGACGGCGGCCAGCGCCGGCTTGGGGCTGCGGTCCCGGCGCGTCACGCCGAAGTCCCAGTCCTCGACCGCGGCGCCGGCCCGGTGCCACTCGTCGGTCCAGGCATAGGCGAAGGCGCCGGCGCAGCCGCCCGCGAAGGAGGCCCGAAGCTGCCAGTCCAGGGCATTCGCCTGGGCGGCCTCGCCGTGGCGGAGGCTGTCCAGCCCGAGCTCGGTCATGACGAGCGGGCGGTCTCCCGCGATGTTCTGCAGGCGCGCCAGGTAGGCGTCGAAGCGCTCCCGCGACTCCAGGTAGACGTTGAAGCAGACCAGGTCCAGGAACGGGAGCCGCAGGTACTCGGTGGAGGGATAGTTCACGTAGGTGACGAGGGCGTCCGGGTCCTCGGCCTTGACGACCTGGTACAGCCGTTTGAGGTACCGCTCCAGGCGGTGGCCGCCGAGCCAGCGGACGGTGGGGGCGGGGATCTCGTTGGCGATCGCGTAGCAGAGCACCGCCGGGTGCCCGGCGCAGGCCCGCACGCCGGCGCGCACCAGCCCCTCGACGTCGGGCCCGCCCCGCGTGTCGGCGAGAAAGCCGATGTAGCGCTCCACGGCCAGGCCCACCATCACGCGCAGGCCGTGCCGCTGGGCGCAGTCGAGAAGCCAGCCCGGAGGGACCGTGTACGTGCGGACCGCGTTGAGGCCGTTCGCGGCCATCGCGGCGAAATCCCGCTCGACGACCGCCGGCTCGGGGAATTCGTGGCCGTCCTCGAGCGGGCGGAAGGTCCCGTAGGTCACGCCCCGGACGTAGAGCTTCGCCTCGCCGGCGAAGATGAACTTGCCCAGCGCACGCGGACGGCCGGCGCGGTGGACAGCGCCGGACGCCCTGGGACGCTGGAGCATGGTCACGGTCCGCCTCCCCGTTGCCTTCCCTTCACCTCCCCGACACGGTGAGGCTAGGCGAAGGCTAGGCGGCGGCCGCCCCGAAGGAATCGGGTGTTTCCCTACATCTGTAGCCAGAGCACGTGGTCGCGCGGTTCAGGCGGGACCGGCAGGGCCCGCGTGGCCTTCGCGCGCGGCCATCCTGGCTCCCAGCTCGGCGCGGGAGCGGATCCCGAATTTGCGGTAGACCTTGGCCAGATTGGCCTCCACGGTTTTGGGGCTGATGAACAGCTCCTGCGCCACCTGCCGGTTCGTGAGGCCGGAGGCCGCCAGCGCGGCGACCCGCTCCTCGGTCGCGGTGAGCTCGTGGGGGGCACGCGGACGCAGGCCGACCCGGAGGAGCTCGCTCCTGGCCCGCTCCGCCCACAGGGGCGCGCCCAGCTCCTCGAAGACGCGCTGGGCCTGCTCGAGCGCGTCCCTGGCCGCGCCCTTCTCCTTGCGCCGGCGGTGGATCCCGCCCTTCACCAGCAGCGTCCGCCCGAGCTCGAAGGGCATGGCAAGCCGCCCGTGCGCCCTGACGGCCTCCTCCAGGGCGGACGCGGCCCCGTCCAGATCGCACCGGGCGGCCTGGAGCAGCCCCCGGCACCGCGCTCCCGTGGCCAGCGCCCACGCCCGGTCCAAGGCCCTGGCCCGCTCCTCGAACGGCTCCAGCAGCGCCGTCGCCTCGTCCAGCTTCCCCAGCGCCAGCACGGCCTCGACCTCGTCGGGGAGGAACCTCATGATGCCGGGCTCGGTCGCGCCCGTCGCGGCGAGACCCCTCGCCACGGCGCTCAGGTGGCGGTCGGCGGCCGCAGGGTCCCCCAGCGACAGCTCGAGGAAGCCGAGCGCCTGGAGGTTCGCGGAGACCACCGCAGGCGCCATCATGCGCCGCCCGAGCGCCAGGCCCTCCTCTGCGGCTTTGCGGGCGTCCGCCACCACGCCCAGGTGCGCGAGCGCCAGGGCCTTCGCGGACATGGCGAGCGTCCGGTAGAAGTGCTGTCCGTTGGCGAGCGCCACCGCGCAGCCCTCGTCGGCGTGCCGGGCCGCCTCGGCCCACCTCCCGGCCATGCACTCAAGGTCGCTGAGCAGGAACAGGACGACCGGGAGCGCGCTCTCGTCGCCCTGGTCGAGCATCCGGCCCCGCAGCCCCTCCAGCCGGGACCGCGCCTCGTCGAGACGGTCGGCCCAGACCAGCAGGTACGCGGAGATGTACGTCGGGCGCAGATAGGGCCGGATGCGGTCGCTGCGCTCCTCCAGGGCCAGGGCGCGCCGCATGAGCGCCTCGTGGTCCTGGTCCTGGAGACCCCGGGCGCAGCCGTGCAGCGCGGCGAGGGCCAGGGCCTCAGCGAGCGTGGAGACGTCGCCGGCGGCTTCCGCCAGGTCCACGGCGGAGCGGGCGTGCGCGAGCACGACGGACTGGTCCCCGTAGGCGCCTGCCACCGAAGCGAGGTCGACCTGGGCGCGAGCCCGCAGGACGGGATCGGCGCCGGCTTCGCGAAGTGCCTGCTCGGTGTACCGCAGGGCGGACTGTCCGCCGCCGGTGAGGTAGTGGGCCCTTCCCAGGCGCCGGAGCGCTTCGGCGCGAGACGGCCCGGGAGGCATGCAGGCGATCACCTCCTCGAGCAGCGTCACGGCGCCCAGCAGGTCACCGGCGTCGGACCGGTAGTCCGCCTGCGCGATGGCCCGGCTCCTGCGGTCGTCGACCGACTCCGGCGGCGTCAGCTGCCGGGCCAGGCCGGCGAGGCCCGCCGCGGCGTCCGGGGCGCCCCGGGCCCGGGCTCTGGCGGCCGCCTGGTCGAGGGCCGAGGCGAGCAGGGGGGCGATGATCCCCGCCGAGAGCCCCTCCTGCAGCGCCTCCATGACCGTGTCCCCGCCGTCCAGGAGGATCAGGCCGCCCCGCCGCAGGAGGGCTCTGGCAAGCTCCAGCGCGAAGAACGGGTTGCCCCCCGAGGCCCGTTGCAGCTTGACCAGGGTGTGCCGTGGGAAGACCGCGCCCAGCCGCGACCACAGGAGCTGGTGGATCGCGGCCAGGCCCAAGGGGCCGAGCTGCAGCCGCACCAGGCGGTCCTCCGGGAGCGCCCGGTCCAGGCCGAGCGCGACGGCCGCCTGACCGGAGGCCCGAGCGGAGGCCAGGACCCCCACGGGGCGTCCGTGGAGCCTGCGCGCGACGAATTCCAGCACCCGGGCGGAGGGCTCGTCCAGCCACTGGACGTCGTCCACGGCGACCAGGACCGGCCCACGCGCGGTGAGGGCGGCGACGGCGGACGCGAACCCGGCCGCGACCGCGCGGTGCTCGGGCAGTGACCCGCCGGGCTCCGCCAGGAGCAGGGCCACTTCGAGAGCGCGGCGCTGTGGCGCCGGGAGCGCGGCCAAGGCCTCCTCGGCCACGGGGGCGAGGAGGTCGGCGCAGGCGGCGAAGGAGAGCTTGGCCTCGGCCTGCGCGGCGCGGGCGGTGAGCACCTGATAGGAGCGCTCCCGAGCGGCTTCCACGGCGGCGTTCCACAGGGTGGTCTTGCCGCTGCCCGCCTCGCCCTCGAGCACCAGGCCCGCGGGGCCCGCGGGCACGCTGTCCAGGAACTGGGCCATTGCGGCCAACTCGCCTTCTCGGCCGATGACTTCCCGCACCACCGGTTCCCCAGGCCTCCCCGAGCCGTTCTCGAGCTGGGGCCATATGGGGATCGAAGCCGAGCCCCAATCACATGCCAGCCAGTGTCATCATGGCGCATTCCGGCACCCGGGGGGAAGTAACTTTCCAGGCGCGGGAACGCGCTGCCAGATGCCCGCGAGCGGATCCGGCCGGCAGGCCCGACAATGACCGGGCGGTCGCGGTCGACCGCCCGGCGAAGGGGCGTGGCCACATGGCGAAGAAGAAGGGGCGGGAGCAGGCCGGCGGGGTGGTGGAGCGCGCCGAGGCCGAGCGGCTCGAGCTGATCCGGCTGCTGTACGTCGACCACGGCGGGGTCGTGCGGGGCAAGGCCACCTCCCGCTCGCGCCTGGCCGAGCGGCTGGGCACCGGCATCGGGCTGACCCTCGCCATGCAGGCCATGACCATGCTCGACGAGCTGCAGAAGGTGGACGGCACGGGGCCGGTCGGGGAGGTCCGCCTGGTCGGGGACCCCGACTCGTTCGTGGTCCTGCCGTACGCGCCCGGCGCCGGCGCGATGGTCGCCGACATGGTCAAGCTCGACGGGGAGCCGTGGGAGGCCTGTCCGCGCAGCTTCCTGAAGGACGCCGTCGCCGCGCTGGCCCGCGAGGGCTACGCGCTGGTCGCCGCGTTCGAGCCGGAGTTCACCCTCGGCCGGCGGGAGCCCGCCCCCGGGCACGAGCCGGGCGGGCTCGACCGCCTCGTGCCCGTCGACCAGAGCCTCTGCTTCTCGACCACCGGCTTCGGCCTCGCCCACGACTACGCGATCGAGCTGGTGCGGGCGCTCGAGGCCCAGGGGCTGGTGGTGGAGCAGTACTACCCGGAGCTGGGCCACGGCCAGCAGGAGCTGTCGGTCCGCCACGCGCCGGCGCTGCGCGCCGCCGACAACCAGGTGTGGTATCGCGAGACCGTGCGCGGGGTGGCCTGGCGCCAGGGGCTGTGGGCGAGCCTGGCGCCCAGGCCCGTCCCGGACCAGGCCGGCAACGGCGCCCACCTGCACGCCTCCCTGTGGGACCTGGACCCGGGCGCCGTCCCGGGCTCGCCCGGCTCGCGCAACCTGTTCTACGGCCCGGGGGACCGCCACGGCCTGTCGGACCTGGCCTACCACTTCATCGGCGGGCTGCTCGCCCACCTGCCGGGGCTGGTCGCGCTCACCTGCGGCAGCGTGAACAGCTACCGGCGCCTGGTCCCGCGGTCGTGGAGCAGCGCCTACACCTGCTACGGCATGGACAACCGCGAGGCGGCCGTGCGCATCGCCTCGCGCATGTGGGGGATGGACGAGGCGTCGGCCAACCTCGAGCTCAAGCCGTCCGACTCGACCGGCAACCCGTACCTCGCGCTGGGCGCCTACATCCATGCGGGGCTGGACGGCATCCGCGGCAAGCTCGACCCGGGCGCGCCCACCGACGTGGACCCCGCCGACCTCAGCGCATCGACCAGGCGGCGCCGCGGCATCCGGCGCCTGCCCGACTCGCTCGGCGCCGCGCTGGACGCGCTCGAGCAGGACGAGCTGCTCATGGACGTGCTCGGTCCGCTGCGGCGCAACGCCTACCTTGCGGTCAAACGCGCCGAGGCCGCCGCGTTCGGCCAGCACGACGTCGCATTCGAGTGCTTCCACCACTTCACAAAGTTCTAGTGCCTGTCCTGCCTGAGAGCTACGATTTCCGGCAGGTCAAGCGACCTCTACGTGCGCCTCCCTGGTGCTCGCCCCGAGCTGAGGAGGAGAAGCGATGGCCGTGGTGGAACCAGCCGCATCCGGTGAGCTGCTCTCCGAGCGCGTCGCCGGGGGCATCCTGCCAAAGGTCCTCAACTCGTTCGACATGGTGGCGATCTTCGCAGCCATCGTCCTGTTCATCACCAACGCCGCGGTGATCCAGTCCGCCGGCCCCACCGCCTTCGGCTGGTGGGTCCTCGGCTTCCTCGCCTTCCTGATCCCGAGCGCGATCGTGACCGGCCAGCTCGGCGTGATGTTCCCCGGCGAGGGTTCCATCTATCTGTGGACCCACAAGGCGCTCGGCACGTTCTGGGGATTCTTCGCCGGCTTCTGCGCCTGGTGGCCGGGCGTGCTGGTGATGGTCGCCACCGGCACGATCACCTTCGCCTATCTCGGCTACGTGTTCCCCGGCACGGTGGGCTCCTGGAACATCCAGGCCCAGGGCGCGCTGATCATCGCCTTCATCGTGGTCTCGGCGGTGCTGGCGATCCTGCGCTTCCGGGTGACACAGAACATCGTCAACGTCGTGTTCGTGCTCTACGGCGTCGCGATCGCGCTGATGCTCATCGCCGGCGTCGTGCACCTGGCCCGCGGGCGCCAGGCGCAGGTCGACCCCACGGCCCTGTCGGCGTGGGCGCCGTCCAGGCCGACCGGCCTCAACTTCACCAACTGGACGTTCTTCGGGCTGGTCATCCTCGCCCTGCTCGGGGTCGAGGTGCCGCTCAACATGGGCGTCGAGATCAAGCACACCCGCTCGATCACCAGGTACCTGTTCTGGGGGTCGCTCACGGTGATGGCCGCCTACCTGATCGCCACCTGGGCGGTCATGGTGACGGTGCCGGCGGCGGGCGGCCGGTCGGCGCAGGTGACCGCGGTGGCCGAGGCCGTCAGGCTCTCGCTGGGCACCTTCTGGGGTGACCTGGTCGCGCTCATCCTTGCGGGCTTCTTCCTGTTCATCACCGTCGTCTACAACTACTCGTTCGCACGGCTGATCTTCGTCTCCGGCCTCGACCGCCGGCTGCCGAAAGTGATGAGCCACGTGAACGCCGGCAAGGTGCCCGACGTCGGGGTGCTGGCCCAGACGGTCGTGGCCGTGCTGTTCACCCTGCTCGCGTTCGTGATCCTGCCGCTGGCCTCGGGCGGCACCAGCGCGGTCGACGTGCAGACCAAGGTCTACGACGTGCTCCAGGCCGCGGTGACGGTGATCTGGTGCGTCTCGATGGTGGTGCTGTTCCTCGACGTGCTGATCATCCTGCGGCGCTACGCCGCCCAGTTCGCGGCACGGCGGCTGGCGCACCCCGGGGTGCTCTGGGTGTGCTCGGTGATCGGCGCGCTGGCCGCGCTGATCGGCATCGTCTCGACGCTGAGCGGCTCGTGGACGCCGCTGATCTCCAACGATGCGGGCTCGCTCAAGGTCTTCGGCGCAGACGTCTCCTACGGCACCTGGTTCTGGTGGGTCGGCGGGATCGCCCTGGCGTCGATGGTGGTCGGCGCCCTGCTGTTCCTGCTCGGCCGGCGCACGGAGGCGTCCACCGCCGCGACCGGTCCGCTGCCCGCCGCCGGACCGGGAAGCTGAGGAGGCGCGAAGGGTCCGGGTCCCGGGAGCGGAACCGCAATGGGAGCAGCGGCGTTCGTCGACCACCACTGCCACAGCCTGGTCGAGTCGTGGGCGAAGGCGGACACGCCCCCGTGGCCGGCGTGGCGCCGCTGCTTCACCGAGTCCACCAGCGAGCGCGTGCTCGCGCGCGACGTGCCGGACCTGCTCGGCTACCGCCACTTCCTGCTCGCGCTGGCCAAGCTCGTCGGCGCCGAGACGGGCCGGGAGCGCGAGGTGGTCGCCGCGCGCGACCGGCTCGCCGGCACCGACCCCGGCGGGTACCTGCGGCGGCTGCTGGACGACGCCGGCATCGCCAGGCTGCTGGTCGACACCGGCTACGGCTGGCCGGGCACGCTCGCCCCCGCCGAGCTCGAGCGTGCGACCGCACGCCCGGTCCACGAGGTCGTGCGGCTCGAGTCCGTGGCGGAGGCGCTGCTGGCCGCGGGCGGCCCGGCGGCCGGCTCCCTGGACGGTCTGGTCGACGCCTTCGAGGAGCGCGTCGTCGAAGCGATCGAAGCCGGTGCGGTGGCACTCAAGTCGGTCCTCGCCTACCGCGCCGGCCTGCACCTCGACGCCTGCGGTCTGCGCGAGCTGCGCAGCGCGTTCGGACGCCTCGACGTGACGGCGCAGGCCCGCCGCCTCGACGACCCGGTGCTGGGGCCGTTCCTGGTTCGCCGCGCGGCCGAGGTCGCCGCCCTCTGGTCGGTCCCGCTCCAGTTCCACACCGGCTTCGGCGACGAGGACATCCGCCTGCCGGGCGCCGACCCGGCCCTGCTGCGGCCGCTGCTGCACGACCCCCGCACGGAGGCGTGCCCGGTCGTGCTCCTGCACTGCTATCCGTTCGTGGGCGCAGCGGCCTACATGGCAGGCACCTACCCGCAGGTCTACCTGGACCTGTCGCTGGCGGTCCCGCTGGCGGAGCCGGTCGCCGCCGGTCTCGTGCGAGAGGCGCTGGGGCTCTGCCCCGCCGGCAAGCTGCTGGCAGCCTCCGACGGCCACTCCTTCCCGGAGATGCACTGGTGGGGGGCGACCGTCTGGCGTCGCGCGCTCGGCAGCGTCCTCCAGGCCGAGACCGCCCGGGGCGACCTGGACGAGCCCGCTGCCGCGGACCTCACCGAGCGCATCCTCGGCGGCACCGCAACGCGCCTCTACGGCCTGGAGACGGACCCAGAGTGCTGAGGTGCCCGAGGGGAGGTCGTCCGCGGCCCTGCCGGAGCCGGCCGTGGTCGGGCCTGCTCGTGCCGCCGTGCGCGTAGCGCGCAGGCGGTAGGGTGATCGGTAATGGAGATTCGCTGACCTGCTGTGGGAGGAGGCCAGCCCGCCGGCCGACCCGGCCAACGCCCTGCAGGCGCTGGTGTCGCGGCTGCGGCGGGCGCTGGAGGCGGCCTCCAGCGGCGAGTGGCTCGCCTCCAGGCCATCCGGCTATCTCCTGGCGGTGGAGCCCGACCAGGTGGACGCGCTCCGCTTTGCGCGTCTCTGCCGGGATGGTCACGAGGCGCTCGCCGCCGGCCGGCACCTCCAGGCCGCCGCCACGCTGCGCGAGGCGCTCGCCCTGTGGCGCGGCCCGCCGCTGGCGGACTTCGCCGCCGAGTCGTTCGCCACCGCCAACGCCACCCGCCTGGAGGAGCTGCGCCTCGGCGCGCTGGAGGACCGCATCGAAGCGGAGCTGGCGCTTGGCGAGCACGCCCGGCTGGCCGGGGAGCTGGAGGCGCTCGCGATGGAGCATCCCCTGCGGGAGCGGCTGCAGGCCCTGCTCATGCGGGCGCTCTACGCGGCCGGCAGGCAGGCCGACGCGCTCGCCGCCTACCAGCGGGTGCGCCGCGCGCTCGCCGAGCAAGCCGGCCTTGACCCGGCTTGGAGCTCCGGCGGGTCGAGAAGGCCATTCTCGCCCAGGACCCCTCTCTCAGCGCAGCGCCGGCGGCGCCCGAGCCCGCGGCCGCGCCCCCGGCCCGGCGTGGCCGCAGCAACCTGCGTGGGCCGGTCGAGCGCGCCGCTGGCGAGGTCCTGGGTGATGCCCATCCCAGAGAACGACGACGAGAAGATGAGGGTCTGCACCATGACCCCGGGGATCAGGTACTCGATGTAGCGCACGCCGATCGCCTTGATCGCGCCGCCGAACACGTAGTTGAACAGCAGCACCAGCATGATCGGCTGGAAGGCGATGAACACCAGCGCCATCGGGTTGCGGACCAGGTGCTTGAGGTTGCGGCCGGCGATCGCGGCCGCGTGGCGCAGTGCCCGCCCGGGGCCGAACCGCTCGGGCACGGCGGGCGCGGGATGCCTGCGCTCCATGTCGAAGGTGATCGTGGTCATGCCGCCGGCTCCTTCTCGTCCTCGGTCTCGGTCTCGTCCTCGTCCTCGGTCTGGGTCCTGTGGCCGGTCAGGCGCAGGAACACGTCGTCAAGGCTGGGCCGGCGCAGGGCAAGGTCGGCGACTCGCACGCCGGCACGGTCGAGGCGGCGCACCACCTCGGTGAGCAGTCCGGGATCGTCCACGGGCACGCTCGCAAGACGGGTGTCCGGGTCCACCGCCGGGCTCCCGCCGGCAAGCTCCGCCAGCACCCGCGCGGTCGCCTCGAGGCCGTCCGGACCGGCCGGGCGCACCTCGAGCACCTGCCCGCCGGCGCGGGTCTTCAGCTCGTCCGGGGCGCCGCGCGCGATCACGCGCCCGTGGTCGAGCACCACGACCGTGTCGGCGAGCTGGGTCGATCGCGATTCCGTTCCAGGTGGGAGGGTGCGCCGCGGGGCTACCACGGCCCTGCCGGCACGCTGACGCCGCTGACACGGCGCTGACGTGCGGGCAGGGCCGGGGGCCGAGGCGGGGGCGCTGCGCGCAGTCCGGGGAGCGAGCTCCCCGCATGGGATCAGGGAGGGACGAACCTCTGGAGCACCCAGCCCTTGGCGGGGTCCTTGATCAGGGTGCACCAGTAGACCTGGCGGTTCCCGTCGACCTGGCGGATCAGCTTGCCCGACTCCAGCTCCAGGCGGGCGGCCGAGCGGCCGAGCAGCGCCACCACCGTCCAGCGCCGGCTGGAGACCTCGGTGAGCTTCAGCACCCCCACGGGGAGCTGCAGGCCCACCCAGCGCTCGTGCTTGCTCCGCAGGGCCTCGATCTCGGCGCGGTCCGCGCGGAGCTGCGGCGAGTCCGGCGTGTAGATGGTGCGCAGGAGGCGCGCGTCCCGCCGGACCAGGGCCTTCTGGCGCACCTCCATGATCTCGAAGAAGCGCGAGGTGATCTCGTTGCGGGCGCGGGCCACGCCCGGGTCGGTCGTGGTCCGCGTCGGCGTGGAGGTCCTGGTCGCCATCACCCCGGCCGCCGCGCTCGAGAACAGCACCACCAGGACCAGGCCGACGAAGAACAGGCCAACCGTTCCGCCGCTGTCACGGCGGCGGCGGATGGCGTGGCTGCCGCGGTTGAGGCTGATCAGGCCGGCAACACCCCGCTACGACGCGCTTGCGACCGCTGCTCGGCGGCCAAGCGCCCGAGGTCGACGTCGTCATGGACCACGAACCGCATGGCCTCGGCCAGGCCGTGGTGACCGGCCTGCTCCGCGACCAGACGGTGCATCTGCTGGGCCACGACCCGGTAGGTGGGGTGGCCCTGCGGTGTGGAGCGGAGCTCCGTCAGGTGCATCAGCTCACGGGCGTTCATGGTGATCGCGAATCGTACACGGTGGGCCATGCTCACGGCGTACGGAGCCTGGGCCGGGAAGCGCGGCTCCAGCGCGCGGTGGAGCGCGGCGAGGTCCTCGAGGCTCGCGGCGCAGCGCTCCCCGAGGCCGGCCGCGGCCACGTCCGCGGGCAGGTCGTGGCCGAGGTCGGGAGTGAGCCGCTGCCACACCACCGTGCACATGCGGTGGCGCTGGAGGTCGCGGAAGGCGCCGTAGTCGGTGACCACGTCGAAGGTGTAGGCGGCGCGCTCGAAGGCGCGTCCCGGCCGGTGCCGCCGGTTGTCCCGCCGGCCCACGTAGGCGGTCAGCAGCCGGGCCCGCTCCTCGGCGCCGAGCCGCGCCACCCGGTCCGCGACCTCGGTCTCCGCCACGCGCAGCAGCGGGTAGGCGATGGCGGTGAGCACCTTGTCCTCGCCGGCCGGGTCGAACTCCACCAGCTCGACCGAGGGGCCCTCCTGCTCGGGGTCGGGGTCGCCGAGCAGGGCGTCGACCACCTTGGCGGTCTCCTCGGCGGTGTCGGCGAGGTAACGGGACCAGGCCACGCCTCGGTCCTCGCGGTCGACCCGCGCGAGGAAGCTCGGGATCACCTGCCGCAGCTCCTCGAGCAGGAGGTCGGCATAGCTGCGGGCCTCCGGCAGGGGATGCGCCCGCAGCCGCAGCAGGAGCGCCTCGTACGCCTGGCCGGAGGCGAAGATCCCGAGGTTCGCGGTGGTCGCCGCGGGCAGCACGCCGCGCAGCCCGTCCAGGGCACGCGCCTTGACCGCCCGCCGCCAGGCCGGCTCGCCGGCGCCCGGGTCGCGGGGCAGGGTCCTGCCGAGGTGCTCGGTCATCGCCGGCACGAGCTCGGCGTAGGTCGCAAAGACCCCGTCCATCACCCGCCGGTACTCGGGCCCGACGTCGGGGTCGGCGTCGACGTCGGGGTCGAGGTGGTAGCGCCAGCGGCCGCCGGGGCGGTCGGTGTAGGACTGGTAGCGGGTGGACTGCTCCATGTACGAGGCCAGCCGCCCCCACTCGAGCACCTTGGTGAGCAGGTTCGACGCCTGCTCGCAGGCGACGTGCGCGCCGGCGAGCTGGGCCACGGAGTCGTCGCCGTACTCGTCGAGCACCCGCTGGTACAGCGCGGTGGCGCGCGCCTCGCCCACCGCCGGGACGGCGGCCGGGGCGGCACCGGCGGCCACCTGGTCGTAGAACTCGTCGAGGAACAGCCGGCGCAGGCTCTTGCCGCTGCGCGAGTAGCGCGCGAACAGGGCGCCCTTCACCACCTCGGGAAGGTTGCGCAGCGCGAACACCGGCCGGTCGGCGTTGGTGAAGTAGGGAGCCAGGCGCTCGCGCTCGTCGTCGCCGAAGCTCTCGACCCAGTACGCGGGTTGCCTGGTCATGGTCAGTGGAGGTCGAGCAGGGACTCGAGGCCGACGGTGAGGCCGGGACGGCTGGGGACCTGGTGGACGGCCAGGAGCACGCCAGGCATGAAGCTGCTGAGGTCGAGCGAGTCGTGGCGCACGGTGAACAGCTCGCCCTGCCCCCCGAAGACGATCTCGTGGTGGGCGACGAGCCCGGGCAGCCGCACCGAGTGCACCCGCACGCCCTCGACGTCCCCGCCCCTGGCGCCGGCGACGAGCTCGCGGCTCTGCCCCACGGGCGGCGCACCGGCCGAGGGAGGCGCGGTGGCCTGCTGGCGTGCGGCGGCGATCGCCTGGGCGATGCGCAGCGCCGTGCCGGACGGCGCGTCGGCCTTGCCGCCATGGTGCAGCTCGATCACCTCTACCGCCTGGTAGCACCGGACGGCCATGGTGGCGAAGTGCTGCGCCAGCACGGCGCCGAACGCGAAATTGGGCGCCCACACCGCGTTGCCGCTGGCCTCGGGGCCGGCGAGGGCGCGCAGCTCGTCCAGGCCGGTGGCAGGCAGGCCGGTGGTGCCGGAGACGACGTGCACGCCGGCGGGCAGCAGCAGCCGTGCCGAGGCCAGGGTCGCGTCCGGGACCGAGAAGTCGATCACCACCTCGACCTTGGCATCGAGCAGGTCCTCGGCCGAGGCTCCCACGACCAGACCGGCGGGAGCCTCGGCGACGTGCTCGCGGAGCTCCTGCCCGGCGCCGCCGCGGGCGACCACCCCCACGAGGTCGAGATCGACGGCATCGAGAACGGCGCGGCAACTGACCCGGCCCATCCGTCCGGTCGCACCCAGCACTCCGACCCGCATGGCGTCATCGCCTCCCTACCCCGCCGCTCGCCAACTCCAGACGGCGTGCCAGGATAGCGTGATCCGCTTCCCCTCGGTTTGCCGAAGTGCCCGTCCTGCCCGGCTCGGGGAGAGTTCTCGGCCTGGATTCCTCGTTTCGTAACCGCAAACGGCCGGCGAGGGCGGGCACAGGCAGGCTGCTACCCTTTGCGACATGCTCGCGCCGGTTGACAACGAGGCGGTGGTGATGGCGGTCCTCGCCGACCGCTACGGGCTGCCAATGGACCGGCTGGTCCCAGGCCAGGTGGCGGTGGCCGAGGTGCAGCACCCGAGCCTGCCGGTGCGAGCGTTCAGCAGACGGGGCGGGGCCGTGCTCGCGGTCGCGCCCGAGCACGCCGACCTGCTGCGCCACCACCTCGACGGCCCCACCACCCTGCTGCCTGCGCTCGAGCGCGCCGCGGCGGAGCTGCGGGGGCACCTGTTCTCCGGCGTCGCCCGCACCGGCGTGGCCATCCCGCCCCCGGCGGTCGAGGTGAGCGTGCTCGACGCCACCGACCCTCGCCTGCCGGGCTGGGTCCTCGGCCACTTCACCGGCGAGGCCTGGGTCGTCGTGGACGGGCACGGCGAGGTGCTGTCGACCGCCGTGCTCAAGCGCTACGACGACCGGCTGCGGGAGATCTCGGTGGGCACCTCCGAGCGCGCCCGGGGGCGCGGCCTGGCGCGGTCGGTGGTGGCCGCCGCCGCCCGCTCGGTCCTGGCAGAGGGTCGCGCCGTGCTCTACAACCACGCGCCCGACAACTACGCCTCCGCCAAGGTCGCCGAGGCGGTGGGCCTGCGCGAGTTCGGCCGCTACCACGCCATCGTCCCCGACCGCACCATCGCCATCGAGTACGGCAAGGACGACTCCTCGCGCTGAGCGGCGGCGGGTGAGCCGTCCAGCCGGGTGGAGTAAATGCAAAGCAAACGCGATGGTCAGGACCTGGTGTGCTACCCTGCGCTGCGCAGAGGTTCACGTTTGGCTTCGCAACCAGCAGTCGAGCTTGTCCCTTGCCGTCAGCGGTCGACCGTGGCCCTGACGTTGAACGACACCTCCGAGTTGAAGGAGGGAGGGACAAGCATCATGACCGTTGGAACCGTCAAGTGGTTCAACGCCGACAAAGGCTACGGCTTCATCAAGCCGGAGCAGGGCGAGGACGTGTTCGTACACTTCAGCGCCATCCAGACCAGCGGCTACCGGACCCTGGAAGAGGGCCAGACCGTCGAGTTCGAGGTCACCCAGGGGCCGAAGGGCCCGCAGGCCGCGAACGTGCGCCCAGTGGCGCAGTAGCGGCGTCTCGCTCGCCCAGAGCCCACCCGACACCGGGTGGGCTCTGCTCATGTCGGTCGCGCGGCCGGGTGGCGGCTACGCGGGCTCGGCGGTCCAGTCCTCGGCCAGCGCCTCGGTGGACGCCTCGGTGGTTGGCGCGCCCCGCTGGCCGGTCTCGACCAGCGCCACGGCCTCCTCGGGCGTGGTCGCCACCGCGAACAGGAGCCCCTCGCCGGCGGGCGCGAACCCCTGGGCGATCATCTCGCGCACCATGGCCAGGAACGGGTCCCAGTAGCCGGCGGCGTTGACCAGCACGATCGGCCGGTCGTGCAGGCGGAGCTGGCGCAGCGTGAGCACCTCGAGCAGCTCCTCCATGGTGCCGAAGCCGCCGGGGAGCGCGACGAAAGCATCCGCGTGGGCGTCCATTTCCGCCTTTCGCTCTCGCAGCGTCTCCGTGACGACCAGCTCGTCGGCCGGGCCGTAGGCCAGCTCGCGCTCGACCAGCGAGCGCGGGATGGCGCCGAACACCTTCCCGCCGTTCGCATGCACCGCGCGGGCCACCTCGCCCATGAGGCCGACGTCGCCGCCGCCGTAGACCAGGCGGTGGCCGCGCCGGACGATCTCTCTGCCCAGCCGGCACGCCATCTCCCGGTACACCTCGGGCAGCCCCGAGGCCGAGGCGCAGAACACGCAGATCGACAGCGTGGGAGTGCTGCTCATGTGAGGTACCGCTCGAAGCCTTCCTCGTCGAAGGGGCCGACCAGCGCGAGCGCGCGCGGCCCGCTGCCGAGCACCTCCTTGGCCACCGTGCGCACGTCGTCGTCGGTGACCTCGTCCACCCGGCGCAGGATCTCGTCCACCGAGAGGATCTCGCCGCTGGTCAGCTCGGACTTGCCCAGCCTGGTCATGCGACCTGAGGTGTCTTCGAGCCCGAGCACCAGGGAGCCCTTGAGGTGCCCCTTGCCGCGCTCCAGCTCCTGGTCGGTGAGGCCGCCCGCGATCACCCGGTCGAGCTCGTCGCGGACGATCGAGAGCACCTCGTGCACGCGCTTGGGCGCGGTGCCCGCGTAGACCGAGAACGCGCCCGTCTCGGAGTACTGCGTGGCGTAGGAGTAGATCGAGTACACCAGGCCGCGCTGCTCGCGCACCTCCTGGAACAGCCGCGAGCTCATGCCACCGCCGAAGGCGATGTTCAGCACGCCCAGCGCGAAGCGGCGCGGGTCGGAGCGCGACAGCCCTCTGGTGCCGAGCACCAGGTGCGCCTGCTCGGTGGGCTTGCGCCGGACCTGCACGCCGTGGTGGAGGCGCGGGGGGCGCTGGCCGGGGTGCGGTGCGGGCCGCCGGCTCTCCGCCCCGTCGAAGGCTGCCGCGACCAGCTCGACGACCTCGTCGTGGGAGCAGTTGCCGGCGGCGGCGACCACCAGGTTCCCCGGCGCGTAGTGGCGCCGCCAGTACCTGGCGACCGAGTCCCGGCTCATCGCGGTGATCGACTCGACCGTGCCGAGCACCGGTCTGCCGAGCGGGTGGCCGCCGAGCAGCACCTCGGCGAAGAGATCGTGCACGACGTCGTCGGGGGCGTCGTTGTGCATGCCGATCTCTTCCAGGATCACGGTCCGCTCCGCCTCGACGTCGGCCCTGGCGAGCTTGGAGAACCGCAGCATGTCGACCAGCACGTCGACCGCCAGGGGCAGGTCGCGGTCGAGCGTGCGCGCGTAGAAGCAGGTGTACTCCTTGGCGGTGAAGGCGTTGGCCTCGCCGCCGACCGCGTCCATCAGCTCGGCGATGTCACGCGCCGACCGGCGCCTGGTGCCCTTGAACAGCAGGTGCTCGAGGAAGTGGGAGGCCCCGGCCAGGCGTGGGGTCTCGTCGCGTGACCCCACGCCGGCCCAGATCCCCAGCGCGACCGATCGCACGGTCGGTATGCGCTCGGTCAGGATCCGCAGGCCACCGGGCAGCTCGGTCCGCTCGAACGCGCCCGCTTCCATCGGCTCAGCGACCCCCCGCGCCGGCGCCACCGCCGCCGCCCGCGCCGCCGCCGCCCGCGCCCGGGGCACCGGCCGGAGCCGACTCGGCCTGGTCCTCTTCGGCGAGCCGCAGCGAGATGCGGCCCTGACGGTCGACCTCGGTCACCTCGACCAGGAGCTTGTCGCCGACGTTGACCACGTCCTCGACCGCGCGCACGCGCTGGCCCTTCTTGCCCAGCTTGGAGATGTGCAGCAGCCCGTCCTTGCCGGGCGTGAGCGAGATGAACGCGCCGAAGGTGGTCGTCTTGACCACCGTGCCGAGGTAGCGCTCGCCCACCTGCGGCATCACCGGGTTCATCTGCTCGCGGATCATGCCCAGCGCGATCTCGAGCTCGTCGCCGCTGCTGGCGCCGATGAACACCCTGCCGTCGTCCTCGATGGAGATATCGGCGCCCGAGGCCGCCTGGATCTCGTTGATCCGCTTGCCCTTGGGCCCGATCAGCTCGCCGATCTTGGCGACGGGGATCTGCTCGATGTGCACCCGCGGGGCGAGCTTGGCGATCTCGGGCCGCGGCGCCTCGATCGCCTGCTGCATCACGTCGAGGATCACCATGCGGGCGTCACGCGCCTGCGTGAGCGCGGCGATCAGCACCTCGCTGGGGATGCCGGTGAGCTTGGTGTCGAGCTGGAGCGCTGTGACCAGCTCGCTCGTGCCCGCGACCTTGAAGTCCATGTCGCCGTAGGCGTCCTCGGCCCCGAGGATATCGGTCAGGGTGACGTACTCGCCGCCTTCGGACACCAGGCCCATGGCGATGCCGCCGACCGGCGCCTTGATGGGCACGCCGGCGTCCATCAGCGACAGGGTCGAGGCGCACACCGACGCCATCGAGGTGGAGCCGTTGGACGACAGCACCTCGCTGACCAGGCGCAGCGCATAGGGGAACTCCTCGCGGGAGGGGATCACCGGCAGCAGGGCCCGCTCGGCCAGCGCGCCGTGGCCGATCTCCCGGCGCTTGGGGCCGCGCATGAAGCCGACCTCGCCGGTGGAGAACGGCGGGAAGTTGTAGTGGTGCATGTAGCGCTTGCGCTCTTCGGGGTCGAGCGTGTCGATGATCTGCTCCATGCGGACCATGCCGAGCGTGGTGATGTTCAGCACCTGCGTCTCGCCCCGCTGGAACAGGCCCGAGCCGTGGGCGCGCGGCAGGACGCCGACCTCGGCCGACAGCGGTCGGATGTCGCGCGGCCCGCGCCCGTCGATCCGCTTGGCCTCCTTGACGATGCGCTGGCGCACGAGCTCCTTGGTGAGCGAGCGGAAGGCCGACGAGGCTTCGCGCTCGCGCCCGGTGAAGGCCTCGCCGAGCCGCTCGGCCGCCTTCTGCACGGCCTCGACCTTGATCTCGTCGAGCCGCGCCTCGCGGGCGGCCTTGTCCGCGATGGTGATCGCCTCGCGGGTCGCCTCCTCGACCGCGTCGCGTACCGCCTCGGACACGTCCTCGGCGGACTCCTTGAAGAGCGGGTAGTCCTTTGGCGTGGCGCCGGCCTGGCGCACCAGCCCGCGCTGGAGCTCGCAGGCGGTGGCGATGTGCGGCTTGGCGAGCTCGAGCGCCAGGCCGATGGCCTCCTCGGTCGGCTTGGGCGCGCCGTCCTCCATCAGCTGGACGGCGTTCTCGGTGGCCTCCGCCTCGACCATGAGGATGTCGACGGCGCCGCTCTCGTTCTGGCGGCCGGCCACCACCATGTCGAAGGTGCATTCCTCCAGCTCGGCGTAGGTGGGGTTGACGACCCACTCGCCGCCGCGGCGGCCGAGCCGGATGGCGCCGACCGGGCCGGAGAACGGGATGCCCGCCAGCAGCACCGCCGCGGATGCGCCGTTGATGGCCAGCACGTCGGGGTTGTGCTCCATGTCGGCCGACATGATCGTGGCGATCACGTGGATCTCGTTGCGCAGGCCCTTGGAGAAGGACGGGCGCAGTGGGCGGTCGACCAGCCGGGCGGTGAGGATCGCGGTCTCGGACGGCCGTCCCTCACGACGGAAGAAGCCACCGGGGATCTTGCCGGCGGCGTACATCCGCTCCTCCACGTCGACCGTGAGCGGGAAGAAGTCGAGCTGCTCCTTGGGGGTCCTGCCCGCGGTCGCGGTCACCAGGACCTGGGTCTCGCCGATGCCGACGACCACGGCACCGCCGGCCTGCCTGGCCAGCTTGCCGGTCTCAAGGAAGATCTCTCGGCCGCCGACGGCGCCCTGAATACGATGAACTGCCATAAAAATCTCTCTTTCTCCTTCTGCCATGTGCGCGCCAGCCGTGGCGCGCAATGCCGGCACCCGCTCGTCGCGGGTCTTCGGACGCCGCTTTCGACGTCGAGCGGGACCGGCCTCGAGCCCTGCCGCGGTCAAGCGCGGCCGGGAGCCGGGCACCGGCGGCGGAGCGGAGCGAAGCGGCACCGGCGACCGGGCGGCCTCCGCGTGCCAGTTCTCAGTCGAAAGGCCTGGACAGCGCATTCCAGGGCTCACCACTGACAACTGACACGAGCCGGCTGCCGACCGCTTCCGCTCACGTGCCGGTCACGACGCCAGCGGCATCACCACCCTTCGCGGGCGCGGCAGGGCGTCGCCTCGCTCCGCCGTGGCCGCCGCCCGCCCCACGCTGCCGGACCTGGCCAGATCAGCGGCGCAGTCCGAGCCGCTCGATCAGCGCACGGTAGCGCGATATGTCTGTGCTCTGCAGGTAACGGAGCAGCCGGCGGCGGCGGCCGACCATCTGGAGCAGACCACGACGCGAGTGGTGGTCGTGCTTGTGGACCTTGAGGTGCTCGGTCAGGCTGTTGATCCGGTGTGTGAGGATCGCCACCTGCACCTCGGGCGACCCGGTGTCGCCCGCCTTGGTCGCGTACTCCGAGATGATCTGGGTCTTCTCGTCCTTGACCAGCATCCGTTGCCTCTTTCCCTTCCTGGTGCGGAAGCGTGCCCGGGGGCCACGCGGCGCGTACGCCGAGTTGTCCCGCTTCCCGGGCGGTCGCCAGGCACAGTGGCCCGGCCACCCGCGCAAGGTTAGCACGGTTGTGAATTCTGCCGCGATTCAGCCCGCGCTCGGGTCGCTCTGCTCATGCTCCCAGCAGCCGGCGCGCCAGCGCGATGTCCTCCTGCATCTTTGCGATCAGCTCGGCGACGTCCGGGAAGGTCGCTTCGTCGCGGAGGCGCTGCTCGAAGGAGAGGCGCACCCGCTCGCCGTAGAGGTCACCGTCGAAGTCGAGGACGTGCGCCTCCACGCGCAGGTCCGCGCCGCCGAACTGCGGGCTGAAGCCCACGTTCGACACGGCGGGCAGGGGCCTGCCGCCCGGGAGCTCGAGGTGCCCGGCGTACACGCCGTTGGCCGGGAGCGCCAGGCGGGCGGGCACAAGCAGATTGGCCGTCGGCACCCCCAGCAGCCGGCCGCGCCCGGCGCCGCGGGCCACGTGCCCCTCGACCGCGAACGGCCGGCCGAGCAGGCGCGCCGCCGTCCGCACGTCGCCCTCGGACAGAGCCGACCGGATGCGGGTGGACGAGACCGCCTCGCCGGCCTCGCCGTCCAGCGACAGCGCCACCACGTCGACCCCGCGGGGCCGCGCCAGCCCGGCGATGAGCTGCGGGTCGCCGGCGGCACGGTGGCCGAAGCGGAAGTTGGCGCCGACCACGATGACGCGGGCCGAGACCGTATCCAGCAGGACCTTGACCGCGAACTCCTCGGGCGCCATGCGCGACAGCCGCGGCGTGAACGGCAGCACCAGCACGAACTCCATGCCCGCCTCGCCCAGCAGGTCGACCCGCTGGCGCAGGGTGCACAGCAGCCGGGGGTGGCTGCCGGGCCGGACGATCTCCAGCGGATGGCGGTCGAAGGTGATCGCGCCGGGCACCAGACCCCCGGCCACGGCCTCCTCGGCGACGCGGCCGAGCAGCGCCTGGTGGCCCCTGTGGACGCCGTCGAACACGCCGATCGTGACCGCGGTCGGGCCGAGGTCTGCCGGCACCTGCCCGAGCCCGAGGAACGCGCGCACCTTCACCCCAGCACGACCCGGGATCGGGCGCGGCCGGCGCCGTCCTGGATGACCGCGACGAGCCGGCCGTCCGGGCCCAGCGCGGCGACGGGGTCGTCGGTCCCGGTGGGCACGAGGCTCTGGCCGGTGGCGAGCGCGGCGGCCTCGTGCTCGCTCAGGGCGCGGACCGAGGCCGTCCGCAGGGCGGCGGCGGGGTCGATCACCACGCCTTCCAGGCTGGAGAGCGCCTCCAGCTCTGCCAAGGGACGGGCCTCCCGCTCGCTGAACGCGCCCACGGCGGTGCGGCGCAGGCTCGCCAGGTGCGCCAGGCTGCCGAGCGCCCGGCCGAGGTCGGCGGCGAGCACGCGGACGTAGGTGCCGCCCGAGCACGTCACCGCGACGGTCGCCAGCGGCTCCGGGCCAGGCTGGAAGCCGCGCAGCTCCAGGCTGTGGACGGTGACCGGCCGCGCCGCGCGCTCCACCGTCTCGCCGCGCCGCGCCTTGGCATAGAGCCGCTCGCCGCGCAGCTTGACCGCAGACACCATCGGCGGGACCTGCTGCTGCGGGCCGAGGAAGCGCGCCAGACCGCGCTCGACCGCCGCCTGGTCGATGCCGTCGGCCGGGGCGGTGGCGGTGACGCCGCCGGCGGCGTCGAGCGTGTCGGTCTCGGCACCGAAGGCGACCGTCGCCAGGTACCGCTTTGGCTCCATCGGCAGGAACGGCAGCAGCCTGGTGGCCCGGCCCAGCGCGACCACCAGCACCCCGGTGGCCGGCGGGTCGAGGGTGCCGCCGTGCCCGACGCGACGCTGCCGCACCAGCCGCCGCACCCTGGCGACCACGTCGTGCGAGGTCATCCCGGCCGGCTTGTCACAGACGAGCACGCCGTCCACCAGCGCCTCGCTCACCTGGCCCTGGCCGTTCTGGCCGCCGCGTTCGAGGTCGGCTGGGACGGCCCACCGTTGGCCGCGACGGCCCGCTGCGCCGCCAGGGCCTCCACGATCGCGGCGACGGTCGCCTCCATGCCCTGCTCGGAGGTGAACCCGGCGGCCAGGGCGTGGCCGCCGCCGCCGAAGCGGCCGGCGACCTCGCCGACGTTGGTCGCTCCCTTGGACCGCAGCGACACCTTGAAGCCGCCCTCGGGCTGCTCCTTGAGGACCGCGGCCACGTCGCTGGCGCCGTCGGTGCGGACCAGGTCGATGAGCCCCTCGGTGGCGTCCATGCCGATCCCGTGGGCCTCCAGGTCGCGGAGGGTCACGGCGGTCCAGACGAGCGACGCCGCCGGCACCTGGGCGATGCGGCCGAGCACGTCGGCGAGCAGGCGCAGGTAGCGGATGTCGTTGGTCTCGAACACCGCCTTGGCGACGTCGTACTGCCTGACCCCGGCCGCCAGCAGCTCGGCCGCGAGCACGTGCGTCTCCGGCCCGGTCGACTGGTACTGGAAGCGGCCGGTGTCGGTGACCAGGGCGGTGTAGAGGTCGGTGGCGATCTCCCGGTCCAGCGGCAGGTCCAGACGCCGCAGCAGCTCGCGGCAGAGCACCGCGCTGGCGGGGGCGGCCGGGTCGACCAGGTTGACGTCTCCGAAGCGGGTGTTGGAGGCGTGGTGGTCGACCACGACGGTCCGGGCGGCGCCCTCGAAGGCGTCCACGAGGCTGCCGAGGCGGTCGAGCGAGCCGGTGTCGAAGCACAGGAACAGGTCGGCCGCGCGGGGCACCTGGTCCGGCGGGATGAGGCGCTCGACCCCCGGCAGGAAGCGGTAGTGCGGCGCGACCTCGAACGGCTCGGAGAAGCTGACCACCGCGTCCCGGCCCGCCTTGGCCAGGGCTCGGTGCAGCGCCAGGGCCGAGCCGAGGGCGTCCCCGTCAGGATGCAGGTGGCAGGAGATCACCGCCTGCTCGGCGTCGGTGATCGCGGCGACCGCCGCCTGCCAGTCCTGTGGAGCGATGGTCATGCGCCCGGGTCCTCCTGATCGCTGGGGCTCGACCTCTCCGCGGCTCCGGAGGCACCGTGCTCCTGCGAGCCGATCTGGTCCAGGAGCTGGTCGATCCGAGCGCCACGGGCGGGGAGGTCGTCGGAGACGAATTCTAGCGTCGGGGCGTGACGCAGCCGCACGTGGTGCGCCACGTAGGCGCGGGCCTGCGGCGCCGACTCCGCCAGACGCGCCTCGGCCGCGGCGCGCTCGTCGTCCGCGCCGAGCACGGTGTAGAAGACGGTGGCGCGGTGCAGGTCGGGGGTGACCCGGACGTCGGTGACCGTCACCAGGCCCGGCTGGCGCTCCTCGATCTGCTCCTCCTCGAGCCATTCGCTGATCAGCCGCATGACCGTCCTGGCCAGGCGCAGCGAGCGGGGATAGCTGGGGTTGGCCATGGCTAACCGTCCTCCGGCCCGTAGATGGAGACCTCGCTCGACAACAGCTCGACCCCTGGGGTGCGCTCGACCTCCCGCTCGGCGCTGAGGAGCACCTTGCGGGCGTGGAAGCCCTCGCCGGCCACGGCCGCCACCGCCAGAGTGGCGCGCTGGCGCAGGTCCTGGTGGTCGACCTCGGCCACTGAGCAGTTGAGCCTGCGGAGGTCGGCCACCAGTCCCTTCACCACCGAGCGCTTGTCCTTGAGCGAGGTGGCGTCGGGCAGGCGGAGATCGAGGCGTAACAGCGCGACGAACATAGGACGAGAGCTCGGTCGGTTGCGGTTGCGGGGACGACGGCACGGTGCGGGCCCCGTGCCCGGAGCCGGAGCCGGGGGCCCGGGGCCCTCGGCACGTCAGCGCGGGATCTCCACCATCTCGTAGGTCTCGATCTGGTCACCTTCCTTGACGTCCTGGAAGCTATCCAGACCAATGCCGCACTCGTAGCCGGTCGCGACGGTGCGCACGTCCTCCTTGAAGCGGCGCAGGGAGTCGACGCGCCCCTCGTAGACGACCACGCCGTCACGCACCAGCCTGGCCTTGGCGCCACGGAGGATCTCACCGGAGGTGACATAGGAGCCCGCCACCACGCCGACGCGCGGCACCCGGAAGGTCTGCCGCACCTCGGCCGTGCCGAGCTGCCGCTCTTCGAACTCCGGCGCGAGCATGCCCTTGAGGGCCTTGTCGATGTCCTCGACGAGCTGGTAGATGACCGAGTACAGGCGGATGTCCACGCCCTCCCGGTCGGCCAGCTCGCGCGCGGCCGACGAGGGCCGCACCGAGAAGCCCACCACGATCGCGCCCGCGGTCGCGGCCAGGCTCACGTCGCCCTCGGTGATCGCGCCAGCGCCCTTGTGCAGCACGCGCAGGCGCACCTCGGGAACGTCGAGCTTGCTCAGGGCGTCGTCGATCGCCTCGACGGAGCCCATCATGTCGGCCTTGACCACCAGCGGCAGCTCCTGGAGCTGGCCCTCCTTGATCCGGGCGAAGAGGTCCTCCAGGCGCGGCGCCTTGGTGGTGGCGATCTCCGCCTGGCGCTGGCGCGCCTCGCGGGTCTGCGCGATCGAGCGGGCGACCCGCTCGTCGGCGACCGCGCGCACCTCGTCGCCGGCGATCGGCACGGTCGACAGGCCGAGCACCTGCACCGGCTGCGCGGGCAGGGCGGCGGTGACCTCCTTGCCGTTCTCGTCGTACATGTTCCGGACGCGGCCGTAGGCCCTGCCGGCCACGATCGCGTCGCTGACGTGCAGGGTGCCGCGGCGGACCAGGATGGTCGCGACCGGGCCGCGGCCCTTGTCGAGGTGCGACTCGATGATCGAGCCCTGGGCGCGGCGGTTGGGGTTGGCCCGCAGGTTCAGCTCGACGTCGGCGACCAGCAGGATGGTCTCGACCAGATCGTCGAGGCCCAGCTCGCTCTTTGCCGACACGTCGACGAACTGCACCTTGCCGCCGTACTCCTCGGCCACCAGGTCGTACTCGGTGAGCTGCTGGCGCACCCTGATCGGGTTGGCCTCGGGCTTGTCGATCTTGTTCACCGCCACCACGATCGGCACGCCGGCCGCCTTGGCGTGGTTGATCGCCTCGACGGTCTGCGGCATGACGCCGTCGTCGGCGGCGACCACCAGCACCACGACGTCGGTGACGGCGGCGCCGCGGGCACGCATGGCGGTGAAGGCCTCGTGGCCCGGCGTGTCGATGAAGGTCACCACACGGCCGTCCGCTCCGGCCCTGACCTGGTAGGCACCGATGTGCTGGGTGATCCCACCGGCTTCGGTCGCGACCACGTTGGTGCGGCGGATGGCGTCGAGCAGCCTGGTCTTGCCGTGGTCGACGTGGCCCATCACGGTGACCACCGGCGGTCGCGGCCGCAGCTCCTCGTCGCGGTCGGGCTTGTTGTCCTCCCAGCCCTGGATTTCCTGGAGCTGGTCGGCCTCGGAGGGGTCGACGATCTCGATGCGGGCGCCGATCTCCTCGCCGAGCAGCGAGACCGCGTCGTCCGACATGGACTGCGTGGCGGTGAGCATCTCGCCCATCTGCATGAGGATGCGGATGAGGTCGGCCGCGGGCCGGCCGAGACGGTCGGCGAACTCCTGCACGGTGACCCCACGGGGCACGCGGATCACGCCGTCGACCGAGATCTCGGGCCGCGACGCGATGCTCGGGGCGTTCAGCGCCTCGAACTCCTCACGCCGCCGGGCGCCCCTGCGCTTCTTGGGCCGCGGGCCGCGGAATCCGGTGAATCCACGACCCCCGCCGCCGCCAGGGCCGCCGCGACCACCGGCCGGCGCGCCGCCAGGGCGACCGCCGCCGAGGCCCCCACCCGGGCGACCGCCGGTCCCACCCGGACGACCGCCGCCGGCGGGACGACCGCCGCCGAGGCCCCCACCCGGGCGACCGCCAGGACCGCCTGGCCGGCCACCGCCAGCGGGACGACCGCCGCCGGCAGGGCGACCGCCGGTCCCACCCGGACGACCGCCACCGGTGGGACGACCCTGCCCCGCTCCCTGGCCGGGACGCGGAGCCATGCCCGGCCGGCCGCCTCCACCACCCGGCTGACCGGGTCGGCCACCGCCGGCGCCTGGCCGCCCGCCGGGCGGCAACGGTCGGCCTCCGGGCGGCACCGGTCGGCCTCCGGGCGGGACCGGCCGCCCGCCGGGCGCGCCCTGCCGGCCACCGGGCGGCAACGGCCGCACCCCAGGCGGCAACGGACGACCCTGCCCCGGCTGCCCGGGACGACCACCAGGAGTAGCCGGCCGCATACCGGGCGGCAACGGCCGCACCCCAGGCGGCAACGGACGACCCTGCCCCGGCTGGGCCGGGCGCGGCTGCCCCGGCTGGCCGGGACGCGCCTGACCTGGGCGCGGCTGGCCGGGACGCGGCTGCCCGGCCTGACCGGGGCGCGGCTGCCCCGGACGCGGCTGCCCTGGGCGCATCTGGCCCGGCTGACCCGGTCGCGGCTGCCCCGGCTGGCCGGGCCGGGCCTGCCCCGGCTGGCCGGGGCCCTCGAGTCCCGGCCGGCTGGGGCGGGCCTGCCCCGGCTGGGCACTCTGGGCGGTGCGAGCCTCAGGCTGGCGGGGGCCACCATCGCCACCGCCGGGGCGCGCGGCTCCACCCGATCCGCCGCCGGACCGCTGCCGCGATCCGCCTCCGCGGAACGCCGAGCGCAGCTTGTCCGCGACGTCTGGCGACACGGTCGAGGCATGGCTCTTCGCCTCCACGCCCATGGAGGACAGCCTCGACAGGAGGTCCTTCGACGGGACCCCGAGTTCTTTGGCGAGTTCGTAGACGCGCGGGTTGCTCAACCAGTCCTCACTTCCTCGAGTTCACTCAAGCCGGAAGCTCCCACCAGGCTTCCGCCACCCAGTGTCGCCCGCAGGGCCTCCATAGCGCGCTCCATCTCGGCGGCGTCGGCCGTTCGAAGGGCTCGCTGCAAGGCGCGCCGCTTCCCCGCCAACTCCAGGCAACCCGGCCGACCGCACACGTAGGCGCCACGGCCGGGCGCTTTGCCGGTGGGATCGTACCGGACGGCGCCGTCCGGCGAGCGGACGATACGGTGGAGAGCGCCCTTGGCGGCCGAGCTACGGCAAACCACACAGGTGCGCGTAGGTCCAACGCGCGGACGTGCTTGCGGCATTCCCTCCCCTCCCTATCGTCTCGGGCCGGTGACGCGGCCGTCCGGGCCGCCCTGCGTGCTCGCCCTGTCGGTCCGGCCGGCGGGACTGACCGGCTCGTACACGCGGTCCGAACGACTCTCGGCCGCCTGGCTCTCGCTCTTGATGTCGATCCGCCAGCCGGTCAGCCGCGCGGCCAGGCGGGCGTTCTGGCCCTCTTTTCCGATCGCCAGCGAGAGCTGGTAATCGGGCACGATGACGTGGGCGGTCCGCTCGGTCTCGTCGATGTGCACGCTCTTGACCTTGGCGGGCGAGAGCGCCTCGGCCACGAACTGGCCCGGGTCGTCGGAGTACAGGACGATGTCGATCTTCTCGCCCCGCAGCTCGTTGACCACCGAGCGCACCCGCATGCCCCGCGGGCCCACGCAGGCTCCCTTGGGATCGACGCCGGGGTCGTTGGACCGCACGGCGATCTTGGTGCGGTGCCCAGGCTCACGCGCCACGTTGGTGATCTCCACGATGCGCTCGGCGATCTCGGGCACCTCGAGCTCGAACAGGCGCCTGATGAGGTCCGGGTGGGTGCGGGAGACCACCACCCGCAGGCCCCGGGGGGAGCGCGACACCTCGGTCACGTAGACCTTGACGCGATCGTTGTGCTGGTAGTGCTCGCTCGGCACCTGCTCGGCGTGGGGCAGCTCGGCCTCGACCTTGCCGAGGTCGACCGTGATGTGGCGCGGGTCACGCTGTCGCACGATGCCCGTCACGATGTCGCCCTTCCGGCCCTCGTACTCGCCGAAGGTGACGTCGCGCTCGGCCTCCCGCAGCCGCTGCACGATCACCTGCTTGGCCGTGACCGCGGCGATCCGGCCGAAGTCGGAGGGCGTGTCCTCCCACTCGCGGACCACCTGCTCGTTCTCGTCCAGCTCCTGCGCGTACACGCTGACCTCGCCGCTGTCGCGGTCGACCACCACGCGAGCATCGTCCGGCGCGTTGGGCCGTCGCTTGTACGCCGCGGCCAGGGCGCTCTCGAGCGCCGTGATCACGGTCTCCAGCGAGATCCCCTTCTCTCGCTCAAGGAAGCGCAGCTCCTCGATCGGGATGTTCACGTCGCCGTCCTCTCGTCAGGGGTGCTGGGAGCCGGGTGGATGGAATGACTGGCTGTCACCACGGCAACACCACCTTTCCTCGCACCACTTCGGACAGCGGCACCCGGATCTGGCTGCCGCCCACCTCGAGCGTCACCGACTGGTCGTCCGCGGTCACCACGACCCCGCGCACCTGCGCCCGCGGCTCCTCGCCCGAGGCCTCCCGCAGGATCTGGACCTCGTGACCGCACTGCCGTCGGAAGTCACGTCCGGTCCGCAGCGGGCGGTCCAGTCCAGGAGTCGTCACCTCGAGCGTGTAGCTGCCGGGCAGCGGGTCGTCCTCGTCGAGCGCTCGGGAGAGCTCCTTAGTCACCCGCTCGACGACGTCGGCGTCGACCCGGTCCTCGGAATCGAGCACGACGCTGAGCACATGGGACCGGCCCTGCCGGCGGAGGGTCAGGTCGATCACTTCGACGCCATGACCGGCGGCGACCCGCTCTGCCAGTTTCTGGACACGCTGAGGAGGCGTCATCAGGATCGCTGACCTCCCTCACGCGTCTACGTTGCTGGTCGCCCTCTCGGTAGCGGCACCCGTTCACCTGGTTGCCGTGCGGCGAGGCCCGGACAAAGTAGAAGTGGGCGAAAGCCCACTTCGTGATCTCCATCACCCGTCACGAGGGTGCCACACGTCAACACCGTGCACGATAGCACCAGGCACCGGTTGCGGCAACCCGATTGACGGCCCTGGCCTGCGGGTTTGCCGCGAGGGAACCTCCCGGACAGACCCGTCAGCCAGCCTGGGACGGCCACTGTACCCCCGTGTGCGCGTCGATGAGCGCGAGCACGGCGCCATGGACGACCCGGCACGCCTCGAGCGACCGGTCGGCGGGCAGCGGCTCGCCGCACAGCGGCGCCAGCGCCAGGCCGTGGGCGTCGGCCAGGGCCTGGGCGGCATCGCGGCCGAGGTCGTCCGGCCCGGACCGCGGTGGGCCGTCGGCGAGCGCCGCGGCCAGGGGACGGAGAAGGTCGCCGATGGCCACGTCGGCGCGTACCGCGAGGTCGCGCCGGCGCCGTCCCCACGCGACCGTCACCAGCAAAATCCCCATGTCACGACCTCCTCGAAGAGGCCGGGTCCGGCGCCGCGGCGGTGCCAGGCGGCGTCCAGGCCACCTGGACGAGACCGCTCCGCCCGTCACGACCGACGAGGTAGCCACGTCCTGGCGGCTGTGGCGCCGCGGCGCGGCCACCGAGCACCGGGCCCTCGTGCGGGTCGCCGGACATGATCAGGCCAGGGCTTCCGGTCTCGCGGAGCCGCTGGTAGAAGGGCTCGAACGCACTCCGGGCGGCGCCGCTCACCCGACGGGCGAGCAGGACGTGCAGGCCGACGTCCCGTCCCATGCCCACCAGCTCGAGCAGCGGCTCGATCGGGTTGCCGAGGCTGGTGGCGACCAGGTCGTAATCATCCACCACGAGCAGGTAGCGAGGGCCGCTCCAGCGCCACGAGCCAACCAGCTCCACCCAGGAGCCTCCTGGTGGCGGGTCCCGCGGCGGGTCCGGTGACGGGGACGGTGGAGGGCCCGGGGACGGGGGCGGTGGCGAGGCGATGCCGGGTGGGAGCCGTCGCTCCAGCAGCGGCCGCAACCGCCCGACGACCTCCGTCGCCATCGCCGGCGAGCACGCGTACCCGTAGCAGTGCGGAGCGCCGGCCAGGTCCACCAGGGCGCGCCGGTAGTCGACCACGACCAGCCGCAGCTCGTCCGGTGGGTGGCGGAAGCCGAGGCGCACGGCGAGGCAGCGCAGCGCGCCGGTCTTGCCGCACTCGGCGTCGCCGAGCACCAGGAAATGCGGCGCGGAGAACACGTCCAGCCACACCGGCTCGAGGCGGCGTTCGTGCAACGCGAACGCGACGCCCTCGGGCCACCCGGGCTCCGCCGGCGACGGCGGCACCGGCTCGGGAAGATCGCCCATCCGCACAAGGGCGGGCAACGGGCGCAGCGGCGGGGCGACGGAGCCTGTCGGGCTGCGCACGGCGCGCCTGGCGATCTCCTCAGCAGGGACGGCCTGGCCGGGGGCGTGGTCCCTTTCGCCCGCCGTCGCGGTCAGGACCGGCAGCGCCACCTGGAGCTCGTGTCCAGCCGGGGTCAGCCCGCGGCCAGGGAGCCCTTCCGGCAGGCGGCCGGCGGGGACCCGTCCGACCTCCGACTCGACCGGGTCGTTCAAGCGCAGCTCCAGACGCCCGCCCAGGTTGTCGCGCAGCGCCGGGCGCAGGTCCGCCCAGCGGTTGGCGGCGACGACCAGGTGCACGCCATAGTGCAGCCCGGTGGCGGCCAGGGCCTCGACATCCGGCTCGAGGTCCCCGAGCTCCCGGCGGAGGCTGGACCAGTTGTCGACCATCAGGAACACCTCGCCGTAGCCGTCCTCGTCCAGCCCGGGCTCGCTGTGACGGCGCGCGTGCCAGGCGGCCATCGAACCGATCCCATGACGGCGGAACACCTGCTCACGCGCTGCGACCAGTGCGCGCAGCTCACCCACCAGACGGCGCGCCCGGGCCGGCTCGTGCCCGCCGCACACCCCGCCGACGTGCGGCAGGCAGGTGAGCTGGTGCAGCAGCCCACCGCCGAGGTCGATGCAGTAGAGCTGCACGGCGTCGGGCGGGTGGGTGAGCGCGAACGCCGCGATCAGCGTGGCCAGCAGCGTGCTCTTCCCGCTCCGCGGCGCACCGGCGACCGCCAGGTGCCCGAGCCGCCCGGCGAAGTCCAGCACGAGTGGCTCCTGCGCCTGCTCGAGCGGCTTGTCGACCATCCCCACAGGCACCCGGAGCCAGTCCGGACCACCGGGCCGGCGCACGGAGCCGACCGGTCCGGGCCCCCGGCCGAGCACCTGGCCGAGCACCTGGCCGAGCACCTGGCCGAGGGTGATGGTCGCGGCCAGCGGCGGCAGCCACACAGGACGGGCCCGACGGCCGGGCCGCGCCGCCGAGGTGGTCGCGGCGACGACCGCTCCCATGTCGGTGCGGCCCGCCGGTTCCCCGGCGCCGGGCGGGTCGGGCTCCTCGCGGTCGGTCTCCCGGCGGTCGGGTGCCCTGCCCGGCTCGGGGTCCACCAGCGGGTCGAAGGGCAGGACCGCGGCAACGGCAGGGCGCCTCGACCCGCCGGTGACCGCTGTCGAGGACACGAGGGCACCCTGGAAGCGCTGGCAGCCGCCGCTGTCGACCTTGAGCAGACCGGCGCCCGGGGACGGCGGCAGAAGGTACGCATCGGGCGCGCCGAGGACGGCGAGCGACTCGGCCGGGCTGAAGGTCCGCAGGCAGATGCGGTAGCGCAGATGGCTCTCGAGCCCACGGAGCCGGCCCTCTTCGAGGCGCTGGGAGGCGAGCAGCAGGTGCATCCCCAGGCTGCGGCCGGTCCGGCCGACCGCGGTGAGCAGGTCGAGGAAGTCGGGGCGGGCGGCCAGCAGCTCGCCGAACTCGTCCACCACCAGCAGCAGGCGGGGCATCGGCGCAAGGCGCGGCTCAGCGGCCCGCAGCCGCTGGTACTGAGCGATCGTGTCGAGGTCGCCGGCGTCGCGGAGCAGGCGCTGGCGGCGCTCCTGCTCCCCACGGAGCGCGGCTTCCGCACGGTCGACCAGGGTGAGCTCCGTCTGGAGGTTGGTGATGAGGCCGGCGGTGTGCGGCAGCCCCGCCAGCCCGGCGAACGCCGCGCCGCCCTTGAAGTCCACCAGGACGAAGGCGAGCAGCTCCGGCGGGTGGGTGAGCGCCAGGCCCGTGACGATCGTCCGCAGCAGCTCGCTCTTGCCCGACCCGGTCGCGCCGATCAGCAGACCGTGCGGGCCCATGCCGCCCTCGGCCGCCTCCTTCAGGTCGAGAGCCACGGCGGCCGCACCACCACCGGGAACCGCGGGACCTCGGGGCCAGACCAAGCGACCGACGCTGGGAGCCGCCGGACCGCGTCCGCCCGCAGCGACTCCGATGGGTACCCGGAGCAGCTCGGGCCCGGGTCGCGGGCCCCAGGCCGTCGCGAAGTCGACCTCGTCCGCGTCCGGCACGCCGAGCAGCTCGAGCAGGCGTGCCGGCTCGGGCGCCGACGGCCCACCGGGGCGCCCCGGACGGTCCAGCCGCAGCGGGGCCAGGCGCCGCGCGATCGCCTCGGACACCGCAAGGTCGGCCGCGTCGGCTCTGACCCGGTCGATCGTGCGGCCGCCCGGACGGACCCCGCCGGCGACGAGCCCGCCGCCGTCGTCGGCCTCGACCCGGACCGCGGTGGCGGAGGGCTCGTCCGCGGCGCTGCCCACGAGGCAGACGACGGTCGCGTCGAGCGCGGACGCCGTCCACAGCAGCTCGTCGAGGAGCGGCAGCCGCCCCAGCGGCCCGCGGGGCGAGTAGCCGTCGATGACCACGACCAGGTGCGCGGCTTCGTCGCGAGCCCGGGCGGCCCGCGCCTCGGCAGCGCCGCCGTCGGCGGCACCGGTCAGGCGTGGGCGGACTTCGCGCTCGAGGAGGGCGGCCGTCTGCCGGGCCGTCGCGGCGAGCAGGCACCTCGGCACCGCCGCCTCAGGGCCGTCGGCGAGCTCGTCGCGCGCGTGCGGCAGCCACTTGAGCCAGTCCCACGCAGCGGCGGCATCCGGCGGGAAGGCGGCGAGGATGCGCAGGTCCTCGGGCGCGTGGAAGGCGGCCAGCCGGAGCAGCGCCGAGCGGGCCAGCGCGCGTGCCGGCTCCGTCGGCCCGCGGACCGTCAGGACCCCGAGCCGGCGCAGGGAGATGGCCACGGGCGCGCCCTCGAGCCGGGAGCCACGCCGCGCCAGGTCCTCCGCCATTGCCAGCAGCTCGGGATCGTGGTCGGCCAGCGGGTCGCGGCCGAGCTCCAGGCGCACGGCCGCTGCCAGCGGCAGCGGACCGCGGCCGACCCGCACCTCCAGGAAGTCCTCGTCGGCCGCGGTCCGCTCCCAGACCCGCTCGCCGCGGTCCACCAGCGTCAGGAGCGCCGTCAGGTCGGGGTGCAGGTGCTCGGCCGCGGTCCGCTGGATGGCCCCGACCCTGGCGAGCTCGTCGGCGACGTCCCGGAGATGAGCAAGGTAGCGGCCACGCTCGCGTCGCCGCGCGCGACCGGCCACGTGCCGCGCCCAGAGGCGCAGGGCGAGGCCGGCACCGCTGGAGAGCAGCAGCGAGGCTGCCAGCCCGAGCAGCAGCCAGCGGCGCCCCGCGGTCGGCGAGCCGAGCAGCAGCGGAAGGGAGCCGGCACCGCCGAGCAGCGGCAGCAGCAGGACCGGCGAGCCGTGCGCTCCGGTGGGCCCGGAGCGTGGCGGCGGGGCGATCACGATCTCGCCGGCCGGCACCGGGGCAGGATAGGCGCGCGGTGGCCGGTGCAGCCGGTACCGGCAGGAGCCGGGCAGCCCGGCGGAGCGATGGTGGGCCTCGGTCGTGCGGCGGTGGGTCTCGGTCATGCGGCGGTGCCGAGAGGGTCGGAGGCTCGGCCGTTCGAAGCTACCGCCGCGGACCGCCGCCGTGGCGGTCGTCAGAGAAATTGTGGACAACCGATGGGCGAGCGGCCGGCTACGGCAGGATCACCGTCTGGAAGTCGTAGGCTTCGCGCCGGAAGCCCAGGCGCTCGTACAGCGCGACCGCTGGAGCGTTGAAGTCGTTGACGTACAGCGACAGCGCCGGATGGCGCTCGAAGGCGAGCGCGCAGCAGGCGGCCATCGCGGCGGTGCCGACGCCCCGGCCGCGCACCTGCGGCGGCACGTACACGCCCTGGATCTGCGCGCTGCAATGGCTGGCGCAGCCGATGTCCATCTTGAACTGCAGCTCGCCGCCGGTCTCGTAGACGTAGGTCCAGCCCCGCGCGGTCAGGATCTGGACCCGGCGGCGGTAGCCGGAGGGGTCGCGGGCGAGGGGGTTCTCCCCCATCTCCTCGGCGTACATGGCGGCCGACAGGTGCAGCACCCGCTCCTCGTCCGCGGGGGTCGCCAACCGCGCCAGGCCCCGCCTCGCTCCCCGGGGGGGCACCAGGTCCTCGGGCTCGACGGAATAGACATACTGCCGGGCGCGGACCTCCCGCAGAGCCGGGTAGGTCGGCCCGATCAGCTCCCACAGGCGCTCCACCGAGCGGCGCTCGCCCACCAGCATCCTGGTGGCCGCGGAACCGGCCGCGGTGGGCGCCAGCGCGTCGCACACGGCGACGTCGTCAACCGCGGGCACCACGTTGGGGCCGACGTGGAGCACGCCGCGCAGCTCGCCGGAATCGAAGAAGGCGCCCCACAGCGGGCTCCAGCCGGGCGCCCGGAGCACACCGTCGTTCAGCACCCGGCTGGCGATGAAGACGTCCCTGGCCGGGTGACGGTCGAGGAAGGCGAGCGCCGCCTTCTCATCAGCGCGCCCGAGCAGGCGGATCTCGAGGCCGGGCGACCCGTGTGCCCCGCCCCCCGACCGCGCCAGGCGCATTCTCAGCCTCGGGTCACCTCCGGCCTGCCTCCGGCGGCGCCGGACGCCTTGTACTCCTCGGCCAGCAGCTTGGCCTCCTGCATCAGCGCGTCGACGATCTCCGACTCGGGCACCGTCCGGACCACCTGGCCGCGCCGGAAGATCTGCCCTTTGCCCTTGCCGGAGGCGACGCCGATGTCGGCCTCGCGCGCCTCGCCGGGGCCATTGACGATGCAGCCCATCACCGCCACGCGCAGCGGCGCCTCGATCTCTCCCATTCGCTCCTCGACCGAGTTGGCCAGGGAGAAGACGTCGACCTCCGCCCGCCCGCACGACGGGCAGGCGACCAGGTCGAGCTTTTTCGGCCGCAGCCCGAGGGCGCCGAGGACGGCGTTGCCTATCTTGACCTCCTCCACCGGGTGGGCCGTGAGCGACACGCGGATGGTGTCGCCGATCCCCTCGGCAAGCAGCGTGCCGATGCCGACCGAGGACTTGACGACCCCGTCCTTCGGCGTGCCCGCCTCGGTGACGCCGAGGTGCAGCGGGTAGTCGCAGCCCTGCGCGAGCAGCCGGTAGGCCTGGATCATCATCAGCGGGTTCTGGTGCTTGACCGAGATCTTGATGTCGCCGAACCCCACCGACTCCAGGATCCCGACCTCGAACAGCGCCGACTCCACCAGCGCCTCGGGCGTGGGCCCGCCGTGCTCGGCGAGGATCTCCTTCTGCAGGGAGCCGGCGTTGACACCGACCCGGATGGGAATGCCGCGTGCCTGCGCCTCCTGCGCGATCAGCTTGACCTTGTCATGCTTCTTGATATTTCCGGGGTTGATGCGAACCCCGGCACAGCCAGCCTCGATCGCCGCCATTGCGTACTTCCACTGGAAATGGATGTCCGCAACGACCGGGATAGTCGACTTCTTGGCGATCGCGGGGAGGGCGGCCGCATCGTCGGTATCCGGCACCGCGACCCTGACGATGTCGCAACCTGACGCGGCCAGCTCGGCGATCTGCTGCAAGGTGGCGTTGACGTCGGCGGTCTTGGTGATCGTCATCGACTGCACGCTCACCGGCGCTCCGCCCCCGACCGGCACCTTGCCCACGTTGATGCGGCGAGAGTGCCGTCGGCCCCTGCCAGCCGCGAGATCGGTCATCTCGAGGGGGAAGGCCACGGTCCATAGCTCCTTTCCGAGACGGGGCCCCGCCACTGGGGGGTGTCTGGCGGAACCCATCCAGCCGGCTTCACCTGAACGGGTTGGGGATCGGGTTGGTGATGTCCAGCCACGCCACCACCAGCACGAACACGAACAGCAGGCTCACAGCCACCGCGGCGATCGGCGCGATCTTGCGAAGGTCGACCTCGCGCCTGGTGATCGCCTGCCACCCCACCAGGGCGAGGTAGCCGCCGTCCAGAATCGGTATCGGCAGCAGGTTGAAGATGCCCACGAACACGTTGAACTCGATCAGCAGGACGACGAACCCGGTCCACTGCCCGGCCGACACCGCCTGGCTGACCAGCCGGCTGATGCCGATCGGGCCGACCGGGCCGGATCCTCCCCCATCGCCGCCTCCGCCGCCATCCGGCGCGGAGGCGGTCGTCTGGAGGCGGTCGGCCAGCCCGGAGACGAGCCCGCCGAGCCCCTTGAACGAGCCCACCAGGAGTTCGCCGAACATGCGGCCGCTGGCGCCGACGCCCTCGACCGGGCCCTTGTGCTCCACCTCACCGGCCGGGCTGATGCCCAGGAAGCCGTGCGGCCGGCCGTTGGCGTCGGTCTGCCGGGCCGGGACCAGGCTGGTGGTCCGGACCTGGCCAGCCCGTTCATAGGTCACCGTGACCTGCCTGCCGGCCTTGTCGGCCAGCTCCGACCGGAGCTGCTCGAAGCTGGAGATCCGGCGCCCGTCGATGGCGACGATCCGGTCGCCGGAGCGCAGCCCGGCCGCCGCGGCGGGGGCGGGCTTTCCGTCGCTGGTCGACGCGACGATCCTCTGGATGGTCGTGGTGGCCGGCCCCACCTGCAGCCCGATGAACACGACCAACGCGTAGATCAGGAGCAGCGCCACGATGAAATGCGTGACCGACCCGGCGGCCAGCACGATCGCGCGCTGCCAGGCCGGCTTGCTGCGGAACTGGCGTTCGGGCTCGACCGGCTCGGGCCTGCGGCCCCGCTCCTCCTCCAGGAAGTTGCTGTCGAGCTCGTGCGGGCTCATCCCGGCGATCTTGCAGAAGCCCCCGAGCGGCAGGGCCTTGATGCCGTACTCGGTCTCGCCACGGCGGAAGGACCAGAGCGTCCTGCCGAAGCCCAGGAAGAAACGCTCGACCTTCATTCCGAACAGCTTCGCGGTCACGAAATGACCGCCCTCGTGCAGGAAGATCGCCAGCATGAGGGCGAAGAGAAAGAGCAGGATGCCGATCAGGCTCATGCGGTCTCCCCGGTGGGGGTCAGGTCTGTGACCAGTGTACGAGCGCGCTCCCTGGACCACTGCTCGGCGGCGAGCACGGCGTCGAGGTCGACCTGCTCCGGCACCTGGTGGTCGGCCAGCGCCTGGGCGACCACCTCCACGATGCCGGGGAAGCGCAGGCGGCCCGCCAGGAACGCCGCCACGGCCTCCTCGTTCGCCGCGTTGAGCACGGCCGGCGCCGTGCCGCCCCGCCGCCCGGCGGCGATGGCCAGGTCGAGCAGTGGGAAGGTCTCCCGGTCGACCGGCAGGAACTCGAGCGTCGACGCCCGGCTCCAGTCGAGCAGGCCGATCGGCCGCGCCGAGCGCTCGGGCCAGCCGAGCGCCAGCCCGATCGGCAGGCGCATGTCCGGCAGGGAGAGCTGCGCGATGGTTGCGCCGTCGCGGAACTCGACCATGGCGTGGACGATGCTCTGCGGGTGGACGACAACCTCGATCCGTTCAAATGGGATGCCGAACAGCAGGTGCGCCTCGATCACCTCGAGGCCCTTGTTCATGAGCGTGGCCGAGTTGGTCGTGATGACCGGGCCCATCCGCCAGGTGGGGTGCGCGAGCGCCTCCTCCGGCGAGACGTCGGCGAGCTCCGCGGCGGAACGGCCCCGGAAGGGCCCGCCCGAGGCGGTGACCACCAGCTTCGCCACCTCGGCCCGCCGCCCGGCGCGAAGGCACTGGGCAAGGCCGGAGTGCTCCGAGTCCACCGGCACGATCTGCTCGGGCCGGGCGCGCGAGGCGACCAGCGGCCCGCCGACGATCAGGCTCTCCTTGTTCGCGAGCGCCAGCCGGCGGTCGGCCTCGAGCGCCCGCAGCGTCGGCAGCAGCCCGACCGACCCGGTCACGCCGTTCAGCACGACCTCGGCACTGTCGAGGGCGGCGAGCTCGGCCACCGCCTCCGGCCCGACCTCGAGGCGGCAGCCGGGCGGCAGGTCGCGGGCCAGCTCGCTCGCCTCGGCCTCGTCGACGAGCGCCACCGCCTCCGGCCGGAGCTCGCGCGCCTGGGCGGCGAGCCGCGCGGCCGAACGCCGCGCGGCCAGCGCCACCACCCGGAAGCGCCCGCTGTCCTCGCGGATCACGTCGAGCGCCTGCTCGCCGATGGAGCCGGTCGAGCCGAGCACCGCGACGCCGGTAGGGCTCATCTCGCCACCTCCTCGCCCGCTCGGCTCGTGAGCGGCGGGCCGGCGCCGCGGCCGGGCCGCCCGGCCACCGTGCGGAGCTGGCCACAGGCCGCGTCGATGCCCACGCCGCGGTTGGCCCGGACGCTCACGGGCAGGCCATGGGCGGCCACGGTGTCGCGGAAGCGGTGGACAGCACTGCGCGAGGGCGTCTCGAAACCGAGCCCGGGCGTGGGGTTGTAGGGAATCAGGTTGACGTGGGCGGCGTGGCCGCCGGAGCCGGGCACGCGCAGGGGCGCGAGCAGCCTGCCGAGCGAGTCGGCCTGTTCAGGGCCGTCGTTCACGCCGCGGATCAAGGCGTATTCGAACGACACCCGGCGACGCCTGGCGGCCACGTACTCGCGCACGGCGGCGACCAGGTCGGCGATCGGCCAGGTGCGGTTCAGCGGCACCAGCCGGTCGCGCAGCTCGTCGGTGGCGGCGTGGACCGACACGGCCAGGTTCACGGCCAATGGCTCGCGCGCCGCACGGCGGATGCCCGGCACCAGCCCGACCGTCGAGATGGTGATCGCCCGGGCGGACAGCCCGAAGCCGTTGTGCAGGCGCCAGGCCGCACCCCAGGTCGCATCGGGGTTCGCAAAGGGCTCACCCATGCCCATGAACACCACATTGGTCAGATGGCCGGGAGCGGCGGGCGCCGGCCGCAGCTCCTCCAGCAGTGCCCACACGCGGGCCACCTGCTCGACCACCTCGCCGGTGGACAGGTTGCGGGTGAAGCCGAACTGCCCGGTCGCGCAGAAGGTGCAGCCCATGGCGCAGCCGGCCTGGGTGGAGATGCACAGGGTCGCCCGACCCTGCCGGCCGCCCTCCCAGTCGGCCGGCGCCCCGCGCGGCGTCCCCCCGGGCGGGTAGAACATCAGCACCGACTCGACGCTGTCCCCGCCCGACAGGCCGAACAGGAACTTGTGGGTCCAGCCGTCGTCGCCGACTTGATGACGCTCCAGGCCGAGCCCGGCGCCGGCGAACCGCTCCCCCAGGAAGGCGCGAAAGCGCGCGGGCAGGTCGGTCATGGCGCCGGGGTCCGCCAGCTTGCGCCGGTCGAGCTGTCGCCCGAGCTGGCGTGCGCGGTAGGCGGGCTCGCCCGCCTCGGCAGCCAGGCACGCCAGATCGGCCGGCTCGAGGTCGTACAGCGACCGCCGGCCGCCGGCGGCGCGGGCCGCGGGACGGGCGCCCGTCAGGGGGCGCGGAGCAGATTGAACCATGCCATCACGTAATACAGAGCTGGAGCCATGAACAGCAGCGCGTCGACCCGGTCGAGCATGCCACCATGGCCGGGAAGGAGCGAGCCCATGTCCTTCACCGCAAGGTCACGCTTGAGCATCGACTCGGACAGGTCGCCGAGCGGCGCGACCACGCAGGTGACCGCGGCCAGGGTCAGGCCCGACGCCAGCGACCAGGGCGCCCAGCGCGGCAGCAGGAAGGCGCCCGCGAGCAGGCAGACCGCGGTGGCGCCGGCCGCGCCCTCCCAGGACTTGCTCGGCGACACCGCCGGCGCCAGCGGATGACGGCCGACCAGCACCCCGGTCGCGTAGGCGAAGGTGTCGTAGACGACCGTGAGCGCCGCGTAGGCGATGATCGCGCCCACGTAGTGGTCGGCCTGGCGCACCACAAGGGCCAGGTGGGCGGCCATGAAGGGCACGTACACCGCGGCGAGCACGGTCGCGGCGACGTTGCGGGTCACCTCGGTCCGCCGGCGGTCGACCAGGTACCAGGCGAAGGCCGCCAGGATGGTGAGCAGCAGCCCGAACGAGAGTGCCGACGGGCCCTCGTAGTAGGCGCCGAGCATCAGCACGGTCGCCATCGCCAGCACCACCGGCTGCGCCGGCCGGGTCGCGCGGGCCCGCAGCACGGCCAGGAGCTCGAGCAGCGCGAGGACGACGACTACCAGCAGGAAGGCGACGAACGCGGGCCGGGAGGTGAGCAGCGTGCCCAGCAGCGCGCCAGCCAGCACCAGCGCGGTGGCGATGGCCAGGGGCAGGTTGCGTCCGGCCACGCGCTGTCGCCGCGGCTCCGGCGAGGGCGCAGGCCCGACCGGAGCCGGGTCAGCCATGGCGTCCCCGGTGCCTGCCCTCGGTCACCCGCTTCCGCTACCTCTCCCTATACCTCGAGCAGCTCCCGCTCCTTGTGCTGGAGCAGGGAGTCCACCTCGCCAACGAATCTGTCGGTCACCTGCTGGAGGCGCTGCTCGGCGCGCCGCAGCTCGTCCTGGGAGATCTCGCCGTCCTTCTCGAGCCGCTCCAGCGCCTCCTTGGAGTGCCGGCGCACGTTGCGGACGCTGGTCCTGGCCTCCTCGGCGCGGTGCTTGGCGAGCCTCACGTACTCCTTGCGCCGCTCCTCGGTCAGCGGCGGGAAGGCGAGCCGGATCACCTGGCCGTCGTTGGAGGGGTTGATGCCGAGGTCGGAGTTGCGGATGGCCTTCTCGATCGCGGCGGTGGCGTTGCGGTCATACGGCGAGACCACCAGCATGCGCGCTTCGGGCGCCGCGATCGACGCGAGCTGCTGCAGTGGTGTCGGTGCGCCGTAGTAGTCCACGGTCAGCCGGTTGACCAGTGCAGGATTCGCGCGGCCGGTGCGGATGCCGCTGAACTGCTCCTTGGCCACCTCGATGGCCCGGCGCATCTTTGCCTCGGCCTCTCGCAGCGTGTCCTGGATCATGTGCGCTCCCCTCGCTGGGTGTCGCTGGTCTAGCTGTCCCCGAGCTCGTCCCGGAAGTCGGCGCTCATCGAGCCGACCACCGTCCCGATCGGCTCGCCGCACACCGCACGCCGGATGTTCCCCTCGGTGAGCAAGTCGAACACGATGATGGGAAGATCATTGTCCTTGCACAGCGACAGTGCGGTGGTGTCCATCACCTTGAGCTCGCGGCGGATCGCCTCGAGATAGTCCAAGTGCAGGAACTTGCGGGCCTCGGGGTGCTTCTTCGGATCGGCCTCGTAGACGCCGTCGACGCCGTTCTTGGCCATCAGGATCGCCTCGGCGCCGATCTCGAGCGACCGCTGGGCGGCGGTGGTGTCGGTCGAGAAGTACGGCACTCCCATGCCCGCACCGAAGATCACGATGCGGCCCTTCTCGAGGTGGCGCACGGCCCGGCGCGGGATGTAGGGCTCGCCGATCTGGGTCATCTGAATCGCGGTCTGCAGCCGGGTGACCACTCCTCGCCGCTCGAGCGTGTCCTGGAGGGCGAGCGAGTTGATCACGGTGCCGAGGATGCCCATGTAGTCCGCGCGGTTGCGGTCCATCCCGGCCTGCTCGGCCGTCTGGCCCCTGACGATGTTGCCGCCGCCGACCACCACGGCGATCTGCACGCCGAGCTCCACGATCTCGGCGAGCTGGCCGGCGATCCCGTCGATTTTGCCGAAGTCCAGCCCGAACCCGGCGTCGTCGCCCGCGAACGCCTCCCCGGACAGCTTGACCAGCACCCGGTTGTAGCGAGGCTTGTCGTTGCAGGGCAGGGGCGCCTGCTGCTCACCCGCGATCACGAAGGCCACCCGCTCTCCTCCCGGGGTCCACCGCCTGGACGTTGCGCGCTCTCGATCCTCTCCTGCTCCGACCGCTCGCCTATTGGGCCTCCCCGACCTTGAACCGGCAGACGCGGCGCAGCACGAGCTTCTCACGGACCTTGGTGGAGTAGGCGTCCAGCAGCTCCTGGACGGTCTGGCTCTGGTCCCGCACGAACGGCTGGTCCAGCAGGACGACCTGCTTGTAGAAGTCCTTGAGCTTGCCCTCGACGATGCGCTCGACGACCTGCGCCGGCTTGCCCTCGGCCTGGTTGGCGTAGATCTCCCGCTCGCGGTCGACAACCTCGGACGGGACGTCCTCGCGCATGATGTAGGCCGGGTCGGACCACGCGATGTGGAGGGCGATGTCGCGGGCCAGGCGGCGGAACTCGTCGGTCTTGGCCACGAAGTCGGTCTCGCAGTCCAGCTCGACCAGGACCCCGAGCTTGGCCGGGAGGTTCGGGTCGGGCGTGTGCAGGTAGGCCTCGATGACGCCCTCGCCGGCGCTGCGCCCCGCGCGCTTGGAGATCCCGGCCTTGCCGGACTCGCGCAGGATCTGCTTGGCCTTCTCGAAGTCGCCATCCGCCTCCTGCAATGCCCTCTTGCAGTCCATCATGCCCGCGCCCGTCGCGTCGCGCAGGGCCTTGACCTGGGCGGACGTGATCTCCATCTGCAATGGTGCTCCTTGTCGTCAGGTCGCCTGCCAAGCCCGACGGCCTGGCAGGCGATTTCGTGGTCGTGCTCCTCGGCGCGGGCGTCAGGACTCGGCCGCCTCGTCCTTCGTGGTCGCTGACTCCGTATCGTCGGAGGTGGACACCTCGTCCGCCGCCGTCGCGGCGGCGCCGCCGTTGCTGGCCACCCGGCCGGCGCTGGCGGTCGCCCGGTGTGACTCGGCCTCGCCGGACTCGAGCAGCTCACGCTCCCACTCGGCGAGCGGCTCCTCGTCGGCGGGGCTGGCAGCCACCGGCGCGGCTCCCTCCTTGGCCGCGCCCTCCGCACCGTAGACGGCGCGCAGCCGCAGTCCCTCGGCCACGGCGTCCGCAACGATGCGCGTGAGCAGGCTGCCCGCGCGGATCGCATCGTCGTTGCCCGGGATCGGGTAGTCGACCTCGTCGGGGTCGCAGTTGGTGTCGAGGATCGCCACCACGGGGATGCCGAGCTTGCGCGCCTCGGTGACGGCGATGTGCTCCTTGCGTGTGTCGACCACCCAGACCGCCGCGGGCGGCCGGGTCATGTCCCGGATGCCGCCGAGGTTGCGCTCGAGCTTCTCGCGCTCGTGCCGGAGACGGAGGACCTCCTTCTTGGGGAGCACGTCCATCCCCCCGGTGGTCTCCATCGCCTCGAGCTCCTTGAGACGCTGGAGCCGCCGGTAGATGGTGGTGAAGTTGGTGAGCATGCCGCCCAGCCAGCGGAAGTTCACGAACGGCATGGCGACCCGCTCGGCCTGGCTCTTGATCGCTTCCTGGGCCTGCTTCTTGGTGCCGACGAACAGCACGTTGCCACCCTTGGCCACCGTCTCGCGCAGGAACGCGTAGGTGGACTCGATCGCCTCCGCGGTCTTCTGCAGGTCGATGATGTAGATGCCGTTGCGCTCGCCGTAGATGTAGCGCTTCATCTTCGGGTTCCAGCGGCGCGTCTGGTGCCCGAAGTGGACGCCAGCCTCCAAGAGCTGCCGCATGGTGACGACTGCCAAGGTGATCCTCCCTGGTCGATCCGGTTGGCCTCGGCCTGCCCTGTGTCCCCACAGGCGTCGCGTCGTGAGGGTTCCCGGGTGTCCCGACCCGCTCCGCGACCGGGAGCGGGCACCTTCGGGTCCCGTAGGCAGGCGTGCGTTGTAGCCCGGGAAAAGCCCAGGCCCCGGCGGACGATAGCACAGCGCACGTGCTCCCGCCCGGGCCGCGGCAGGTCGCGCTGCCCGGAGACAGAGGGCCAGCCCGTCAGTGCGGCCCGCCGGGTTCGAGCAGCGGCGCCAGCCGTGGCCGCGCAAGCCCGGCCAGCCACGGCAGCGGATCGACGTAGCGCCCGTCGACCCGCAGGCCGAGATGGAGCGCGGTGGCGGCTCCGCGGCCGCCGTGGCCCGGGGCCAGCGCGGCGAGACGACTGCCCAGCCCCACTGTCCCGCCCGGAGACGCCACCACGTCCTGCAGCGGCCCGAGCGTGACCAGCACGCCTGGCGCGACCTCGATGGTCACCCACGCCGTCCCGGCCACGAGGCCCGCGAAGATCACCCGCCCGCCGGCGGGCGGCCGTACCGGCGCTCCCGGGGCGGCCCCGAAGTCCACCCCCCGGTGCCCCGGCCCGAACCGGCCGGAGGGCTCCTCGAAGCCGCGCACCAGCGGCCCGTCCACCGGCGCGCGCAGCAGCGGGACCCGCGTGGCGGCCCCGACCCCGGGTGACGGCCCGGCGAAGGCCGCCTCCCGGGAATCCGGTCCGAGGTTGGCCGATCCCTCGGAGGCACCTCCCCGGAAGGCCCGAACGGCCCGTCCCTCGAAGGCCGGTCCCGGTTCCGGGGGCCGGGTCCCGCCCGCCACGGGAGGCGGAGGCGCGACGACCGCCAGGGCGAGCGGCGTCGCGCCGGCGGTGGCGCCGACCGCGGCGACGAGCCACAGCAACCCGACCGCCGCCAGCGCCGGCCGGCGCCACGGCAGCCGCTGCGACGAGGGTTCGCAACTGCTGCAAGACCGGCGTGTAAGGACGAGCATGTGCGCGCTTCCTTGCGTTGGCCTCGGACGGAGGTGTGATCTGCCCGACCCGAGGATCGAAGCTCGGGGCCCCATCGATCGCTGGCGGGGTCGTCCGTAACGCTACGGCGCGGCAAGCCCGCCGTGGGGTGCCGGGCAGGAAATGTGGATAACCTCTGCCAGGCACGCCGCCGCGCTCGCGGGCACGGCGGCGGTCACGGCCCCCGCGGCGCGCGGACGGCTCAGCGGACGTCCTGGAGCCTGCCGCGGAGCTGGAGCACCGCCTTGGTGTGCATCTGGCAGACCCTGGACTCGGTGACCCCGAGCACCTGGCCGATCTCGGCCAGGGTCAGCCCCTCGTAGTAGTAGAGCGTGATGACGATCTTCTCGCGGTCGGCGAGTCGGTTGATGGCGGCCGCGAGGATGCTCTTCATCTCCTCGGACTCGAACGCCTCCACCGGGTCCTCGGCGCCTTTGTCCTCGAGGGTGTCGACCAGGCTCAGCCGGTCGCCCCGCTCCGAGCCCACCGACAGCAGCTCGTCCAGGGCGACCACCGAGACGAAGGAGATCTGGCTGAAGATGTGGTGCAGCTCGGGCGTGGTGATGCCGAGCTGCTGTGCGACCTCGGCGTCGGTCGGGCTGCGGCGGAGCCGGTTCTCGAGCTCGGCGTAGGCCTTCTCGACCTCACGGGCCTTGAACCGCACCGAGCGTGGGATCCAGTCGATCGCCCGCAGCTCGTCGATGATCGCGCCCTTGATGCGCGAGATCGCATAGGTCTCGAACTTGATGCCCCGGTCAAGGTCGTATTTCTCGATAGCGTCGATCAGTCCGAAAATCCCGTACGATACGAGATCCGCCTGCTCGATATTGGGCGGCAGACCGACCGACACCCGCCCGGCGACGTACTTGACCAGGGGGGCGTAGTGGAGGATCAAGCGCTCGCGCGCATCCGCGGATGCCTTGAGCTTGAACTCCTCCCACAGCCGAGTGACGGACGACGGCTCGTCCAAAGAAGCCCCCCCTTTGGCCGTCCGGCGCTCGCTGAGCCCGTCTGGCGTTTTTCGTTCCCCCCACAGCGGCCGCCTGACCGCCGCACCTGGCGTCTCGCGACGCAGGCGGACGGGTCAAGCACGCGGATGAGCCTGCTCGTAGACCCGGCGCAGCCGCTCGTTCGATACGTGAGTGTAGGTCTGGGTGGTTGTCAGGGCAACGTGGCCCAGCAGCTCCTGGACAGAACGCAGGTCGGCTCCCCCCTCGAGCAGGTGCGTGGCGAAGCTGTGGCGCAGCGTGTGCGGGCTGGTCCCGTCCGGCAGGCCGGCGCCGGCGCGGTAGCCCTGGATCATGCCGCGCACGTCCCTGGGCGTCATGGGCCGGCCGCGCCGGTTGAAGAACAGCGACCGCGGCGCGCTGGCCGCCGCCCGCTCGTTCCCGGCACCGGGCAGCATCGCCGGGCGGCCCCGGGCCAGGTACTCGCGCAGCGCCAGCCGGGCCGGCTCCCCGAACGGGACCAGGCGCTCCTTGCCGCCCTTGCCGTGGACGCGGGCGAGGTCAGCGCGCAGGTCGACGTGGCCGATCTGGAGCGCGCACAGCTCGCCCACCCGCATCCCGGTCGCATACAGCAGCTCGAGAACGGCCCGGTCGCGCAGCCCGACCGGGTCCAGCGGCTGCGGCCGCGCGAGGAGCGCCTCGACCTGGCGCTGCTTGAGCGCCCCAGGGAGCCGCCGAGGCCCGCGCGGCGTGCCCAGGTCCGCGGCCGGGTTGCTCGCGACCAGGCCGCGGCGGGCCAGCAGCCGGAAGCAGGCGCGCAGCGCCGCGCCCTTGCGAGCGATCGACGAGGCCGCCAGCCCGCGCGTGCGGAGCTGGGCCAGGAAGCGCCGCAGCAGGAGCGGATCGACCCCGGCCGGGTCGGTCACCCTGGCCCGCGCGGCGAAGCGGAAGAACTGCACCACGTCGCGCTCATAGGCAACCACCGTGTTGGCCGCCAGCCCGCGCTCGTCGCGCAGGTGCGCGATGAAGGTGTCGACCCCGTGGCGCGCGAGCACCGGCAACGCGACCTCGGCGGGCGGTGCCGCCCCGGCAGGCGGTGCCGCCCTCGCGGGCCGTCGACGGTGCGAGCTCGTGTCCACAGTCGCATGATCGCGGCTCCGCCCGCGTACCTCAAGCGCCCCGCAAACCTTCGGCGTGGTCAGGTCCCCCCCGGGCAGGAGGACTCCTCAGCGGCCGCGGCTCGGCGGGGAGGCGCGCGGCTGCCGGTCCGGACCGGCAGCGCGATCGCCTCGGCACCGGCGGCTGAGCGACGCACGAAGCCGGCAAGCTCCAGCTCGAGCAGAGCGGCCCCGACCGCGGCCGGCGCGAGGCCGGTCATGGCCGCGAGCCGGCCCGGACCCACCACCTGGCCGTCGTCCAGCGCCTGGAGAACCTGCCGCTGGGCGGCGCCCAGGCCCTTGGGCCAGGGGCGCCGCGGCAGGCCGCCGGCGGTGCCGGCGGCGAGCCCGAGGACCTCGAGCACGTCGCCGAGCCCGCGGACGAGGGTGGCGCCGTCACGGATCAGGTCGTTGCAGCCCTCCGCGCCCCGGTCCCACGGCGCCCCGGGCACGGCCAGCACCTGGCCGGCGCCGCGACAGCCAGCCGCGTGGGCGGTGGACAGGCTGCCGGACCCCATCGCCGCCTCGACCACCACCACGGCCGCCGACAGGGCGGCGATCAGGCGGTTGCGGGGCAGGAAGTTTGCGCCCAGCGGGCGCGCGCCGGGCGGGTGCTCCCCCAGGAACGTGCCCGCCGCCTCGCGGACGCGGCGGAACAGGTCCGCGTTCCTGCGGGGATAGGGAACGTCCAGCCCGCAACCCAGCACCACCACGGTGCGGCCGCCGCCCTCGAGAGCGCCCGCGTGGGCGGCCGCGTCCACGCCGACCGCGCCACCGCTGACCACGCCCACGCCGGCGGCGGCGAGACCGCTGGCCAGTGCCCTGGCGGCGGCCTGCCGCAGGGCCGAGGCTCTGCGCCCTCCGACGATGGCGACCGAGGTGGCGGGGCTCGGGGGATCCGGGCCGGCCACGTAGAGCCACGCGCAGGGCGGGTCCGGCGGCACAGCGCCGAACGGCCAGCCGGGGTCCTCTGGCAGCAGGAAGCGGGCACCGAGGTCGCGCAGGCGCGAGGCCACCTCGCCCGGCTCGGGGCTGTCAGGACGCAGCAGGCTCGCCGGCTCCTCGCCGGCGGCGAGCCGCGCGGCGGTGACCGCCGGCAGCGGACCCGGCGTGGCCGCCAGGCCGAGCAGCGTGTCGCGCGCTGGCAGGCCGGCTGACCACCACGCCGGTGCCCCGCCCGGGCGTCGCCGTGCCCCGGTCACCGGCGTCCCGTGCCGGTGGCGACCCCGCAGCGCGTCATGCCCCACCCGCCTGCTCGCCGGGGTCCAGCGGGAGGTGGCGCAGGCCCAGCGCCTCGCGGACGTGCTGCTCGTCGACCCGCTCGTCGCCGGCCAGGTCCGCGACCGTCCGCGCCACCCGCAGGCAGCGGTGAAACCCCCGCGCCGACAACCCCAACCGCTCCACCGCCACCCCAAGCACCCGCCGCGCCCCCACCGTCGGCCGGCACACCCCCTCCAGCGCCCCCACCCCCAGCCGCGCGCACGCCACCCCCGCCCGCGCCACCGCCAGCCCCCGCGCCGCCGCCACCCGCTCGGCCACCACCGCCGACGACTCCCCCGCCACCCCCGGCCCAAGCTCCCCAGCGCCCACCCGCTCCACCCGTACGTACAGGTCGACACGGTCAAGCAGCGGCCCCGACAGCCGCCGCGCGTAGCGGCGCAGCTCCTCGGGGCCGCAGCGACACGGCCGCTCGCCGTCGCCCAGGTACCCGCACGGGCACGGGTTGGCCGCGGCGTTATGTGGACGGTTCAAAGCTGTCCGGTTGTTCACCGGGTGTCACTCGAAGGAACAGTGGTCGGACCGCAGGCCTTGGCTGGTCGTGCCGATCTCGACAGGTAGAGGGCGTTCGCGCTGCCCAATGCCAACATCAGCCGAGGTGCAGCCAGCGGCGCAGTAGGAGCCGCAGCGAATCGGTGTCCATCAGGGCTGGGGTGAGCACACCGAGCATGTAGAACAGGAAGCCGACGACCACGGTGACCGCAAGTCCACTCCAAAACGATCGGCGCCGGCCCTG